>CAAGKR010125637.1_pt1 | contig 10457 bp, 9 predicted proteins | sample 2556971 | NCBI WGS metagenome assembly CAAGKR01 (sample SAMEA5207829, study PRJEB30636) | soil metagenome | biome: forest; feature: boreal; material: soil | place: USA | collected 2011-09 | depth 1 m
TATCATTGCGCTGCCCGCTACGGCTCACATGCCGCGTAGCGCCGAACCTGACGCGTGCGACATGCTGCCTTCAATCGACGGCCTCATCTCGCGTATCGTTCCAGTGCTGGCGCGCGGCGCGGCTGTCACCACCTCACGCGCCCATGTCCACTACGTGGCGACCGAGTACGGCGTGGCCGAACTGCATAGCCGCACCCTCTCCGAGCGCGCGCGCAGCCTGATTAGCATCGCGGCCCCCCAATTTCGCGAAGGACTTGAGCGCGCCGCCTACGAATTGCATCTGCTGGCATGACAGGATGGAACAGAAGGAAAATACCCTGGTTGATGTTCTCAACCAGGGTATTTTCCTTCTGTTCTTTAATCCACTATGCTTCTCGATCTGGTTTCGACGTAAGCGCGGCAAGCGAAAGCAAGATTTTATCTAGCTTTTTATCTTGAGCCTCAAAGCGAGTGTTGACATTCTGTTCAAAAGTCCCAAAGCGACCATCTAAAGTTCCCATGCGACCATCTAAAGCCCCCATGCGAGCCTCTAAGGTCCCAAAGCGAATGTTGACACCCTGTTCAAAGGAAGCTAAACGTTCATCAATGGAGCGAAGGCTACCCCTCATCTCCCTGATCTCCCATTCCTCCCTTTGCATAATGCTGATCAACATCGTTACATAATGATTGAGGTCCTTGATTGATTCGTTAACTCCCACTTGCGTTTGATCTAAAGCAGAAAGCCTCTCTTCTTGAGTCGGCATAGACCCCCCCTTTCCGGTCAGATACCCTGTATTTCTTGTATGGATTATAACATACTTTGATGAGAAAAATACCCGGATCTTATGTTACTCAACAAAATAGACTTGGGTATTTCCCTATTTCCGATTTACAGCTTAACCAAAAAGCAAGAGATGTTTGTGATAGGCACAGTTAGACAAAAATGTACCGTGCCACGCTTGATATAGCCATCAACAACGGTGTAAAGCACCGCGAAAATGGCACTTGAAGGTATTCGGTTGATCAGGTTCTGTCTGGTTCCATCCAGGCTGTGACGGTGGCCGAAATTGAGACATAGTGACCTCCCTTGCGACGTTGAAACAAAATCGATTGTTATCTATTCGTTATAACGAACGAAGTGTAGAATGTTGCTGCGAAAAAAGCAACTATGAAACAATGTATTTTTTACCCAACATAGTTGACCTGGCTGGTTTACTTTTTGCTCGGCGTAAAGAGTTGCTACATGTAGCAACGCCGACGAATTTCGGCGTAAAATGGCGATATGGAGCGAACAAAACGAGAGGAATTGAGCGTAAAGAGAATGGTAGCGAACGGCTGTAGACGGCTTCCGCCGTATCCCCCTTCGACACCTTCCGCAATGGCATGATTGTTAAGAAATCGATGAAAATACCGCTGCAACTTAACCAAATCGCAACCACATCATCACTCAACGTACCTTACATTATTCAATAATACTTTCATGTCATGCTTTTTATGGCTTAATAAACGATCAAGGGTATTTTATGAATGAGCAATGAGTATAGCCCACGCATCAGCCTCAAAAAAGATGCCGATAACATTCTTAACCCTATTTTTGATTGAGGATTAGAATAAACGTAGGAGTTATTAAGAAATGGCAATTTGTACACGCTGTACTAACAATGTTGGTTTTTGGGCAGGTGGTGTTGATAAGCAAACTGGATTATGTAAAAAATGCCTGCAAGAGGTACGAATTCAAACACTGGCTAATATACGCAATGGCAATCTCCCCCATGTTCAACCTAGTATTCATTTAGAAACAGAAGAAGTGTGTCACTTAGAGATGCCTGCAACCTATTTTAAACAGAACTCTAAATCCGTGAATATGATACAAGGCCGACTTATCGCTACTAGTAAGAAACTCCATTTCTTAGCACCTACCAACACCTAGGTCGAGGATAAAGATAAAGCATGTCAATCACGCTTGCAGCGCACCTCGCGCGCGTCTACGATTTACTCATCGCCACCTATGGCGAACCGCGCAATGAACCCGACTTTGACCCCGTTGGCGGACTCATCGGCACCATCCTATCGCAGCATACCTCCGACATCAACTCGGAGCGTGCCTACAAACAACTGGTTGCAACCTTCGCAAGCTGGGAAGAGGTGCGTGACGCGCCCACCTACAAAGTGGCCGAGGCCATCCTTAGCGGCGGACTGGCGAACATCAAGGCTCGGAGAATCCAGGATGTGCTGCACGAATTAACGGAGATGCAGGCGCAGCATGGCGATACTCGCCAACTCGTCCACGCCCTGGACGAATTGCCACACATGCAGCCGGAAGAAGCGTGGCATTCCCTGCGCAAGCTACCGGGTGTCGGACCAAAGACGGCAGCCTGCGTGCTCATGTTCAATCTTGACCTGCCCGTCATGCCTGTAGACACCCACGTCCACCGCGTCAGCCAGCGCTTAGGCCTGATCGGGCCAAAAGTAAACGCCGACCAGGCGCACGACATCTTCGCAAAACACGTGCCCCCACAATGGGTCTACCCGCTGCACGTGAACCTCATCCGGCACGGGCGGCAAGTATGCCACGCGCAGCGTCCAGCGTGTGACACATGCGCCCTCTATAGCGAATGCGCCTATGTGGGGAGCATGTGAGCTACGAACTGCCTGGAACGCATTACCCTTTCAACGTGTCTATAGTAACCGGGGCAATAGAAGCGCCTCACAATCAGTGCTAGAGAGGTGAGTTGCACTCGATCTGCTCGCCATCTTTCCCCGTTTCCCCTTAAATGCGACGATGCTGATATCTGTACATCTGCCTGGGCTTCTGCTACAATGCGTGAATAGTCATAGTGTTTGCATGCATGAGTGTAACTACACCTTCACGAAAGGAGGGTGTTATGGAGAACGCTGGAAACAGGGAAAACATTCGAAAAACCTCTGCGCGCAACGATCTCATCCTGCCGGAAACACGATGGGTCTCGGCCATCATCGTCCCATTTTTAGTAGTCGCTTTCGCCATACTCTACCTGTTCCCCGATCATACGAAGGAACTCTTTGCCTGGACGATCCAACCACGCATGACTTCTATGATGCTTGGAGCATCCTATCTGGGAGGGGCCTACTTCTTTGTACGTGCCGCAACCTTTACACGCTGGCATTGGGTCAAGGTCGGCTTTCTGCCTGTCACCACCTTTGCTACGCTGATGGGGATTGCGACCATCATTCACTGGGATCGCTTTAATCATAATCACGTCTCGTTCTTTGCCTGGGCCATCCTGTACTTCACCACTCCGTTCCTCGTCCTGGCAGTCTGGCTTCGCAATCGGCGGACAGACACGCACATGCCAGATGCCAACGACTTCCTTGTGCCGCTTCCTATACGTCTAAGTCTTGGTATCCTCGGAGTGATAATCTTGCTCATCAGTATCTTTCTCTTTCTGCAACCTGCACTCGTGATGAGTGTCTGGCCCTGGCAGTTGACACCACTTACCGCGCGTGTGATGGGCGCTTTATTTGCGCTGACAGGCGCGGGCGAACTCTCCATCGCGCTCGATAAGCGCTGGAGTGCCGCGCGCATTGCGCTACAAAGCCAGATAATCGGGATCGCGGCGATTGGTCTGGCTACGATCTTCTCGTGGAGCAACTTCAACCAGGCGAATCCGTTGACATGGGTATTCATAGCAGGCATACTCTTCCTGGTGGTAGCAAGTCCCCTCCTTTACATGTACATTGAAGCAGGCCGTCGCAAGGCAGATGTAGCATCTTTATGACCTTATTTCCCCAAAGAGCCAGCGTGTGCTAGAATGCTAGAAGAACAAACCCGACCAACAAAACACCGTGTAGGATAAACGACATGTATATAGAAGGAAGCATTCAGCACTACCTTGACGACCTGGCTTCGGCGCGACCTATTCCTGGCGGCGGCTCGGCCTCGGCCTTGAGCGGCGCGATGAGCGCGGCCCTGGCAAGCATGGTCTGCCGCCTGACGCTGGGCAAGGCTGGCTATGAGGAAGTGCAATCCGAAATTGAGCATATTTTGGAGCAGACCGAACAACTGCGGGCGCGCTTTGCCGAATTACTCCAGGAGGATATCGCGGCTTATGGACGACTTGTAGCAGCCTACAGAATACCACGCGCCACCGATGCAGAGCGCATCGAGCGCGCGACCACCATCCAGAAACAACTCCTGGAAGCCGCAACCGTTCCATTGGAGGTCGTAGAGTGCGCGGCAAAATTGACGCAACTCTGCCAAAGGATCGCGGAAGTTGGCAATACCAATATCTTGAGTGATATTGTGGCGGCGACAGCGCTGGCGGATGCTTCGGCAGGAGGAGCGACCTCTATGGTTCGCATCAACCTGCGGTCTCTAAAAAATACGAAGCTGGCTGGCGAATTGGAAGAGCGGCTAACAATCGCATTGCAAACAATAGAGCAATGCCGGTTGGAAGTAGCTGCTATCGTGGGGAGGCGAGCGTGACGGCGCGTATACTGGATGGACGCGCCCTGGGAGCGCAGATTAAAGAAGAACTACGAGCCGATATCGAACGTTTTGCGCGCGAACAGGGCAGAACGCCCGGGCTGGTCATCGTTCGTGTAGGTAATGATACCGCGTCGGGTGTCTATAGCAAGGCCATTCTGCGCGTCGCCGGCGAAGTCGGTCTCGTAGCCAGCATGACGCAGCTTGCCGCGCGTACCACCCCCGACGAATTACGCTCTGCCTTGATACAACTGAACAACGATGTAACCTCGCAGGGTATCATTGTGCAGATGCCCTTACCGGCGCATCTCTCGCAAAAGATGGTCATTGACACCATCGACTCGAACAAAGATATCGATGGCATCAGTCCGCGCAGCGCGGGTAATCTTTTCCTGGGTCTGCCCAGTTTTTTACCCGCGACGGCTGCGGCAGTCATCGAAATACTGGAGCGTGCCCGCGTGCCGCTCGATGGAAAAAGAGTCGTCGTGATTTCGCGCAGCAACGTGGTCGGCAAGCCGCTCGCCATGATGTTGTTGCAAAAGAACGCCACCGTCACCGTATGCCATTCGCGTACCGCCAACCTGCCATACTACACCCGCCAGGCCGATGTGCTGGTAGCCGCAGCCGGACATGCAAAGATGGTAACGGCAGACATGGTGCAGCCTGGAGCAACCGTCATTGACGTGGGTATCAATTCGGCCCCGGATGGCGGTATCGTGGGCGACATCGATTTTGAAGCAGTCAAAGAGGTAGCAGGCGCGCTCACACCCACACCCGGCGGCGTCGGCCCGCTTACCAACATCTTGTTACTGAAACAATGTATGCAGGCCGCGTGGCGCGAAGCTCAAGTCCACAGCAAATATCGCGCTACCAGTCATTTCGTATAGCCACACCTGTAGATTATCGCCAGAATGATCCTTGCGGTCGCCCTGGAAATCGAAAGCAAACGAAATGAACGACCTCGATCCAACCGCGCAAGAGCCGGTCAATGAAGACGCACAGGTCGAATTAAGCGATCTCGACCTGCCGCTCTCGCAAAGAGTGCCGGTGCCAGCATGGGCCAGCCGTTTCATGCAGCGCTGGCAGGCTCCTCATACCCGGCAGCGTTTGCGCAAGGTCAGTAACGCGAGCCTCGCCCTCGTCATCTTGCTTGTCATCGCGCTACTTTCCGGCAACAATTTTTTCTCCCTGCTGGTAAATCAGGTACGCGCAGGCTTCGGCCTCCTTCAACACACAGCGCCGCGCTCTAATCGGTCATCTTTGCTCAGTGTATCGACCCCACTCACTCCTGTACATGGGCAGGATGGCATCGCCTGCTTGCTCGATTCACAGTGGTCGCCGCGGGGCGACGCCATCGCCGTGCTTGGGTACGAATACAATTGTCCGAACAATCACGACGTGCCGGGTATTTTGAACGTCTACAATGCTCGTACAGGAAAATTGACCGCGCAATGGCAACCCGATGACACCATTCTTACCATTATGAACGCTCCTACCAAAGGCAGTCACGGCACAATAACTCTCAGTGTCCAGGCAACCTCCAGCTTTCAGACCGGAAATTCTGGCAGTGCCAATATAGGCAACACGCGCCTCTTGCCATTCAGCTATATTCACATCATGTGGTCGCCCGATGAGCAGCAATTGGCCCTATCCTTCATCGTCTATATGCAGCAACTGCCATTCTTCGGCATTCTTGTAATGAATGTAAACGGCTATTACGCGCATATCATCTTTCAGCCCCCCAATTTGAATCAACAGACGCCTATCGAATGGGATTTGGCGACGGGTCAGGCATTGGGATTCACACCTGTTCCACCTGCTACCTCCTATCACTGGAAAGCAGATGGTTCCCTCGTCCCTGACAATCCGCTCTCTAGCCTCGCGCAGCAGCCCATGTCTCTACTGGGTCCGGTCGGCAATCCAGATGGCAACGCTGCCTTCACCATCTGGCAGCCTGGCTTTACCACCTTCACCACAATCGCGGGGTATTATGGATGGAGCACCACCTTCTCCGCCTGGTCGCCCGATGGCCGCTACCTGATCGATGATATTAACCTGCAAGGCTTCTACAAGCCACCCGCCAGCATCATTCCTGATGTCCAGGCTCTGTCAAAACTGAAATTACGCCATAACCGACTCTTGTCGCCTCGCAATGTTGCGGTATTTGAACTGCTGCGAGATTCTCCGCTCATAAGCTGGCGACCCGATGGCCGCGTGCTTGCCACCTATTTTGCGCGTGGCATGGTAGTCTTCTACGACAGTCTGACAGGTCAATCGCTGCAAACAATCCTATTGCTCTCCAATCAACATCTCCTGGCCGGTTCGTTAGCCTTGCTGCGCTGGTCCCCCGATGGCTCGCATCTCCTGCTCTCAAACCCATCGAACGGTCTCATAAACATCTGGGGGCCGGGTCAACTGCCACGGCTATAACGCGCCATCTGAACCACCCGGAAACGTTCAAGAAACGCTCCTCCAACCAAATTGTTCGTATCTATGTCTTATGAGTGGTTGGATATAATATTCCCAGGAACTTTTCCTTGTGGAGATTGAATCCTCAAAATGATGGGCAATCCAGAAGAAAGAGTATACAGTTAAATGATGCTTCCAGTAAATCTTGCCCCTTTTTGTGACACATTTGTTTGAAAAGATGTAAATCTTAGTCTGCCAAATGTGCTCTGGCGATGACAGCGAGAGAGACAAATGTCCCAATGAGACCGAAGAGTAGTATCTTTCGCGTCATATCTGTTCCTTTACGAGGGAGTGGGGAAAGCCGACATGTAGGGACGCCCCTTGTGTGGGCGTCCGGCCCCGCTTCAGGCCTTTCCTGCCCGGCGGCGGCGCGCAGCGGCAGCATTACGGCGGCGTTCTCGCCGCCGCTCAATAGTGGTGGCCCGCTGTTGCTCGCTCAGCATCTCACCATCCTCCATCCGCTCCATGCGTACCGCGCCATTTCCATTACTTTTCGCTGTTGGAACGCTTGTAGTCCTACCTTGCGCGCGTAGCATTCGAGTATTGAGAATACCCTGGCGAATAACCAGGCCAGCTAGCACAGCCGCCGCCAGCAACAAGAATAAATACAATGGAAGGAGAATGCTTCGGACGCTTGCCGGAAGCGCGGGGTTTTTATACTCGATGCTGAGCATAAAAACCAGGGCCAGCAGCAAATATTCGGTGCCGGTCAGCATATTGATTTGTTTATGCCACTTGATGCTCACTCCATGTGCCCTGGCATCGCGCACACGTTTGAAGCCGGTTAACAGGTTATAACCTGCGAGGGCCAGAAAGACTGCGCTGAAAATAGCGAGAAACTGCGGGTTATTCATAAAACAGGTGATCCTCCCAGGTTAAACGACCATCGCGCTATTCGATTGTAGTGTGCCGGATATTATCCAATTTGAACCATCTCTAAGTATTGGGTACTATTGGCAAAAATGTGTACGAGATACGTATCTCCCGCTTTTACGCCGTTACAGCGCAAAGTTACCACTGCGGTGTCTCCATTCATGCCGTATGGTTGCAATACGCCCTGCTCGTTCATTTTACCCTTGTCATTCACAAACTTGATGTTCTGAAGATCAGGGTTTGCGCTCCAGTTTATGACCGTCGATCCCAGGTTAATGAACGTTAGTGTAGCGCCTGATTGACATGTTCCATCGGCATTCGCTGTCACAACGAGTGGGTTTGGACTGAAAACCATCTCCGGTGTGGCATCTATTATCGTCAATTGTACGCGCAATGTCAACTGCTGATTGCCATTGATCGTAAACACAATTTGCCCGCTGTATGGGTTACCTGTGGGTGTAACAGCCAGACCAGCTGGATTGACACTGATGCCCATCGTATGTGGTTGCGAGATGTTCAGTTGCCCCGCGTAATCGCTGTCCAGGATTGCAAGCCAGTTGAGGTTCTGAGCAGCGTTGGCAGCGCTTGCGGTGGCTGACCATTGCATTGGTAGACCGCTGATGTTTGTGAAGGTAATGCGCTGCGCCGGAGGCGATGGTTGGCCGATTTGAGCCGTAAATGAAAGATGGTCAATGGGTTGCCCGTTCAGCGTAAAGGCCAGATCTGTGCTGTTATTACTGGTGACAGGAGAGCTAGTGGGATTTACCTGGATGTCGATATAGGCGCTCAATTTGGTCCGCGTGTCCGTGGCTGAAATGACGTGAGCGCCAATCACCCAATGTTTGCCTACCAGGATGGTGACATCAAACGTTCCCTGGCTATCTGATTGTGTACTCAGGGCGCTGCCATTTGAAGCTAAGACTGGCGTTGTGCTATCTAGCAAGAAATGGATGGGGTCGTTAGCCCCAAAATGATCTCCGTGCGCCCGCAGGCTTTGACCTCTGGTAAATGTTTGTGACGATGACGATGTTCCCACAACAATGAATGATGGCTGTTGCGACCCGGCAGGCTGGGTGATGCTAACAGCCCCTGAGGTGTTGGGAAGATAGCTGTAGACGATATACGCTGCCAGCCCACCGATCAGGCAGATCATCAGGAACAGCGTTACCCAGAACCCAAAGTTTCTCTCGCCTACATCCTGATTTTGTTTGGATCGAATAGCCCGCAGGCGAAGAAAGCTGTCTTTCCTGTTGGCCAGTGGCGCGGGAACCTCAGCCTGTCCCTTCGATACATCCTCGGCTGGCCCGGCCTCGGCATTCTGTAGGTCACGCCAGCTATTGCGCCAGTGTTGGGCGGCCTTGCTGGTGTAGGCGAAACTTTCTGGACTGAATAGCGGCAATTCCTGCCGGTTGGCCGTGCTGTTTGCGCCATTGCCGTTCCCATTTTGCAGTTGCAGGTAGTTGGTCGGCATTTCATGCAATGATGGCAGGGGCGTTTGGGGTGGCTGGGGTGGGGGATGGGGCGCGCCAGTATTGAACCTCGTCTGCTGCCTGGCGCCGTTATTGGTGATGACGGGCTGGCTCTGCTGTTGCGGAGGTACCGGCTCTGATTGAAAACCTTCTGCCCGGCGTTGATTGTCATGTGCTAGCGAACCAGGCGTGGGAGTATTCACCGGTCTGGAGAACCTGGCGTTATCCGTTTGCGGCGCCTTCACTCCAGACACGGGCGGCGTGTTTGGAACCGACGGTAGCGGCGACATCTGGTTGGGCGGCGTCTGTCCATGCAGAATCGGCGTATTCTGACGCAGCGATGCCGAGGTCACAATAGGACGAATAATCCCTGGAGCGCGACTTGCCCCCGCGTTCGGTGGAGGCAATGGCACAGTTTTGTCTGGCGCGGACGGCGTGGGCGCGGGCAGTGGCGCTGTTTTGTCGGGAACAGAAGGTGCGGTTGCGAAAGACGAGGGCGCGGGCTTGACCTGCGTAGGCGAGTCGGCAACAGGAGTTGTTGTAAGCGAGTCAGGAAGTGGAGATGTTGCGACATCGTCTCCTTCTTTTGATTGAGCGGTCGTTTTAGGTGTGCCGTCCAGGGGAGCGGACTTTTGTTTCTCTCCCGCTTGTCCTACTTTCACCGCGGTAAACTCAATGGTTGTTTTCGGTATAACAGGGGGGTTAAGCGGATGCGACTGCCGGGGCGTGTTCTGATACTGTTCAGTCCTTCCCTTTGGTTCAGGCGCATCGCTGTCCGCGCTATCCTTCGACTTGTTCGGTGTGCCAGCTTTAACCGGCGTAGCAACTTGCGATGCTTCGGACGCCAGCAAATCGGTCGTGATCTTGCGATCTCTCGACGGACGGACACGCCTGTTATCAGGATTGATCGTGCGCTTCAGCCCGGTCGGCGCAACAGGGGCTGCCGGAGTTTCAGGAGATGCCAATGCTGCTGGCACCGGCGTGCCACAAATATTACAGAAGCGAGCGCCTGTTACGAGTTCATTATTACATTTTGAGCAATGATTCATTTCTTATTCTCACGCGCACGATGTTTCATCCTGGTCGCGTCTTTCCAGAAATTAACCAGACTGACTCATTTAGCTGTATTATAATCTATAATCGCACGGCGCATATACCAGAAGGCAACTAACTATTACCTTTATCTATTAAGAACGCGCGAA
>CAAGKR010252871.1_pt1 | contig 10457 bp, 9 predicted proteins | sample 2556971 | NCBI WGS metagenome assembly CAAGKR01 (sample SAMEA5207829, study PRJEB30636) | soil metagenome | biome: forest; feature: boreal; material: soil | place: USA | collected 2011-09 | depth 1 m
CGATCGAAGGATTGAAGCAGAAAGCCGAAGAAGCCGTTACACAAAGTCGTTGTGACTTACGGACCAGCGAGACCGCAGTCTTGGAAGTTTTTGCAAACGCGCCTGGCCAGAAAAGCAGCCTGAGCCTCGGCTGAGGCGCGTTATTCGCGGCTTGCTCGCCGCGCCGGCGTAGGTGTGGGTTTGGTCTTTGCGCTCTTGCGGACGGTGACTGTTTGTTCCCCGGCTGTCTGTGGTTGTTCCTTCTCGGGATATTTTTTCGTGGTTGGCCATATGAGACGCCACGGCTGCGTCTTCACAGTCTCCGTGAATTCCTTGATGTTGCGGCCTGCCGGGCCGAGATCGTTGACGGTCGATTTCAATTTCTCGGAGGAATTGCGAAGGTTCTGGAGTGAGACTTCAATGTTGTTATTGGCCGAAAGGTCGTGGCTGACCTTCTCGATGTTCTTGAGCGAAATCGAGAGCGAGCGGTCCGGCGCGGTGAGATCAACAAGATGCTCCCCGAAAGTTTTGAACTGGCCGATGGCGAGAGTGAGGTCAGAATTTTCATCCGTGAGGTGATTGAGATTTTGCGCGGTGGTCTCGAGTTCTTTCATGGTGGCGGTCGCTTCTTTCGCCACCGGCTGTATGATCTCGAGCATCTTGGCGGCAGCTTCGCCAAAATCGGGAACGCGTTCCCCGGCGAACACCTCGCCATTTTTTGCGCGACCCGATGCATCGGTCCCTTGCGAAATGTCGATCGCCATCTCGCCGAGCAAGCCGAGCGTAAACAACCGCGGCCTGGCGTCGCGATAAACCTTCGCGTTCTTGTCCACCTGCACATCGATGCGGGCCTCGAATTTCGGTTTGCCGTTTGACGGCGTGGGTGTCGCGTTGGGATCGGGCGGACGCATCGCCACGGCGGCTTCTTGTGCACGCTGGTCCTCTTCGCGCGAGACCGGCGAATACAATTTTTCGACTTGTCCAATCTTGCGACCAGCCAGCAGAACCGGCGCGCCAAGTTTGATTCCGGCCGCGTTGTCGAAGTAAATCTTGTAGGTCACGAGCGGACGGAAAAGCCCCGGCGCGCCGAGCAGGATGAGAACGCCTGTTATCACTGCCACCGTGCCGATGACCAGGAGGCCGGTTAAAATTTCATTTCGTTGAAATTGCATCTTCGCTCTCTTTCAGAATGGGGCCTTCGGTGCTTCCGCTCAAGAATTGAGCAACCACCGGATTCTTCGACTGCTTGAATCGCTCGGGCTCGGCGTCTTCAATGATCTTTCCTTGATAGAGCATAGCCATGCGTGTGCCGATACGAAAGGCGCTGCCCATTTCATGCGTCACGGTGATCGATGTCACTTTGGATTTTTCGCTCAGGTTGATGATCAATTCATCGATCACCGAGCCAATGACTGGATCGAGACCAGCCCCCGGCTCGTCAAAGAGAATCAATTCCGGCTCCATGACGAGCGCGCGCGCCAGGCTTACGCGTTTTTTCATGCCGCCGCTGAGCTCGGAAGGCATTAGGTCTTTTGACTTGCTCATTCCCACCAGATCGAGTTTTTCATCGACAATCTCATCGATCTCCTTGCGCGATTTGGTTGTCAGCTCTTCCAGTGGCAGAGCAACGTTATCGCGCACGTTACGCGAGCTGAGCAGGGCCGAGTATTGATAGACCATTCCAATGTGTCTGCGAATCTGCTGCAATTTGCGACGCGGCAGCCGAGTAATTTCGAACTGCTTAAAAAAAATGGAGCCGGAGGTGGGCTGCAAAATTCCCAGGATCAGACGCAGGATTGTGCTCTTGCCGCTGCCGCTTTGACCCATGATAACCAGCCGATCTTCCGGTTCGACCTTGAGCGAAAGTCCGTCGAGCACCTTCTTTTCATCGAACTGCATGTGCACATCGCGCAGTTCGACGATATGCGAAGGCGGCGCGCTCACGTGGGGAAAAACACGGTGTAAACGATGTTATAGAGCGTATCGAATCCAATCACGGCCGTAATCGCCGTAACCACGCTCGACGTTGTCGCGGTTCCGACGCCGGCCGCGCCGCCCTTAACGGTCAAGCCCCGGTAACAAGCAATCGCGCCGATGAGGAGGCCGAATATAAAACTTTTTAACACGCCAGTGACGATGTCCCGGATAAGAAGAGCGTCGCGCACAAGATCGACGAAATAAACGAAGGCGATGTGAAAATAGGCGCGCGAGACCAGACTGCTGGCGGCGATCGCTGCGATACTCGAGACCGTGGAAAGACACGGCATCAGGAAAAAAAGCGCCAGCATTCTCGGCGCGACCAGAAAGCGCAGCGGCCCGATGCCCATCGCTTCGATCGCTTCGACTTCCTCGGAAACCTGCATCGTGCCGAGTTCCGCGGTGAAGGCTGCGCCGATTCGCGCCGCGAGCATGATTCCGGTGAGCAGAGGACCTAGCTCTCGCGTAAAAGCGATTGCCACCAAGCCGGGAATCAACCGCTCGGTCCCAAAGCGCTGAAGTTGATAGCCGGTTAGCAAAGCCATGGTTAAGCCGAGAAAAAATGAGACGAGACCGACCAGCGGAACGGAATCGACGCCAGCGCGCTCGGTGTGACGAAAAAAGCTGGCGGCGCGAAATGGAACGCGGCCGCGCCGGACGCGGTCGATGGTTTCGTCAAAGGTCTGGGCGATGAACCAAAAGATGCTGCCGACTTCGCGAAGGAAATCGCGGCCGAGCTCACCGATGCCTTGCACAACCGCAACCGGAAGATGCGCGTTCGCCATGTTCACGGGGAAGTTGCCTCACTTCGCGATGTGGAAAAGGAGAAAAGTTGCGTCGAAATCTATTTCTTAGCGACACGTTTCTTGCCAGTGCGCTAAAACCGGGTGAAGAACCTGACCAATAAGGCTTAGTTGTGAAAATAACCTGGCCATTTAAATACTTGCTCGCAGTCGCGCTCCTTGACGCGCCGGCAGCCGACCTGGCGCAGTCGCAGGAAAGAAGTGTGAAAGATGCCGCGGCGCGAGGGGCTAACGAAATTATGCAGACAAATAAGAAAAAGTTCGGGCTTGTGATTCACGGCGGGGCCGGAACTATTGAGCGCGGCAAAATGAGCGCGGAGCGCGAACAGGAATATCGCGCCGCGCTTGAGCGCGCCCTTATTGCAGGTTACGAGATTTTAAAACGCGGCGGATCGAGCCTCGATGCCACCGAAGCTGCCGTGCGCGTGCTCGAGGACGATCCCCATTTCAACGCCGGCAAAGGCGCCGTCTTTACAAATGCCGGCACGAATGAACTGGATGCCGCGATCATGGACGGGAAAACATTGCGGGCCGGAGCGGTCGCCAGTTTGAAACACATCAAGAATCCGATCAACCTGGCGCGGCTGGTCATGGAAAAATCGGGACACGTGATGATGGACGGCGAAGGCGCGGAGGCGTTCGCCGCGGCGAACGGCCTTGAGCTTGTCGACCAAAAGTATTTTTACACCGAAGAGCGCTGGCAGGCTTTGCAGAAAATGAAAGAGGCCGAGAAAAGCGGCGGGGGTGGCGGAAAGAAATTCATTGTTACCGATCAAGATCGACATGGAACAGTCGGAGCCGTCGCGCTGGATAAAAACGGCAATCTCGCGGCGGCGACTTCCACCGGCGGCACGACGAACAAAAAAATCGGACGCGTCGGTGATTCACCCATCATCGGCGGCGGCACGTACGCGAACAACACCACCTGCGCGGTCTCGGCCACCGGCGACGGCGAATACTTCATTCGTTCCGTTGTCGCGCACGACATCTCGGCGCTGATGGAATATCGCGGAATGAAATTGCAAGAGGCAGCGCAAATGGTGCTCGACAAAGTCGCGAAAATCGGCGGCACGGGCGGCTTGATCGCCATCGATCAGGATGGCAACATCGCTTTGCCGTTCAACACCTCCGGTATGTATCGTGGACATGTCGGTGTTGACGGCGAGTTCGTCGTCGAGATTTATAGATAGGAAAAGTAGCACTCGCCGCGGCGAACGACGCGGGATTGTTATAACCATGCTGCCGTCATTCTCCGTCGTCATTCCCGCCTTTAACGAAGCGTCGCGTATCGGTCAGACCGTTCGCGCAACGCTTGATTACCTTCAGGAGGTCAACCCGAAAAACGAGTTAATTATCGTGAACGATGGGTCAACCGACGCAACAGCGACAATCGCACGTGAAGTTTTGTCTGGGGCGAAAATCGCGGCGCGTTTACTCGAAAATTTTCCGAATCGCGGCAAAGGGGCGGCCGTCCGCACGGGATTACTGGCGGCACAAAAAGCGATCGGCTTGTTTTTCGACGCCGATCTTTCCACGCCGCTCGAGGAGACGCCGAAAGTGATCGACCCGATCGCGGGCGGAAAGTTCGACATCGCCTTTGGCTCGCGGTCGCTCGATCGCAGCTTGATCGGTCATCATCAGCCGTGGCGCCGTGAGCAGGGCGGCCGCGTTTTCAACCTGCTTGTGCGCATCGCGACCGGTCTGCCGTTTTGGGACACGCAATGCGGATTTAAAGCGTTTCGGCTCGATGCTTGCCGCCCGATTCTCGAAGCCGCGCGGATCGATGGCTTTGCTTTCGATGTTGAGTTGCTTTATCTCGCACAGCGCGCCGGCCTGCGCCTGCGCGAAATTCCGGTGCGCTGGAATCATCACGAAGGAAGCAAAGTCCAATTCGTGCAAGACAGTTTGCGGATGTTGCGCGAGGTGGTGGCGCTGAGACGGCTGTAGCCGCTCGCCGCGGCGAGCGCGACGCAGATGCAGCAATCTCCTCGGTATTGCGCTGCCCACAGGGCGGCCGCTGCAGACTGTACGCAAAACGGCGCGCAATTCGGGGTTGCCGATCTTGCGCGCCTGCTCGAATTACCCGGTCTATCTATTTCTTAACGATCTCGGCGTTCTCGATCATCGAGATGCCGTCGCGCTCGGCAACTTTGCCTTTGAGGGTGATGGTTTTGCCGGCGTATTCGGCGAGCTGATCATTCATCGGTTTGTGATCGCCGACGACGAGATAGGTTTTGCCTTTGCTCGTGATTCCGACCGGTCCGCCACCTCTGATGCATTTCGCCGCGCAGGAGGCATGTTTGTCTCCCGCCGCGCCGTGATCGACATAGCACATCATATCGACCACTTCGCCAGTAACGGTCTCGCCTGCGGCGGCGTCGAGTTTCTCTTTGCCCTGCTCTTGGGCGAGAGCGAGGGGCGAGAACACAAGAGCTGCCGTGAAAGTCACCGCCACAGCGATTTTCAAAACAGTTGGATTGTTCGTGGTTGAATTAAACATGCGAGAAATATCCGCCATTCAGTGTGACAGTCAATTTGCGCGATTCGATTGTTTCTCCTTGTCGATCAAATCAGCAAATTGCGCGAAAAAATAGGACGCGTCATGCGGCCCAGGTGCGGCTTCCGGGTGGTACTGCACGCTGAAGATGGGTAACGCTTTGTGGCGCATTCCTTCCACGGTACCGTCATTCAAATTGATGTGTGTGACCTCGATATTTGACGGCAGCGAGTTTGGATCGACCGCGAAGCCGTGATTTTGCGAGGTGATCGCGACCTTGCCGGTGCGCAAATCCTTGACCGGTTGGTTGGCGCCGCGATGTCCGAATTTCAATTTGAAAGTCGATCCACCAAATGCAAACCCAAGAATCTGATGGCCGAGACAAACGCCGAAGATCGGTTTTTTGCCCATCAACCCGCGCACAGCTTCGTGCGCATATGAGAGCGCTGCCGGATCGCCCGGACCGTTGGAAAGGAAAATTCCGTCGGGGTTGAGCGCGAGCGTTTCATCGGCGCTTGTCGCGGCTGGCACGACGGTGACGCGAAATCCATTCTGTCGCAGCCGCCGGAGAATATTCTCCTTCATGCCGTAATCGTAGGCCACGATATGAAATCGCGCGGGTGGCAGCGGCTGCTGCTGCGACGCGCTCGCGTTTCCGTTCGTGACCGACCAAAATTGGCTCAGCCGGTCGTCTGGATCCCATTGGTAAATCGCCGGCGCAGTAACTTCACACACGTAATCCATCCCAATGACCCCTTCGCCTTCGACTGCGCGCTGCGTCGCCTCAGCGGGCGAGGTTTCGTCAGTTGTTAGGCAAGCTTTCATCGCGCCGCGCGTCCGCAAATGCCGCGTCAGCGCACGGGTGTCGATTCCCTGGACGCCAGGGATATCCCACCGGCGCAAATATTCACCGAGCGACATCTCCGAGCGCCAGTTGCTCGGGATTTCGCTGAGCTCTTCGATGACAAAACCGCGCACGTGTGGCAAGCGGCTTTCCTGATCGAGTGAGTTCGTGCCGTAATTTCCGATTAATGGATAAGTCATCGCCACGATCTGGCCGCGATACGACGGGTCGGTCAGCACTTCCTGATAACCGGTCATCGCGGTGTTGAAACAAATCTCGCCGACACGCGTGCCGGTCGCGCCAAACGATTCGCCCTCGAACGAACGACCGTCTTCGAGAGAGAGCAGCGCTTTCATAAGAAAGAGAACGTCCAACGTTTAACGCACAACGTCCAACGCTCAATGAACTCGCTTGGGTTCGATGTTGGACGTTGAAGGCTTGCTTCCGTACAAGAAGAAAATGCCCGGACCGATTTCTCGATCCGGGCATCGCAAAATTTTACCCCGCCGATGCCGTTTAGGCGGATATCCCGTTCCCTTTCGGTTACGGGCGGATGACCGTCGCCGCAGCGTCTGACTTCCAATTAAGGCATGTCATCTTCTCCGTGCGACCAAGCCTCCTTAATTTATCAACTATCGGTTCGGGAATCCCACCTGTAATCTCGAACATCGCAGGGTAAATGGTTACATCCCGAAACCGTTCGGGATTGTGGAGAGCCGTGGGTTGAGAGTTGAGAGAAAAACACTGGTTTCCTGCCCAACCCTCAACGGACGGCTCTCGCTCTCAAAGAACTACTCGCGCAATTCTGCGCCGAGTTCGCGCTGCAAGCGTTCGCGAATCCTCGCGTGCGCCGCAGTCACTTCCTCACTTGTCAGTGTGCGACTTCGATCTCGATATGTCAATCGGTATGCGAGCGACTTGCGGGCCGCGCCCAGGCCGCTGCTTTGGCCGCTGAAAAGATCGAACAACCGCACGCTTTCAAGCAGCGGTTCTCCTGGCTCATCGATCGCACGCAAAATTTCAGCGTGGCCGAATTTCTCCGGCACAATCATCGCGATGTCGCGCGTCACGGCGGGAAATCTTTCGATCTCCCGAAACGTTTTGCCGTTTTTTTTCGCCTCCAGAACAAGATCGATATCTACCTCTGCAATCCAAACGGATCCCACGGCATCGATTGCCGATGCCCGCGCTGCGGAAAGTTGTCCTGCCAGACCGATCGCTTGATCAGCCGAGCAAATTTCCGTCGCGAGGGCAAGCTCCCGGTGTTCGCTGCGGCGAAACAACAACTTCGGAATCGTCAGCGATTCGATTGCACCCTTGAGATCAAAAAAATCGAGTCGGCGCTTTGTCTGCGTTCTCCAATTCGGCGCACTCGCATTACCCCAAAGAAGAAGGCCAAGACGCCGCTCTTCCCTCCCGGCCGGCGGCACAAAAATGCGGCCCAGCTCAAAAATCGCAACCCGGTCCATTCCAGTACGCACATTACGGGCAAGCACGCCGAGCAATCCTGCGATCAAGCTCGGACGTAACACGACGTGATCTTCGCTCAGCGGATTACGCAGTTCGATCGCGTTTTCACCAAACGCAATGGAATTACGGGCAAGCAATTTTGAAGTGCGCGCCTCCGAAAATCCCTGCGCTGCCAGACGCTCCCGCAACAATGACTCGGCGTCGTAAGACTGGTCCGCCGCGCTCGATGCCGTAAAGCGACTCCGATCCGTCCCGGCAATTTTGTCCACGCCGTGGGCGCGGACCACTTCCTCGATGAGATCGACATCGCGTTGTAAATCGCGCCGGTAACTCGGAATTCTCCATGTCGCGCCGTCGCCCAAGCGGCTTTGGCGCGCAGGAGATTTGCTCGTACTCGCTTTGCTCAAACCGAATCGTTCAAGAATTTGATCGACTGTTTTCGGTTTGATCGCGAGCCCGAGAACTTGATCGCATTTCTGGTAGCTCAAAGAAACGTCTGGCGGATTCGACGGCAGTTCTCCCGCAGTCGCAATTTCTTTCGCCGGACTTCCGCCCGCGATTTCACGAATGAGTTCGGTCGCGCGCTGCGACGCGCGCAAGATCATGTCCGGATCGATACCGCGCTCAAAGCGGTAACTCGCATCGCTCGGTAAATTAAGATTTCTTGCGGTGCGACGAATGCTCGCTGGTAAAAAATAAGCGGCTTCGAGCAGAACGTTTTTTGTCGATTCCGTGACGCCGGTTTGTTCGCCGCCAATTACACCGCCAATTCCAATCGCGCGCTCATCATCGGCGATCACGAGATTCTCCGGCGTAAGCGAGTAAGTCTTGCCATTCAGGGCGAGGAATCTTTCACCGTCACTTGCCAGGCGCACGTTGATCTCGCCTTTAAGTTTGTCCGCATCGAACGCGTGCGTAGGCTGCCCCAGCTCGAGCATCACAAAGTTGGAAATGTCGACGATGTTGTTGATCGAGCGAATCCCGACGCTCTCAATCTTTGCACGCAACCAAGCTGGACTTGGCCCAACTTTGACATTGTCGATCTTGCGCGCGGAGAAGAATGGGCACTCGCGCGCCGCTGTAATTTTTACGCTCTGCCGTTGTAGGGCAGGCGCTCCGCCTGCTGGCAACTGATGCGGTTGCCCTACAATCCTCCTTTCCGTTAACGCCGCAATCTCCCGCGCTAATCCGAAATGGCTGAGCAAATCACTGCGGTTCGGCGTGATCTCGACGTCGAGAATCGTGTCGCTAGGAAAAAGATCGGCAATCGGCGCACCGATTTCTGCGTCGGACGACAGAATTAATAAGCCCGCCGCGTCTCCGCCGAGCCCGAGTTCACGCGCGCTACAGAGCATTCCTTCGCTTTCGACGCCGCGGAGTTTGCTTTTCCGAATTTGCAGACCATTCGGTAAAACCATGCCGGACATGGCAAGCGGAACCTTGTCGCCGACTTTGTAATTGGTTGCGCCGCAAACGATCTGCCGCGTTTGCCCGCTACCATCATCGACAGTGCAAACGGTCAGACGATCGGCGTTTGGATGCCGCGATGAAGCGGTGATTTGCGCGACGATTACATTGCCGATGTTCGCGCCACGTCCCTCGATTCGTTCAATCTCGACGCCCGCGAGGGTAAGCAATTCCGCAAGAGTGTCGACCTTCGCCGGAAGATCGACAAATTCACGCAGCCAGTTAACCGAGAATTTCATAGTGGAAGACAGGCATCTTGGCTGTCATGGCAAACAAGCTCCCAGCCTGTGATTGGAAAACCACGCGAGACGCCTGCTTGCCGATGATAGCCCTGGAAGGCTGTCTTCCGACCGCAGGTGCGCCTTTCATGCGAATTGCCCTAGGAAGCGCAGATCGTTTTGTGCGAAGAGTCGGATATCGGGAATGTCGAACAGGATCATGGCGAGCCGGTCCATGCCGAGACCGAAGGCGAAGCCGGTCCATTTTTCTGGAGCGTAAGCGTCGTCGCCGCGCGCAAGGTCGACTTCTTCAAAAACGGCCGGATGCACCATGCCGGAACCTGCGACTTCGATCCATTGTTCGCCCCCTTTGAGCGCTTTCGATCGCACATCGATCTCGAAGCTCGGCTCGGTGAAAGGAAAATAGTGTGGACGAAAACGAACGGCAGTGTCGGTACCAAATAATTCGTAAAAGAAAAATTCCAGTGCCCCTTTCAAATCCGCGACGCTGACGTTTTCATCGACGTAGAGACCTTCGATTTGATGGAATTGCGCGCTGTGCGTGGCGTCCACTTCGTCGCGGCGATATGCCGCGCCCGGCGCGATCACGCGAATCGGCGGCGGCGCACCCTGCATGGCGCGAATCTGCACGGTGGAAGTGTGCGTGCGAAGCAATCGGCCATCCGGTAGAAAAAATGTGTCCTGCTCGTTGCGCGCGGGATGTTCGGGCGGAGTGTTGAGCGCATCGAAGCAGTGCCATTCGGTTTCGATGTCGGGACCGTCGGCGAGGGCGAAACCCATGCGGCGAAAAATCTGAATCGCGCGGTCGAGCATTTGGGTAAGCGGATGCAATGAACCGCGCTCGGCTTGCGTGCCGGGCAGGGAGATGTCGATGTCGGCGAGCGCGTCCGATTCTTTTTGCGCGCGAAATTTATCGGCGCGCTCTTCGATTGCAGCGGTGACGGCATTGCGAACTTCGTTGAGCAATTTCCCGATGACCGGACGCTCTGCTGCGCTCAGCGTTTTCATTTTCTCGCCCCACGCGGAGACGCTGCCGTTGCGGCCAAGGCAGCGCACGCGCAGCGCTTCGAGCGATTGCGCGTCGGGCGCATCGGCGATTTCGCGCAGGGCTTCTTCGCGAAGTTGTTCGAGCGGATGAGACATCGGCGGAAACGTGATTTGTGAATCGTTACATCGTTACA
>CAAGKR010320249.1_pt1 | contig 10456 bp, 7 predicted proteins | sample 2556971 | NCBI WGS metagenome assembly CAAGKR01 (sample SAMEA5207829, study PRJEB30636) | soil metagenome | biome: forest; feature: boreal; material: soil | place: USA | collected 2011-09 | depth 1 m
CCAATGGCAGACGCTGAATCCGCGCGTCTTGCGAACACCGCTTCGTACGCGAAAAGAAAGGTCCTCCACGGCTCTCCGCACCTTAACCACGCCTCGGTATGGGCGATCTATGAGCGGATGGTGCGGAAGGCGCTCAGCACCGTTCGCCCGAAGCCACGGGTGCTCGACCTCGGTGCAGGTGACGGCACCGCATCCAGGCTCTGGGTCGAGGCAGGGGCATCGCTGACCGCTGTCGACAGCTCACCGGAGCAGCTGCGTCTCCTCAAGGAACGCCACCCGAACGCGGTCACGGTCGAGGGTGACGCAATCGAGTTTCTGCATCAGCAGGCGGGTCGCTTTGACGTCGTGAGTCACGTCTCGATGCTTCATCACATCCCGGACTACCTGGCCTTGCTGCGGGCGAGCGCCGGCGCTGTGGCCGAGGGTGGGGCCCTGTTGACGTTCCAGGATCCGCTGAGGTACGACCGTCTTCCGCGAAGGCATTACCTTGCGTCGCAGGCCTTCTATATCCCGTGGCGGCTGACGGAGGGCAACGTGATTCGCGGCATCGGCAATCGCCTCAGGCGGACTCGAGGGATATATCTCGAGGACAACCAAGACGACCAAGAGGAGTACCACTTCCACCGCAACGGAGTGGACTCCGACGCCATCGTGGCCCAGATGGCCCCCGATTTCGCCCAGGTCGACATCGAGATCTACTTCTCGGGCCATGCTCGTTTGGCCCAGTGGATGGGAGAGCGCATGCGGGTTCGATCGACATTCGGAATCCTGGCGACTGGCCGGCACTAGCTACCGCGCTGCTTTTCGGTAGACCTCCAGCGTGAGCTGAGCACTCTTCTCCCAGCTGAAACTAGCGGCCCGGGCGATTCCGGCCTTGCTCAGTCGCTGCCTCAGGTCGGCGTCCCCGAGGACTATCTCGATGGCGTTCGCGATGCTCTCGGTCGAGAGCGGGTCGAAGAGGATGGCCGCGTCGCCGCAGACCTCCCGGAGCGCGTCCACATCCGAACATGCGACCGGGATTCCGTGCGCCATCGCCTCGAGTGCCGGTAGACCGAAACCCTCGTACAGCGATGGAAGGACGAAGGCGGTGCTGCAGCGATAGCATGCGGCGAGCTGGCGGTCTGTCACGTAACCGGTGAAGTGGATCTGCTCCGTCGCAGGAGCGGCGGCCGCCTGGAGAATGTCGGCGGCGCGATAGCGTTGGGGCCCCACGACGACTAGGTCAATCTCATGCCGTTGGCTTTCAACCAGGGCCCTGAAGGCCTGAATCAGCCTGACCAGGTTCTTTCGCGGCTGTAGGTTTCCCACCGCGAGCAAATACGGGCGCTGGAGGCGGAGGCCGAGAGCGTCCAGCTCCTTGCGCGCCCCCTCTTCCGAAATTGGTGTCGTGCTCGGCCCGGGGCCGTTTGGTATGGCGGAGATCTTTTCTTCTGGAACGCGATAGTGCTCGATGATCTGGCGCCGAGCGGACTCCGAGACGGTGATCACGTGAGCCGCCTTCCGAATCGAGCGGGGCACAACGGCTGACAGTACCCGCAGGTCGCGTGGCGAGAACCACTCCGGGTTGGTGGTGAAGCAGATGTCGTGAACCGTGACCACGAGCGGTGCCGCCGACCAGGCCGGTGACGTGTACGTCATATGCAATACGTCAAGTCGCTGCCGTAGCGACCTGAGCGGCAGCTCGACTCCGAGGCGCACCAGCGGGTTCTCCGTAAAGAGCTTCTCGAAGCGAGCGCGCGCGTTGAACGAGGCCCACGGTGACCGCGCGTAGTAGACGAGGAGCTCCAGTTCGTCGCCCGCAGCGCTGAATCCGTCCACCAAACCCTTGATGTAGGTTTCGTTGCCGGTTTCTTCGGCGCCCACCATGTGGGCGTCAAGGCCTACCCGCAATTGCAGGTCACTTTCCGAGCACCAACCGATATGCGGCGAGTGTGCGCTCGACTGCGGCGTCCCAGGTCAGATCCTTCGCTCGTTGAACACCACGGCGCCGCAGGTCGCTGTTGAGGCGCGGGTCGCCCGCGGCCCGCCGCAGGTTGCCGGCCAGGTCCTCGGCAGAGTTCAAATCGAATGTGAGGGCAGCGCCGGCGGACGTCTCCTCCAACACTGGGATGCGGCTGTGGACGACCGCGGCACCCGCTGCCAAGCCCTCAGCAACCGGCAGGCCGAAGCCTTCCAGACGGGACGGAACGACCACAGCTGTCGCGTGCTGCATGAGGCCCGGCAGCTCTGCGCCCGGAACGAAACCCACGAACCGAGCTCGCTCGTGCAGTCCCCGCTCGTGCAGCTGTTTATCAAGGGCGACGACCTGCTGCGGCAGCCAGTAGCCGGCGATCCGAAGTTCCTCGGGCAGCTCGGAGCAGATCGCCATCGCATCGAGTAGGACGGAGAGGTTCTTGTTGGGATTGGGACCGCCAAGGAAGAGAAAGTAGGGTCGCGAATCGTGTGCGGATTGGTGGCGAACTGGCGAAAGGTCGATGCCTGGAGGGACGACCACAATCCTTTCCTTCGGCACGCCGATCATGTCGACCAGATCCGCGGCAGTCTGTTGCGAGATGGCGAACAGGGTCCTGACTCGTCGCAGGGCATGCAGGTAAGCCAAATAACCTAGCCACGTTATCGGGCGGCGCGGGCTGACTCCTTCCCTGAGCGGGATCAGGTCGTAGACCGTGGCCATCAGGTGGCGACCGCGCAGTGCCGCGAGCGCGTCGGGGTCGGTGAGGTGGACCGCTCGGACGGCGCTCATGCCGTTGCGCCGCTTCATCGCGAACTGAGCGAAAAGCCAGGCCCCGCGATATTGAGGCGTCGGGAGTCTCTTCAGGTTCAAGGTGCGGTGGGGGGGAGGTGCTTCGAAAGCGCCGTCACCCGCCCAGCCCCAGAACTCGATTGGAACCGCGGTCTGCAGCGAAAGGCGGCGGGCGAGGCCGAGCACGTACGTTCCGATTCCGCGATGCCGGTGCGCGTTCTGGAGAGGAGTCACATCGAAGGCGATGGCAGGAGTCGGCAATCAGGTTCCGACACCGACCATACCGCAGCGACTACCGTCCCGGCCTCGGAGCCGGACGCTAACCTAGTGGCATGGCCCATCGCGTTCCGGAGGCCCAGACTCCCGCGGCCCCAATTTCGGACGTGAACGCGGCCGCATCGCGAGCGCAACATGCAGGCGTGAGGAGCACGGCCCCCCCCAGCAGTCGATTGGGTTTCTTGCCGGCCGACTGGCTCCCGGTTGCCCTCGTCATCGGGGACGCTGGGATCGCCGCCATCTCCGTGCCGGCGGGTTACTGGATCAAGTACTACAAGGCCAGCCAGGTGCTGCCGTTTGGGCCCTACCTCGCCGCCATCCCGGTGGTCGTTTTTCTCTATCTGTTTGCGCTGACAGTCACCGGCCAATACCGGTCGTGGAGAGGACGCACGCTCGTCGACCAGCTCTTCGCGCTGTATAGCGCAGTTGGCCTCGCGGCGGTGCTGATCTTCGCCGCCATCGAGCTGGGGAACCTGGGGCAGAGTTACTCACGCCTGACGATCGTGCCGGCCGTGTTGCTGGCCGTGGTCCTGATGACGCTGGAGCGCTACCTCCTCAGGCAGTACGAGACACGGCTGCGCCGGCGTGGTATCGGCACCGAGCGAGTTCTCATGGTCGGGGCGAGCGAGGGCAGCGAGGCTCTGATCCGCCGCATGAACATGTTTCCGCAGTACGGCTTTCACGTCGTGGGGGTCGTGAGCGACGAAGTGTCGTCGCCGGAATCCTACTTCGGCGTTCCAGTGGTCGGTCGGGTCGGCGACCTACTCGTGCTGGTCAAAGAGCTGAAGGTGGACCAGGTCTTTCTCGCTCTGCCCGCCTCGAAGCGCGACCGGCTCCTTCACCTGATCAAGCTCTGCGAGGACCAGAACCTCGAGTTCAAAATCGTGCCCGACCTGCTCGAGATCATGAGCACCAGGATTGCCGCCAACTCCATCGACGGTCTGCCGCTGGTGGGCATCCGGCGCAATCAGATGCGTGGCGGCGCGGCGTTCGTCAAGCGCGCGATCGACCTCCTGATCAGCGCGATCCTGCTCGTCGTATTCAGCCCGGTCCTGCTGGTCATCGTGATTCTGATCAAGCTGACCATGCCCGGACCGATTCTCTTCCGCCAGGAACGCATCGGCCGTAACCGCAATGCGTTCGTCATCTACAAATTCCGTTCGATGATCCCGGACGCCGAGGCCAAGTCCGGCCCGGTGGTGGCCGCTCCCGGCGACCAACGCGTGACGAGATTGGGCCGCATTCTCCGACGCCTAAGCCTCGACGAACTGCCGCAGCTGTTCAACGTTTTGAAAGGTGATATGAGCCTGGTGGGACCGCGCCCGCAACCGACTTTCTTCGACCTGCGTTACAGCAGTGAGGTGCCTCGCTATCTGGAGCGTCAACAAGTGCGCCCGGGCCTCACAGGTTGGGCCGAGGTCAATGATCTCCGGGGGGCTGCCCCGATCGGGGACCGAACCATGTACGACGTCTACTACATCGAGAACTGGTCTCTGACCCTTGACCTCAAATGCGTCATCCTCACCGCGATGCGGATGTTCTCGCACCATCACGCGTACTAGCACGCAGTGACCGCGTGTTGTTTTCGATCGTCATTCCGACCCGTAACCGGCCAGAGATGGCGGCCATTGCGATCAGGAGCGCCCTAAGGCAGGACTTCGAAGACCTCGAGGTCGTCGTTTCCGACAACTCGACCTCTAATCTCGCCGACAAGCTGGAAGCGACTGTCGTCGAGCTTGTGGATGATCGGGTGAGGTACGTGCGTCCGCCTACCGAGCTAAAGATGGGCGAGCATTGGGATTTTGCTCTACACGAAGCGCGAGGTGAATACGTCGGGTACCTCACCGACCGGATGGCGTTCAAGCGGAACGCACTCACCCAGCTCAGTCAGGAGATCGCAACTGATAAGCCTTATGTCATCTCCTACTCAAGCAGCGGCATTCTGGAAGTTGCGCCGCCGTATCGGCTTCAGCGCCCCCCGTTCACCGGTCACACCGAGAGCTATGAATCGAGCTGGGTGGTGAGGCTGCTCTCGCAGTCCGTTGCGCCGTGGGGCGCACCTTGCATGCTGAACTCATTTGCCAGCCGGGCCTTGTTGATCCAGATGGAGTCTGCCTATGGAGCCGTCATGGCTTCGGTGGCGCCCGACCTCGCCTTCTGCATGCACGTGCTCGACCACGTCGAGCATTTCAGTTACCTCGACCTGCCGCTGATGGTGAGTCATGGACATGCATCCAGCAACGGAGCTGGTTTCGGTACGGGCCGCCTCAACGAGTCCGCTCGCGATTTCGCGGCGATGATCCAGCGGCAGGGCGGTCTCCCATACGCGCCGATTCCCGAAATCATCAACAACCACAACATCAGGACACACGAGTACTGCCGGATGCGCGCGAGCCAGAGGTCCGGCCGATTCCTCGAACTTGATCTGAGCGCGTACTGCCACGAGATGGCGGCGGAATTGACCCTGCAGGGTGAGCGCGTGCAGAGTGACGATTGGCGACGACTGGATGCCTTCATGCAAGCGCACGGGATCACGAGAAACAAGGTGGTACCGCACCAATCGCTGCTCAAGCAAGCGGCGCATCCGATTCTCCAGGCGGCTAACGACTGGCTTGGCATCAACCCGCTCAATCGGGCAGTCGGCAAGTTCGCAAGCGTTGACGACGCTCTCGCTTATGACGAGACCCACCCGGCGCACCCAAACTCGCGCCTCTCCGGATTTCTCCGCGCCCGGGAACGAGCCAAGCTGGCCGCCGCGGGGATCGCCCCAATTCCTGGCGGACCGACCAAGCCTTAAGGTCTCCCCGTGGCCTCGCCACCATCGATAAAGTCCACTCCTGGCACTGGCTTGGCCCGCCTCGAACTTGGCGCCTATCCAATCAGCCTTGGACTTGCCACCCTCACGTGCGCGCTGACCCCCGCTTACACGATTCGTTGGCACATCGGCTTTTTTCCCACCACGCTGCTTGAAATTGCGATCCTGCTCACGGTCGCAGCATTCGCCTACGAGAGCTGGCGCCTGCAATCGATTCCGCGCTGGCGCTCGCCATTCACCTTGCCCGCGGCGATCTTCATCGTCGCCGGAGCGATCTCGGTCGTCGTCGCGCCGGACCGCCGCGCCGCTCTGGGCATATACCGCGCATACCTGCTCGAGCCGATCGCAATCTTCTTCGTCTTGAGCACGATTGTCACCAGCTACAAGCGAGCTCTGGCCGTCCTGGGCGGCCTGGCTGCGGCCGGTGTTGTGGTGGGAGTGGCCAACTCGGTGGTCGTCCTGGACGCCATCCGTCATCACACCCTGAACCCAGCCGTGACCGGTCCGGTGATCATCTACACGAACGCCAACGACGTAGCGCTTTTCCTGGTGTCTTTGATCGCCATTGCCGGCAGCCTTTTATTGCATTCCGCGGATGGCCGTCTGCGGCAGGTGAGCCTTGCCTTCCTCGTGATCGCCGGAGCTGCGACCCTGCTCAGCCTCTCTCGAGGTGGATACCTGGCGCTTGCGGCGGTGGCGCTCGGCCTGGCGCTCTCTCACCGCCGACGCTGGTGGTTGGTGGGCGGGGCTGTCGCTGCCGCGATCGTGCTGATCCTGATCCCGCCGATCAACCACCGACTCGCCGTGGAGGTCAACTTTTCCAACGGTAGCAACACCCTGGTGGGGCGATTCGAGCTATGGAGGGTCAGCCTCCAGATGCTGGAGCAGCACATTGTTTTGGGTGCCGGGCTAGCAGGCTTCGCGCAAGCGATCGCTCCTTTTTGGAATCCGACACACACGGATCGCTTCATCTATCCGCACAACATCGTCCTGACGTTCTGGAGCGAGCTGGGCCTGCTCGGTTTGGCCGCGTTCGCCTGGATCATGGTGACGGGCTTTAGCCAGGGGTGGCGTGGGTGGCGCAAGGGTGCCTCAGAGTGGCGACCCATCGAGCTGGGCGTCGTGCTGGCGCTGGTCGCGGTCGTGGTGCACGGGCTGGTCGACGTCCCCTACTTCAAGAACGACCTTGCGCTTGAATTCTGGGTTCTGCTCGGCCTGGCCGGGGCCGGCAATCGATGGAACTCGGGCGTAGAGCCCGTGAGCCGTTCAGACTAGACCGGAAACCTGACTACCGATGCGGGGGTGACGGAGCGGCTGTTGACTGGTTCACCCCGTCACGAGAGGGCGGTGCCCCTGACGTCGATTGGGACGCTGGATCGCCGGGCATCACCGCATTGCTGAGAGCCGACGCGAGGCTCGGCCCGGCAGCACTGATGGCGGTGACATTGAAGACGTAGGTGATGCCGGCGGTCAGGCCGGTGAAATGAACACTGGTGGCGGGTGCCGCCACTGTCATTCCAGCCACGGCGCCGCCGGGCCCCCCGATATACGCGATCACCTGGTAACTCGTTGGCGGAAACAACGGATCGGAAGCCCCCGGCGCCCAACTCACGTTGATCGCACCAGATCGGACCGAAAAGGCGCGGACATTCGTGGGCGCTTCGGGGGTCGGCGCGATTGCGAAGTTCACGTCATTCCAGGACGGCGACGGTCCCACTGACGAATTGACCTCGTTCGTGCCCCACACGAGATAAGGAGTACTGGGATTGGGATCGGGTGTGGCCCCCGAGTAATCTCCCCAGCGGCACGGTGCCCCGGCCGGGTTGTTGCAACTGAAATCTTCGTCGGCACCAACGCCGCCCCCGATCACCAGCTCGCCCGCCGCCATCGTGCCGGGCGCGGTCGCCTGGTACCTGATCTGGGCGGCGATCAGGGTATAGGTGTTCTGACTCGAGCGGTTGTACTCGATAGCTGCCCCCAAGCCATCGAATCGTGGCGAGATTGCGGCGTTGAAGACCCAGTCGGTTGGGTCGGTGATGGTGCCCTGTTGGGCGAGGACGAGGTTCGATCCGGAGGCCGTGAACTCGTACCAATCGACCTCAGACCGGCCTGTCGGCCCGGCAGGCCCTGCGACGGTGTGCTGCGTGTAGATGCCTGTGGACGGGTCGCCGACGGCCTGTGTGAACATCCCAGGCAGCGTGTCCAGGACATCGGTCGAGCCCGGCTGCCGCGCTGAAGAAGGCGTGTCGTAGCTGTTGACCACAACGTCGCCGTCCGCGTGCAGCACTCCTGCCGAGTCGAGGTGCCAGACCGCTACCTTTGATTTCGGTCCAGGCGTTTGACCGTTGCTGCCGGAGGGATCGTAAGCGGAGAGGATGTAGCCGTTGGCCGCGGCGGTGTCGGTGTTCACAGGCACGGGTGTAAAGGTGTACGTGACCCCATCTCCGTTTTTCAGCGGGAGTGCGTTGCCGCCACTTGATGCCGGTGGGGTGCAGCTCGTGTCTGCGGGGCTAGCTGGCAACTGCGCCCACTCGATTCCGGCGCTGACAAAAGGCGGATTCGCCGCTGAAATGTTTGCGTCATAGAGGTTGCCTCCGACGATGAGGTAGTTGCTGTTGTGACCCAGTTTTTGAAAGTCGAGGAGATAGTGAGCATCGTCGAACGCAAACTGGCACCACGCGTTGCTAGATCCAGGCATGCCTGCATTGAAGCTGAGGTCGTGGGGATCTGGCGTCTTCGACCAACCAAACAAAACCAACTGCGGCGTGCTAGTGGTGGTGTTGCAGTAAAGGAACGAATAGAGCCATCGGTTCGCCGCGGGATCCCATTGGATCTGCGGATCACAGAGTGGGACGCCGGCCGCCTGGCCGATGAAGCTCTGGAGCGTCGAGGTGCTCACAACGTTGAGGCTCCGGTCGTAGACCGTGATTCTCGAGTTGACCATCTCGACGTAGTTGCTGGGTCCGATCGCGCCCGTTGAATCGGGTGGCGTGAATCCAAAGCCTCCTGCCGTCATGCCCGTCTTGTCGAGACCGGGCGATACAGCAATCCTGGGCGACGACAGAGTCAGGGTGGACCGCGGCGCGGCCGGAATCGTGGCCGTCGGGACCTTGGAAGATCGGCCGCCTCTGAAGACCGGCTGCCCAGCGCTCGAGCTTGGCGAGATCGGGCGGAATTGGGAGGCAGGAACGATGTTGTATCCCTGTTGGCCGCGACGTCTGATCGCCTGCGGGACCACCGACGGGTCGGCGGCCGGCGTGGGTGGAACCCTCGTCTGCAGGGACAAAGCGTGGTGCGATGTGCCGGCAGGCCCAAGCGTCACGGTCGGTCCCAGGGGGCCGCCGGCCGAGACGACAACCAACGCGCCAAACACGACAACGACCGAGCGGAGGCCAATCACGACGGCCTAGGTTACAGGGGTTCGGTTAGTGGCCAGCAAGTTAACGGGCTTGACTTATCGGGTATAGGCGTTTCTCCTCGTCCGCGTGCTGGGTCTGTCTGCTGGCACGGGGCGAGCTTCGCCGGCGCAAGCGCAACCCTTGGGCGAGAACATACGACCTTGTAGTGGTCACTCAAAGGCAGCGATTGACATTGGCTTAAGTCGGGCTGAAAATCCCTCAATCAGGTGCTGCGCTCGCGCAGCCGGTCGATTGTCAGTCAGCTTTGGGGAAGGGAGGCAGGAGCAGTTGCCATGCGAAAGCTAGCTCTGGTCATCACCGCCGTGTCGGTGGTCGTAGCCGCTTCATTCGTGAGCCCGCTCGGGGCACTCGCCTCAACCTCGACCCGCAGCCCCGCGGTGCCTGTACCTCATTCGGGGGCCAGGACCTCGCTCTCCCCCGTGCACGTTCCCTCAACTCGGCTTCCATCCACTTCCACCTCTGTCTCGACGGTCAACTGTGACGCCGGATTCCACTTCGTGGGCAGCCCCAATGGCAGCGGCGCCAACTTCCTGGTCGCCACCGCCGCCATCAGCGCCAACGATGTGTGGGCGGTGGGCAACTCGACCAGCGCGGGCGGGCTCGACCAGACTCTCGCCGAGCACTGGAATGGAACCAGCTGGAGCATAGTCCCCACGCCAAACCCAAGCTCGGGTAACAACGACCTCAATGGTGTGGCCGCCATCGCCACGAACGACGTGTGGGCGGTGGGTGATTTCTTTGCCGCCAATTTCACGACGTTCAGCATATTCGTGGAACACTGGGACGGGAGCAACTGGATCGAGACGACGATAACGTCGCCATCGTCGATCAGTTTGCTCTTGGGGGTCACCGCCATCTCCTCTACCAATGTTTGGGCGGTGGGACGTTCTTCAACGGCACCGCGTTCGTGACGCTGGTCGATCATTGGGACGGAATCAACTGGACCCAGACAACCGGCGCGAACCCGAACCCCAGCGGGGACAACGAGCTGTTCTCGGTTTCAGCCTTCAGCTCCACGGACGTCTGGACGGTCGGGGAAACGTCCACTTCCTTTACTGGCTCGGCGCCCCTCCAGTCCCTTGCCGAGCATTGGGATGGCACCACATGGACCGCACTCACCACCCCCAACCTGGGCCCCGGTGCGGACAATGAGATCCTGGGGGTGAACGCCCTCGAGGCAGGGCATGCCGTCGGTGTCGGTTA
>CAAGKR010027161.1_pt1 | contig 10455 bp, 7 predicted proteins | sample 2556971 | NCBI WGS metagenome assembly CAAGKR01 (sample SAMEA5207829, study PRJEB30636) | soil metagenome | biome: forest; feature: boreal; material: soil | place: USA | collected 2011-09 | depth 1 m
GACGCGCTGCAACATCCAGAGCATGTAAACCGCAGCCCAAATCACACCTGTTGAGGCCAGCATCGTGGCAATCCACGGATGCTGGATTGCGTTTGATGTCCAGCTGCCAATCACTATCAGGAACTCACCGACAAAGCCGTTCAGAAACGGCAGGCCGATTGAAGAAAGCGATGCAATCACAAAGAGCGTTGAAAACCAGGGCATCGGCGTTGCCAGCCCGCCGAATTCGCTGATCATCCTGGTATGCCGGCGCTCGTAGATGAAGCCGACGAAGAGAAACAGCGCTCCAGTCGAGACGCCGTGATTGAGCATTTGATAGAGCGCGCCTTGCATCCCCAGCTCGGTGAAAGAGAAAAGTCCCAGGACGACGAATCCCATGTGGCTAACTGACGAATAAGCCACCAGCCGCTTCACGTCGGGCTGCACCATGGCCACGAGCGCTCCATAGATAATTCCGATAATTGCCAGCGTGATCATTACCGGCGCAAACTTGCGGGACATATCGGGAAAGAGTCCGAGGTTGAAACGCAGCAGACCGTAAGTTCCCATTTTCAGAAGCACACCGGCAAGTATGACTGAACCCGCCGTTGGCGCCTCAGTGTGTGCGTCAGGCAACCAGGTGTGCAGCGGGAACAGGGGCACCTTGATGCAAAACGCAAATGCAAAGGCCAGGAACAACCAGAATTCAGTTCGCGCTGGGAGCGTCGTCAGTCCGTTTCGCATCGCCTCGAGAATTAAGGTGTAATCAAATGTGCCGAAGATGTAATAGAGGGCGATGATGCCAACCAGCATGAGCAAACTGCCGACTGCAGTGTAAATAAAGAATTTCACCGCAGCATAGACTCTTCGCTCGCCGCCCCAGATTCCGATTAAGAAGAACATGGGCACAAGCGACGCTTCAAAGAACAGATAAAAAAGAAGCAGGTCGAGCGAGACGAACACGCCAACCATCGCGCCTGCCAGCAACAACAGAAAGACGTAGTAAGAGACTTGGCGCTTTTGAATCGACGTCCAACTCGAGAGTATCGCGATCGGCATCAAGAGTGTCGTCAGCAGCACCAGCCAGAGACTGATGCCGTCAACTCCCAGGTGGTAGTGAGCACCGATCGAGCCGATCCAAAGAACATCTTCCACAAATCGAAAGTCTTTAATTCCCGATCCTAAGCCGCGAATTAGTAACAACGATAGACCAAAGTCTACGACGCTGAAGGCGAGCGCGATCCACTTATAATTCGACTCGCGCTTGCTCTGAAGAAGGCTGTAGGCCACCGTCGCCAGCGCACCCACGACGGGCAAGAGGATGATCGCGGTTAGTAAATGTTGCTGCATGAACTAGGGAACGAGCTGCAAAGCATGAATGCCGTAATAGGCAAAGAAGCCAATCACTGCCAAAGCTCCAAGCAAGATAATCGCCGCGTAGCCACGGACAAAGCCGGCCTGAAGATGGCGAACCAGTGCGCCACTCTCAGTTACAACTTCACCAAGGGCGTGCAGAAAACCATCGATAACACCCACATCGAATAGTTTCCAAAGTCCTTCGCGTGAGCCCACTTTGATGGGATTAATAATTGTCGCGTCGTAGATTTCGTCCACGTAGTATTTGTTTTCAAGTATGCGGGGCATCTGTAGCAGCGGACGCTTTTGAAAGATCAACCAGCCAGAGAAAATGCCCAACACCGCGATTAGTACTGAAAGCAATGCCAGCAAACGCTCCTCGCGAATCTCTTCAGCGGAAGGCAAGAGTTCGATTATTCCATTAAACTCATCGATAGGAGCGAACGCGGGCGGCCCGTCAACGGGCTGCGGCGGAGGTGAAAGCCATATGGGCTCGGCCTCCGAGGTTCTTACCCGGGTGCCCACAGGCACTTTTGCTACCACCGGCTCGAGCGTTTGCTCGATGTAATTAGCAGGGTGACCGCCAACCAGCGAGCTGAGTGCATAAGGCACTCCAATAAAACCGCCAATAGTTGAAAGGATCGCCAATACGATCAGCGGTGCCGTCATCAGCCAGGGCGATTCATGCGGCTCATGGATACCTGGCACCCCAGCGGGGATGCCCCGCTGGGGACCCCGCACATGATCGGAATGCGCGTCGTCGCGCGTCGCTCCAGCATCTTCCCGAGCACGTGCAGCATGCTCAACATGCGTTTCGCGAAATCGTTCAGAGCCCCAGAACGTCATCACCATCATTCGCGTCATGTAAATGGCGGTGAGCAGCGCCGTCACTGCTCCCACGAACCATAGTGCCTTGCTCCACGCCGGGTTTGGCAAACTGAAAGCATCAGCGCTCCACACCTTCCAGAGAATCTCATCCTTCGAAAAGAACCCGGCGAAGATGGGTATGCCCGATATTGCCAGCCATCCGATGAGCATGGTGGCGAACGTAATTGGCATGAACTTTCGAAGGCCGCCCATCCGCCGCATGTCCTGCTCGTGATGCATGCCATGAATTACGGAACCCGAGCCGAGGAAGAGGAGCGCTTTGAAGAATGCGTGGGTGATGACGTGAAAGATTGCCGCCGCGAATGCGCCGATGCCGCAGGCGAGAAACATGTAACCGAGCTGCGAGATTGTCGAGTAAGCAAGAACCTTTTTGATATCGTTCTGAGCGAGTCCAATTGTCGCAGCAAACAATGCAGTCGCAGCACCTATGATCGCGACAATAAACATCGCAGTCGGCGCGTGAACATAAATCGCCGAGCAGCGCACGATCATATAGACGCCGGCAGTCACCATCGTCGCCGCATGAATTAGCGCGGAAACCGGTGTGGGACCTGCCATGGCGTCAGGCAGCCAGACGTAGAGGGGAATCTGCGCGCTCTTGCCGACCGCGCCGATGAAAAGAAGAACGGCAATTGATGTGACTCCGCCTGCGAAGATCGCGTGCCAGGTAAACGGATCAGCAGCAGGCATCGCGGCAATCGTTTGCAACGCACTCACCACTCCGTGTGCCGGCTTATTGAAGAAACTGATCGAGCCGGTAAGGAAAAATGTGAGCATTATGCCGAGCACAAAACCCCAATCCCCGACACGGTTTGTGATGAACGCTTTCTTGGCCGCGTCTCCCGCTTCTTTGCGATCGATGTAGTACCCAATGAGCAGGTACGAGCAGAGACCGACACCCTCCCAACCAACAAACATCAACAGGAAATTGTCAGCCAGGACGAGCGTCAGCATTGAAAACATGAAGAGATTCAGGAACGCGAAGAAGCGATAGAACCCGGTGTCTTCGTGCATATAGCCCACGGCGAAGACATGTATGAGGAACCCGACAAAGGTAACGAATAGCGCGTAGGTTCCGCTCAGACGGTCCATTGCCAATCCAAAGTCTGCACGAAACTTACCAACCTGAATCCAGGTCCAAAGATGATCGAAAATGGGATCGGCTGAACGGAGCGCGCCACCGGATTTGAAGGCCAGGTAGAAAGCGACAAGAGCGGAGATACCGACCGAGCCGCAAGCGATGACGCCAATAAATTTCTCGTTACGGAGACGCCGGCCGACAAACCAGTTGATGGCCGCGCCAGCGAGCGGAGCAAAGATGATCAGGCTAAGGAGATTATTTTCCATTTGGAACGGTCAGTAGTCAGTTGTCACTGGTCAGTTAATTCATCTGGTTTTTGGTCTTTTGGCCTTTGCACTTTTGTCTTTGACTTTCGCGCTTATTCTTTTACGTGACAATGCTCTAAGACCAGAGACCCAAAACCAAAGACCAAAACGAACAACTAGCAACTGACCACTAACAATGGACTAGAGCTTCAAAATACTCGCATCATCGACATCGAGCGATTCGCGATTGCGGAAGATAGTGATGATAATACCCAGCCCTACAGCAGCTTCCGCCGCCGCCACGGTCATTACGATGAAGACGAAGAGTTGGCCAGTGACATCCTGAAAATAGCTGGAGAAAGCAACGAACGTAAGATTCACCGCGTTCAGCATTAGCTCAATGCACATGAACATCGCGATCACGTTGCGCTTGATGATCACGCCGACGGCGCCAATCGTGAAAAGAATGGCGGAGAGCGCGAGATACCAGGAAAGTTGTGGACCCATAACTATTCTTATTCGCGATTCAACCGCGCAAGTCTCGCTCTGATTGAAAATCGACACCCAGGAGATGAGCCGCCTCGGCCGTGGTCTCTGTCTCGACTGGCCTCAGGTCTCCTACAGCTCGCGGGTTGGCAATATCCATAGCTAAAACCTGTGCTCCAGGAACGACTCGTGCAGTAGAAGACAACACTCCTGTACGGCGTGCGAGCGACATCGCGCCCACGATAGCCATCAACAACAAAATAGAAGTGATTTCAAAGGGCAGCAGGTATTTCGTAAAGAGTCCCACACCAATCGAGTGGGTTAGACCAACGTTCGAGACGTTGCCTGGGAGTCTGTTCTCCGAAGTTTGGATCGAATAAAGAATGAAAGCCGCTTCCGCTATCAGTATCGCTGCCATACCAATCGCCGCCGGCACCAGAAACCTGAGTCGCTTGCGACGAGGCTCTGCGTGTTCCACGTTGAGCAGCATGATCACAAAGATGACCAGGACCATAATTGCGCCGGCATAAACCATCACTTGCACGGCAGCGATAAAAGGAGCGGCCAGCGTCACGTAAAGCGATGCGAGCGCTATGAACACGCCGATGAGCGAGATGGCGCTATAGAGTGGGTTGCTCTGTGACACCATCGCGATAGCGCAACCAATAGCCAATCCGGCAAAGACGACGAATAAAAGTGTAGTCACTGGAATCAGTCAATCGTAAATAGTAAATCGTAAATAGTTAATCGACTGCAATCGTTTAGAGGCGGCACTTGTGCCGCCGGCTGGCAAATGGAAGACAAACGGTTGTTCTGCAAGGCGCGGACAAGTCCGCGCGCTAAACTGTTAACCGAGTGCCAGAAAGACAAAAGTTGCGGTCAGAATAATATTCAAGATCGCCGCCGGCAGTAGAAACTTCCAGCCGAAGTTCATCAATTGATCGAAGCGAAATCGTGGCAGGGTGCCTCGGAGCCAAATGTACAAAAAGAGAAAGAACAGAATCTTCGCGAAAAAGTAGACGACCCCCAACAACGGAAACTGGGGCACGCCAGGCCCGTTCCAGCCGCCGAGGAACAGCGTCGTCGCCAGCATGGATACCGTGATCATGTTGATGTATTCAGCGTTGAAGAATAGCAAAAACTTTATTGAGCTGTATTCCGTATGAAACCCGGCGACTAATTCAGTTTCCGCCTCCGGCAAGTCGAAGGGCACCCGATTAGTCTCAGCGATTGCAGCGATCAGATAAAGAATGAATCCGAGTGGCTGATAAAAAATGTTCCACTGCAAACCGTACCAGCCTGACTGTTGTTCGACGATGTTGTAGAGGTCCAGCGTTCCGGAAATCAGAATAACGCCGATGAGAGATAGCCCCAGCGCAAGTTCATAAGAGATCATTTGCGCGGATGAGCGCAGGCCACCCATCAGGCTGTACTTGTTGTTTGACGACCAGCCAGCGAGGGCAATCCCGAAAACGCCTACCGAAGTCACACCGAGCACGTAAAGCAATGCCACATCGAAACGCGCGATCACGAGCTGAAACGTTCCCAGAAAGGGAATGGTAACCGTCGGCCCAAACGGATAGACGATGATTGCCATGATCGCGGTGACTACGGCAATCATTGGCGCGAGCAGGAAGACAAACTTGGTTGACTGATCAGGAACCAGATCCTCTTTCATCATCGTCTTGATGAAGTCGGCGAAGGGTTGCAGGATTCCACCGTAGCCGACACGGTTTGGCCCAACTCGCCCCTGAATGAACGCAAGCACACGCCGCTCTGCGAGCACCGTAAAAGCCACGAGCAGCATGATCGTCAGAAATGCAATCGTGATAGCTACGATTAGCATCACTGAATGAATGTATGGATTGTTCCAGTCCATTTAGTGGTAAATGGAAAATAGTGAATAGTAAACAGTGACTGCACAGGGCACTCCGAACCCCTATTTACTATTTACCGTTCACTATTTACGCTCCTATTCTCCTGCAACGCCCACTTCCTGGCGAAGGTCCGCATCCACCGTAATCTGATAAAGCGGGGAAACTCTGACGGTCTCCGGACGTGGATTGCCAGCGGCCAGCAAATGAAACTGTGGCACTTTGTCAGTCAAGGTTCCAATCTTGAAAAGCTCGTGCCCAACTTTAGGCGTTACAGTTAGCTTTTCTCCATTATCGGGAAATGCTTGTACCGCTCGACGAATAGAAATCAGTTCGGTTGCGAGGTCTCGCTGCTCAGCGATTGTATACTTTGCCTGGACCGGATTGGATTCATCCTTCAACACCGGATAGCGCAGACCCGCATAAGAGGGAACGCGCTCAGCAATCTCGCGGAAGACAGCACTGGCTGACATTTCAAAGCCAAAATTCATTCCCAGCTCCGCAGCCAGTTGCGCCGTAATCATCCAGTCAGGCTTCGACTGATTGACTGGAGGAATCGATTGTCGAACTCGCTGCACAAAGCCATCGTTGTTTGTAAACGTCCCATCAATCTCCGCGAAGGATGCGGCGGGAAGCACCACATCCGCGAAGGCGGTCGTATCGGATTCAAAAAGCTCCTGTACGACAAGGAAATCTAACTTACCAAGACTCTCCTGGCGACCACTCAATTGCTCGGGAAGAAAACTCCCCGCCATATATATTGCGCGAATTGTGCTTCCCGCCGCATCGAGCATCTGCGCTGCGGACATCGGGCTATTCATCAATCCCATGTCATGCGCGCCGACACTATTGTTGTAAAGAGGCAGAGGGTGCAATAACACACGACGCCCTTCGCCCCGGAACGCGTATGGCAGTTGCGCTACAACCGCCTGAGCCTCAGGGCTCAATTCACCCCCAAACATGATCACAAGATCGCCGTGAGTACCGCGGACTGTCTCCATCAAAATTTGAAGTTCACTAGCCTCAATACCCAACTTCTGGGCGGCCAACGAATCGTAGGAGTTGTTCGCGAGTGCCAGGACCACTCCGTCCTCAGTGCCTGGCCGGATGTGAATAAATTGAGATGCCTGCTCGACCAATCGAATCGGAACACTGTTGATAACGATTAGCTTGGCGCCACCATTTCGCACAGCTTGCCGGATTTGCTTGCCGGTTAGCGGTTGCAGCTCTTCCGGTTCGCCACCAATCAGGACAATAGTTTTTGAGTAACGAATATCGCGATGCGTCGCCAAGGCGGCCGCGAGATTATCAAAGAACGGCTTCAAACTATACGTATCCGTGGTTGTGTAATTATTGGTCCCCACCAGTTCCGTCGCAAACTTGTACAGCACGTAGTTTGCTTCGTTGGTTATACGAGGACTGCCGACGACTCCCAGCGCGTTCGGTCCGTGAGCGTCAGCGGCGGCATCGAGTTTTTGCGCAACATGGCGGATTGCCTCATCCCAGGTCGCCGGAATGAGCTTGCCGCCTTTCTTGTAACGAATCATCGGCGTGCGTATGCGTGCTTCGTGATTCACAAAAGGATGGCCGAAGCGACCCTTGATGCAGAGAAACTCGCCGTTGAGCCCGTTGACGTAACGCTCGCGAGCCACGATGCGCATCAAATCGCCGCCCCGCGAGCCGAGCGACATCTGGCAGCCGTCAGAACAGTAGGTGCAGGTGGAAATTGTTTGGGCCAACTCCCACGGGCGCGCCTGGTGACGATAGGTTGCATCGAGCAGAGTGCCGGTGGGGCACACTTCAATGCAGTTGCCACACTGCGAACAGTCGAGCCAGCCTCCGTAGGTCCCAATAACAGTGTTCGAACCGCGTCCTCCTGCTTCGATTGCGTCTTCGCCCATCCACTCATCGCAAACTCGCGTGCATCGTTTGCAGAGTATGCAGCGCTGCGGGTCGTTGGCAACCATCGGCGAAAGATACTTTTCCGGATAGTAGTTCTTCTTTTCCGTGAAGCGTTCTTCGAGTCCGCCCCAATCAAAAGTCATCTCCTGCAATTCACACTCGCCTCCGCGATCGCACACGGGACAATCAAGCGGATGATTGGCAAGCAGAAATTCCAGCATCGAGCGCTGCGCCTTTTCAATCTCATCGCTTTGAGTGGTTACGACCATCCCATCAGTGCAGATGATCGTGCACGAAGTTTGTAGCTTTGGCATCTTCTCGATACGCACAAGACACATGCGACAGGAAGCCTGTAAAGCGAGATCGGCGTAGTAGCAGAAGGAGGGAATGTCGAAAGCCTTGTCGCGGCACACGTCTATCAGCCGCGCACCTTTCGGCACTTCAAACTCTTTTCCATTAATGGTGACTTTGATTACTTCAGTTGCCATCATGAAGATATGCCTCGTTTAGACGGCGCACTTGTGTGCCGAATGTGGCGGGACAAGTCTCGCACCTAAACATCCATCGGTTGTGGTTTGCTGTTCATTCCTACCAGATGCTTCTTAAAATCTTCGGGGAATCTCTTTATTGCCGACTGGATGGGCCAGGCCGCCGCATCACCCAGTGGACAAAACGACTTGCCCTCAATGTTGTCGCACAAGTCCAACATTAGTTGCGCATCTTCCGGTCGGCCACCGCCATTCGCTACGCGCTTGAAAACTTTCACCAGCCAGTCGGTTCCTTCACGACATGGCGTACACCAGCCGCACGACTCGTGTTTGTAGAATTCAATCAGGTTCTTAGTTGACTCGAAGATGTCGACCGTCTCATCCATCACTATGAAGCCACCTGACCCCACACTCGATCCGCCGGCCACGAGTCCTTCATAATCCATGCGCACATCTTTGCCGATGATTTGATCCGCCCGCATGATGTAGACCGAAGAACCGCCGGGAATTACAGCCTTAAGCTCCTTGCCGTTCAACATCCCACCGCAGTCTTCCATGATGAACTTTTCCATATCGTCGTAGCCCATGGGTAGTTCATAAACGCCCGGACGATTCACGTGACCTGAAACTGACCAGAGCTTTGTGCCGCCGCTTTTCTCAGTACCGAGTTTCTGATAAGCCTCGCCGCCCATTTTGATGATGTCCGGCACGGCAGTAAGCGTCTCAACGTTATTTACCACCGTGGGAGAGGCGTACAGGCCAGACACGGCAGGGAAGGGAGGCTTCATGCGCGGAATGCCGCGCAAGCCTTCAAGCGAACTCAACAGCGCCGTCTCTTCGCCGCAGATGTAAGCGCCGGCGCCTGTGTGTGTGTAGATTTCGCAAGAGAAATTTGAATCGAGGATATTCTGGCCCAGCAAACCGGCAGCGCGTGCTTCATCGAGCGCACGGTCCATGATATCGATGAGGTATCTGTATTCGCCGCGCGTGTAGATGTAATTGGTTTTTGCTCCGAGGGCGTAGGCAGCGATCAGCATGCCCTCAATCAGCATGTGGGGATCGCGTTCCATCAGATAGCGGTCTTTGAAAGTGCCTGGTTCAGATTCGTCAGCATTGCAGACCACGTATTTGGGCTTGGGCGAGTCTTTAGGAACGAAGCTCCACTTCATCCCGGTGGGAAAACCGGCACCCCCTCGGCCGCGCAACGCTGACTTCTTTACTTCGTTGATGACGTCATCGGGCGACATTGACTGAAGCACCTTCTTGAGGGCCTCGTAGCCGCCGTGCTGACGATACACTTCGAGAGTCTGCGAGTTCTCGAGATGAACTCGCGCGAGTTGAAGTGGTTCACATCCGATGGCGCCAATAAACATTAAATTCGTAAATGGTAAATGGTAAATCGTAAATGGTTGTTTAGAGGCGGGCGTTGCCGGCCGTCCTATCGTTGAAACGGCGGGCACTGCCTGCGCGGACAAGTCCGCGCTCTAAACGGAACCGATCATGAATACCAACTTCTCAAGCCAATGAATTCAAAATCTGATCGACCTTATCCGGCGTCAGATTCTCGTGATAATCAAAATTGATTTGAAACATTGGCGCCGTGCCACACGAGCCGAGACATTCAACTTCTGAAATCGTAAAGCGACTATCAGCGGAGGTCTCGCCCGGTTTAATTCCAAGTTTTTGCGAACAATGCTCCGTGATTTTTCCTGCGCCCAGAAGCTTGCACGAGAGCGTGCGGCAAATCTGAATGTGATACTTTCCGATCGGCTTCGTATGAAGCATTGAATAAAACGTGGCGACTTCCCAGATGTCAGTAATGCGCAAACTCAAACGCTTCGCGAGATAAGCAACCCCCGGTGGATCCAGATAGCCGCGCTCGCGTTGCACAATAAACATAAGCGGCAAAATCGAGGAACGCGGCACCGGATACTTCGCCAGATGCCGGTCGATCTCGGCCTCGACCTCGGGTGAAAAGGACGCAACCTCGTCGCCGATATTCACCGGCTGCGATAGTGGTTGAATGTGTATCGGTTGTGTGCTCATTACGGATGAGTCAGTAGTCAGTTGTCCGTGGTCAGTGGCATTTTACCGTAACCAACTACTGACAACGGACCAGCCGACTGAATACGGACCACTGACAACAGACAACGGAC
>CAAGKR010330127.1_pt1 | contig 10455 bp, 10 predicted proteins | sample 2556971 | NCBI WGS metagenome assembly CAAGKR01 (sample SAMEA5207829, study PRJEB30636) | soil metagenome | biome: forest; feature: boreal; material: soil | place: USA | collected 2011-09 | depth 1 m
ACGGTGCTGGCGGTGCTGGACGGCCGCTCGAAGCGACGGGAAGGCGCTCTGCTCGTCGCCGCGTATGCGGTCGTCGTACTCGGTTTCCTGTTTGCCGGGAATCGCTAGCCTGGGCGACATGGGCGTGGTCGAGGAGGGCGTTCCCGCGCCGGCGCAGCAGGGCACCGTCGTCCAGGCGACCGATGTGACGCGCCGGTACGGCGAGGGAGCGACGGCGGTCGACGCGCTGCGCGGAGTCTCACTCGGCGTCGAGGCGGGCCACCTCGTCGCGGTGATGGGCCCATCAGGCTCCGGCAAGTCGACGCTCATGCACATCCTCGCGGGGCTCGACAAGCCAACCGAAGGCACGGTCGAGATCGCGGGCACTGAGATCACAACGCTAAACGACGCCAAACTGACGCGCCTGCGCAGGCAGCACATCGGCTTCGTGTTCCAGTTCTTCAACCTCCTACCGATGCTCACCGCCGAGGAGAACGTCGTGCTGCCGCTCTCGATCGCCGGCGAGAAGCCGGATCAGCGCTGGCTCGACGAGCTGCTCGCGGAGACGGGCCTCACCGACCGCCGCACGCACCGCCCCTCCGAGCTCTCGGGCGGCCAGCAGCAGCGCGTCGCGCTCGCGCGTGCGCTCGTCACGCGGCCGACGATCCTCTTCGCGGACGAGCCGACCGGCAACCTCGACTCGAAGACCGGTGGCGAGATCCTCGAGCTGTTGCGACAGTCGGTCGACGCGTACGGGCAGACGACGGTGATGGTGACGCACGAGGCGCGCGCCGCAGCGATCGCCGACCGCATCCTCTTCCTGGCCGACGGGCTGATCGTGCAGGAGCTGCAAGGCGCCAGCCCCGCCCAGGTGCTCGACGTGATCAGCTCGCTCGATTCGTGATCACCGTTGCGCTCAAGGGCCTGCTCGGACGCAAGCTGCGCGCCGCGCTGACCGCGGTCTCGATCGTGCTCGGTGTCGCGATGATCAGCGGCACGTTCGTCCTCACCGACACGATCAAGGCGGCGTTCGGAACCGTCTTCAACCAGGTCTACAAGAACACCGACGCCGTGATCACCGGCAAGAGCGCGATCGGCGGCAGCGCGAACCAGGGCATCACGCCGCCGTCGCTGCCCGAATCGCTGCTCCAGAAGGTTCGTGGGCTCCCCGGCGTGGCCGAGGCGGAAGGTGGTATCGCGGACGAGGCGAAGCTCGTGGGCCGCGACAACAAGGTCCTCTCGAGCAAGGGCGGTGCGCCGAGCCTGGCGTTCAGTGTCAATCCGAAGGGTGACCAGCGGTTCAACCCGCTCGTCCTGACCACCGGCCGCTGGCCTCGTGGGCCGCACGAGATCGCGATCGACACGAAGACCGCCAACACGAAGCACTTCACGGCCGGCGACACGATCGGGGTGCTCACCCACGGTCCGGTCGAGCGGTTCCACGTCGTCGGCACCGTGCGCTTCGGGGGCCTGAGCTCGCTCGGCGGCGCGACGCTCGCGATCTTCGACCTCCCCACCGCCCAGCGGATCTTCAACAAGGAAGGGAAGCTCGACTCGATCGGTCTCGCGTCCAAGCAGAACGTCACGCCCGATCAGCTCGTCGCGCAGGTCAAGCCGCTGCTACCGGCCACCGCACAGGTTCGCACCGGCGCGCAGGAGGCCAAGCAGGCTGCCAAGGACACGAACGGTTTCCTCAGCTTCCTCGAATATTTCCTGCTCGCGTTCGGGTTCATCGCGCTCTTCGTCGGGGCGTTCGTGATCGCGAACACACTTGGAATCACGATCGCGCAGCGCATTCGCGAGCTCGCGACGCTCCGCACGCTCGGGGCGACGCGACGGCAGGTCTACTGGTCGGTGGTTCTCGAGGCGTTCGTCATCGGCGTGATCGCGTCGGTGATCGGGCTCTTCTTGGGCCTCGGGCTGGCCAAGCTCCTGAACGCCCTCTTCGTCTCGTTCGGGATCGACCTGCCGCAGGTCGGAGCGGTGTTCAAGGAGCGCACCGTCGTCGTTGCTCTCATCGTCGGCGTGGTCGTCACGTTGATCGCCGCGATCCGACCCGCCCTGCGGGCGACGCGCGTCGAGCCGATTGCAGCGGTGCGCGAGGGCGCGGTGCTGCCGCGGTCGCGGCTTGCCCGCTTCGGGCCCTATATCGCGATCGTCGTGATCCTCGGCTCACTCGGGCTCATGCTCGCCGGCCTCTTCGCGGGTGGCCTCTCTACGACGGTTCGGCTGCTCTCGCTCGGCATCGGTGCCTTGGCGATGTTCGTCGGTATCGCAATACTCGCGCCCACGCTCGTTCCAGGGGTAGCGCGGGTCCTCGGCTGGCCGGCGGCGCGCTGGGGTGGTGCGCCGGGCAGGCTCGCGCGCAGCAACTCGATCCGCAATCCTTCGCGAACCGCGTCGACGGCCTCGGCGCTGATGATCGGCGTGACGCTCGTGACGCTCGTCTCCGTTCTCGCAGCCGGGATCAAGTCGACCTTCGAGGACTCGGTGAACAAGCTCTTCACCGCCGACTACGCGCTCACGTCGCAGAACGGCTTCACCCCGGCCTCGATCGCCTCGGAGAAGGCGCTCAAGGGCGTCCCCGGCGTCGACGTCGTGAGCGGCGTCCGCGCCGGCGAGGCGGAGGTATTCGGCAGCCGTATCGGCATCACTGCAGTCGAGCCGAACGTCAGCAAGGTGATCGACCTCAAGTGGACGGAAGGCAGCCCCGCCACGCCGGCGCAACTCGGGCGCGACGGCGCCTTCGTCGCGAAAAGCTACGCGAAGGACCACAAGCTCACCGTCGGCTCCCCGATCAACCTGAAGACGCCGTCCGGCGGCACGCTGCATCTGAAGCTGCGCGGCATCTTCGATCCGCCCAAGGGAGGTTCGCCGTTCGGCGACGTCACGATCTCCACGACGCGGTTCGACCGCGAGTACGCGAACCCTCAGAACCTGTTCTCGTTCGTGACGACGCGCGGCGGCGTCACAAACGAGACCACCGCGCGCCTCAAACAGGCGCTCGCGAGGTTCCCCGACGCGAAGATCCAGACGAAGTCGCAATTCATCAACCTGCAGGAAAGCGGCATCAGGTTCCTCCTCAAGCTGCTCTACGTGCTGCTCTCGCTCTCGATCCTGATCAGTCTCTTCGGGATCGTGAACACCCTCGTGCTGACCGTGTTCGAGCGAACCCGCGAGATCGGGATGTTGCGCGCGGTCGGCATGACGCGTCGCCAGGTGCGCAACATGATCCGGCACGAGAGCATCATCACGGCCCTGCTCGGCGCGGCACTCGGAATCCCCGTTGGGATCGCGCTCGCGCTCATGATCGGCAAGGCGATCAGCTACCCGGCGTTCACGATCCCGTGGCTGACGCTGATCGTGTTCGTCGTGGGAGCCGTCATCGCAGGCCTCTTCGCCGCAATCTTCCCCGCGCGCCGTGCGGGGCGGCTGAACGTGCTCGAAGCGCTGCAGTACGAGTAGAAGCGCCTCAGGCGTGGACGCCGAGCGCCTCCGGGATGATCTCGAGCGCCTGATCGATGTCGTCGTCTGAGACGTCGAGGTGCGTGATCGCGCGCAGCACACCCGGGCGGAGGTCACTGACGAGGACGCCGCGTTCGACGAGGCGCGTCTGGCCGTCTCCGGGATCGCCGATCGCGACGAAGTTCGTGTCGACGACACTAACGTCGAGGCCGAGCCCGTCGGCGAGCCGGCGCGCCCGCGCATGGTCTTCTGCGAGCCGCTCGACGTTGTGGTCGAGCGCGTAGAGCGCCGCTGCGGCAATCACGCCGGCCTGCCGCATCGCGCCTCCGAAGAGGTACTTCCCTTCCCAGGCGCGCTCGATGAATCCGGCGGATCCGGCAAGCACGGCGCCGAGCGGGCAGCCGAGCCCCTTCGAGAAGCAGATGGTGACCGAGTCCGCGTGGCGCGCCCACTCCGCCGGCGGGATGCCCGCGCCGACCGACGCGTTGAAGAGCCGGGCGCCGTCGAGATGAAGCGCCGCGCCTCGTTCGTGTGCCGCGTCGACGGTCGCGCGGAACTCGTCGAGCGGCCAGATGCGCCCGCCTGAACTGCGGTGCGTGTTCTCGAGCACGACGACGCTGCCCGGGCCGAGATCCCCCTCGGCCTCGATGTGCTCCGGCGTCACACGGCCCGCCTCAGCCGCGACGCCGTGCATGACGAGGCCCGAATGAATCGCCGGGCCGCCCGCCTCGTAGATCAGGACGTGCGTGCGCTCCTCGGCGAGCACGATCGAACCGGGCTTGCTCTGTGTGCGCAGCGCGATCTGGTTCGACATCGTCGCCGTCGGGAGAAAGAGCGCCGCCTCCTGCCCAAGCAGCTCGGCCATCCGGCGCTGCAGCTCGTTGACCGTCGGATCTTCGAGGTACTGCTCGTCGCCGACCTCGGCGGCCGCCATCGCGGCGAGCATGCCCGGGGACGGCTTCGTCACCGTGTCCGAGCGGAGGTCGATCATGCGTCGGTTTCGGCTTCGGCCAGGGCGTCGATCTGGGCGAGCGTCTTGCCGCGGGACTTGGAGATCCGCTCGTAGCGCTTCATGAACTGCCTCGTCGCGAAGTCGACGAACGCCGACTGCTCGAGCCCGAACGGCGTGACGCCGTCCTCGTAGCGCTCGAACGTCTCGGTGACGACGCCGAGCGCGTACGGAAAGAGCTCGTTCATGCGCGCCTCGATCACGTCCCAGATCGCTGCGTCGCTCGCGACGAGCCGGCTGAGCAGGTAGATGCCGTACGCGAGGTGACGAGACTCGTCGCGCTTGATCTGGACGAGTGCGGCGCAGAGTCCCGGCATGAGCCCGTTCGCGGCGAGCGACTCGTGGTAGCTCTCGTAGCCCGTCTCGGCGAGCACGCCTTCGACGATCACGTTGTACGTCACCGAAGCGCGCGCGAGCGCTGCCGCCGACGTGTCGGTGAGCAGGCGGTTCATTGCCGCCGGCAGCTCGTCGTAGAAGATCGTGCGGTACGAGGGCACGTGGTAGCGCTCGAGCTCGGGCGGCGAGCCGGCGACCTCCGAGAGGAACCGCGCGAAGAGCTCGGTGTGCTTTCCCTCTTCGAAGAGAAACGATGTGAGGTAGAGCTCCTCCTCGATGCGGCCTTCGCGCGCGATCGCCAGCACGAGCGGCAGCAGATCGAGCGTGACCGCCTCCTCCCCGGCCGCGAAGAGCGAGGTGAGCGAAAGGACCGTCTCGCGCTCGAGCTCGCCGAGCGCGGCCCAGTCCTCACGGTCGCGCGTGAAGTCGATCGCCGCGGGATCCCACGTGCCGAGCCGCTTCGCCTTCGTGTACAGACGCAGCGGGAAACAGTCGCGCAGCCCGCCGCTCGTCGATCGAAACCCCTCGCGGACGGCCATGCTCGGGACGCTACCGTAACGCCGTGGACCTGACGCTTCTCGAATCGACCCTGCGCGCGCTCGGCGAGCCGCCCTTCCGCACGCGGCAGGTGTGGGAATGGACGGCGCGCGGCGCGACCGGATACGAGGCGATGACGAACCTGCCGCGCGCGCTTCGTGAGGAGCTCGAGGCGAACGTGCCGTTCTCGACGCTCGCGGTCGAGACCCAGCGCGAGTCGCGCGACGGCACGGTGAAGACGCTCTTCCGCACCGCGGACGGCCATCCGGTCGAGGCAGTGCTGATGCGCTACCGCGACCGCCGCCGCTCGCTCTGCCTGTCATCGCAGTCGGGCTGTCCGTTGACGTGCACGTTTTGCGCGACGGGCCAGATGGCGTTCGGCCGAAACCTGACCGCTTCGGAGATCCTCGACCAGGCCTTGCACTTCCGGCGCATGGAGCCCGTCAACCACGCGGTCTTCATGGGGATGGGCGAGCCGATGCTCAACTTCGACGAGGTGCTCGCTGCCGCGCGGCGGCTGCCCGACCTCGGCATCACGCATCGCCGCACCACGATCTCGACCGTCGGGTGGCTGCCGGGCCTCAAGCGCTTCGTGGACGAGGTCGACGAGCCGATCCGCCTCGCGCTGTCGGTGCACGCCGCCGACGAGAAGCTTCGGTCGCGGATCATGCCGGTCAACGATCGCTATCCGCTGCGCGACGTCGTCGCGGAATGCCGGCGCCACGCGGCCGCGGTCAACCGGCGCGTCTACATCGAGTACGTGATGCTCGACCATGTGAACGACTCGCCCGAGCACGCGCGCGAGCTCGCCGAGCTGCTCGGGCCGGACGACTTCAAGGTGAATCTCATCCCGTACAATCCGACCGGGATGTACGACGGCTCGTCGCGCGCGCACATCGCTGCGTTCAAGGCCGTGCTCGACCGCGCGCACGTTCCGGCGACGGTGCGGCTCACGCGCGGGCGGGACATCGAGGCCGCGTGCGGGCAGCTTGCGACGGCGCCGAAGGTTCGTGCGCGCCACACTCCGGCACCGGCCTAGGCCAACTGTCACTTGTCCGCTAGTGGCCTGGGAGCAGGCTGAAGACGCCGAGCGCGACGACGGTGACGGCGATGAGTGCAGTGGTCGCCCAAGCCGCGCAGGCGCCTACCGCCCCGATCCTGAGTTCGCCCATCAGGTCGGGGTCGCGGACGAGGTGCGCGATCATCGCCAGGAGCGGTAGCAGCATGACGGCGTTCAGAGCCTGAGTCAGGAAAAGGATCGGGACAAGAGGCGCGCCAGGGATGAGAACGATCGCGGCCGCGACGCCGATCATCGCGATGTAGGTCGAGAAAAAGATCGGGTCGGTCCTGAGGTTGCCGTCGACCCTGCCCTCCTTTCCGAAGGACTCCGAGACTGAGTAGGAGGTCGAGAGCGGCAGGATCGCCGCCGCGAGGAGGCCGGCGCCGACGAGTCCGACGGCGAACAACGTCGAGGCGAGGTGGCCGGCCAGCGGGGTGAGAGCGACGGCGGCGTTCGAGGCGTCATTGATGTGCGTATGGCTGCGGTAGAGCGTCTCGGCGCAAGCAACGACGACGAAGAAGCCGATGACTCCGGTCGCGAGGGCGCCGACGACGACATCGACGCGCTCGAACCTCCAATCGCGGGGCTTCAACTTCTTGTCGACTGCGTAGGACTGGATGAAGGCGAGCCCCCAAGGCGCGAGCGTCGTCCCGAGGGTGGCCGTGGCGACAAGGATGGCGTGGCGCGTAAACGGAAGACCGGGGACAACGAGCCCTCTGGCGGCCTGTCCCCAGTGTGGGTGGGCGAGGATGCCGGACGCGATGTACGTGACGAAGACCGAGGAGATGACCAGCAGCACGATCTCGACCCGGTGGAAGCTGCCGGCGAGCACCAGCGTCGTCACGGCGACAGCGGCCAGGGGAACGCTGATGTAACGAGAGACGCCTCCGATCTCGAGCCCGGCGGCGATCCCGGCCATTTCGGCGGCAGTCGTCCCCACGTTCGCGACGATCAGAAAGCCGGCGGAAGAGAAGCCGGCTTTGACGCCGTAGCGCATGCGGATGACACTGACCAAGCCTCGGCCGGTCGCTATCCCCAGCCGAACGGCGAGGTCGTGGAAGAGGACGAGCGCCGCGGTCGAGATCAGTAGGGTCCACAGGAGTCTGTAGCCGAAGTCGGCGCCGAGGATCGAGTAGGTGGTGATCCCGGCAGGGTCGTCATCGGAGAAGCCGGCGAGAATCCCCGGCCCCACGACCGCCAAAAGAGCGAGCACGAGCCCGCGCTCGCGGGTCCAGCGGCGTCCCGGACTCACGTGGTAGCGGTGGCTACGCCGGCGCCCGGTCGCTGGCACGCGCACAAGGCTACTCCCGAGGAGCGTCAGCGCAACGCCCGCCGCACCCGCCGCTGTAAGCACCAACATTTGAGAGCAAGCACGCGCCCGTCGAGCCTGACGTTCTCGCCTAGACGGCCGACCGCCGAGCTCGTAGCGTCGCAGGGGCTACTCGACAGCGAAGGAGCAACCATGATCAAGGAGTTCAAAGACTTCCTCTTCAAGGGCAACATTGCCGAACTCGCGGTCGCGTTCGTCATGGGCCTCGCGTTTGCAGCGGCCGTCAATTCGCTGGTCAACAACCTCGTGATGCCGATCATCGCCGCGATCATCGGCAAGCCGGACTTCCGCAACCTCACATTCACGATCCACCATTCCGTATTTCACTACGGCTCGTTTCTCAGCGACCTCCTTCAGTTCGTGGCTATCGGAGCTGCGGTCTTCTTCTTCATCGTCAAGCCAGTACAAATGATGCTCGCTCGCAGCCGGAAGGAGCCGATCGAAGAAGGCGTGCCCGACGAGGAGCGTCGACACCAGGAACTACTCGCCGCCCTCCGCACAAGCAACTAAGGCCGGGCCAGGAGGACGTACTCCTCGACATCGCGAAACTTAAGCTGACGGTAGACCGTGTGCCCGATCTCGCTCGATTGGAGGAACGCGAACTCCGGCCCTGCCTCGAAGCCGTCGCGTGCGGCCTGGGCCAGTGATGCGGAATGTCCCCCGACCCGCGTCGTAGCATCCCGACCTTGAATCGATTCGGCCACATCGATCTCCGCGTATCAGACATCAATGCGGCAGTCGGGTTCTACGAGGCGCTTTTGCCCGCCCTCGGCTTCACCGTGCCGTACCACAGTGAGGCATGGAGGGTGTGGGCTACGACAGACCCGTTGCCCGCCACGGCGTACTTCGGGATCACTGAAGAACGAACGCACGTTGCCAACGAGAATCGGATCGCTTTCCGGGTCGAATCACCTGCGGAGGTCGACCGGCTGGCGGGGGTTGCACGTCAGGCGGGCGCGACCGAGTTGAGCGGGCCGAAGCCGATGCCCTACGGGCCGGGCTACTACGCCGTGTTCTTCGCCGATCCTTCGGGGAACCGGTTTGAGATTTACGTGCGACCCGAGTAGGCCCGGACCGACCGCTGCACCGCAGTCTGGCGAGGCAACGTCCACCTGCGCGAGAGTTCAGCAATGTCCCCTGAGCCGAGGCGCGACCGATCAGTACCGAAGTGCTCCCGTTTGCGACGTCATCTTCCAGGCGCCCCCGGAGAGCGCGTAGAGCTTGCACGTGCGTCCGAACCAATGATCCTCGGTCCCGGTCGCATTCATCTGCCAGAGCGTGTCGATGTCCACGACTGCCAGCGCGCCATCCCCTTGCGCCGATAGCTCGATTCGAACGGTCTTGCGGCGATTGTGAATCAATGTCCGAGCCCGGAACAGACCCTCGTAGAGCGCGCCCCAGCGCGCCGCGTCGAAACGTCCGAGGGAGAGGCGCCATTCGACCGGATCATGTGCCATCGCGTGCGGAGGCCAAGCCCAAACCATGTCTGGGTGGAACACGCTCAGGAGCAGCGGCACGTCCTTCGTATCCCAGGCTCGCGTCTCGCGGTCAATGATTTCCTGAATCGCAGCTTCGTCAGGCACGCTGCGGATTATCTCCTCGCTTTCGCGGCCGCTCCGACCGATGAGGCGTTTCTGGTCTGGGCCAGTGTCGGGCAATGTCACGCGACACCGCGCCCAGACCCGCAACAGACTCCGCGACTCGGAGCGCGATCACCGTCTCGCTAGTCGCGCCTCGCCAGCCGGGCTAGGACGAAGTCGACGAAGGGGCGTTGATCGTATGCGGCTAGCAATTCGGCGCATACATGACCAGCGCGGCGAAGATCAGCGGCGTCGAGTCGCGCCACCGTTTCCTCCAATCGCTCTGGCAACGTCCCATTGAAGTCGAGGATGCTCGTGAGTCCGAACTCGGGATCGGGGATGCCCGTCTGCGCGGCGTGATGCCGAAGAAGCAACGTTCTTGCTTCGTCTAGCTTGGTCAGTGCCTCCCAGAGTGATCCGCGCCTGAGGTACTTGTCGACGTCGAATAGGTGCATCCAAGCCCAGCCCAGCCAGAGATTTACGTCCCATGGGGGCGCTGGCTCGCATGGGTGTTGCAGTAGGCCGTCGCGATCGACCAGCACAACTTCGCCCGGAAACCGTCCCTTCGCCTCAGAAGCGCGCCTGGCGAGAAGCTCCAGTTGGACGCCGTCAGCGAACTGGACGAAGAGGAATGGCGATCCGGGTCGCTCAAAAAGAATGTCGAGCGTCGCCCCAACAGCGCGAGCTAGCGAGGGTAGATCAGCGAGCGCCGCGTCGAAGTCATTGTCGCCGATCCAGATGCGCGTATCGAGGTCGGAGTGTTCGTCGGCTCCGCCGCGAGCCATGGATCCCTTTATCTCAAGTGCACGCATACGCGGATCAGCTTCCACGGCGTCGAGCAGCCGAGTTAGCGCAGCCGCTTGAGGTGCGACAACCCGAGGCAGGCGATTGATCCACTCCCGCCCGTCCACGCTTACTGACTCTCCACCGATCGCGCTCACTTCTGACCTCCGTAGACGCATGGAAAAAGCTGCGACGCGAGGCGCCACAGACACGTCGAGGATCAGAAGCGGACTACATCGGTCGCGGACTCTAGAGCAGGTTCATAGATCGGTCAACTCGGACGCGCCGGGTGCTGTACCTCGATCACTCTTTCGAAGGGTCCGGCCACAAAACGTCCGCATGGGCCAGTTCCGGAATGCACCCTGACGATCACGCC
>CAAGKR010447516.1_pt1 | contig 10453 bp, 10 predicted proteins | sample 2556971 | NCBI WGS metagenome assembly CAAGKR01 (sample SAMEA5207829, study PRJEB30636) | soil metagenome | biome: forest; feature: boreal; material: soil | place: USA | collected 2011-09 | depth 1 m
GTTCGCTCTCCATGAGAGAAATATTGCGCGCGCGCGTCGATGCTGAAAGTGCTTGCATGAGTAGATATGAACATACGAAAGAGATGCAATGCTCGCTCTCGTATGTTCATCCTTTCGCGTGTTAACTAAAGACTATTCGCCCCCTGCGCTACTTTCAGGCTCTCGTACCGACTCACCCCTTGATTCTGCCGTACCAGACATCATGAGCCCCCTTGCTGCTAGCACCTTGGCGATAGTGAAGTCGTAGATGAAGGCACCTACAGCACCTCCGAGCAGCGGAGCGACGATAGGAATCCAGAAGTAGAAATTGTCAGCGGACAGGCTGGCGCCGCCGCTGACAATGGCAATCCAGAGGCGCGGGCCAAAATCGCGGGCGGGGTTGATGGCATACCCGGTATTCAGTCCGAAGGATGCGCCAATTGCTACGATCAAAAAGCCAATAATCAACGGATTCAGATTTGCCTGCACCGGCTGATTGCGCGCATCCACAATGGCAAAAATCAGCCCAACAAGCAGGGCAGTTCCGACAAACTCATCGCAGAAGGCGCCGAATGTTCCGACAAACGACCTGTGGCCGGTGTAAAAAATCCACCCGAAACCATTCCCACCATAAGTCGTCGCCGAGGCAATCTGGCCAATGGACAGATGATTGGCCGCCAAAGCGTTGACGAGCGCCCCCTGGTAAACGAAGTAGAGGATGGCCGCGGCGACAAACGCGCCAAGCACCTGGGCTAACCAGTACGCGGGTACCTTGGTCCAGGCCAGCTTACCGCGCACGGCCAGGCCCAGTGTCACGGCAGGATTAAGGTGAGCGCCGCTAATTGCGCCACAGACATAGATGCCCAGCATCACGGCCAGACCCCACCCAAGGATAATAACAACCCACTCGCTTGCAGCTGGGACCACTGAACCAAAGAGCCCAAAGGTCGCTACACAGCCATCGCCAAAAAGTATCAGCACCATCGTTCCGAAAAATTCGCCGATCATTTCGCCACCGGTGCCTGCGAGTAGAGGAGATCGGGCAACAGATTGACTCGACATGGATGCTCACTCCATTTCTGCTGGTGAGGCAGCAACAGTACACATACGTGCATGTTCCTGCAAAAGATAAAAATTACAGAGGTCGATAAACTAAGAGGGACGCACTACAAGGGACGATTGGCCAGTGCCAGGAACAGGGCGACCGCGCGGTCGTCCTATTCCTGTGCGGCGCGAGAGAATACTACTGCGCCCAGTTCCTGGAGCGTTCTACAGCTCGCTTCCAACCTGCGTAGAGGCTGTTGCGCTGGTCGGCGCTCATCTGCGGCTCGAAGGTGCGGTCAATGGCCCAATGTTCCGCGACTTCCCGCGCGCTGCTCCAGAAGCCTACGGCGATACCTGCGAGGTAAGCGGCCCCCAGAGCGGTGGTCTCTGCCACCTTTGGTCGCTGCACAGCCACGCCCAGAATATCAGCCTGGAATTGCATGAGCAGGTTATTGACGACCGCGCCGCCATCGACACGCAGCGTCTTCAACTTGACATTACTGTCGGCTTCCATGGCCTCGAGTACGTCGCGGGTCTGGTAACACATGGACTCCAGCGTGGCGCGGGCGATATGAGCAACGGTAGAACCGCGAGTCAGGCCGATGATGGTGCCGCGAGCGTTGGGGTCCCAGTAGGGCGCGCCGAGGCCGACGAAAGCGGGTACGAAATAGACACCGCCGTTATCGGGAACGGTAGCCGCCAGGGCTTCAACATCGACGCTCTGCTTGATGGCACCGAGGCCATCACGCAGCCATTGCACGGCAGCGCCGGTGATGAAGATGGCGCCTTCAAGCGCATAGGTGAGTTTCGCGCTGGCGGGGTCACCCAGGCCCCAGCCAATGGTGGTGAGCAGGCCGTTTTGTGAGGGAACGCCCTTAGAGCCGGTGTTCATGAGCATAAAGCAACCGGTACCGTAGGTGTTCTTAGCCATGCCAACTTCGAAACATGCCTGGCCGAAAGTGGCCGCTTGCTGGTCGCCAGCATCGCCCGCCATCTTAATGGGAGCGCCGAAGAACTCCGCGTCGGTTTCACCATAAACGCCGCTGGACGGCATAACGGTAGGCAGCATAGAGCGGGGGATGCCGAATTCTTTGAGGATAACGTCATCCCACTGGCCTGTGTAAATGTTGAAGAGCAGGGTACGCGAGGCGTTGGAATAGTCGGTGGCATGTATGCGGCCCTTGGAGAGACGCCACATCAGGAAGGTATCGACGTTGCCGAAGAGGAGTTCGCCCCGATCAGCCTTTGCGCGCGCACCGGGGACATTGTCGAGAATCCATTTGACTTTGGTGCCGGAGAAATAGGCATCGGTGACGAGACCTGTACGGTTGCGAAGCTCTGTGTCAAAGCCTTTGGCCTTCAGTTCGTCGCAAATAGGAACGGTCAGGCGGCTTTGCCAAACGATCGCATTAAAGACAGGTTTGCCGGTAGATTTTTCCCAGACAATAGCCGTTTCACGCTGATTTGTGATACCAATGGCCGCGATATCGGAAGTGGAAGCGCCAGCTAGTTTGATCGCTTCTCTGGCTACGGCTAACTGGCTGGACCAGATGGCCTCTGGATCATGCTCAACCAGACCCGGCGCGGGATAAATTTGGGGAAATTCTTGTTGTGCCACACTGGCAATCAAGCCATCGTGATTAAAGAGGATGGCCCGTGAACTGGTAGTCCCTTGATCGAGGGCAAGCACATACTTTGCCATGGGTAACGCTCCTTCGGATGAATAGTGGACGCGATACATCGAGTCCCTACATAAATGATCCTTCTACTGGCGCAGAAAACTGCACCGCGCAAGAATGGACGTGGGATAGCTATGTAAGCAAGAAATTCTTTCTGTTCCTCCTTTCGCTCGTTTTCTCCGGCCAAGCTTACCGTTAGCCACGCTTCGAAGAACCGACTTTCTGCTAATGCGCGTTGAATAGAAAAGCCAGTAGGAACGCTCCTTGTAGATGATCGCCCGGCTGTGCGGGCGCAAAGTAACGCGGACACCCACACCCACAAGGGGCGTCCCTACTGTGTGGTATTTACATCCAGAGTTCTGGGCGAGAAACAGTCACTCCTATTGCGCCAGCGCGCAGCACTGTTTGCACCTGCTGGGGTGTGGAGACAAAACCACTTCCGATGAAGGGCAGGTGTAAGGACATTTGCGATATAGCGTAAGGAATGACGAGCGCAGGAGAGATGGCGAGCAGATCGACTTGCTGATCATCGACTGACTCCAGGGCGACTTCCAGACCGGTCGAGTCTACTGCAAATATGCGTTGGACGGTCTGCAAGTCGAAATTTTTAGCCTGCGCCAAAATTTTTCCGTGGCTGGAGACCACCCCTTTAATATGAAGTTGAGTGGCGAGATAGCGAAGTCCGGCGGAATCAGGGGCAATACCATCAATGTGATCCATATTGACGTAGACCGCCAGTTCACGCTCATGAGCATTTTCTAGCAATGTTCTGAAGTCAAGCGGGTTACAGTGCCGCAACAAGATGACCGTTACATCTAAAGAATTAAGGGCAAGGGAAAATTGGGCTCGATTCTCTATAACCGGTATCGTCTTCTGCCTTGCCGGAAGGTTGAGTAGTGACCTTGTAGATCGAGTGAGCATGCTGCACCTCTCTGTAGCAGTAAGAAACAACAAAGCCCTAAGCCTCTAAAAAAGGGGGGCTTAGGACTTATCAATTCACTGTCCCTGGGCACATATGCAATTGTAAAATCAGGTCATCGTCTTAGGTTCACGTCATTGTGGCAATCGTCCCAACCGCTCAATAGCGAAGAACTAGACAGATGGCTGCCTGGCCCCGGATGCTATACAATGATGGTTGAATTGATTATAATAGTACTTGTTATCTGATCTTTTGTCAAGTGCTGATGGCCTGTTTCGGCACCACTATTGATACATTGGAAAATATAAGATGACTAAACAAGAGTTTCTGCGTTTAGCGCACCGTTTCCCGGTGGCGGCGGCAGTGAAATCGAATGACGATATGGAAGTTGCCCTGGAATCCGATGCGCTGCTTCTATTTATGTTGAAAGGGGATGCATTTCAAATTGTACCTTTTGTAGCGCGAGCACATGAGAAAGGGAAAGGCATAGTTGTTCATATAGACCTTGTCGGCGGTATTGGTAAAGATCGCGCCGGTATTCAGTATCTTCACCAGATCGGCGTTGACGCGGTGATTACCAGCCGTTCTCAACTTGTCGCTGCTGGCCGAGCCGAGGGAATGGTGACGATCCAGCGTCTCCTACTGGTTGATGACTCGGCTTTGGAAACAGGCGTTCGGACAATAGCCCGCGCAGCGCCAGATTTCATAGAAGTGCTTCCGGGTATAATTTTTCCAGATGTTGCTTCGATACTACAACAGTTGCTTCCTGGGCCATTTATCGCCGGTGGTTTTATTCGCGATTCCACTGAAGTTGCTCGCATTCAGGCAGCAGGCGCTGTACTGAGCAGTAGTAGTTTCTACAAGCTCTGGTACAACACGTCTCGCTAGACATTCTAAAGAGGAGAATCATTTCAATGAAGAACATGCCGAACCTGCTCAGCTTTAGCCGGATTCTCGCGACCATTCTGGTTTTTGTTCTGGCTATTGTCAACCAACCCTGGTCCTTTTTGATCGCAACTGTCATCTTCTTCCTGGCATCTGTGACCGACCTGTTAGATGGCTACCTGGCGCGGCGCTACCATCTCGTTTCTCCACTCGGTATCTTCCTGGACCTGACAGCAGATAAGGTATTCGTCTCTGCCATTCTGGTGGCTTTCGTACAGATTGGTCTTGTTCCGGCGTGGATTGTTGTGATTATTATTACGCGCGAATTTTTAGTCACCGGGCTGCGGTCTGTCGCATCCGCGAAAGGGACGGTTATTCCCGCGGGCAAACTAGGGAAGCAGAAAACATTTATCACCCTGCTTGCCATCGGTGGCATCTTACTGGCAAAAGGGATAGGCGCGAATCATCTCTCGCTGTATCCGCCGCTCCTGAATTTCAACAGCAACCAGTTAAACGTAGGCGACTACTTACTGCTCGTCGCGGATACGTTGATGTTACTGGCGGTAATCTGGACGGTCCTGTCAGGGCTAGAATACTTACGCGGCGCATTGCCCCTGTTACGAGAAAAGCCAGAAACGGCGGTTTCAAAAATGTGAGCAATGCCCGCTCAGGCCTGCGCTTTTGAAGTCCCATCAGGGGCAGAGGTATGCTCTTCAGGATTTACCTTTTGCCCTATTTTGCGCTCAGTGCCAGCCAGCAAGCGACCAATATTGTCGTAGTGGAAAATAATGACCAGCGCCGGGCCAACGACCATAAAAACCATCTGCGCAAAGCTCACTTTGCCGATGAAGGTTGGATCAAAGTGTCCGATGATGAAAAACAGCACGCCGCAGACAAGCGCGGTCAAGCTGCCAACGACCGAGCCGAGCGATACGTAGCGCGAAATGGTGATGGTGCTGAAGGTGATCAGCGCGTCGATGATGAAGGTCAATGGGGAAAGAATAATCAGCACCCCGGCGCCCGTTAATACCCCTCGCCCGCCTCTAAATCCGATAAATACCGGATAACAGTGGCCGAGCAAGGTGGCAAGACCCGCCACCGTCGGTCCCCAACCCGATCCGTAGAAGAACGGGACGAGGCTGGCAAGAAGCGTTGGTCCTACACCTTTTGAGAGATCAAAGACAAAAATAATTACGGCTGGCACTTTGCCTAGCGTGCGCAGCACATTGGTCGCCCCTATTTTATGGCTACCGTAGGCGCGAATATCAAAATCTTTCCCCCGAAGTAGTTTACCCATCCAGTAGCCGGCAGGAATCGAACCCCATAGATAGCCAATAATCGCTATCAATACAAGCTGAATGAGAATCATCGCCTTTGTGTCCTCCTTCTAGCGTGCCATCTGCAAGCTATGTCCCTATTATAGATTTGTTTCACCGGAAAGGCAACTTAGACGTTGCCCAGCTCAACTACGGTAGCGCTTGTCATAGTCGTCTCCGCAATATAACGCATGTCCATCTCTTCGAGCACTTTCTTTTTGCCGAGCAGCAGCTTTGCCATGTCGAAGGCGCGGTTCAACTGGTCTTTTTCTAGTTCGTAGCCGAGGTCGCGCATCTGGGCGGCGAGGGCGGCGCGACCTGAGAGCTTGCCCATATGCATACGCCGATCGGCGGCGGTCAAGCCGATCGATTCGGGCGTCATGATTTCATAGGTACTCGCATCCTTCAGCACACCATCCTGGTGGATACCTCCACCATGCGAAAACGCATTTTGGCCTACAACAGGCTTGGTCCACTGCACCTGCATACCCGACAGTTTGGCGATAAGACGGCTGGTTGACGCAATCTTTGTTGTATCAACTCTCACATCCATCCCAAGATCGGAAGAACGGGTCTTAATCGCCATAACCACTTCTTCCGAAGCAGCGTTGCCGGCACGCTCGCCCAGACCGTTGATACAGGTATCGACGCGCTCTGCCCCATTGCGGAGACCCTCCAAGGCATTAGCAACCGCCAGGCCAAGATCATTATGGCAGTGCGCCGAGATACGCGCCTGGGGAAACTCTTTCTTGACATCCGCTACCAGCTTGCCGAACTCCCAGGGGAGCGCGAAGCCGACCGTGTCGCATAGGGTGACGAAACGCACGCCCTCTTTGATGATGGTCTCGCACATTTCAAGGATAAAATCGTGCTCGGTGCGAGTGGTGTCTTCGAGGGCGAAATCGATATTTTCGGTGAATGAGCGGCCCAGGGCTACCGCCGCCTTCGCCAGTTCCAATACCTCTGCGCGCGTCTTGTTCAGCTTGACCTTGCGGTGCAGGGGCGAGACGCTGATAAAGGGCTGGATAGCAGCATGAGCGGCAATCTTGACGGCGTCCCATGCGCGGGCGATATCGGCGGGGTTGGCGCGGGCGATGGCGCAAATTTCGGCGTTGTCTACCTTTGAGGCGATGAGGCGCACGGCCTCAAATTCGCCCGGCGAGGAGATGGGGAAGCCGCAATCGAGCGTGTCGAAGCCCATATCGGCCAATGCCTGCGCAATCGCCAGTTTCTCTTCAGGGAAGTAGTTCACTCCGGGGGTCTGTTCGCCATCGCGCAACGTAGTTTCGTAAAACTTGATGATGCGGGGTTCTGTTGTCATGGTTAGAAACTCCTTTGTTTCATGTTCAACAACTATGGAACGATGAAAAGAAAGTTCAATCAAACCAGCTATACGGGTAAGCTGGGTCGTCTATAGACTGCGCAATCGTAGTGTACTTCAACGGGTAGAAGGTGTCGATCATAACGGCCAGTTCTTCGGTGCGTTCGGCGCCCAGGCTTTTTTCGACTGCGCCGGGGTGCGGGCCGTGCGGGATGCCGCGTGGGTGGAGCGTCAGGGACGACTGTTCGATGCCACGGCGGCTGCCGAAATTGCCGTTGACGTAGTAGAGCAGTTCGTCGCTGTCGATGTTGCTGTGGTTATAGGGGACGGGTATCGAGAGCGGGTGATAGTCCAGTTTGCGCGGCACGAAGGAACAGATCACGAAGTTTGGCCCCTGGAAGGTCTGGTGTACGGGCGGCGGCTGGTGAACGCGCCCCGTAATCGGCTCGAAATCGGCGATATTGAAGATCCAGGGGTATTCGCAGCCATCCCAGCCAACGGTGTTGATGGGGTGGAAATCGTACCAGTAGCTTGAGATGAGGTTGCCAACTTTGACGCGCACCTCGTAATCTCCACGCTCGGTGTGCGTGACCAGTTCTTGCGGGCGGCGAATATCGCGCTCGCAGTAGGGGGAGTGTTCCAGCAACTGGCCGTTTTTGTTCAGATAGCGACGCGGCGGCTCGATGGCGCCGTATGCTTCTACGGTGAGAAAGCGGCTGGCGAGACTATCGGCGGCGATCTGGAAACGGAAGGTGGTGCCTCGCGGGATGATGATGTAGTCGCCCTCGTGGTAGGGCAGCAAGCCGAAGTTCGTTTCGAGCGTGCCATGCCCTTCATGCACAAAGTAGACCTGGTCAGCCTCGCCATCGCGGTAGTAGTAGTTCATCTCCTGTTCAGGCAGCGCGACGCTGATGATGAGGTCTTTGTTATACATGAGCGACTGGCGGCCTAAAACGGCATCGCCACCGCGCTGCATCTGCGCGCTTTTCAGGTGGTGATGGCGCTGCACATCCTGACGCCACTCTTCTTGAGGGTACGGGATATGGGCGAACTTCTCTACCTTTTTCACGCGAGTGGGCGGGTAATAATAGTAGATGTTGGAGTAGTTGCCCGAAAAACCTTCGGTGCCGAACAACTCTTCGTAATAAAGCGTTCCGTCTGCTTTGCGGAACTGTGTATGCCGCTTGTGGGGGATTTCCCCCAGGCTATAATAAGCTGGCATGATGTGCTCCTTTTACACTATTTTATTCCGCAATACGCCGATGCCTTCGATTTCGAGTTCGATAATGTCGCCGCGCCGGAACCAGGGATGTACTTCGGTGCCTATTTCGAGCAAGCATCCGGTGCCGACGGTGCCGGAGCCGAGTACGTCGCCCGCGCGCAGGCGGGCGTTGCGCGAGGCCCAGGCGATCATCTGGGGGAAGCTGTAATAGATGTCTTTGAAGTTGCCACGCGAGATTTCCTTACCATTGATACGCGCCAGCATGGTCATGTCGTAGCGTTCGCTGGCATTGCTGCTGGTGCGGTAGGCAGCCAGTTCGTCGGACGTGACTAACCAGGGGCCGAGCGAGGTGGCAAAGTCCTTGCCCTTGCCGGGTCCCAGGTTGAGCTTCATGTCCTTGCGCTGGAAGTCGCGCGCGCTCCAGTCGTTCATGATGGTGTAGCCCGCGATATAGCTGGCGGCTTCCTCCAGTGGAATGTCTTTGCCGTCGCGCCCGATGACGCAGGCGATCTCTAGCTCGATATCCAGTTCGTTGCTGCCGACGGGGTACGGGACGGACTGGTTATGGCCGTAGATTTCGCTGTTATTGGTGAAGTAGAAGGTGGGGATCTCGTACCATTCAGGGATCATATCGAGGCCGCGTTTGGTACGCGCAGACTTGACGTGTTGCTCGAAGGCGTAGAAATCGCGCACGGAAGGTGGCTCAGGAATGGGCGAGAGCAGTTGCACTTCCTCGAAGGCGCAGGCTTCCCCATCTGCTTCGAGCGCGCTGGCGAGGCCGTTGGGGTCGCGCAGCAATTCGAGCAGCGTGGGGTAGGCAAGCGTGATGATTTCATTATTTCGCACCACGCCAGCGTGTGTAGCAGACCAATCATCTGTTCTGAATGTTACAAGCCTCATCTACAAATTTCCTCGCAGGGCCTGCTCGCGCTCCAGAGCCTCAAACAATGCCTTGAAGTTGCCTTCGCCGAAGCCGCGCGCGCCCTTGCGCTCGATGACTTCAAAGAAGACCGTGGGGCGGTTCACAATCGGTTTGGAGAAGACTTGCAGCAGGTAGCCTTCGTCGTCGTGATCGACCAGGATACCCAGTTCCGCTAATTGCTGCACGTCCTCGGCAATGGGGCCAACGCGATCAAGCACGGTTTCGTAGTAGTTGCCGGGTGTTTTGAGAAATTCCACACCGCGCTCCTCTAAGCCGCGCACAGTTTTGATGATGTCGGCGGTGTTGATGGCGATATGCTGCACGCCGGGGCCGCGATAGAAATCCAGGTACTCTTCGATCTGTGATTTGCGGCGTCCGGGAGCTGGTTCGTTGATGGGAAATTTCACGCGCCCGCTGCCATTTTGCATGACCTTCGACATGAGGGCCGAATATTCGGTGCTGATGGCGCGATCATCGAAGTGAATAAGCTGGGTAAAGCCCATGACGCGCTCGTAGAACCCGACCCATTCGTTCATTTTGCCAAGCTCGACATTGCCGACGACGTGGTCGATGGCGGCCAGGCCACCTGGTCTGGCGCGGCGCGGCACGTTGCTTTCAATGGCTCGATAACCGGGCAGGAAGACGCCGTTGTAGTTGTGGCGTTCGACGAAGGTATGGATGGTCTCGCCGTAGGTGGCGATTGAGGCCAGTTTCACTACGCCGTCATCATCTTTGCGCGTCGTGGGAGCCAGGACGCCGCGCGCGCCGCGTGTGGTCGCCTCGCGATAGGCGCGCGCGACGTCATCCACGCGCAAGGCAATATCTTTCACACCGTCGCCGTGTAGTTTGACATGTTCAGCTATCTCGCCTTCCGGGCCAAGCGCGGATGTCAGCACAAAACGCACATTGCCCTGTTCCAGGACATAACTGCTGCGGTCGCGCACGCCCGTTTCCAGCCCTGCGAAGGCAATGGGTGTGAAACCCCAGGCATGGCTGAAATAATACGCGGCTTGTTTGGCATTGCCCACGTAAAATTCGAGGTAGTCAAAATTTTGAATGGGCATGAAATCTTCAACAATGCCATCGCTCATCAAGAAACTCCTTTGTTTCTATGCTCTATAACTGAAGCGGCGTCCCCTGTGGTCGCCCAATTGCGGTACTACTTA
>CAAGKR010371304.1_pt1 | contig 10447 bp, 11 predicted proteins | sample 2556971 | NCBI WGS metagenome assembly CAAGKR01 (sample SAMEA5207829, study PRJEB30636) | soil metagenome | biome: forest; feature: boreal; material: soil | place: USA | collected 2011-09 | depth 1 m
CAACTCCATCGGTGGATGTGCATGGCCAAGGCACTCGACGACCGCATGCACATCCTGGTCAAGCAGGGGCGCGCGCCCTTTGTCGGCTCCAGCCGCGGCCACGAAGGAATCCAGGTTGCGTCCACCGCCGCACTCGGGCCTGACGACTGGCTGGTTCCGCATTACCGCGGGCTCGCCAATTCGATCGTGCGCGGGCTGACCATGAGGGAATGGATGCTGGCGGTCTTCGCCAAGGCCGATGATCCACTGTCGGCGGGGCGCAACATCCCAGGCGGCTGTTACAGCTACCACCGATTGAAGATCGCGCCGGTGTCCCAGGTCGTCGCCAGCTGGATCCCCAAGGCATCCGGAATCGCATACGCAGCCAAGCTCAGAGGCGAGGGCTCGGTCACGTTGTGCACGTTCGGTGACGGCGCCACCAGCCAGGGCGACTTCCATGAGGGGGTCAACTTCGCGGCCATCCACAAGCTGCCCGTGGTCTTCGTGTGCGAGAACAACAGCTATGCCATCTCCGTCCCCATACGGCTGCAGATGGCCAACCCCAACATCGCCGACCGCCCCGCCGGCTACGGGATCGCCGGCGTGACCGTCGACGGTACCGACGTACCTGCGTGCTATGTCGTCTGCAGGGAAGCGGTCGAGCGGGCCCGGCGTGGAGAGGGGCCGACGCTGATCGACGCCAAGATCTGGCGCATCAACTCGCACACCTCCGAGGACAACCATCTGAAATACCGCGCCAAGGAGGAGATCCAGGATGCGGCAGAGCATGACCCCATCGCCCGGTTCGGCACGTGGCTCACCGAGCGGGGTTGGATCACGGCCGAGGAGGTCGCCCGGGTCCAGGCGGACTGTGACAAGGAGGCCTCCGACTCGGCCGACTGGGCGGAGCAGCAGCCAGACCCGATCGCAGAGGATGCGATGACCAACGTCTTCGCCTGAACCCTCAGAGGTAGGTTTTACTCCGGCCCTCTCCCCTACCCCTCCCCCCGGCGGGGAGGGGTTTGATATTCACGGGCGCTGCGGCCTTCGTGCTGCGGCGATAGACTGACCGCCGAGTGGAGCCGCAAGAAGAAAACCCACCCGCGCCACCCGTCCCGGAGACCAAGACCGAACCCACGGTGCCGGCCAGACCCGCACGGGAGACCACCCATCCCTTGCGGGCGCAGACGATCCCCGAATCGGATGTTCCGGCCGGCGAAAACGAACCGGAATTGCCGCTGGTAACCGCGACTTTCGACCCGCAAACCGAACCCGAACTGCCGTTGGAGCCCGTGGCGTCCGCGCATGCGCTGCAGCGCGCGGCGTCCGAACCGCCGTTGGAACCAGCGTCGGAACCGCCGGCGGAGCGCTCGACCTCTGAACCGGTGTTGGGGCCCGCGGCGTCCGAACCGCCGGGCGAAACGGAAGCCATACCGGCCCTGCCCATGCAGAAGCCCGCCCCCTCCTGGGCCCAGCCGGCTACGCCCGAAGACGAGCCGGCCGTCGTCGACGAACCCGAACCCAGGCCCGCGCTGCCGATGCAGAAGACGGCCCCCACGTGGGCGCAGACCCTTCCCGCCCCGGCCGAACCGGTCGGCGAGCCGGAAAGCGTTCCCCCAGCCGAGCCGGCGAAGCCCGTGGTCCCCACGTGGCCGCCGCGGGTCGCCGCTTCAACCGAGCCGACCGCGAGCGAAATCTGGCCGCCTGAGCCTCCAACTGAACCTGCGATGCCTGTGTGGCCGCCTTCGGCGTTCGAGGACACCTCAGATCAATTGCCTGACCTGCCCTCGGAACCAGTCTCGCCGGCATGGACTCCGCCTCCCGTATCGTCGCGAGCCACACAGCCTCCGCCGCCACCGGTGGCCCAAGCCACTGTTCCGCCGGCGAGTGTGCGGCCAGCGACCGAGCCGCCCGCCCCTGTTCGGCCTCCGACTTTGCCGCCTGTGACGGTGCTTCCTGCAACGGTGACACCCGGCGCTGGGCCGCCCGCGACGGTGCAGCCGGGGACCGTGACGCCGCCTGGTGGGTGGCCCGCCACGGTGCCCCCGGCCGCCGCGGCCGCGGCCAGAAAGAAGTCCGGCAGGTGGCTGAGCTGGACTTCACCTAGCACTCCGCCCGCTACGACGCCGACCGACCCCGCGCCGGCTGACGCCGCCCCGGCAGACGCCGCCCCGGCAGACGCCGCCCCGGCAGACGCCGCCCCGGCAGACGCCGAGCAGGTCAACGCCGCGCATGCTGCAGCTGCGCCACCGGCACCAGTCGACCAACCGCAAACCAAAACGCCGCCTGAATCCACACGTCCACCGCAGCCGGAGTGGGCGCCGTCCATCGCCGCCCCCCAGGACCCCGCCGAGCCTCCGACTGCATTGCCGGCCGTCGTCGACGTTCCGGCATGGGCGCCCCACCTCCACATCGCAACGAACCGGCCCGAAGCCGCCGGGCCGGCTCCCCAACCGCATGCTCCTCCCGCCCCGAAGCCAACTGCTCCAGTGGCTGCAAGCACGCCGACCCGCCCCGTCGTGCCGGCACCGGCAGTGCCACAGGCGACTCCGCCATCCGCGTGGTCGGTCGTCGAGCAGAAGCGCGTGGACCAGAGCATCACCAGGAAGGTACCCAGCCCGGAGGACCGTTCTTACGCGGAGTGGTTTGCCTGGGCCAAGCGTGGAGGCGCCCCCGCGAGTGCGTGTCACGCGGCCGCGCAGGCGGCTTTCCGAGCCCTGGCGAGTGGCCAGGATGTCTCGGTCGCCGCCCAGATGGCGGCCACCGGAATGACCACTCCACCGCTCCCGGTGGACGCTGGCCGCCAGGCCTACTGCGCCTGGTTCTCGCTCGCCCATATCGACCTGAACCTCGACCAGGCGCACGCGCACGCGTTCGCCACGGGTGCGGTCCATGCTCTAGATGCGGGCGCTGACGCCAAGGCCGCGCACGCGGCGGGGTTGGACGCAGCCGGGATCAAGTAAGAATGAGAGGGAACCCGGATGGTTCCCTCTCATCGCCGGGTCGGCTTCGCCGACGCGGCTGCTCTCTTTCCGGGGGATTTGATTTTCGGAGAGTTTCTCCTAGCTAAGACTGGGAGACATTGAGGACAAAGTCATGACCGGGAGGCCCCCGGCCAACCCTGCCACGCTGGAGAAATGGGAGGGAACCCGCTCAGCCTAGCCTGCGGCGTGCCTCGCCCGTCGGGTCGATGCGGTCGGCCCTCCTTCAGTTGGCATCGAGGCGCTTGAGGGCCTCGTCGATGTCGATCTCCCCGCGCGCGACCTGTTCCATAAGCTCAACTCGCGTTGGCGAGGGGCCGGCAGCGGGTCGGTCGATGCCGATCTTGCTCAGCAGCGCGTCGAAGCGTGCCCGCGCCGTCGGATAGCTCACGCCGAGATGGCGCTCGAGGTCCTTCATGTTCCCTCGCGAGGCGAGGAACACGCGGAGGACGTCGCGGTCATCGTTGGAGAGGACGCAGAACTCGCAGGTCGCAAACCCGCCCGACAGCTCGGTGTCGCAGGCCGGGCAGCTGAGCCGAGTCAGGGCGAGCCGCTCGTTGCAGACGGGACAGTTGAGGGGCGGCCGGCGCCCGCGATCGGGAGCCATCAGTCGGCCGAAACCCGGACGTTGCCCATGGTGCACTCGATGTCCAGGCTGGCCGCACCCGCTCCGACGGTCACGTCCTTGCCGGTCTGGCCGAGGATGACCTGGTCGCTGCCGTCGCTGTCGATGCGGACCTTCCCCAGGGTGGTGCGGGCGGTGACGCGGACGCTCGAGCCCTTCTCCAGGTTGATCTTGACCGAGCCCATCTCGCAGCGAACCTTGGAAGCGCCCGTGTCGAGACGGCCGCTGGCGGACAGGTTCCCCGCCTGAATGACGAAATTGAGCGGCCCGCGGAAGCCGGAGATCTGGCAGTTGCCCGCCTGCACCTCGCCGTCGATCGGTCCATGCACGCCTTCGATGCGCACCGACCCCGCCTGGACGCTCGCCGACAGCGCCAGCTGCGGATTCATGCGGATCGTGAGCTTGCGGCGCTGAAAATCGGTGCCGTTGATGACGATCCGGCGTCCGCCCCGTCCGAATGTGAAATGGTCGCTCTCCTCGAGAGGAGCGAGATCGATGACCATTGTGTCGCCGTCCTGCCGCGCGCGGTGCGGACCCTCGGCGACGACGTAGGCGACGCTTGGGTCGCCGACGATCTCGGCGCTGCCGATCAGCGAGAGGACCCTGATCCGGCGGGTGTCGGACGTCCCCACGTGATTGGGAGCGGGGGCCGGTGTGGGTTCGGCCGGTTCGGGCGTCTCGACCGCATCCAAAGATTCAAGGCGAGCAGCACCTTCCGCGGCGGTGATCTTGCCCCCGGCCACCTGGCTCAGAATTTCACGTTGTAGGTCTTTCATGAGTCAAATTAGGATCTATATCTTACCAATTTGTCAAGAGTCAATTAAAAAACGTGAGGATCAGGCTTCAAGATAAGCTGTAAGCCCGCGATGCAGACCACCTCCCCCCGAACAGGTACGGCCGCCGGCTGGGCGGGGATCGCGGTCCTCTTCGCCGCCACCACCTGCGTCGAAAGCATGTCGTGGACCCAGCTCACCGCCTACACCCCGCTCTACCTGGGCGAACTCCACGTTCCCGCAGGGCAGGTGCCGAGTTGGATTGCGGCCATGTCGAGCCTGGGCTGGATCCTGGCCCTGCCGTTGGCGCCCTTCTGGGGAGTGCTCGCCGACCGCTACAGCCGAAAGCTGGTCATAGTCCGGAGCGCGGCCCTCGAAGCCGTCGTGTTTGGCGGGGGGGCGCTGTCGACCACCCCCTGGATGGCGCTCGTGTTCCGCTCGCTCAACGGTTTCATCCTCGGGAACACAGGGGTGATGCTCGCTGTCCAGGCATCAACGACTCCCAGGCAGCGACTGGCGCTGGCGGTCGGCATGGTCGGTGCGGGGTCGCCTGCAGGCCGCGCGGTCGGCCCTATCCTCGGCGCATTTCTCGTCCGCTTCGTCGACGTGCGCGGCATGCTGCTCTTCGACGCCGCGCTGTCGCTCCTGATGGTGGTCCTGCTGATGGTCGTCATGCGAGAGACCGATCACGCGCGCCCCGCGGACCTGCGTGTGCTCAGCCTCCTTCGCGGGGCGCTCGACGAGATCGTCAGCAAACCGCTCGTATGGCGCCTCTTTCTTGCCACCGCCATCACCCAGGTTGGGCTGTGGACGATCCTGCCCTACGTCCCGATCTACATCGGGCGCTTGGCGCCGAACAACACGGTGACGGCCATCGGCGTCGTGCTTTCGGCTGTGGGCCTCGGCCAGGCGATCGCGTCTCCACTGTGGGGCATCGCCATGCAGCGGTTCGGTCATGTGAAGGTGCTCAACGTGACGTCAATCGGCGCGGCGCTGGCGCTCAGCACGGTCGCGATGAGCCACACGCTGCCGGTGTTCGCCATCGGTCTGTTCGCAAACGGCGTCTGCGCGGCCGCCATCCTGACCGCGAGCATGGCCGTGATGGCGGCCACTGTCAGCCCCGAACGTCGTGGCGCCGTGTTGGGCCAGATCCTGTTTCCGTTTTACCTCGGTGGCGTGGTCGGGCCACTCATCGGCGCCGCGGCGTTCGGTGCGGGCCAGCCGGTGGTGTTCGGCATCGCCGCAGGGCTCAGCCTCGCCCCGCTGATCGTGCTTTTGACTCTGCGCCCGACGTCGAGGGTCTTGCCCGCTTGACGATGCGCATCGGCGTGGTCTCGGACACGCACTGCCCGGAGTTCCTCGACCATCTTCCCGACCGTCTCTTCGAGGCCTTGCGGGGCGTGGACCTCATCCTGCATGCGGGTGATGTGAACGGAGCGGAGACCATCGCCGAGCTTGGTCGCATCGCACCGGTCGAGGCGATCCGAGGGGACCATGATCGAACGCTGGCAGCTCTGCCTTCGAGCCGCGAGATCACCGTCGAAGGCAGGCGGATCGTGCTCGTCCATGGCCACCGAAGCCGCTGGTTGGAGGAGCCGCAGACGCTGTTGTGGACTCTGACCCTCGGCTACTTTCATCCTCACGTGGGGCTGCCGCGAGCTCTGTGCCGCCGCTTCCCCGGCGCCGACGCGATCGTCTTCGGCCACACGCACCGCCCGCACATCGAAACCCGCGACGGCACGCTGCTCTTCAACCCCGGCGGCGTCCACCAATGGAACCCGATCACCGTGGCGCAACGCCTGCGCCGGCACCCGGGCTGGTTCGAATGGTGCTGGCTCCAGGTCGCGCGTCACATACGTTCCCACCCGGCGCCGTCTGTCGGCATTCTGGAGATCAGCCGTTCAGCGATCGTGCCAACGGTGGTCGACCTCTAGCTGGACGCTAGAGTCTGGGCGTGAGCATGCCCACGTTTCGGCCGGCGACCCTGGACGATGCCGAGCTGGCGGCTGACCTCATGACCGCGGCGTACCCGGAATTGCCCGAGGACCCCGTGCTCACGCGGTACCGCTGGGAGCACCCCAGGCATGGATGGTCGATCCGGCGCTTCATCGCGGAGTTGAACGGGCGACCGATCGCCTTCGTTGACTGGAGCCATGGGCCTTGGGAGCAAGTGCCACAGCGCCACTGCTACGTCGAAGTGTTGCTGGACCGGGCCAGGCTCGAGCCCCAGCTACTGGCGGCTCTGTGGAAGTGGGTTGCCGCTGATGCGGAGGCGGATGGTGCCCGCGTCCTCGAGTCGTACGTGGTCGAGGATGAGCACGAGATGCTGGAGGCGCTGGATCGCCTCGGCTACCAGCGCGATCGGACGGAAAAGGTGTGGGAGCTCGACCTCGAGGCGCATGGCAAGCGCTTGCTCGCCGAGGCGCAGGCTGCCCGGGCGAAGGCACACGGGGCCGGCATCGAGATACTGACCCTGGCCGACTGGCGGGATCCGGACGGGTTCAGCAAGCTGCATGCACTCTCCGAAATGACCAGGCTCGACGTCCCAACCACCTACCCGACACTTCCCGAGACCTACGAAAACTTCGTGGAGCGCACCAGCGGTCCAGACCGCCCCCACGACCGCTTCTGGATCGCCTGCCATGGCGACCTTTCGGTGGCCATGTCATATCTCCGCTTTCCACCAGTCCGGGGCGGGGTCTGGACCGGCTACACGTGCAGCCACCGCGAGTACCGCGGGCGTGGTCTCGCCCGCGCGGTCAAGCTGCAGACCCTGGCGCAGGCGATCGAGCTGGGCATCCCTTTGGTGCTCACCGACAACGACTCCGAGAACGCGCCAATGCTCCACATCAACGAGACCCTCGGCTATCACCGCCGGCCTGGATTCGTCAGCCTCGTAAAGAGGGTAGAAACCTAGGCATATGCCAAAGGCCAAGGACTATTACGAGGTTCTGGGCGTCCCGCGGACGGCGACGCCGAAGGAGATCACGGCCGCCTTCCGGAAGCTGGCGCGCAAGCACCACCCCGATCTGAATGCGGGCGACAAACAGGCGGAAGCGCGCTTCAAGGAGATCTCCCAGGCGCATGACGTCCTCTCCGACGCCAAGAAGCGCCGGCTGTACGACGAGTTCGGTTCCAACTGGGCGGCCGCCGAGGCCGGAGGCGTGCAGCCCGGCACAGGCCAGGGTGGGTTCCGTCCGCAAGCCGGCCAGGGGGTCCATTACCGGACGGTGACGCCCCAGGAGATGGAGGATCTCTTTGGCGGCGGCGGCGGCATCGGTGACATCTTCGGCTCGATATTCGGTGGCAACGCGCGGACACGGTCGCGAGCGGAGCCGCCGGACGTCGAGGCCCCGATCACCGTCAGCCTCGCCGAGCTCTACCGCGGCACCAGCCGCACCGTCGAGCTGCCGGGCGGCCGGCGCGTCGAGGTGAACGTTCCCGCCGGCGTGAAGGAGGGCACCGTGCTGCGCGTTCCCGGCCTTCGCGCGCGAGTACAGATCGCGCCCGACCCCCTCTTCATGCGTGAGGGCAAGGACATCCGTGTCACGGTGCCCGTGCCGCTCCGCGTGGCGCTTCGTGGAGGTGAGGTGGCGGCGCCGACGTTGAAGGGCGGCCAGGTCCAGTTCAAGGTCGCTCCTGAAACGCAGAACGGGACCAAGATCCGGCTGCGCGGCCTTGGGCTGCCGGATCCAAAAGGCGGTACGCCAGGGGACCTATATGCGGAGGTGAGGGTCCAGCTCCCGGTCCCGATGGACGAGCCCACGCGCAAGTGGGCGGCGGAACAGCCGCTGCCCTGAGTGGGTGCTTTGAGTCTTGTGGTTGCCTGCTTAAGCCCCTCTCCCTGACCTTCCCCCCGATTGGGGGAGGGGACAGTGCCGCTAATCTCTAGTGCGCCTTGCGCCTCGAAACGATCCCGCGCCGCCTGCTGCTCCCGCTCGTGTTCATTTCCGGAATGGCCTCGCTCGGCGTCGAGTTCGGGGCGTCTCGCCTTCTGGCGCCGTATTTCGGGACCAGCCTCTACGTCTGGGGAGTGCTGATCGGCCTGATCCTGGTCTATCTCTCGGCCGGCTATATGATCGGCGGCCGGCTCGCCGACCGCCACCCTCGCGACCAGGTGCTCTACCAGCTCACCGCGTGGGCAGGGTTGTGGATCGGACTGATCCCGCTGGTGAGCTACCCAATCCTGCTCGCCTCGCAGCAGGGCTTCAAGGACCTGAGCCTCGGGTTGGTGGCCGGCACCCTGCTGGCGGTGGGGCTGCTCTTCGCGGTGCCGGTGATCCTGCTCGGCTGCGTGAGCCCCTTCGCCATCCGCCTACTGCTCAAGGACGTCGAAACGGGCGGCAATACGGCCGGGCGCGTCTATGCCCTCTCGACCGCCGGCAGCATCCTCGGCACTTTCCTTCCCGTCTTCTGGTTCATCCCCAGCTATGGCACCCGACCGACCTTGGAAGGCTTCGGTCTGGCGCTCGTCGGGATCTCCGTGGTCGGGCTGTGGCCAAGGCGCAAGCTGTACGCGTCCTTCGCGGTCGCGGTCATCCTCGCGTGGATCTTCCTGCCGTCGGGGATCAAGCCGCCCGAGGTCGGGACGCTCGTGTACGAGAAGGAGTCTGCCTACAACTACATACAGGTCGTCCAGGTGGCCACCACCACCGAGCTGATCCTCAACGAGGGCCAGGCGATCCATTCGGTCTACGATTCGCAGGACAACCTCACGCACGGCTACTGGGACTACCTGCTCGTGGCCGATGCTTTCCGCCCGGCCCAGAGCACCGCGCCAGCACCGCGCTCCGTCGCCATCCTGGGTCTTGCCGGTGGCACCTCGGCCAGGCAGTATCGGATCGCTTTCGGCAGCGAGGTCGACATCACGGGCGTGGAAATCGACCCGGACATTCTTGCCGCCGGGCACCGCTTCTTTCACCTCGGCGACGCCGGAGCGCATGAGGTCCTGGGCGACGCGCGCTACTGGCTCGCCACCCAGGCGGGCAGGTACGACGTGGTCGTGCTCGACGCCTACCGTCAGCCCTACATCCCATTCCACCTGACCACGAAGGAGTTCTTCCAGCAGGTTCGGGACCATCTCAATCCCGGAGGTGTGGCGGCGGTCAATGTCGGTCGCACGGCGACCGATTTCGGGCTGGTGGACGCCATCGCGAGCACGATGGCGGCGGTCTATCCCAACGTCTACCTGGTGGACGATCCCAACTTCACCAACACGCTCGTCTTCGGCACCACGGTGCCGGTGACCCTCAGTGACATCGACCACAATCTCGCGCTGGCATCGGCTCCGCTCGCGACGCAGGCCGCGCAAGCGACGTTGTCCGGGGGCAAGCTCAGACTTTCCCCATATCACGGGCAGGTCTTCACGGACGACCTTGCCCCTGTTGAGAGGCTGATCGACCAGATCATCTTCAGCTACGTGACCGGGGGCTGAATCAGAGGTGGAGCCGGCCCTCCGGCTCCACCTCTTTTCGCTTACGGGCGGTACAGCGGTCCCGTGACCTGCTCGCCCGCCAGCGGCTGGTCCTGCTCGAGACAGAGGAGGCGCACCCGCCCGGTGGCGACCACGCGATCCTGATCATCCAGGACGCGGGCTTCCCACACCTGTGTGCGGCGTCCCCGTGTGATCGGGGTCGAGACGGCATGCAGCTTCGCTCCTGAGCGCACTGCACGCACGAAGCTCGTGCTGTTCTCGAGCCCGACCACGGACTGGCCGCGCGGGATCGCGTATAGCGCGGCGCCGATCGACGCCAGCGATTCGATGATCCCGCAGTGGACGCCGCCGTGAACGATCCCGTAAGCCTGCAGGTGCTCTGTGCCGACGGTGAGCTCGGCGCGCACCTCGTCCTGGGTCGCGGATGTGATCGTCACGCCCATCGCCTGCAGCCAGCCCTCCGGCCGCTCGTTAAGTCGCTCAGAGAAGTCCTGGGTCACGAGTGAGATGGTGCCATGATCGCCCGCAACCATGACGAGGGCCGGGAGGCCCCGGCCCTCCATAAAGACGAGGGCCGGGACGACCCGGCCTTCCAATAAGGACGAGGGCCGGGACGACCCGGCCTTCCAATAAGGACGAGGGCCGGGACGACCCG
>CAAGKR010163493.1_pt1 | contig 10444 bp, 6 predicted proteins | sample 2556971 | NCBI WGS metagenome assembly CAAGKR01 (sample SAMEA5207829, study PRJEB30636) | soil metagenome | biome: forest; feature: boreal; material: soil | place: USA | collected 2011-09 | depth 1 m
CCCGATAGTCCTTCGATAGCAGCGGTCGATGAGTCGCTGCCTGTTACCGGTTAGCACTCTGGCTAACAAGGACAATCTGACAGCTCCGCGTTCGTTGCCCCGACGCGTCCACCCGAACGGGTCACTCGCCCTCGTAAACGACCTGGTCCCGATCGATGGGTTGGAGCGTTGCCATCATCGATGACCGCGTGGCGGCGCGCCCACGGTGACCGGCGATTTGGGCCTCGGTCCTATTCTCAAGCTCAACCGCCGGGCTGCCCGTCCACAGCGTCCTCTCGGTGGTTCGGACTCCTTCAAGCAAGCAGGAGATAGAGCCTAGCAAGCAATCGTCGGCCACAAAGGCACCATCCAGAACTACGCTGTTGATGCCGACCCACGCGTGGTCGCCCAACGATCCGTCACAAACGACTGCCCCGTGACCAACAACGGAGTACTTGCCAAGCGTCACGGAGTTCCTCTTGCAGTGCACGACGCAGTTGTCGCTAACGACAGCGCCCTGCTCGATCTCCATGTGGCTGTCTTCCGCATAGAGGAGCGCACCGAAGCCGATGAGCACGTCTGGGCCGACGTGCACGTCGCCCGCAATCACGGCGCCCGGCGCGATCCGAGCAGTTGAGTGCACTCGAGGCCCACGACCCGCGATCTCGTAGAACACGATTCCCTCCTTTGCGCGACACAGAGCAGCCCCTGGTCGATCCTCAGCACAATACGCTGCCCTGGTCCTGTCGGTCGATCGATTCCGTGGCGCTCATCAAGGACGGTCAGACGACTACCTCCTTCGCTCGCGATCGGCCCTTCCTCCGAGGCCAACGGGACCTTTCGCCACCCAACTCCCCTTCGACACCGGGCTATTTCGCTGTACCCCGCCTCTCTCTACGGAATAGAGCCGCCATCAGGCTCCGGGGCGGGTTTCAGGTAATGAGTTCGTGCGACAGCAAGGGACAGTCTGACGCGAGAGCTCGCCAATCCTCACCGAGGCAGGAACTCGTGTGAGTCGAACCTGCCGTCTGCGCGACCGACCCCCGCGAGGCGCCACCTGGTGACAGAATGGGTCTCAGCAGGTGGGCGCTACCACCTAACCTCCAGAGGGGGACATAGTGAGCCGGACGGAGCGAACTGAAGGGGACAAGCCGTCGGCGACTAGGCATGGACAGCACGCGGAATCTGATGCTCCTGGAGTACTCATCACCGCGTTCCAGGCGGGAACCCGATGAGAGCCAGGCAGAGGGCTAGGGCGATTCCCCGTTCAACTGTTGAAACGTTGTTGGCCGTGCCAATCTGGCTCTTTCTCGGCTGGATCGTTCAAGTAAGCCTGCAACTCCTCGGCGTGCAGAACCAGGTACTTGGTTTTTCCATCGTTATCGGTGGAACTGGCCTCGTTGCGCTCGCACTAGTCATACGAGCGAGACGGTCGAGGCTCGCGAACCACGCGTGGGCGCTGGTAAATACCCGAGCCGGCGCCTGGCAGTTCAGGTCGGACCGCTTAGGTCAGCCGATCCGGGCCGTGGTCAAAGCTGGGGAAATGCCCAAGACCCTCGACAGCGCTGGCTCGTCTTTTGCCATGTCACCGGATGGATCGCTCCTCGCCACCGTGGTCAGGGGTGCCGTCAGCATCTCGATCGTCACTCCTTCCGGAGCAGTGTGCCACTGGGGGGACTTCGCTATCGCGAGGCCGGCTGTGCAAGTGCGGGCCGTGGCTCGAAAGGGAGATCTAGAGGTCTGGTGCGCCGTTGTGGACGAGGATCGAACGCAAGTCGCCAGACTGCACAGACCGACAAACTCGCTCGGACAACCAGCTTGGTTGGAAGTCGGGGATCTTAAGGCCGCCGAGTACGCGGCGTTCTGGGGGTCTACCCTACTGCTCGTAGCAGGGGGCAGTGGCAATAATGCTCATGAGCACAGCAGATGTTGGCAGGTGTCGCTCACGGCTGAGGCCTTCCGTGTGCAGCGGCCCCGTGGCGACAGTGACTCTCGGATAATCCATGCCACCGACCAGGCCCCTCGCGGGCTGGAATCCCAATGGATCACCGCACTGGATTCGGCGAACGTCGGCGGGCGAAACTACCTGGCTCTCCTCGCCCGAGTAGAGGACGAGGCGTCGAAGACGGATTTGGTCGTGCTCCGAGCCAACAGCACCGAGTGTCGAGTCGAGCGCGTGGACTCGGCTTACGAACACGTGAGCGTCCTTCGGGACCCGACAGGGGATCCTGAGTCGGTCCGCGTCTTCGCCGCGAAGAGGGGCGACAAGAGCGCCGCTTCCTATCAACTGTTCCTAAGGCCGGAGGCCGGAACTGAAAAAGTGGCCAACAAGAGGTGGCCCCCGGCGTGGCCTAGACGATTCCGGCCACGGGCCCCGACCTCGCGACAGCGGGGGCCAGGAGCGCCAGCATGAGCGATCGGCGATCCGTTCTCGATTTCATCTCACGCCAACTCGGGACACGGGACCTTATCTGGGGTGGGCTGAGAGCCGATGACATCGAAGCCATATCCGACCTTCCGCAGCTTGCCGGCTCGTTCTCGATGGTCGGGGGGCACGATCGAGGAGGTGCGGTGCCCAGCCTCGATTTCGAGGACATGACTGGCGTAAGGCCGGACCTGGATGCCTGGGATATCGATGACCATCTCGACACGCCCGAGGCCCACGAGTTCAGGGAGGCAATCCTCCGCCGCCTGGCCGAGCCGACCGCGCTGCTGCCCTACCGCCCCTCGCGATTCCTATCCTCTATCCTGTTTGCCCGCCGGGATAGGTGTCGTGATCTGGGGCTATTTGGTTCGCATCAAGCAGTGTTCGAACACAAGCCGTGGGTCGAGACAGAGGTCGAGGGCCTAGGTATCCCACACGTCGAATGGATGTACGTGGCGGACGAGGAGCAGCCGCGTGCGCGACGGATGCTGTCGGAAGGACCGATAATGCTACGTGCGAGCAGGTCCTCGGGCGGCACGGGAATCTACCGCGTGGACGAACCTGACGACATCGCGAGGTTCTGGCCTCACCATCCCGAGGCTTTTGCGAGCATCACGCCGTTCCTTGAGGGGGCAATTCCGATGAACATCGCGGCCACGGTGTGGCATGACGGGGTGACGATGTACCACCCGTCCGTCCAACTGATTGGGATTCGAGAATGCACGACAAGGCCCTTCGGCTACTGCGGAAACGATTTCGGACTTGCTCGGGATCTGGGCAAGGCCACGCTTGACGCTATCGAGGCCAGCGTCGTTGCTTTAGGTCGTTGGTTACGTCGCTACGGCTACCTCGGCACTTTCGGCGTCGATTTCCTCGTTCACCGTGGTACGCCACTTTTCAGTGAAATCAACCCACGGTTTCAGGGCTCGACGCATGCCTCCAGCCAGCTTTCGAGTGAGGCTGGCGAAAGTGGCGTGATGCTCGATCACATCGCTGCGATGCTTGGAGGGGACGCGCCCAGTGAGCGCCCGCTGCATGAGATCGCAGCCGCCCTTCCAGACTTCGCACACCTCGTAATCCACTGGGCAGGGCAGCCCGCCGCCATCGATAGCGCCCCATTGGTGACCGCGTCCTGGGCACCAGCGGCACAGTGCCGGACAGACGTGGCCGCGAAGCCGACGGTCATCACTGAACCCGGCGGAGTCGTTGCACGGGTTACGGTTCGAGACCGGATCACTAACACAGGCTTTGATCTCGTTGAACCGTGGCTCGCTTCGGTACGTTCCTGGGCTGGGTCGGTGGAGCCAAGTCGGCCGCACCCAGAGAGTAGCGAGGGTTTTCAAGGATGACCTACCGCACACCAGTTCGGCGCACCACGGCCGCGCCACCATACGAGTCCAGAGCAGCCTATATGCGGTCGCTGCCGGGCCCGCACCGGATTTGCAACGTCGAGACTGACCCCAACAAGCCCTGGCTCACGCTCGTGTTGGGAAGCGGTTGCACGACCTCGAAGAACCAGGTCGAAACTCTTCTGCAGACGGCAGCCCAATTGGAGGCCACCGTCCTGGCGTGGCCCCAGAGGCAGACCCTAGTTGATGGATGCCCACTGGCTGGAGTGGTCAGGCACTTCGCCGAGGACTTGATCGCCGATCGTCTGCGCCTAACGACGAGTCCACGCATCGGTGCGTCGCCAGCGCAGGTGCTGCCGGAGGAAGACAAGTGGGTGGCGGAGGTATTCGCGGGAGCGGCGTTGCTCACCAAGCTGTACTTCCAGACCAAGTCCGTGAGTGGCGACGCCCCACGGAGGCCAGACCACGAGGATGAGGCTGTGCTCAGCTCGTCGTCGACGTCATGGTGGGTGCTGAAGGAGGAGTGTATCGATCCCTGCCACGAGGTGATCGAACGTCTGAGGGACCAAGTCGAGGTCATTGCGACTCGGCTTAACCCTGGCGCAGCGGATGAGGTCAGGGCGACGATCGATGCACTCATGGAGCGCCTGATTAGGCTCCTAAATCCGGGGGAGCACAAGCCAGTAAGAGTCGCTCTGTGGGATCTCCAATCGGTAGCTGAGTTTGCTTGGCTCTCCATCACTACGATCACGGATCGGGGCGCGAGTGTGTATCCGGGGTGGAGCGATCTTCTGCTGCACCTGAGCAACTACAACGACATCGAAGAAGGCCGCGTAGGGATGCCGTTGTTTAGGACGATGAGCGCGGCGCAAGACATTATCAGAACCCGCTACGCGAGAATCACGAGGGCCGCATGGGAGAGCCCCGCTGACGCGTTGCACATTGCCGCCGCGAAGCTGCTCATTGCGGAGGAGCAATTTCGCCGGCCGCGAAGATTGCAGGCAAGTACACGGACCGAGCCTGGCGAGCCTCCGCTGGCCACCGCGTTTGTCACCTCCTTTGACGTCGAACTCGAACTCGCCCTGCTAAGAGAGACCGAGCCTTTCACGGTTGCTCTTCCCGTACATGTGGTCAATACCGTTGACACTGTGGCGCACACCTCGTGGCTAGCCATCCGCGTCCCGGGGAGGCTACCTGATGAGACTGCGGAGCAGTCTTTCAAGAAACTCACAGAACCCGATGAGGCCCAGATCTCCATTCTGGGCGTGAGGGCGGTGGTGGATGGCCCAGTAGTGGTACGCCTTGCCGGGTGCCCTCTAATCAAGTTGCCAGAGCTGCGCGACGCCGGGCGGCTCCATAAGGAGTTGATCGTTTTCTTCGAGGCGGCGCTGAAGGTTGAGGCAAATTGGAAAGCGTCTCGGGAGCCGAAGGCGTTTGAGAAGAGACTCGCTCGCATCAAAGACACATTGAGCCTGGAACCTGCGGTGGTCATCAACGAGCACGACGCCATATTGCAAAACGAACTGGACCTTCTCCCGACAGGAGAAGGTCCCAGTGGCGATGAGTCGGACAGCAGAGACAAACGATTTGGGCTGCATCCGGGCGTGACGGCGGGTGCGGCCGGCTGGGCTCGCTTCTGGATGCTGCTCGGTGTGCAGATTAGCGACAGCGCCGTACGCCAGAGGATCGCTACGCTCGTTTCTGCGACTAGCTTGACGTCAGATCCCCACATCAGAATCGATCGGTCCGGGATTGCAGTCAACGCCCATATCACCGCGCTGGAGCAAGATCTCCTCTTTTGGAACGGGTTCGACGTTGTAACGGACGATGCTGCGGACTTTGCCGGTGACCTGAAACACTACGCCGCTCACCTGGATGCCCAGGCGGACTTCACTGAGGGAGCATGCGATGTCTAGAATCCGCCCTCCGCTGAGCGAGTGGCGTGCAGCCCTCCGAGAGGTTGACCGCTGTCCCTACGTCGGCCCACGACCCCAGACGACCAGCGATGAGGGGATGCTGATTGGGCGAGGTGAGGATCTCGAGCGGATCACTCGCGCCGTGCTGACTCGGCGTCTCGTGGTGTTGCACGGGTACTCGGGGTGTGGCAAGTCCTCACTGCTGCAAAACGGTCTGTTCGGTCGGTTGGGGGAGTCCAACTTCGCCGTGCTCGTTGGTAGGCAGTGGGGACGCTTGCCTCACAAGTTCGAGGGGACCAGCGAAGAAATCGAGAGCCAGGTCGAGCGATACATCGCAGGCGCAGTTAGGTTGACACACGAGAATCCGCTCGCGCGGTTGCCCGTCCCAGACGGAGTCGACCTCGAAATCCTTGCGGAGCAGGGGGATTGGAGCCGCACCCTTGACCAGAAGTTCGGCGAATCCGCGGTCCTGATTCTCGACCAATTCGAGGAGTTGCTCAATCAGCACGATGAAGAAACGGCCAGGCACATCGTGCAATGGATCGTCGAGAGCGGATACCGGCATGACACGCACTTCGTGATCTCACTGCGCACAGATAGCTTGCACCTCCTCGATCCGCTGCTGCGCGGGGTGAAGCCGTTCTCCATGGATCGCGTTTGGGTGCGCGAACTTACGGACCCCAAGGCAATCAAAGAGGTGATGGAGACTACTGGATTTTCGTCAGGCTCAACGATCACCGACGAGGCGGTCGACGGGTTGATGGAACTGTGGATGCGGCATCGACCGAAGATGCTGGACCTGCAAGCGACTCTCTACGCGTTGTACTTCCGAGCCGTGCCGACGGACGGAGCAGAGCGAGTCCGCGATGACATGCGGATTGACCAGAGTGAAGTGCTCGCGCTTGAGGCGGATGCTTGCGCGCGCGACGAAGATCCCTTCAAGTATGGGCTCCGTGAAGCGATTAGCCAGAAGATTGATCACGCCGAGGCAGCCTGCCGGCGTCAAGGGCTCGACGAGTATCTTGTTTGCGGTGCGCGGGAGGTCATAAAAAGAGCGGCTCCGTTCTTGTCGAGTAGGGACTTCAAGGTTCCGATCCATGAGGCGGAACTGGCTCGGATGGCCCTAGGCCGTGAGTTGCGAGTTCTGGAACCGGCGGTCACCGACGAGCTGAAAGGCACCTCGGGCCGCGCAGGCAGAAGGCTCATCGATGTCACTCTAGCCTCGCTGTTCGACGCGCTTCGCGAGGCAAGTGACTTTTTGACGGTGCGAGTCCAGGAACTCTCCTCCTTGGAGTGCCTCCGAACGGCTCCGGCGGCAAGCACGGTCGCGGACAGACCGCAAACCTCACGACGCGATGATGTGACCGCGGGCCCGATGATGGCCTCGACGGCGGTCGTGACCCTTCTCGAGGAGATTCGCCGTGTCGTCTTCGCCATCGAGTGGCTAGTCTCCACGGAAATACTGAGGAGGGATCCCGATGGCACGCTTCTATTGGTGCACGATGGGTCTGGAAGTGCGTTGAGGGCTTGGGCGGAGGCAGGCGAAGCGGATCCTGAGCATGCTCTTCGCCAACTGACCGGAGCGCGTGGGGAGCACTACGTGTGGGCGGATAGCGAGATAGGAGGCGACAGCTACCAAGTCTTCGCAAACCTGAACTGGCGGTACTGCAGGGTCTCGGCGAGATTCCGCAACGTTGTGTTCGTGAACTGCGACTTTAGGGGCTCGCAATTCGAACGGTGCACATTCCGTGGCACGACCTTCGTGAACTGCCTCTTGGACGACGCGAACTTCGAGTACTGCGAGATCTGGGGCCCCGCGAACCTAACGCCTGTGGCGAGGCCGCCGGAGGAAGGCGTGGAGGCAACTCGTGTGGCCCCGAGCTTCACGGTCGAGACGGCCCTAAGTGAAGTCCGGTTCTTTGTGCCCTACCCGCCATACCCTGAAGTCAACGAGACGGAGGAGGGCCAGCTCTTCTCCGACACGTCAGGCATGCCGGCCGTGCCGGGTCCTCAACCGTCCATGCACCAAGGGGAGGTGATTTGTCACTTCACCACAGGTGCCGACTCACCCGCGACGCCGCTCGCTTCTAGCGGCCCGCCGAGAGACCCCGTCAATCTGAGGCCGGCAAGCGGCGGAGTAGCCATGGTCGGGGGCCGTCTATGCATGTTGACGGTCTATCGGTGTGGGTCTCATGAGGGTGGTTCGTTCGCGTTCCATCACGTTTCGGGTGACGGGTTCGACCTCGTTGAGCAAGATGGAGGAAGTGTCGACATCTACGACGCAGCCATACGTGGCATCTCCGTGTCGAGGGACCCGGATAGTGCCTCGGGTGCCCGTCGGACTCCGCGCACGCGCCCAATACGGCTGACCGTGGACGAATCGATCGTCGCCAACGTGTACTTCTCGGATGAGTTGGAAGGATCGGCCAGTTTCCAACACTCTGTCGTGCTGATGCTGATCAACGCAGGCGAGAACACGGAGAACCATGGGTTCCCGGTCGAGATCAAGGACTGCCGTTATCAGTTTCTGGTCAACGCCAATCCGCCAGACGGATCGGTGGAGGACTCCAGGGAGCGGGACCCGGAGGTTCGGTACTTTGAACTCGTGGAGGGGAGCCACTCAAGGTTCGATGCCCGCAACCGGAGAGCTCTGGGGGCGGATCTTGAAGCGATGGACTATCGCTACCGCCCCGAGGTATGGGAAGAGCTTCAGCGCAAGCGGAGGGCACGGGCGCGGGCAGCGGCCGGCGGGGCCGCGGGCCGGGGCTAGGCGACTCGATGACACCCGACATTTACCCAGGGGCCCAGACGCCGCCGGCTGCCCCGCGCGACACGTCGCAACCGTCGATGCAACCGATCTCGGAATCCCGCCGACGGAAAGACGACACCGGAAACCTCCTCCTGAACCAGGTGATGCGCCTGATCAGGGTCGGCAGGCCATACCTCGATCGTGACAAGCCCTTCTACGTTCGGATGGACCGAGCTTGTGGCGGCGACTTCGCTCAGGTGTGGTTTCTCACTCGCGGATGCACTTGGGATCGCGGCGGGGCATGCACGATGTGCAACTACGGCCATGCTCATCCAGTCCCCGAGGACTCGATGGTCGAGTCCGTCCGCGAGGGCCTTGGCAGGGTCCCGCGAGGCGCCGATGAGCTCTACGTCTCTCCGTCGGGGAGCTTGCTGGATCCGCTGGAAGTCCCTCCTCGAGCCCGGCGGCTTATCTACGAGCTGGTCGCCTCGTTTCCCTGCTCCAAGTTCTCCCTGGAGACCAGAGCGGAGACGGTCACGCCCGAAGCGGTAGACGAGTTGGTGGCCGCGATGGGGGATAGGACGGTCGCCGTCGGCATGGGCCTCGAGTCCAGCTCCCCCTGGATCCTCAAATTCTGCATCAACAAGAAGGGGCATCCGACAGAGTTCGAGGCGGCTTCTCAGTTGTTGCGCGAGCGCGGAGTCGGCATCTACGCGAACGTGTCCCTCGGCGCCGCATTCCTAACCACCTCCGAGGCCATCGAAGATGCGGCAAAGACCGTCCAGTGGGCCCTCACCCACGGAGCCGACATGGCCTTGGTCTTCCCAATGCACATCAAAGCCCATACGCTACTGGCGTGGCTCCATCAGCAAGGGCTCTATCAACCGCCCTCACTCTGGTCACTGGTTGAGGTCTTGGCGAGGATCGAGCCAGAGTTCCTGCCCCGGGTCACGATCTCGTGGTACCGGAACGACTACGGGGACGGACCGGAAGTGATCGTTTCGCCGAGCACGTGCCCCCGGTGCCGGTCGCGCGTCCTGGAGTCGCTGGACCGGTTCCGATACAACCCGACGTCCGCCGCCGTCGCTCACCTAGTCGCTCAGGAGTGCGAGTGCAAGGACGTGTGGCGAAGGGAGCTGGAGGAAGCCCCCGAGAGGGCACTGCCCGAGCGGGTGCTCGACCAGTACGAGCACCTGGCGCGCACATTCAATCTGACGGACTGGTGGTCGACTCGCCAACAGGAGATCAGCGCTGAAGTGCTCGGCAGCGACGCACCGCATGTGGAGATGCCGGTCCAGATGCGCAGCTAGTGGGGGACGATGTCCTCTAGCAGGGCCATACGCACAAAGAGGCCCTGATCACTCTGCCAGAACATCCGCATCCGTTGATCACTTCGCGCTGGGTCGTCGATCTCGTCGATGATTGGCAACGGTGACAAGACGATGGAGCGCTGAGGGAGCCTAGCAAGGGCATCGGTCGTGACTATCAGACGGGCGCGCTCGTCCAACGGCAGAGACGCATGAGGGATGCCGGCGACATATAGGACGTCGATGTCATCCAACTCCGGCAACACTCGATAGTCCGATATAGCCGCGAGTGACGGCGGGATGCACTCTGCGGCTCGATGACTCGGAGCCGCGATGATCGAAAGTCGCGCCGGACGCCTGCGGGCTAGGAGCTGGATTAGGCTTCTGACAGCCCGCATTCGGGGGTCTCCGCAGATAGCCAATCGAAGGCCTGAAATCGGACCGAGAGCCTTCTCTATTGCAAACAGGTCGAGCAATGCCTGGGTCGGGTGTTCTGCGTTGGGGCCTGTATCGCCCGCGTTGATGAAGGCACCGACGACATGCTTCTCAAGCATCTTGCGATCGATGGGACGGGCCGGTCGCGACACAACGATATCGGCGAATCCTGACACCGTCCGGAGCGTGTCCTCGAAGCTCTCGGCCATGGAAACAGGGCTCTGGCGAAGCTCGAGCACTTGAATCGGCTGCCATCCCAAGCGAGCGGCCGCAGCCGCGAAGCC
>CAAGKR010317975.1_pt1 | contig 10442 bp, 10 predicted proteins | sample 2556971 | NCBI WGS metagenome assembly CAAGKR01 (sample SAMEA5207829, study PRJEB30636) | soil metagenome | biome: forest; feature: boreal; material: soil | place: USA | collected 2011-09 | depth 1 m
AGGGCCCCCGCCTCCGAGTTCTTGTCGGCTTTGACCAGCACCATGAATCGCATTGTCAGTCTCCTTCTTATTGTTCGGTTCAAGGCGGTCCAAACGGTAGCCCGCCCAATTTTGCCTCTACATACACGTCGAACGAGGGCGGGCGAAATCGACACGCCGCCAGTTTTTCTTTAACTACTTATATGACGGCTCGGGCGAAAGGGGTCGAGCATCGACGCCACGATCGCGCGAAATAAGAAAGGGCCGGCGAGTGGGCTGTTATCCCATTCACCGACCCCTCCGAGATAATTCGCGGCGGTTGCCGCGGCCTTACCGCGACGCGGCGGCCAGTTCCTTCACGGCGCTAGCAAGCGTTCGCACCTTGGAAGGGTCACGCGACCCGCTGACATCACCGTCGACTTGAGTCGCGAGCTGCGACAGTGTGTCTACGCGCCGGGCGCCCGACACGTTCTCCGCGTTGGCCAGCGTTTGCCGAATGGAAGCGATCGTCGCGGCGGCGAGACCGTTTGACCGCTCGAGCTGATCGACGTACGCGCGTGCCAGCGAGAAACTCGGCGGCCACACCAGCTTTGGCTGTCCCTGCGTATTGAAGTAGTCGAAGTGCACCGAGTTCGCGGCGTCGATTTCGTTCCGGGTGAGGTAGGCGCTCGGAAGGAGCTCGAAGATGTCGAGACCGCGCGCGATCTCGGAGCTAACGATATGGCCGTTGTACCAGTAGGCGGACCACGACCCACCCATCGCCATTCGAGTCGAGTCCACCGGACCGCGATCGAAGAATGCGATCTCCTTCGGGTGTTTCGCGTCGGTCCAGTCGAATACTGAGATGCCACCCTGGTACCACGCCTGTACCATCACGTCGCGGCCCGGGATCGGAATGAGAGACCCGTTGTGCGCCACGCAATTCTCTTGCGACGTCTGTGCAGCGGGCAACTTGTAGTAATTCTGGAATTGCATCTTTCCATCAGCGAGCGTGAAGATCGCGTCGGCACCCCACTCGCGTCTGTCAAAGGAGCGGCACTTCGGCTGTCCTCCGCCGCCCCATTCGTCGGAGAAAAGAACCTTGGTTCCGTCGTTGTTGAACGTGGCCGAATGCCAGTAGGAGAAGTTCGAATCCGATGCCGCATCCATGCGCACCGGATGCGCCGGATCCCGGATGTCGAGCAGGAAACCGTAACCTTCGCAGGCGCCGCCGGCGAGGCCGACCGCCGGATAAACCGTGATGTCATGACACTGCGTCGGTCCCGTGCGAGGGCCGCCCTGACCGAACAATCTTGCGGTCATGCTCGGAAGCGCGGCACGCAATGCCGCGCTGTCGGCAGCCGTCGGCGCGCCGGTGCCGTTGCGAGCCTTGACGATGCTGTCCAGCAGCGGATTGATGAAGCGGGGTGAAAGGATTCTCTCGCTGCCCTGCACCGTGGCGATATATCCTCCATTCGCGCGCGCGGCGGCAACGGCTTTCGCATTTGCCGCGATGTCTTCTGGCGCCTCGCCGTGCCTCGCGGGCGCGGCCAGATCATTGAAGATTCGCGGTGAGCTGACGATTGCGGCCTGCTCGGGATGTGCGAGCGGGACCTTGATGACTTCAATCCGGAATAGCGCCGTCGCGGGGTCCTTGTCGGGCGTCGCACGCACGCATCCGGGCAGCTCGCTCGGCGAGCGCACGCCGGCCGAGCCGGAGATGTAGACGTAAACGTTGTCCTGGTCCTTCGGGTCGACCAATAGCGTGTGCGTATGCGAGCCGCGGCATGTCTGCACGTTGGCGATGTATTTCGGATTGCTGATGTCGCTGACGTCGAAGATGCGGAGCCCGCGCAAACGGTCCTTGCTGACCGTGTCCTTCACACCCTGCGCTCCGCAGTCGACGCGTCCGCTCAACCCCTCTCCGGAAACAAAAAGCAGGTTCTTATAGACCGACACGTCGCTCTGTGATGCCGGGCAGAGATAAGCCGTCTTGAGCGTTGGGTGCGACGCGTCGGAGACATCCCAGACCTGGTATCCGTTGTAGCTACCCTGAATGGCGTAGGGACCGGTGAAAGCCAGATCGGAATTGGTGATTCCGACGAATTTTTCCGACGGCGGAGTCTTCGAAAGCACGCGGAGATTCCACGCTGCCTCGCCAGCGTCCATCAGTCCGGCACGAAGACCAACGCGCGGATCGGGGACTGGAGCGGACGACATGCTCGCGGTCGAGCTCGAGGACGCACAGCCCGCGGCGGATATCAAAACGGCAGCGAGCGAGAGCGACAAAAAGGGAGCGACGGTTGGTCGCACCCGCGGACGGCGAGCCTGGTGTACGGATCCCATGAATTCCTCTGGTAGGTTGAGTGCCGGACGAACGGTGAACAACTAAAGTGACTATTGGGATTCTATCCCTAGTATCAGAGAGGCAAGCATCTTCTGCATCCGGGCGATCTCGGTCGACTGGTCGACGTTGACGTCAGACGCAAACTTGAACACGACCTCGTCCTGCCCGGCGCCGTAGGTGTCAAACAAATCCTTCACCATCGACACGGCGCCGCTGTGATGCTGGATCATGAAGGTCAGGAACAATCGATCGAACTCGGGCCCTCTCGCCGCATCGAGCTGCTTCATCTGGGTTTCGGTGAGCATCCCGGGCATCAGCATCTCCTGCTCGATGCCGTCCATCATCATCTTCATCCCGGTTGCGCTCGCTTCCGGTACAGGCTGGAGACGATCCCGGAGCCACTGCCGCATCGTGGCGATCTCGTCCTGCTGCGCGTTGATGATCCGCGCTGCCAGAGTCTGCACGGAAGCGCTGGCGCCGTGCGTCGGGGCCCACTTCGACATCACGATCGCCTGAGCGTGGTGGCTGATCATAGACGACATGAAGTGCACGTCTGCCGCGGTATACGGGTGGCGGACGCTGTCTGCTCTCGCCCGCGCGATCGCGGCGATCTCACTTTTCTCGGCTCCGGGCGAGAGGTTCTGCGCCGCGGCCCGGGCCGCGCCGGCACATGCGGCGATAGCCATCGCGACCAGGAGCGGCGCGGTGATTCGGCGAGGTTGTCCTGTTGTCATTGCGATCGTGCTCCGGCGGACGCGGCTGGAAAGAGATACGCATTGTATGCCGCATGTGCTGCCGCGGCGTTTAAAGAGCAAAGAGGAAATCAACACGAATGTACGGTTTCCATCAATGGCGAAAGTTCGATGACTTCCGGACCGCGCATGGTCCTGCACGCCGCTGAAAACGACAGTAGCATTACTCCGTCATGATCGCCCTCGTTGGTCTATTCGCCGTAATGCTGGTGGGCGCGCGCCAGCCAGTGCCGGCATTCGCCGGCCCGCTGATCGGCGCGTGGAAGCTGAACGTGGCGAGGACTCACTATGGCATCGGAGCCGATCCGCGGCGCAGTGAGTCTTTCATATGCCGCTTCGCTGATGGAAGCGTCCGTTGTGAAATTCACAGCGTTCGTTCCGGTGGGCAGACGATCGTTGGAAATTTCGCGGCGCCACTCGACGGACACGCCGGGGCAGTGACAGGCATTCCCGACGTTGACAAGGTGACTCTTCGGACGGTGAGCGCGTACATCGCCGATGCTACTTTTTTCGACAAGGGCAAACCGGTGTTCGGGTACCGTGCGTTTCGGTCCAGCGATGGTCAGTCGCTGACAATAGTGTCGGTCGATCCAACTACCCGCGTCGTACTTACCAGCGTGGTTGTCTACGATCTTGCGCGCTAACCATCGGGCTGAACGGTCCCAGCTCCTGGCGGCGCCACCACGCGCCAGTTTTCCGTTTCGTCTGAAGGTCAGTAAACCAATACTTGTACAGGACGGTGCGCACCATCGATGGCGGCTTCCTGTGGAACGGATCGCTTCTGAACAATTTCAATACACTTGGACTGCCCTCGAGCAGCCGCTCTTCGGCGAGCACGACCCAGGGCGCGGCCTGCCATGAGCCGAGTGATGCAAACCAGAGGTTCCAGTCGAAGCGCGGCTGATAAGGCGCGTAGAAGCCCGGCCGCTCGAGCGGATCCTGCGGTTTGTACCGAAAGGGGTATGGGATCCACGTCTTCCCGTCATTGCTTCCCTGGAATTCGATCTCGTAGCGCTCCGGGGTCATGACCGCGAACAGTCCGTATGCGTTTGCGATGCGGAAGGGTTGGAGGAGGCGATACGGTAGCGCGAGAATCGAACCGGATTCCCCGAGAAAGAACGCGACGATTGTCGTGTAAAACAGAACTCCAAGCACTGAGCTTTCGATGCGGTGATATATCCGGGAGCGGGACGTGCTTTCAGCTGGCGTGGACGGCACCGATCGCAGACCGAGCCGCGCCAGGGTGCGATCGTCGAGCAGCAACACGCCGAGCACTAGTACCAGGTAGTTGAGAAAGCCGTAGTTCGCCGTGGCGATGATCCCGATCTGGAGTGCGGTAACGACCACGAAGCATGCGACACGAAAGCGCCGCGGAAGAAACACCGCCCAGACGATAACCAGCTCTACCGCGAACGTGATGATCACGGTGCCGGCGTGATACCAGTGTGGCAGCTGCTGGACGTACCAGCCGAGCCACGATGGCAAAGGACCGTTCTGGTAGTACTCGTCCATAGCGGTGAGATTCCGCCAGTGCTGATCGCCGCTCAGCAGCTTGACCAGTCCTGATTCGAAGTAGATCCGGAACCATTCCCACCGCAGCATGAACAGGCTGAAGCGAGACGGTGGATCGGTTGCCCCGAGCCCCGGCCGCACTCCGCCGGGCGCGAAGAAAATGGAGAGGAATCCCGCCTCGAGTAGCATTCCGTCTGATTGGTACGACGAGAAGTCCTGGAGGACGGCAATGCACGAGAGAAACAGGATCGTGCACAGCGCAACTGTCAGCTTTGGCCGCACATTCAGAGCGAGCAGCACCGACGCGAGCAGTCCGGCGGCGACGACGATTGTGAGAGCGCTGTCGCTGGAACTGAGCCAGAACGGCGTCGGCGCAAACCAGAGGCGCTGCAGTGGCCCTAGTGCCGTCTTGAGCTGATCGAGGTACAGTCCGGCGGGAACAACTCCTCGCTCGCCTATCAGTCCATGTATCTGGACGGCGAGCGAGTAGAACGCCGAGAAGAAGATCAGCCCGAGCCCGCGAAGAAACAGCCAGCGCGGCAAGGATTTACGCCGCGGACCATCTGTCGATCCGAAACGGCGACAAATCGAACTTCGCGCTCCCAGTGGTCAAGAGATCTGCCTGCGCCTCACCAAGTGCGCTGGCGAACTTGAACCCGTGTCCGGAACACGCGCTCGATACGAGCACCTGCGGGTGGTCAGGGTGAAAGTCGACGATGAAATCGTGGTCCGGGGTGTTGGTGAAGATGCAAACGCCGCTCTCACGTATCGGTGCGTTCACCAGTCCGGGTAAAATGGGTCGCAGCGCCACGCGCAGCGGATCATCTTCACCCTTCTCGATCGCGCGGCGCACTCGATCCGGACGTTGCGACGTCTCACCGCCGTGCATGACGGACGCCTTCACGCCTCGAGGGAGCCGTGGAAATCCGTAGCATATGCTGCCGGGCTTGTACTCGTAGGCGTAAATGGGAAATCGCGCCCCGTCGTACAGCTGCATCTCGCCCTCCGGTTCGAGCCAGAATACCGACTGACGCTCTACGGTGAGCGGCAACCGAAGATCGTGCAACAGCTCGAGGTTCCACGCTCCGCCCGCGATAACGAGCCGACTCGCCAGGTAGGTCCGGGTCGCAGTCTTCACCCGTACTCCAGAACCATCGGGCATCCATGCGAGTGCCGGCTCATCGAATCGGGCTTCAGCTCCGGCTCCGGCTTCACGGGCTACGCTTACGTGTGCCTGGTTGCACGCCTCCGGGTCGAGGTATCCAGCCCTCGGATCCAATACCGCAACCAGCTCATCGGCAAGATGGAAGGCAGGAAACCGTTCCCGCGTCGCCTCTGGAGTGAGAAGCTCGTGCGGCAGATTGTGCTGTACCGCGCTGCGCAGAGATCCGGCAACGACAATGCCATCCGGAGGACCAATCATGATCCCGCCGTTGATGGTCATGAGCGAGGTTCCGCTGCGCTCCTCGAGCTCGCGCCAGAGCTTGTGCGCGCGCTGCACGAGCGGAACGTAAAGCGGATGCTCGAAGTAGGTCTCGCGGATGATGCGGCTGTCGCCGTGCGACGACCCGAGCGAGTGTCCCGCCGAGAACTGCTCGAGCCCCAGCACCCGCCAGCCTCGCAGCGCCAAATGGCAGAGCGTGGCGCTGCCCATCGCGCCCAGCCCCACGACAATGGCGTCGTATTGACGTTGGTCGTTCATGACACGTAATCGTGCCGACGTTGGCCGTTGCGCCGCAATGGTGGTAATGTGGTTGGTATGGTTCGACTGGTCCCGAAGTTCGTCGTCCTCTCCCGGGAGGAGGCCGAGCGTTACGAGCCCCGCGAACGGGAAATCTGCATTTCCATCGCGGACCCGGACGCTGAGCCTGCGCGCATCTCCGGTCGCTTCGCCGCTGTTCTCAGGCTGCACTTCAATGACGTCATCGAGCGCGGCGAGCCGTCGGATGTTCTCTTCTCCGCGGCCCACGCGCGCGCAATCAAAGAGTTCGTTCACGAGTGGCCCAACGCAACGCACGTGGTGGTGCACTGCAATGCCGGCGTGAGCCGATCTCCCGGCGTGGCACTCGGACTGTGCGACATCCGGGGATGGGCGACGGCCGAGCTGGAGCGATCGCACCCGGGCTGGAACCGGCTCGTGAGAACGGAGCTTGTTTCGATAGGCCGGGAATAGTCGAATGCTTCGTCGGGAGGGCGCGAGTGGGCTCGAGTGAGGTAACGGCGGACGTCCGCGCATTCTTCACGTCGTATTGCACGGCGTTCATCCGGCTCGATGCGCCGGCGGTTGCCGGCCATTTCGCCGATCAGGTCCACCTTGCCAGCGAGACGGGGGAAAGCGTTCGCACCCAGGTCGCCAACAGCGCCGAGGGGAGGAAGACAATCGACCATTTGTTGGAGATGTACCGCGCCATAAATTTTGGCTGGGCCGAAGTAACAGCTATGTCGATTCACGCGCTTTCGCCGCGGCTGGTTCAGGCGCGGCTACGGTGGGCGCTGCAAGATTCCGAGCGCGCCCCGCTGTACGACTTCGAGGCATTGTACACGCTTGCAAGGCACGACAAGACCTTTCGCATAATCGCGATCGCGCATAATGAGATTCCGCAGTATCGTCGCTGCGTCCAGCGACTCGGCGCCAAATCAAAATCCTCGAGGCCAGCATGAAAAACGGCAAAGACTGGCGCGCAATCATCGCCTCGTCACTCGGCTGGGAGCAGGCGCACGCAAATCTGGAGGGCGCGGTGAGGGGTCTCGCGCCGGGCTTGCGCGGGAAGAGGCCGGACGGGTATCCGCATTCTCCGTGGGAGCTCCTCGAGCACATCCGCATCACCCAGCACGACCTGCTCGACTTCTGCCAGAATCCGGAGTACGTCGGGAAACTGGAGTGGCCGCACGACTACTGGCCGCGCACAGCCGAGCCGGTCACGGCGGATGCGTGGGACAAGAGCATCGCTGAATACAAACGCGACCGCGAAGCGTTCGAGCGATTCACCACCGCTGCGGATCTGGATCTCACCGCCAAGATCCCGCGAGGAACCGGTCAGACTTATTTGCGCACCATCCTCGTCGCGGTGGACCACGCGTCATGCCACGTCGGACAGATCATTGCGGTTCGCCGGCTCCTCGGCGCGTGGCCGGCAAAATGAGCACGAACAATGCGGAGAAGAACCGCGCCGACCCGGAGAAGGCGCAGAGACAGCTAAACGCGACAAATTCAAGAGCGGGAATCATTGACTCTTCCACATCGAAGCGCCGCGTGCGCGAGGAATCCTGAATCATGCCCTGCCTGATGACTTTGCTGGCTCTCGCCGCCCCGCGACTCGTCGTCGCCATTCTCTGGTTCTTCACTCACTGGTTCCGCGGCGTCTTTGACAACATCCTCTGGCCGATCATCGGCTTCGTATTCCTTCCCACCACGCTCCTCTGGTATTCAGCGGTGCACAACTGGTTCGGCGGCCACTGGACCTTCTGGCCGGTTGTGGGACTCGTAATAGCGCTCGCGATCGATCTGGGTCCTGCCAGCGGCCGCAAAGTGGGCGGGAAGCGATAATGGAAATGAAGCCCCAGGTCGTCGTCATCACCGGGGCTAGCGCGGGGATCGGCGCCGCTCTCGCGCGCAAGCTCGCGTCAGAAGGAACACGTCTCGTCCTCGCAGCCAGGCGGGAAGCTGAGCTCCGGACGATGGCCGACGAAGTCATCACGCTTGGTGCAGGCGGAGCTTTGCCGGTTGCCGTCGACGTCACCCGCCGTGATCAGGTATTCGACCTGCGCGACAGGGCTCTGTCGGAATTCGGGGGAATAGGTGTATGGGTCAACAACGCCGGCCGCGGAATAACCCGAACCGTTCTCGATCTCAGCGACGAAGACGTGGATGAGATGATTGCCGTCAACGTCAAATCCGCGATTTATGGAATGCAGGCGGCGGTCCCCTACTTCATTGAACGCGGAGAGGGACATCTGATCAACATCTCGTCATTTCTTGGACGAGTGCCGATCGCCAGCTTCCGCTCGGCTTACAATGCGGCCAAGGCTGCGCTCAACTCCCTTACGGCCAACCTGCGGATGGACCTGCGCGCTCATCCGGCAATTCACGTTTCACTCATTATGCCCGGAGTCGTGACCACCGATTTCGCCCGCAACGTGCGCGGTGAAGTCCTGCCCCCGATAAATGCTTCCGCGCCGGGCGCGGGCCCGATGAATGCACAGACGGCCGACGAGGTCGCGGCCCGCATCGTCGATGTCATTCGCAATCCCGTAGCAGAGCTTTATACGAATCCCGCCTCGGCTGAGATCGCGCGCAGATACTACGCCGATGTCGCGGCGTTCGAGGGTAATGCTTCGCGTCAGCAGACTACGCGTGATAGGTCGAGCGAAACGAGAAGCGTACAGGAAGCCATCCGAGGCGATTAGCAATGAACAATCAGCGGAGGAACACAATGCGCACTCTAGAGGCTGCGATCTATTCACTCGCCACCCTGGCGATAGCCGGCCTTGCCGCGTGCGCCAAAACGGAGGGCACCGCCTCCACCACGGATACCAGCGCGGCGTCCTCGACGGTCGCGTCAAGCAGCACGTGCGCGGGCGACAATGGCGGCATTACCCTTCCGGCCGGTTTTTGCGCCACCGTGTTCGCCGATGCGATCGGACATGCTCGACACATCGCCGTGAACTCCAACGGCGACGTTTACGTCAACACGTGGAGCGGCCCATACTACACGGGCCCCACGCATCCCGGTGGCTTTCTGGTAGCGCTCCGGGATACCAACAACGATGGCGTGGCCGACCTCGTCAAACGGTTCGGGCCGGATATGTCGCATAAGAATGGCGGCGGTACCGGCATTGGCTTTTATAAGGGAGCGCTGTACGCCGAAGAGGGCGACACGATCACGAAGAGGATCGTGCGCTATGCGATCTCGACAGACAGCATGACTCCAACCTCGGCCACCTCCGACATCATAGTCAGTGGCCTTCCCGCGAATGGCGATCACCCGATGCACCCGTTCGCCATCGATTCGGGCGGCGGCATGTTCATGGACGTCGGTACCGCGACCAACTCGTGCCAGATCAAGAACCGCACGCTCGAATCTCCCGGCCGCAAACCGTGCACGGAGCTCCGCACCCGCGGGGGCATCTGGCGTTACGACGCGAACAAGACGAGCCAGAAGTTCTCGCCGGCCGAGCGCTACGCCACCGGAGTTCGGAACGCCGTCGGAATCGCATTCGATCCCAACGGACAGCTCTATTCGACCCAGCACGGACGCGACCAGCTCTTTGACAACTGGCCGAAGCTGTACACTGCCGACCAAGGCCAGAACCTTCCAGCCGAGGAGCTGTTGAAGATCGTGCAGGGCGGCGACTACGGCTGGCCCTACTGCTACTTCGACGGGTTCCAGAAGAAGCTCGTTCTCGCGCCGGAATCCGGTGGCGACGGAGGCAAAGCCGTCGGCGTGTGCGCGACGAAGCTTGGGCCGGAGGCTTTCTTCCCCGCGCACTGGGCGCCCGACGACCTCCTTTTCTACACAGGCACTCAGTTCCCCGCCCACTACAAAAACGGCGCGTTCATCGCCTTCCATGGCTCGTGGAACCGCGCGCCCGGGCCGCAGCAGGGATACAACGTGGTGTTCGTTCCCTTTGCGGGCGGAAAGCCGATAGATCCGGCGAAGTACGAGGTCTTCGCGGATGGATTTGCCGGGGCGGTAAGGGAGCCGGACCGCGCTGCGCACCGTCCGGCGGGTCTGACGCAGGGACTCGACGGCGCACTCTACATCACGGACGACAAGGCCGGACGTGTGTGGAAGGTGACGTACAAGGGCAAGTAACTCCCGCCCGTTCCTGTCGTCTGGATAGTGAGTCGTGCGGCGGCCTCTGTTGGCCGC
>CAAGKR010245683.1_pt1 | contig 10441 bp, 9 predicted proteins | sample 2556971 | NCBI WGS metagenome assembly CAAGKR01 (sample SAMEA5207829, study PRJEB30636) | soil metagenome | biome: forest; feature: boreal; material: soil | place: USA | collected 2011-09 | depth 1 m
ACCTGCGACCCCTTGCACCCCATGCAAGTGCGCTACCAGGCTGCGCCACTCCCCGAGGTCGCCGTAACACCGTAAGTGTAGTCACTCCCTTCACGGGTAGGCAAGGAAAGGCGATGAGTCCACAGGGGTCATTGGTGCACGTCGATCCGGGACTAAAGTCCATAGCTATCGGAAGTACTTCTCTGTAGATTGTCAGTAAGCGCGAGAGCTCGGCCTGAAGGGAACATCACCATAATGACGATTGCCCGCTTCGACCGCCTCAACACGTACCGCGATGCCTACGAAGCGTTGGACGCATGCCAGATACTTGAAATGGTCCTCGGTCGTCTCCGCCAGCAGCAGATGCTGGACGATGGGGAATGGACGCGAAGCACTAGGAGCTTGGCAGAGATAAAAGATAGAGTCGAGGGACACTTTAGCACACCGCGGTAGCTTACCGTGGGGGTGACGCCCCGGCTTCCGCTCCACACGAGGGACACTCCCGCCGCTCAAAACTGCCCCTCGATCGATCCCTCACCGTGGCGCGCTAAGCGGTGGATGCCGCACACATGCCGGTGGATCTGGTTACGATGACTTCCATTTGAGAGCCGGACGTGGTCTAATACACTTCGCATTGAGGAGGGAGGTACCGTTGGAAGGCGAGGCCGGTCAGGAACTCAGGATCCCGTATGCCGGTGTGTCGCGTCGCGCGTTCCATGGATGGGAGCGATTCGCGTGTGGTCGCCGTGGGACCGCGGTGATGTTCGCGTGGGCCGCGGCGGAATCGACCGTCTGGCCAATCATTCCCGACTTCCTGCTGCTCCCTATGGCAGTCGCGCAACGTCGGCGGTCGCACATTCCCCTCATCGCTACGATCCTGGGATCCGCACTCGGTGGGGCGGCGTGGCACGCATGGGCCTCGATCGCGCCCGACGCAGCGCTCCGCTCATTGCGAAGGATTCCGCTGGTACGCGCCAGCCACATCAGTGAAGTGGAGGCACGAATCGCGCGCGATGGGTCAAACGCGCTCTTCAGACAGCCGTGGAGCGGCATTGGTCTCAAAGTCTGGGCGCCCGTCGCGGCATCCAGCGGCATTGCCGCCAGGCGAGCACTTCCTACCTTCATCGCAATGCGTGCTCTGCGGATGGCCCTGGTGACCGCCGTGACCGCCATGCTCTCCCGCGCACTGGCGAGATGGATTGAAGCGCTCGCGGTGCCGTTAGCGGCAACCTATCTGGTACTCTTCTTTCGACTCTGGTGGCGAATTGTCACACGTGACTACGCGCACGGCGACACGTGATCGCATCCGTGCTGTCGCGGATGTGTTCCATCGAGGCCGGCAATAGATTGAGGCTTGTACCTGCATCCCGCATTTCGCACCGGGGGGAGAGCTGATGGAAACGCTGGGCCAGTTCCTCGAACGAGTGACTGCCGAGTTCGGCTCCAGCCCGGCCCTGCTCTACAAGCCTCGCTATCGGACGGAGACGTGGACGTACACGCAGCTCTGGGAGCACACAACCAGGGTGGCATGGTGGCTGCGGGCGCGCGGTGTCGGCAAGGGTGATCGCGTCGTGCTCTGGGCTCCAAACAGTCCATGGTGGGTTGCGGCGTTCTTTGGACTCCAACGAGTTGGCGCGGTGTGCGTGCCGCTCGACATACGAAGTTCGCCGGATTTCGTGCACAATGTCGTCGCCCAATCGGAACCGAAGTTTGCGTTGCTGTCGCCGCTCACGCGAGATGCATGGGAGCAGGGGATTCCGACCTGCACACTCGACGACATGGTTCGCGGACTTCCCGAAGCGCCGCCGCCCTGGAACGAAACGATCACGCCCTCCGATATCGCGGAAATTATGTTTACGTCGGGCACGACAGGCGATCCCAAGGGGGTCGTTCTGACGCACGGCAACATCACGGCAAATGCAGCGGGCGTCACACAGGTAATCCCGGACCTGCCGTACTTTCGCTTGCTCTCGATTCTCCCTCTAAGCCACATGTTCGAGCAGACGGTAGGACTGGTGCTGCCGCTGAATCGGGGAGCCAGCGTCTTTTATCCGGCCAGCAGGCAATCGTCGATTCTGTTCCGCGCGTTCGCTGAGCAGCGCATCACCACCGTGCTGGCAGTGCCGCAGGCGCTACAGCTATTCATCGACGCTATCGAGCGGCAGGTTCGGAAGTCGGGAAGGGAAAGACTGTGGCGCAGCCTGAATACCCTCGCTCCCCACCTACCTCGTGCGGCGCGCAAGCTGCTCTTTCGCAGTGTGCACCGGCGCCTTGGTGGCGAGCTCCAGTTTTTCGTCTCCGGTGGTGCGGCGATCGATGCGGAGCTGGTCCGTCGCTGGAATCTGTTCGGTATACCGATTGTGCAGGGATACGGGGCGACGGAGACGGCGCCGGTGATAACTGCTACGACCCTCACGGACACGGATCCGCGAACCGTGGGGAAACCTGTTCCCGGCGTCAGCGTGCGTCTGGCGCCGGACGGCGAGGTATTGGTACAGGGTCCCAACGTGGCGCTGGGTTACTGGAACAATCTCGCGGCCACCGAAGAGAGCTTCGGGGACGGGTGGTACCGTACCGGCGATCTTGGATCGCTCGACCATTCGGGACGCCTCTATTTGAAGGGCAGAAAAAAGAATCTTATCGTCCTGCCGAACGGACAGAACGTCTACCCGGAAGATGTGGAACGAGCGCTCGTAACTCTACACGGCGTGGACGAAGCGGTCGTCGTAGGGTTATCCGGCCCGCAAGGGCAGGAGGTACATGCTGTTCTGCTGTCTACTATTCCACCCGACGATCCCGGTGCTCTCATCCGGCAGGCGAATGCAATGTTGGCGCCTCACCAACGTATCGACGGATTCAGTCTCTGGCCGGAACCGGACTTCCCGCGCACGCACACCTTGAAGATCAAACGCCAGGACGTACTGGCCCGAGTAGAGAACCGAACGGATGTCCGCACGACCCAGCACCCATCACCCGCCCGGTCCGAATCGCCCGTCTCCCCCCTCACGCGCCTCATCGTGGAGGCATCCGGAGGTACCGCGAGCCCTCCCTCACCCGACGCCACGCTGGGGGATGTGGGACTCGACTCGCTAGCGCGCGTCGAGCTGCTCTCCGTCGTCGAAGCGGAGTTGGGTGTGTATTTGGACGAGTCGAAGGTGGATGCCACGACCTCGGTGGCCGAACTGGAGCGCATGGTCGAAACGGGACAGAGCACGGACCGTCCCGTCTTTCCGACATGGCCACGAGGCCGAATCGCACGAGCAACGCGTGCTGTACTGCAACGTGCGGCGTTCGCACTCCTTGGACGGTTGGCGCCTACCACGGTCGTGGGAACGCAGAACCTGGATGGCATCGATGGACCGGTGCTGTTCGTGGCCAACCACACGAGTCACCTGGACAGCGTCCTACTTTTAAGCGCCTTGCCCGTGCGCCACCGTCGTCGCGTGGCGGTGGCAGCCGCGGCGGACTACTTCTTTGCCCGTCCACCGTTGGGTTCGGGCGTGGCGTTGCTCCTCAATGCATTCCCCTTCTCGCGGACCACCGCCGTGCGGCCGACGCTGGAGCACTGCGCCACACTCCTCGACACGAAGTGGTCCATCTTGCTGTATCCAGAGGGCACGCGTTCGGTCACGGGGACGCTCGGAGACTTCAAAGCGGGTGTTGGACTGCTGGCGGTGGAACTCGAAGTTCCGGTCGTCCCCGTGCACCTGGACGGTCTACAACGGATCCTGCCAAAGGGTCGCACGCTGCCACGACGCGGACCTGTGGCCGCGACCTTTGGGAGAGCAATGACGTTCGATGGATCGACGCCGTACGGCGAAGTCGCGCTTCGCCTCGAGGATGCCGTACGCGCCCTGCAGAAAGGCAGCCCCGCAGCGGAGCCAGTGGGGAAAGAAGGGTAGACGGATGGGCATTTACCAGGTCAAGCCCAAGTTTCAGCATGCACTGGGGGGCATCGAGGCGAGGCTGGTACGCCGTCGAGTTCATCCGGACTACCTCACGATTGGAGCGCTTGCTCTCTCCATGTTGGGTGGCGTTGGCCTTTGGGGGAGCCACTGGTCGCGCTGGTTGCTGCTGCTGATTCCGGTCGTGGCGATCGGGCGCACCGCCTTGAACGCCCTCGATGGACTGGTGGCACGGGACACGGGCCTGGCACGCCCCTGGGGAGAAGTCCTGAACGAGTGCTGCGACCGTCTCGCGGATGTTGCACTGCTTGGAGGCGTGTCCTTTGCCATAGGGTCAGACGCCCGGCTCGGCGCCGTCACCATCGTCGTTATGTTGCTCTGCAGCTATCTCTCCATCGTCTCCAAGGCCGCGGGCGGCAAGCGGCAGTACGGCGGGATCATGGGGAAGGCCGATCGCATGATCTATCTCAGCATTGCTTCCGTCATCGCCTTCGCACTACCCGGCGACCGTGTGTTCACAATCTTCCTCTTCGTCGTGCTGGCCGGATTGCTGCTCACGATCCCGGTCCGAGCCCGGTCAACATATGCTGATCTCCAACCCCGTCCATAACTCGCTCTTTCGGCCCACCGCCATCATCGTGGTGGCGTTTCTGGCTGTCACGCTGCTCGTGCTCCTCCTTGGAGGCAGATTCGATCTAGATCGTCTCCGTGCCAATTCCCTCTTCCATCGCTGGCGGGTCTGGGCGATCATCGCGCCAGTATTCAGTATGGCGCTGTTCTGCGGACAAATCACGGCACTGATACTGGTGAGTTTCTTGATCTTCCAGGGGCTACGCGAGTATGCGGGGCTGGTCGCGCTACCGGTGGACTATCGGCGCATCCTGCTCGTCGCCGGGCTCCTTCCCGCGCCGATCGCACTGCTCTCGCTCGACGCCTTCCATGCATTTCCACCAGTGCTCCTCATTGCCGGCACGCTCGAGCCGCTGCTCCTGCCACGCGGTGATCGCCGGCAAGAGCTGAGCGTGCGTCACCTGGCATTCGCGGTACTCGGTTGGGGCTACATCGCTTGGTTCCTTGCCCACTTCATGCTGATCGACAAGTACATCGCCGGTGGCATCGGTATTCTGCTAGCCCTCGGATTCGGCACCGCACTCAGCGATGTTGGCGCCTTTGTGGTGGGCAAGCGCTTCGGAAAGCGCAAGCTCGCGCCACGCCTCAGCCCCAACAAGACGTGGGCGGGCGCTCTCGGCAACCTGCTGGGAGCATACGTGGGCATCGGCGTGATGGCGTTCGCGCTTCCCGGCTACCTGCGCTGGCTGCTCGTCCTCCTCCTGCCGGTGGTGACGGCACTCGGAGCAATCTGGGGCGACCTGCTGGAGTCGAGTATCAAACGCGAGTTCGCCGCGAAGGATGCCGGCACCTGGCTTCCCGGTTTCGGCGGGCTACTTGATCGGGTTGATAGCCTTATCATCGTGGTCCCTCTGTCCTTCTACTTCCTGCGCGTGGTGGGCTAGGTCTTGTCATACCCGCGCAATGACTTTCCGCAGTCGGATGAAGAGAGTCAATTGGGATACATGTGTCGGAACCGATTATGGCGAACTAGGGTTCGAATCGGGCAACGCTCGGCACTGCATCAAAGTCAGGGTCGAAGCTGTACAGGCTCCCTTGACCGTAACTCTCAATCATCGCCGCGTGGTAACAATCGATGAAGTCGATGGTGAGCGACGTGTAGAGTTCGAACACGCGATGGTAAAGACGCTTGCGCTCAAGCTGAACGCCGGGAACAGAGAGGAGCGGCATTAACTGCTCGCGAATCTCCGCGCGGGGGATGTCGTACGTCTTGTGGTTGGAGAGAATATAGACAATCTCGGCAACAACCAGCGGGGAAGTCCAGCCGACTACCTCGCGCCGCTCAATTGCTTGGAATAGGTGGTGCGCATGCGTACTGTGTTCGGGGTGATCGTCTAGTAGGTGTCGGAGAAAGATGTTGGTATCAAGAAAGCTCCCCTCCATTTCTCAAGAAATATGCTTGGTGCGCTCATCGCGATCCTGCGCCGCTTCCATAAACTGCCGCCGGAGATTCTCTGCTTCCTCTGGCAGTCCGCGGGGCTTCAATGCCCCAAAAGTCACGTCGGCGACAGACCGAACGGGACGGAGATTCGCGCACAGTACTCCGCCCTCGTCGAGTGAGACTGCCACCTTATCACCGATTTGAAGCCCAAGCGCTGTTCGAATGTCGGCTGGGACAGTAATTTGCCCCTTCCTGGTCACGGTGGTCAGTTGTTCCTTCATTACTATCCTCCGAGGCAGTACCATAGTCCATGTGGTACTACTAAAGATATCGCGGCAACGTCGATTAGTCAGGATCGGCGTCCTTGCCCTGAGGAGTGGGTGCTAATCCGCGATGTGCTTCAAACCTCCAGCAGCAACGAGTGATACCGGCCGTACAGGTAGGAGACGCCGAGCAGTATCATCCCGAGCCCCGCGAAGGAGACGCTGCGGTACGGGTCGTGCAAAAATGAAAGGTCGTAAACGAATATCTTCAGAATGATGAATCCGAACAGGCCAATCGAGCCGAAGCGCATCCACCGGGTCCGTCGCCACAGCCCTACGCCCATCAGTACGATTGCGTACAGCAGCCACAACGCGGACAGCGTGAGCTGTTCCAGGTTACGGAGATGACTCGAGTCTGCCAGCGGTCGTGAAGAGGTCGAGACCAGGTGGTCGAAGAAGTCTCGGGTCTCGCCCGTGACGAGTTCGAACCCGAGCAATACGATGGCTGCCTGAAAGCCGGCAAGGACACCGTCGACCCAGCGGTACACACGACTCGCGTCTTTCATCCATCGCATGTGCAGGAACAGACCAAGCATCAAAAGCGGCATCATCACCGCTCGCGTGCCCAGCACCAACGGCAGACGTGCGTCCGGCTGCGCAACGAAGCCGCAGTACGCCCCCGCTCCTATTGCTACTCCGGCAGATCCGAGTCCGGCCACGAGGAGAGTTTGCGACGTCTTGCGCACGCCGTTCCACACCAGGAAGAGCGAGTAGGCCATCCACATGATTCCGAGCGACACAAACTCCACAAATAGCCCGACATCGTGGGTGTCCTGCGTCTGGTTTCCAGCCGCATGCGCGAAGTAATCGTTGACCTCCGCTGTCAGAAGTTCGAATCCGAGCAGAATGAGCGCTGCTTGAAAGACGATCCTCACGGTTTCGGTCCACGCGTAGCCGTCCATCCGGGCGCGTAACCAGCGCATGTGGACGAACAGAGCCGCCATCACCATAACGAGTAGACCGGCTCGTACGTTGAGGAACGGCTCGTACATTGAAAACTGCACCGGTTGGAACGCAGCTCCCATCATCGCGCCTAGACCGATGCCAAGCACCGCACAACTGAGTCCGGAGATCAGGATCGGTAGAATCCGCCGTTGCAGCCCAAACCACACAAACGGCAGGGCAAGCAGCGTCCACACGCCTGCCAGCGCTAAAAATCGGGAGTAGCCGATGAAAGTAAACGTGTCTCCGGTCGCGCCGTCCATGGCCCGGCGAAAGATATCGTCAGTTTCTACCGTGAGCAGCACGAAGACGACCCCGCACCATCCGTAGTGCAGCGACGTCCAGATGCGTTCTGCGTATATGTCCCGCAGTGTTCTGATGAGAACTGTCCCGGTAGCCAGAGCGGCTGCCAGAGTAAGAAACGCCAGAAATCGGAGATTGAGCACCGGAACGAAGTTTCGAACCGGTTCGTAGTACAGCGCACCAGCATTCGCGGGGAGCCATACGGCGGCCAGGCCGTACAGCACCAGTGACGGTTGCCACACGTAGCGAAGGTTCCATCGGATTCCTGCCCACAGCAGCCCCACGCCCTCGAGCGACCAGAAAATCACGGTGGTAAAACCCGAGGTGACAAGAGCGGTTGCGACCACGAGAAGTGTCAAGGCGGTAAGCGTGAAACGTGCATCTACGCGGTCGCCGCCCTGCAACGAGCGACGAATAACGAGGATCGTCGAGAAGTACACGGCTCCGACGCCCAGGGTGATGAACCCCATCGCACTACGGTGCGAAGGAAAGACGAGAGCGAACATGAAGCCGTAGTACGCGACGGTGTTGGCGGACGCGACCTTCGCACGCACCGTGAGGAACGAGGGCGCGCCCACCCGGATGCGCCATACATCGAGCGCGTAAAACACGAGCCAGAACAGCGTGAGGGCGATGGCCGCGGTCACGATTTGGCTTGAGTTGTACGACGTAAGGAACCAGGTGAGATAGACGGCGTAGGTGGCGGCGAGCGACAGCCCCTCGAGCGCGCCCCAGGCATCCTTCTTGAGCACGATGCCGAGAATTCCGACATCGAGCAGCACGACGTACAAGGTGACGCCCGCCGCACTGCCTGAGGATGAGCTAAGCAGGAATGGAGTTAGGAAGCCTCCACCCCAGGCCAGGATCGCGACGACCAACGAATCGTAGTACAGAGACTGATAGAACGCGACCGCGATGACGACCGCGAGCGCGACGAACGCCTCGGGGAGCCCTACCAGGTCGTAGAAGTTGTACGAGGCATAGATCGAGAGATAGAGGATGGCGAGTCCGGCTCCAACCAACCCCTGTGCGAAGACGGCGTAGCCCTGAACGGCCGTGCGACGAGCAAATGCCAGCAGCGCAACACCGAGGGTCACGCCGATGCCTACCTGTGCGCCTTGCTTGATCCAGTTGTTGTCGAAGGCGTACTTGAGGAAGAAGCCGATGCCGAGCGTCAGCGCTATCGCACCAATACGGTTCAGCCAGTTGCCGCCGATCAGCGCTTCCCACTCCCCACTGGTGCGAGCGCGCGCCAGCCATTCCTCGACGAGGGATGGCCCCTCGGACTTCCGCTGCGCCGCCAGATCCTCTGCCATCAAGAAGGCGACCCCCACGCTGGGCGCAACCTCCTCGAGGATCGGCGCGGCCATGGCCTGCATTTCGGGCACGATCGGACGTGAATTCGGTCGCGCCTGGCGTGGAGGGAGCATCGCGGCGGTGGCCGGCACGGGTTGCGCCTCAGCCTCAGCCTCCGGCGTATCCACCGCGCTCATAAGGGTGAGACGTCTATTCGTCACGCGCAGCTCATTGCCGAGGGTCTTTACCTGAGTCTCGAGCTTGCTGGTTCTGGAGGCAAGCCACATAATAAGTCCCACGCCTGCAACCAGAACGACTCCCACGAACGATTCCATGATGGATTCTCCCTTCACGCGTTGCGCACCGGACGAGACGACCGGGCCGTCGTCTCAATGCGAACTTTACGGCAACTGGGAGCAAAGCGCATCAGGGAAACACCGTACAGCACATCGACGCGGATCCGTGAAACTACTGAATTTGCAGATTCTCAGGACCATCTCAGTACTTGGCACTTATGGTGGAAGCGTGAATGTCAGCAGAGTTGCCACTGGGCATCCGGTCCCAACGGCGCCGGTAGCTGATGGTTCAGGCGAGGAGGGGACCGTGTCCGAGGTGCGCAAGGTAACAATCGAGACCGTGGCGCGAGGTGCAGTATCCATGCACCATATCAACGCGAATGTAAATGTAGGTGGCTCTCTGGTGGATGTGTCGTGCGACAGCGAAGGGGACTCGGAGTTGCAGCAGCTCGTGGACCGTCTGCAGGACAAGCTGCGCGCACTCGCAATCGAGGCCGTCAACACGTCGCTCCACTCCTCGTAGGGAGCGTGCACATCGGGGGTACTGTCCAGACCGGCGGCGCCAGCGCATCATGCTTCCCGCTGGAACAGATGCACCATGTCTGACCTGGAATCGGTCATAGCCGCGTACCGATCGGGACTGCTTTCTCGTCATGCATTCGTTCGCCGTCTCCTGACACTCGGCGTGGGCATGGCGTTTATCGAGTCTCTGGTCGGGATGCCGGTAAAGCGCGTGCTGGCGGCAACCGAACGGACTGGGTTGCCGGCTCGCACGCCACGACTGGTGCTGGTCGTGGTGGACGCCTTTCGGTTCGACTATCAGAGCATGGCACCGATGCCCCATCTGGGTCGTCTCATGCAACGTGGGTCTACCTTCACCAATGCTTGGGTTGGGCAGCTCGAAAGCGTCACGCCCGCCAGCCACGCCACTATTGCTACCGGCGCCACTCCGGCGCGGCAGGGCATCATGGGCTTCTCGTGGCGCGACCCGACCACCAAGCAGGAGGTCTACGGTGGGTGGTACGACGAGGTGCTGGCGGGGCGGCTGGAGCAACAGATGCGCTCCCACAACGTCAACTCGATCCCCCAGGCGGTGAAGTCGCACGATCCGTCCGCGCGCATAGTCGCTCTCAGCAGCGAAAAGTATTACGCGGCCGACGCCATGGGAGGCCCGGCAGCCGACTACATCATCTACGGATTGCCCAAGGGCGACACCATTACGCCACGCGGCATCCCGCACCACGTTCCGCCCTCCGCCTTCCTGGCAAACAAGGCCCTTCAGAAGAAGTGGCCGTTGCGCTACGGCCAGTTCGACGAGCTGGCTATGACCATGGCGCTCCAGGCGCTGCACGCCTTCGATCCGCGCGTTCTCATGATCAATCTGCC
>CAAGKR010538314.1_pt1 | contig 10441 bp, 5 predicted proteins | sample 2556971 | NCBI WGS metagenome assembly CAAGKR01 (sample SAMEA5207829, study PRJEB30636) | soil metagenome | biome: forest; feature: boreal; material: soil | place: USA | collected 2011-09 | depth 1 m
CCTGGACGCGTAACCGACCAACCATCGGTCCGCGACCGGGCAACAAGCACCTTACCAACCGAATACGCCCCGGCCGCAGGAGCACTCGATTCGACCCTGCCTGCGGGGTGGCAGAATGGCTACGTTCGGACCCGAGCAAGATCCATTCTCAGCCCAACGATGATGAGCACCTCACGTCAAGTGACGGCCGCGAGGTGCGATCGCCTTCTGACAGATCGTCGCCAAGTCCCTAAACCCGTGGGTCGAGGTCACCGAAAGCTGACCCACAACAAGCGCGGCAATACAGGCTCGAAGACGGCATGACGCCCGAGCAGACACGAAACGGATCGCTAGCCTGGACCGGCTAGATCGGGACGGGTGCAGTATCTTCAGGACAGTGGAGCTGCCTGACATCCCACCGAAACGTCTGACCCTGTATGTGCCGCATCCAGAGTCCAGACTGTGTACGGATCTTCGGAAGGGCTCAGCAATAGTCGGGCTTCCAATGGCAGGCGATCAGGTTCGCATCTACTTCGAAGGCAACACTATTGGTGCAGAGAATCTGGTGCGGTTCCGCGACAGAGCCATCCAGGCCGCAGGCAGATTGCTCCATCACTATCCAGCTGGCTATCCAACTCGGGCCAGGGAGGACGTTGATGCTCGCGAAGTGGTGGAAATCGGATCAATAGAGACCGGGACGAACCGGATCGATATCACCGCAAGCCCCTCCGAACTGAGCTGGTGGATCGAGCCAGCCGACCTCCTCGATCTGGGTTTGATCGAACAGGCCCGTTGATTGCCGCGGCCGTTGCCCTTGTGAGCCGACAAGATCGGGATCTGTCTAGTGACCGTCAGTCACACTGCCTTCCGGACTGGCTAGGATCGGCGTGGTGTTGAACGCCGTAACTGCCACCCCGCCGCCAACGGTTTCGGTACCAGGAAGCCGGCTCCAGGAGTTTGAGCCAACCAAGCTCGGGGCCCTTCGGTCACGGTATCGTCGTCTCCTAGCCAAATTCGCCGGGCTATCCCAGACTGCGATCCGTCGGGTTATCACTCAGGAAGTCGCAGACCTCGAACACCGCGAAAGCGGAATCGACCAACTCGCCTATCGCGCGTCCCTGCTAATTCTGCGCGACTACGTAGCGAGCGGCTTCTACCCGATAGTCACTGACGGGCGGTGCTATCTGGTCCCCGTCTTCGAATCGCCTTCACTAGATGCCGCGAAGCGTCGAGCCGCGCTGAGTCGGCTATACCGAATTGCTCGTGACCGAACCCTATTCGAGCGCGGACATATTCCCTGGATTCGTCGAGCCGCCGAAGTGCTTCCAGCGTCTGACTACGACCCCCAGGCTGTAATAGCTTCTCTGGCCGAACGCCCGCCGCGCATTCAACTCGAGCGTGCTGCTCAAAACGACAGGCTTCTCGACGCGCGTGGGCTTTGGAGGGCTGTACGGGCGACGTGGTCGATGGGGGCCGAGGCCTCTGCACCTGGCAGAGAGATCGCATTTGTCGCGTTTGACGAGCGCGCGCCGGGAACTCCATTGGGAATTCTTCAGTTGAGAAACGTCGTCCCAGAGATCGCGCCGCGAGATGAATGGCTCGGCGTCGTTGCCGCGGCTGAAGGTGATGGCGCAACTGGCTACCTGCGCTTTCTGGAAGAGGTTGTCGCGGAGGCAGCTCGGGAGCGCCTCTCTGCGACTCTCGGCGTCCTTCACCGGCTGCGCGAGCACGTGCCCTTAGATGGCCTACCAGCTGAGAGCTATCAAAGCGCCGATCCAATTCGTCTGGCAGAGTTCGCGCGTGGGCGCCGAGAGCTTTTTGGTGAGCTTCGCAAAGCTGGTGATCGCACGGCTCATGAACAACTGGTCGCAATCAAGCGCGCAGAAACGCTTGCGGACCTCACACGTGGCGTCGAGGCCGGTGACAAGATGCTCGCGTCAGGGGATGCGCTCCGACTACTGAAGGCTGAGGAGGGTATTCGCAGGGACTTCGACGCGGGTCTCAAAAAGCTCTGGCACTACCACATGGGTTTCGTGGCGATGGAACTCTCTATCTGCGGTGCTGCGCCGCCATTCGGTCCTATGCGGGTCGGGAAACTGATGGCCGGCCTTGCGGGGACCGACACCGTAACAAACGCTTGGGGGCACGATCGTGGACTCGGCCAGATCGCGAGTACGGTCTACCGGGCTGAGGTCCGTTCTGCGGTGCCGAATCCGGGCCCTCTAGTGATCTTCACGTCAGGCCTCTTTCCTGGTCACAGTGCGCAGTACAACCGGGCTAGCTCCGGCGTCAGGCGCTGGCGAAAAATTGGAGATACGACTGGCTTCGGAAGCTTCCACATCGCCGTAGACACCATGAAGGCGCTGAACCAGTACAACGAAGCGGTTGATGGCTACGTCCACATCTCACGGACCTTCGGTGAAGGTTCGGGACCTCGTTTCCGCGCAGTTGGAAGGGCACTGGCTCATCTCGAACTGCCGGATCTCCGGCGCCACGAAGTCAGACGGCCGCTGTATGCCCTCCCGCTTGTTGATGACCCCCAAGGGGTTCTTCTTGGATGGGGTTCTCGGCCGGCTTCGTCATCGCCGACCGTGGGAGAGGTTGGGCGCGAGTGGTGGTCTCGTTGGTTGGAAGGCCGTGCGTCGGGGCTGTCAATGCAAGCCGCTACCTCTAGGGATCTGGTAGCGGAACTCGAGGAGATTGCCCGAATCGATGGCTAGCGACGCGAAAGGCTCTCAAGAAGCGACCAAGTCGGATCTCCGGGACCTATTGGAGCGTGGCGCTCTTTACGCGGACAGATTTCCCCCTAGCCTGAGGGATGCACTCGATGTTCCCGACCCGCTAACAGATGTGGTAACCCACGCACTCAAAGCGCGGAAGTCAGTCGTGCTGTCAGGAAACGCGGGTGATGGCAAGTCGCATCTGGCGCAGCGGGCCCTTGATGAACTTCCAACGCGATCGTGCATTGAGGTGACCGCCAATCATCCGGCGGTGGATCCTGTCCCGACAGACGCGGTGGTCTTCGTCCGCGACGCTAGCGCCCTAACCAATCGCGAAGTTCTGGCTGCTGTCGCATCTGCCCGCATGGCCGGTGCGCCTTTATTGATCACCATTAACGAGGGTCCGCTTAACTCGCTTGCTGCCGATCCGGGAGGCGAATTCTTCAGAACCGTCCGCGATCTTCTGCACGATCGCTCACGTGGAACGCTCTTGACTGACCCTGATGGCACGCTAATCCTCAGTCTTTCGGGAAGGCAACTTGCAAAATCAAATTTCGTCGCCGGAGCCCTTTCTAAGCTGCTTCCCCTAGTTGGACCGTGCTCGACGTGTGGCACGTCCAAAGACTGCCCCCGTGTGATCGGAGCTCGAATGCTCAGGCGCTCCAAGCGAGCTCAAGAGAGAGTAGCTCTGCTCCTCCAACTGCTGACGGACCGCGGCCGGCACGTTTCTGCGCGCGAGATTTGGCTATTCCTGACGGAGATGTTTTTCGCGTGGACCTGCTCGCCTGGACAGGACGAGATCGGTCGGGCAGCGGGTCATTTTTGGGTGCGTCTGTTCGAGTCAGACAACCGACTCAGCCGAGAGATAGCTCTCGAGTTCGATCCAATCAATGCACCTATGGCTCGCGAAGACATCTTGCTTTGGCAAGGCAAGTTCGGTGAACTCGACTACGACCAAGATTTCGTCGGTTTGGCGCCTTCGACGGTTGCCCGCGATTCGCGTGAGGATGGTCTCAGGCTGTTCTCAAGTGCAAAGCGAGCCCTTTTCTTTATGTCGAAGAGCATCGACCCACAGTCGCTGCTTGCGCGGCAATCGATGGCTCCAATGTTCGGCAAACTCCTTACGACCGCGAGTACCGATTCTCGTCGGGTAATTCGCGAACTAGTTGGCTTAGTTAATCGGTACCGGCTTGACGCGAAAACGGAGAACGATCTTTGGATCAGTCGTCACCACTCCATGGACGCCCACAAGCGACCAGTCGCCTTGGCGGCAGCGACGAAATTGCCGATCGAACGCCTTGAGGTTCGAGTTCCCTTTGCTTACGAATCGGAGAAATACGCGGATGCAGGCTTCTTCCCCAATCGGCTTCTTCTTCGCTGGATCGGATCAGAACAGGTCTTACTGGTTTCGTTCGATACGTGGCATCGTCTGCAAGAAGACCGGTCGTTGACGGTGGATCGCGATCAAGAGGGTCTCGACTTTGCCCTCGATCTGTTCATGTCGCAAGCCCCAGCATTGGCCCTTGAAGATCCCGAGGTTCATTACTACGACCACGAGCGGCATGAGCAGATCGTGATCAGATTGAAGCCGGCTGACCGGTCGATTGAGCTCCTCTGATGGTGCTACCAGCACCGATCAACCTCAAAGACTGGTTTAACACGTCGGTTGAAGACTTCCTGTCGATCGCGCCGACGTCGACGTCGCCGCAGCCGGTTCATGTACTCAATGGCTTCTTCCACAACTCCCTAACCGGTCGCCGTTCAGCCAGAACTGCCGTCGATGCTGTTGCGACGCGCGGTGGAAGGTGGGCGAAGTCCGCAGACGAATTGCGTACACGATCCGTGAACTTTCCGCGCAGCGACCAGGAACTGGCAAAGATCCGCCGGGCGCTGGCGGGTTTGATCGCTGCCGACCGTGCAGTGTTCGTGACCAATGCGTCCTTCCAAATCGCCCATCTCGGGCTTGTCACCTCGGACAGCACGCACTTTCGTCTCGGAGCCCTCGCAGCGAAACTAGCCCTTGGTCCGGGACGGGCAGGGGAAGAACTGAATGCCGTGTTGGAACGACTTCGTGAACCTCAGGCGAACCCACACTGGGCTTTGGAAGCGATTCTCGCCGAACCAGGGTCTTTGGATGGACTCGAGGTAAAGCCGGATGTTATTGACGGATCGTGGGTCTTTGGTGGACAGCATGAAGCGCTAGCAAAAGAGCTCGGGGGCCTTCTCCGCCGTGTACTTTCCCTACTTGCGAATGGGGGAGACTCATTGGTGTCGCTACAGACGCTTGCGATGGCTGCGACATGGTCGGGACTTGTCGCTTTTGCACAGGTTCCCGCACTCGCAGTGCGTGGAGAGTTCGTCCCATTACTTTGCGAGGCCGGCGCTCCAGGGGACCTGCCGAGTCTGCGTGCATCGTCGGCGAACGCCCTCAATTTCGTGCATTCCACCTTCGAGGAGTGGCTACGGGTTCGTTTAAGGCACGAGGTCGAGTCACTTTTCGGATCACAACAGCCGTCCAAGGCCGAAGCTCACGAGTATCTCGGCGAGTGCTCGGCCTACGCTCTGTCCGGAGGCTCGAAGAAGACCCATGAGCAACTCCCAGACATCTTCGACCTTTGGCATCGGGACGAGCGTTCGGCACAGGAGGCCATCGCGAATGCACTTCAGGACGGACTCATCGCTGGGATGGGCGACAAACCTCGCAAGTGGTTCTCCTCTGTCGGACGTCATTGCGGTCTTGTTGGACCTCGGCGCGGACACCCTGCGCGTTTTCGTGTCGAGGTCGCGCTCGTGCCCACGCTCGTGCTGGCGGGCCTCGCCGACGACGATGGCGCCGCCGTTCCCTTTTCAGAGTGGCTTGAGCGCCTAGCCACTCGGTTCGGAGTGTTCTTTGGCCCACATCCGATTTGCAGGCAGATGGTGCCTCGAGCAGCTGAGGAAGATCTTGTAAGGAACTCATCTGACCTCGCGGCTCTACTCGCATCGCTCGGTCTTGCGCGCCGCTACAGCGACGGCGTGACCGAGGTGCTGAATCCGCTACGCATATGGCAGAACTGAGTTGAGGACGGCTGAGGAGAGGCTGGCGGATGCGCTCGAGTCCGTTGTTACTCAGCGGCTCGACGCTGGGGTCGGGTTCATCCGTGTACCTGAGCTGGTCAGTCCGCTCCCAGTCGACCTTCTTCTCACGCGACTCGCAAACCGTCGCGGCTTGCGTGCTGCCGTATTCGTTGATGGTTGGGCTCCAGATCATTCCCCAGTGATTGCGACGAACGAGGTACATGTCGCTATTGACTGGCGTAACGATCCGACGGTGACCGACGATATGGTCGTCTTGGGGGATCTCGAACGCGATCGTGCGTCGGGACTCGCCGAACTTCCAACGATCTCGGCCGACCAGGTAAGAGAGAGCCTTTTCCGGTCGCTCATCGCTGATCTCAAGGTGACGGATCCGGGGGCACTTCTCGTGCGCCTTCTGCAGAGCCTCGGGGTCCAACGCGCGATCACCGATCTGCGTGCAGGCGCGGAGTATTGTGAGGCTGTCGCCAGGGACCCGACGAGCGCGAATGACGTTGCGCGGCGAGAGCTTTGGCGTCTCGGTCTCTTTCCCGATTCGGCTTCTCCTGAGATGGACGCCACCCAACTCCGCCGGAACGCGGATTTGGTCAGTCGCGTTCGGTCCATGGATGCGACAAGTCTTCAGCGTTTGGTTGGTCACCTCGGCAGCGTTAAGGCAGGCGACTACGGGCGCCTACGGAGGTTCGCCTCCACAGGTGACCTCCGTCAATTGGAGGGCCTAGAACTACAAAAGGTCGTGGGAGCCTTCCGCGATGCTTCAGAACGGCCCCCAAAGCCGGACACCCTTTGGGACGAGTCAAACAAGCCGCTCGCTGAGGTCGTCCGAGAAAAGGCTTTCGACGAAGTTGACTTCATTAGACAAATACGTGAATTCAGCGAGGCCAACTCCGCTGATAACACAATCCGCGTCGCGAACCAGACGTTCGAATGGGAGCGGGTCAACCTGAGCCGTTTTGCGGACCTTCTGGCTGATCCCCAAGGTGAGGATGATTACCCAGAGAGCGCTGGCTCCATCGAGCGGCTCCCGGAGAACGAGCCGGCGCAGGGGCCCGGAAGAGGGGATGTCACATGGAAGCGACTCACGACTGTCGCGTCTGATCTCGAAAAACTCGAGCGACGTGTTAGCGACGCGCCCGACTGCAGCGGTGTGGTCGCCGAAATCATCAAGGACCGTAGTGCGTTAGTTCCGTTTCTGGACTCCATTGCGGAGGAAGGGGTCAAGCTATTCATTGGTTCTTCAACGCTACGCGCGAGGGCCGAGTCTCTTGTGGCCCACTGGGTTGAGTTGTGGAAACGGTTGCAAGACCTGGCTATTCGCCTACCCGAGAGCGAGAAGAACTACGTGATGCGTGTTGCAGAGGAACTTTCGCTCACCGATCTGCGGGTCGTCGCACAAGGTACAGATGTCTCGGCCTACATGCTCCCTCTCCACCCAATCATCCTTGAGCCACGGGTGCGGGCCGCGCGGTTGTTCCTAGAGACGCCTTACCTCCCCAGCGACTTCTTCGATCTCGTCACGTCCTCACTTGATCCGGCTATGCCATCCATCACGGTGCGCGTGGAGGAAACGTCTGTCTCGTTGGGGTATGCGGGCGCTTGGAATAGCCTTTCGGTCTACTCGCGCCGGCCGCATGAAGGCGACGCCGGGGATGTACCGCGAACGCTGCAACAGATCATTGGGCGCTTTATTTCGGTGCACCCTTATGCAGAGCTGAGCTTCTCGGTCGCGGCTGTCGATCCAGGCCCGCGTGTGGCAAAAGATCTATATAAATGGCTCGGTTCGAGCGACCGTGCACAACGAGCCAGGTTAGACGTGTTCGTGACGGGCTCAAACGCCGACGAGGTGAGAGGAGCCCTAGACGAAGCCGCAGAGGAACTTATTAGCGGCGAGATCGCTGGCGCTGCTGAGCGATTCTCATTCGCCGTTCATCGCGTGGATCAACTGAAAGACCTGCCTGTAGTCTTGGATGCGCTCCAAGGCTCACCACATCTCCTGATCCTCTTCGACTTGGCGGAGGTAGACCAGAGCACAGTAGGTGCCATCACCGGTGAACCATCACTTGGGAGCCTCGTCACCGAATGGGACTTCAGCACCAATCCACTTGAAGACTTTCGCCCGGTCATACGGCCAAAGTCCGGATCAGGCGAACTCACTAGCCTGATCAGCGGGCAGGCTGTCCTATTTGGTTCGAGCGTGCCGACTCAAGAGCGTTCACCGCTTCTAGCGGCAGAGGCCGAACAGGTGTTGGCATCTCTCGCAGACCGGTCGACTTGGATAACTATTTGCGAAGGGGTGTCGGCCCTGGTCCCGCCCCTCCGGCTTGGCGATCTTCATCTCCTTGGGCGCCTCAGGGGGGCGAGCCACGTTGCTTTTACTTACTCGAAGCAGATTGTTCCACTTCTGGATCCAATCCTCCGCTACCTACAACGGAGCACTTGGGTTAGCCCAGAACGACAGGCCTTAGTCGAGTTCTTAATGGGAACTGTCCGACGGGCAATGCCCGAGGGGCTACTCGGTTTCTTCAAGACGCAGGGCGCACTCTCGAGTGAGGCTCTTCTCGGTCGGCTTGGACTCGCTGCAGTTCTCGCCTATATCGATGATGAGAGCCCTAGAGATCGGTTAATCGTGAGTTTGGACACCGAAGGCGCGCGACGCTGGCTCGGCCTGCGCGAGGGACCGGAGATTCGGGCAGATTTGGTCGGAATACAGATTGAGGGCGAGAACTGCGAGATCGAAGTAATCGAGATCAAGGCGAGAACCGAACCGTTCGATTGGACGGATGTCCCTCCAGATGCGCTAACGAAGGCTCGTGAGCAAGTCAATGAAATGGCACGGCTCTTGCGGGAGATGTTCAACCTTGATCCACCGGACCTCTTCACGCCGTCGCGTCGCGAAATCCTAAAGAGGCAAGTCTTCCTGGAAGCACTCCAACAGTGGGAGCCTCTCAGGCTCGGCGAGCCGGCTGCCTACGAGAGTCGAATTGAGACGCTGAACCGTCTTTTCGGGGGTCACCTTATCGTTCGCGTTACGACCCGCATTTTTGCCGTCAGCCCCTTGGCAACTGAAGCGCCGACTGAGCGGACCATCGGTGCCACGGCAGTCACCCTCCTAGGGGTCGATTGGTTCAAACGTGCATTGGAGCGGACACCAGGGGCTTCGATCGAGATCCCCACTGCTCTCCTGGACGAACTCGGCGACTTGTTTGTAGACGGCGTGCCTTCAGAAGGCGAAGGAGGACGCGATGAGGGCCACCAGGACGTTGCTAGGCCAACAGCTACGACAGTCACAGCGAGAAAATCCGAACCCGTGGAGCCAATGACTGGCGTCCCTACCGCAGCACATGAGGGCCCAGAACAACTGACTTCGTCCGAGGCTGAGGCACACGCACTGGCCAAGCGCTTCCGCGCGGCTCTAATAGCTCGAAAGGCACCGTTTACCGCGATACTCGAAGATCGACTGGTCGTCGGTCCAAGCGTAATTCAGGTCCCGTTTAGCGTCCCTGCCGGAGTGAAGTTATCCGTGATCGAGGGACAGGAAGAAGACATCGCGCGCGATCTGGGGGTGGAGGCGGTCCGAATCTCCAACTGGTCGGGCGAACCAGGCCTTGCAGTCGCAGAACTCCCGCGGGCCGACCGGTCTTTTCCGGATGTCACGAGTCTTGAGCTGCCGGAGGATCCACCGTATCCAACCATTGCGATAGGCGCCCAAATCAACTACGCCCCGCGCTGGGTCTTCATGGATGAACTACCCCATCTACTCGTCGGGGGTACCACCGGTAGCGGAAAGAGTGTCTTTCTCAGGAGCATGCTTTGGCAGCTAACATCGCTCTACGGCCCAGACGAAATCGATCTTGTGCTGATTGACGCTAAAGGGTTGGCCGACTATTTGGATTTCGTCAACGCCAGGCAGTTCAAGTCCGAATCTGACTTTCACATGGGCGTCCCGGGTGCGCTGGAACTACTCGAGCGCATCATCGAGGAGGAGATTCCCCGACGAACCAAGATCTTCAGAGAGTACGCGACAGCGGCCTTGAAGAGACCCGAACCACGTCATATCACGCGGCTGCGCGACCTGCTTGCTGACGCACGCGGACAGAACATGACTGCACCATTACGCCCGCTAGTCGTGATCATTGACGAGTTCGCAGAACTCGTTCTAGCTTCAACGGACAGGCGGAGGTTCGAAACAGCGGTTACCCGGTTCAACCAGACTGCTCGTGCCGTAGGCGGCCATCTGATTGCGGCGACGCAACGCCCCAGCACCGACGTGGTCACAGGACTAATGAAGAGTAATTTTGCGCGAGTCGCTCTCCGCGTTCAGCAGAGCGTCGACTCGCGTGTCATCCTCGATGAGAACGGTGCGGAGGCGCTCCTTGGCAAGGGAGACTTGCTTTTCAAATCGGCCGAAGCAGGTCTGGTCCGTCTTCAAGGCTACGCGGCGCCGGGTCCTTATTCGTTCTGAGTCTTGTCAAGGGGAGCGTAGCCGAGCCCTGGTCGTCACTCCCCTCGCGCCGCTGTACAGCGGGAGCGGGTATCAACAGGCGACCGCGTCAGCCGTTGTGGTCGAGGATCCAGTTCACGTAAAACAGGAAGTACTGCGGAGCGCTGATTTTGTAGAAGTTCGGGTTCTCCCGGCCCTCCTGGAAGACTGCCAGGGCGTCGTTGTA
>CAAGKR010206638.1_pt1 | contig 10436 bp, 4 predicted proteins | sample 2556971 | NCBI WGS metagenome assembly CAAGKR01 (sample SAMEA5207829, study PRJEB30636) | soil metagenome | biome: forest; feature: boreal; material: soil | place: USA | collected 2011-09 | depth 1 m
TCTTGAAAACGTACGGCTTGTTGTTCTCGACCTCGTGATAATCCAGCGCGACGTACGCCGTCCCCGGCGCGAACGGCGACACCTCGATCTGCTGCAGGCGGCCCCACTCCGGCACCTTGGCCGGCGTGACGTTGGCCCAGTTCTTGCCGCCGTCGCGCGTCACCTGCACCAGGCCGTCGTCGGTGCCGACCCAGATCACATTCGGATCGCTCGCCGACAGCGCCATGGACAAGATCGCGTCGAAGGTCTCCGCGCCGCTCATGTCCAGTTCCACCGGCCCGCCGCTCGGCAGTTGCTTGGATTTGTCGTTGCGCGTCAGATCGGGGCTGATGGGCATCCAGGTCTTGCCGGCGTCGGTAGATTTGAACAGCACGTTCCCGCCAAGATAGACGGTTTTCCAGTCGTTCGGCGCCACCGCGATGGGCGACGTCCAGTTGAACCGGTACTTCAGGTCTTTCGCCGCCAAGTCGGTGACGCCCTGCAGGTACGGCCGCATGTATTCCGACACGCCCGTCACCGTATCCATGCGCGAGATGTACCCATTCTGCGAGTCGGCATAAATCACGTTCGACTTGTTCCCCGCCGGCACGATGTACTCGCCATCGCCCCCGGTAGCGGTCCACCAGTCCGCACCCACGATCCCGCCGCGCGACAGGCTATTCGACGGCCCGCACCACCCGTTGTTGTCCTGCAGTCCGCCGCACAGCAGGTACGGACGGTTGTCATCGAAGGCCACCATGTAGAACTGCTCGATGGGAATGTTGTCCAGGTAGCGCCAGCTCTTGCCGGCGTCGGTGGAAACGTACGCGCCGCCATCGTTGCCGTTGATCATGCGGCTGGGATCCTTGGGATCAATCCAGAGCCAATGATGGTCCACGTGCACCGTCCGCCCGATCACCTGCGCCGACTTGCCGCCGTCGTGCGACTCCAACATCTGGTACGACAAGAAATAAATGTGGTTTTCGCTGTCGGGCGACACATACAGGGTGGTGAAGTAGAACCCGCGATAGACGTAACGCGGATCGGAGCTGACCAGCTTCCAGTGCTCGCCCATGTCGGTCGAGTCCCACAGCGTACCCTTCTTGGCCTCGATCAGGGCGTAGACGTGATTGCCGTTGGTCGGGGCGACCGAGAGTCCAATCCGCCCCAGCGGGCCCTTGGGCAATCCCTCGCTCAATTTTTTCCAGGTGGCGCCGGCGTCGGTGGAGCGATAGATGCCGGTGTTGCCGCCGCCGCTCTCCAGCATCCAAGGGCGACGCGTGAACTCCCACATTCCGGCGAACAGCACCATCGGGTTCGACGGGTCCATGGCCAGGTCGCTTGCGCCCGTGGTGTCGCCCACGTACAGAACCTTCTGCCACGTCTTGCCGCCATCCATGGTGCGAAAGACACCGCGGTCCGCATTCGGCCCCCAAACGTGCCCAAGCACGCCGACATACACAGTGTCGGAATTCGTCGGGTGCACCACGATCTGCGAAATCTGCCCGGCGTTTTCCAGGCCCATGAACTTCCAGCTCGCGCCCGCATCCGGCGAAAAGTACACTCCCTTGCCCGTGACCACGTCATTGCGCGGATTCGATTCGCCCGTCCCCACCCACAGCAGGTTGGGATTCGAAGGCGCCAGCGCGAGCGCGCCGATTGACGCCGTGGGCTGCTTCTCGAAAATCGCTTTCCAGGTCAAGCCCGCGTCCGTGGTCTTCCACACGCCGCCCGCCGCCGCGCCGACGTAGTACACGTTCGCGTTGCCGGGAATGCCCGCCACCGCGGCAACACGCCCGCCTCCGGCCGCGGGACCCAGATTGCGAAACTTCATGTTCTCGAGAATGTCGGGTGGCTTGTTGTCAGGGGCGGCGGTGTTGGCCTGCGCCATGGCAACGCCGGCGCAAATCAGGGTTGCCAATGCAAGAATGAACGCGTTCTTCGCGAATGAGGTGGATGTCATGGTGTGCTCCTGCGGGAATTCCATCGGACTGCAAACCGACTAGGCTAACGCAAGCGCGCGCGCAATTCCAACGTTTGTCGCCAAATGCCCGGGGTGAAACGCCGGGACGCACGGCAACGCAGCATCAGGTTGTAAACTGTTCGTCGCCAAATCCCTTAGCAAGGTCCCCAATGTCACGATCCGCTTCGGTCTTATTCATCCTGCTCTGCCTGATTCCGTCGTTTGCCCAGCGCCCGCGCGAGACCACCGCCAATCCATTTCCGCCGCAGGCGATGGACGAGATGAAAAAAGTACAGCAGGCGGCGCTCGCCAGCGATTACGCCTACCAGATTACGGCTCACCTTACTGACAACATCGGGCCGCGCCTTGCCGGGTCGGCGCAGGCGCAACATGCGGTGGAGTACATCGCCGCCGAGATGCGCAAGCTCGGACTCGAGGTCAGGTTGGAGAAGTGCACCGTGCCGCACTGGGTGCGCGGCGCCGAATCCGCTGAACTGGTTGAATTTCCCGGCCAGGCGCCGAACACCAACCAGAAAATCGTGCTCACGGCGCTTGGCGGCAGCGTCGCTACTCCGCCACAAGGCGTGACCGCCGAGGTGGTGGTCGTCGGCAATTTCGACGAGCTCAATTCCCTTGGCCGCGAAAAAATTCAGGGCAAGATCGTTCTGTTCAACGTCAAGTTTGATAAACAGCTTGCCGCCGCCGGGCTGGCGGGACCGGCGTACGGCCAGGCTGTGGTGTATCGCGAGCGTGGCGCAGCGGCGGCAGCGCGACTGGGCGCGTCCGCATCTCTGGTCCGGTCGGTTGGTGGCGCCGACTACCGCCTGCCGCACACCGGCGTCATGTCCTACGCGCCCAACACGCCCAAGATTCCTGCCGCGGCCGTGACCGCCGAAGACGCCGACCTGATCGAGCATCTCGCGCCCCAGGGCCGCGTCCGCCTGCACCTGACGCTCACCCCGCAGGACCTGCCGCCGGTCGAGAGCTACAACGTCATCGGCGACCTGAAAGGCAGCGAGCATCCTGAGCAGGTGGTGATCGTCTCCGGCCACCTCGATTCCTGGGACCTGGGCACGGGCGCGATTGACGATGCCGCCGGCGTCGGGGTCGCCATGCAGGCGGCCCAGGTCATGAAGCAACTCGGGCTTCGGCCCAAGCGCACCCTGCGCGTCATCGCCTGGATGGACGAAGAAGGCGGGCTGCTCGGGGCGCGCACTTACTTCAAACAGCACGCCGCCGACATTGCCAATCATTTCGCTGCCGTGGAAAGCGATCTGGGCGCCGGTCACGCCATGGGCATCAGCTTCGCCGGCCCGCCGCAGCTCGAACCCCTGCTGCGTCCCATTGCCGCGGTGCTGCAAAGTTCAGGTGCAGGTACGCTGCGCTCGGCCGAGGAGGTCGGGTCCGATATTTCGCCGCTTACCGCCGCCGGCGTGCCCAGCTTCAGTCCCATCCAGGATGCACGCTTCTATTTCGATTACCACCACTCCGCCGCCGACACCCTGGACAAGATCGTGCCGCGCGAGTTGCAGGAGAACGCCGCCGTCATGAGCGTCCTGGGCTACGCTTTGACCAACATTTCGGTTGACTTGCCGCGGTCGGCGCCGCGTTAAGCCCTTGCCGGGAAATGTGCGTGGGCGCTGTCTGCGGTAGGGGGGATGTAAGAAATTCGGGGGCGGCCTCACGACCGCCCCCGTCGCCTGCTCTCGCAAGCGGAATCAGAACGTGTACTTCAACGAAATAGTTCCAACGTTAGCGTGGAAATCACGAGGAGCGGTTACTCTGAGCAGTGACAAGCTTGGGACCTCGTCCTTCGAGTTGTAGTCGTAATAGTTCCACAGGCCCTTGAACTGGACTCCCTTGGCAACGTCAAAGGCAATCCCTAAATGAGCCTTGTGCCAGTTGATGGCCTGGGGACCGAGAGGCTGGTCCGCGAACGGACCGGGGTAGGCGCAGCCGATGTTGACACCTGCTGCTGATTTCACTTGCGTTGCACCTGAAGAACACGTCACTGAGTTGCCAGCAATCGCCGGAACGTTGCCGAACGCGTCGCCCACCACTTGCAGAGATGCTCCAGTATCGGGACGCAGCCAGTTGGTGCGCCCGTTATCGCCAGTGACGTCATAACCCAGGCTCAGCGTAACGTGCTTGACCGGCCGGTAGGAAATGTTGGTGTAGCCGGAGTTCGTTTTCTCCTGATAGGACAGAAGCAACGCCCAAGCATTGGTGCCGGTAGCACACGCATTAGCCGCTGTTGGAGCGGTGAGACCGGCGGGCGTCGACCCGGCGGGGGCGAACGAGGTGGCTGCTAAGGGCATGCAGGTTGTCGACTCGATATGCTGGTCCAATAAAGTCCACCCAAGATCGAAGGTGAACTTCGGGTTGGGGTTCAGACTCAGTCCGAGCGTGTAGTAGCGCCAATGGTCTTTGTGGCCGTAGAAAGACCCGAGCGCGCCCGCGGCCGGAAACAGCGGAGTGGTGGTGTGTTCGATGGTCTCTGATGGGGCAAAGTCATTGCGTGTCTCGACGAAATGCACGCCGCCATTAACGCTCATCCAAGGATTCACCTTGATTTTGCTGTAAACCCGCGCCCGTTGCTGGTGACGCGGACTGATGTCAGTGAAGGCCTTGTCGGCACTCAGCAACTCCAAATCGCCATTGATCCGCCATCCTTCGGTTGGACGAAGAACCGCGCCGAACAGGAGCGTGTGCTGGTTCATCTCCTCGGTGTTAACGCCGGAGAACGTCGTCCGGGTGGGGTTGGTTTGACAGGCAGGAGTATTGCCGGTCAGTTGGCAGGCATTCGTAATGGTTATGGTGTTTTGGAAGAACATGTTGGTAGGGGGGCTAAAGAAGGCGCCGTTGCCATCTAGAGCAGTGCCCTCGTTCAGGTCACGACGTCCGTAGCGATACCCGGCGTAGGCGCTGAACCAACGACTCTGCTGCCAATTCAGCTTCACCGTGTTGAAGTACGAGCGCTCCCCGATGAGCGTCCCATAAGTGCTCGTAGACTGGAAGGATTGAGTCGTCCCGTTACCGGCAACAGTCGCGCCCGCATTGACGACTGTAATAAGAGCGAAAAGGTTGGTCAATTGCGTGCAAGGGTTCACGAAGACACCCAACAGCGTGCTGGCGGGGGCCGGGGAAGCAGCGTGACTGCAGGTGGACGTTGTCAGAGCGAGGCCGCCCGGCTGGCGCCAATTCACCCAACGAAACTTGTCGGAAACACTCCAATGCTTGCTGAGGTAGTAGGTCACGCCCAGGTCGGCGTTGCCCGAAACCCGGCTGCTGCTCGCCGGACCATTAACCAAAGTGGGGGCTGTGCCGTAGTTGAACTCCCTAAAGTTCAGGAAATCGGAACTCGATGAACTGTAGGTGCCACTGGCGGTGATATCCAGATTGCGGAAATAGTTCGAGGCGAACGACAACTGCCCGGTCGGGATGTTGGTGCGGACGTTGCCACTCTTCAAGAAGCCCAAGGTAGCACCAGTACAGTTCGGCGTGCCCGCGGTCGTGGTGACGCTGAGCACACCGGCGCTGGTGATACACGGCGTGGGTCCCGCAATCGGTAAGAAATTCAGGCCAATATCAACCGGAAGCCCACTGGCGCCGAGCACGAATCCTGGAACGTTCTGGTAGGCGAGGTCGTTCTTGTCGTGCTCGTAAAATACGTCGAGGCTGATGGTGGTGCGCGGAAGCAGCTTCAGGTCCGCACCGAACTGGTAACGGTCGGAACGCCACCCGGAGTTCTCCGTCATAATCGTTGTAAAGGGTGTGCCAAAACTGGTGTCGATCGTCCCGTGGGTGTTGTTGCGCGCGTAACCGAGGCGGAAGCTAATCGCCGACTCGGGCAACAGCGTCAGCATGAAATCGCCCATGTTGCGCGTGGTGGCTTGCAGGTGCGGGCTATTGGTGTACCACGGCAAGGACGACGAGGTCGACGGGGTGACCTGGTTCACGCAAGTTGGGGGGCCGTTGACGGGGCCGCCGCATGTGGTGACGCCCGCGTTCAGGTTCAGCGGATTGGAGAACAGGTTGTAGTCGAAGTAATTCTTGTCGCGCCGGTAGAGGCCGACGAGGTTGTACCACTTGTTCTTCGAGATACGCAGGCGGGCCAGGTTTTCCGGGTCGCCGCCGAATCCGAAGCTGGTCACGTACAGGTTGTCGAAGAGAACGCCCGCGTGGTTTCTCGATTGCATTGACAGTTCCTGGCCGAGAATCCGCGGACCGGTCCCCAGGTTGACGAAGGTGGAGTACATCTGCTGATTGCCTTCGGCGCCCACGATGTGGCCACCGAGTTCGATGGACTGGCGCACGGTGTAGCCGCCCCAGTCGCGGCCCTTGTCGTCCTGGTCCTGCGCCTGGGCGAACAGCGGCAACGCCAGCATCAGGATGGCGACAAGAATTGCATGCTTCCGGTTCATTGGTCCGCTCCCCTGCGACGGTTCTTCTCCCTGAAGGAGAAGCCGCGGCGAATTTTGATTTCGTTTTGCCATGGTTCTTCTCCTTCCTTTACCTGCGGAAACTAGGCTGAAGGTTTGAGCCGTGAATGCTCGAGTGGCACATGATGCAAGTTTGCACTCTCGGGTTCGTGTGCGGGCCTTGCGGGATTTGCAAATGGCACTGGAGGCACAGCGTGTCTACGCGTGCCGTGAGCAACATGCGCGGATAGACCGAGGAGTGCGGGGTGTGGCAGGCCATGCATCCCTCAACCCTGACGGGTTCGTGCTCGAAGACGAACGGTCCACGTTTGTCGGCGTGGCACTTGTAGCAGACAAGGTCCTGATTGGGCGCTGACCGGACCTGGCGATCTCGCAGCGTGCCGTGTGCATTGTGGCAATCGGTGCACTTGATCAAGCCCTCGTCCACACGATGGCGGAACGTCTTCTGGAAATCGGCCCTCTGTTCGGTGTGGCACGAGTAACACAGCGCGGGCTGCTTGCTCACCAGCAGATATTCCGACTTGGTGTGGTGGATGGAGTGGCAACTCGTGCAACTGACGCCGTTCTCGTTGTGCACTGACCGCATGAATTCGCGCTGTTCAGGCTTGGCTTCGTGGCAGGTCAGGCAGCGCTTGGTGATGTCGTCGCTCTTGGCGCCAGTGAAGGAGATGATCTTGGTCTTGTCGCCGCCGCCTTCCACGTGCGCCGCCCCCGGACCATGGCAGGATTCGCAACCGCGCGCGCCGCGGGTCATTTTGGTTTCTTGTGTGGTCATCCAGTGCGGCGACGTCTCGAACCCCTTGTACAGTTCGTCGTGGCACCCCTGGCAGGTGGTCGCGCCAACATATTGGCCCGAATCTGTTCCCTGAGCGGATGGCATTGCGGCTTTAGCTTTGTTCTGCGCGGCATTGGCGCTCAACGCCAGGGCCGCAACAAGAGCAAGAAGGGCTGCTGTTCGAAATCTCATGGCCGGCTGCGCCCGACCTCCTTTGTTTGCATTGGAGTGAAGATCAGCCCGAACGGGTCCCGCGAAGCAAAACCATATTGGGCATTGCTGTACGCAAGGGCTGTGACGCAAAGCACTTTTGTTAGTGATCGAGCCGCACAGGTTAGCGGGAAACAGATGCTGGACGGCGGCGATCCGGAAGCTGCGACGAAGGTTTGGCGCGCGTGGCACGAAACTGGAATGCGTGCTTGCGCTACGATAGGCGGTCCGAAGGCAGGCTGCAGGCTTTAGGCTCCAGGCGTCAGGCGGCGGAATGCATATGGAAACTGCGGATGTGGTGATTGTCGGCGGCGGGATTGTCGGATCGAGCATTGCCTACCACCTGACGGCGGCGGGATGCCGCAACGTGCTGGTGATCGAGCGCGAGACGTCGCCGGGCAAAGGTTCGACCGGCAAGAGCATGGGGGGCGTGCGGGCGCAGTTCGCCACGCCGGTCAACATCCAGATGTCGCTGTACTCGATTCCCTTCTACGCCGCATTCGAGGAGACGCTGGGATATCCATGCGGCTACTGCGCGCAGGGTTATCTGTTCATGGCCACGCGGGAAGCGCATATGAATTACTTGCGCGCGAACCTGGAGCGGCAAATGGCGCTGGGATTGAAGACGGCGCGGCTGGTCTCGGCCGACGAGATCAGGACGTTGTACCCGCAGCTGCGCGGCGACGATATTGTGGGCGGGAGTTTCTGTTCGACCGACGGTTTTGTTGATCCCTACAGCGCGATGAATGGTTTCATGAGTTGGGCCGCGGACCACGGCGCGCGCCTGTGGAAAAACACGGCAGTGACGGAAATCAAAGTCGAGCGGACGCGCGTAACGGCGGTGGAAACCACGCGCGGTACGGTTCAGACCAACACGGTGGTGAATGCCGCGGGTGCGTGGGCCGCCGAGATCGCGAGCATGGTGGGAGTCGAACTGCCGGTCGTACCGCTGCGACGGATGCTGGTCCCGACCGAGCCGTTCGATCAATTCCCGCACACCGCCCCGATGATCATTGACATGACCAATGGGTTTCATTTCCGGCCCGAGTCGTTGGGATTTCTGCTGGCGTGGAACGATCCGGAAGAAACCCCGGGGTTCAAAACGGAATTCGAGCCGTCGTTTATTGAGAAGGTGTTGACGCGGGCGGCAGACCGCGTGCCTGTATTCGAGAATGTGGCGGTCAATCCCAAGCGCGCCTGGGCCGGGCTGTACGAGGTGACCCCGGACCACCACTGTATCTTGGGCGCAGTGGACGAGGTGCGCGGGTTCTTCCTCGCCAATGGATTCAGCGGGCACGGGGTGATGCACGCGCCGTCGACGGGGAAGATCCTGAGCGATTTGATTTTGACCGGGAGCACCAGTGTGGTGAATCCGGAGTTGCTAAGCGTGAACCGGTTCGCGACGGGGAGACTGCTGGAAGAAACGGCGGTTCTTTAGTGGCTAGGTTAGGGGCTAGGGGCCAGGCTGCACTTGGAGATTCTCTAGCCGCTAGCCCCTAGCTGCCAGCCCCTTATCGAGATATGAGAATCGCAGTCGATACCGGCGGGACGTTCACCGATTGCGTGTACCTGCGCGACGGGAAGGTTCACGTCCTGAAAGTTTTTTCGACACCGGCGAATCCGGCGGACGCAATCATTGGCGCGCTGCGCAAGATTGTTAAGGCTGGTGGCCAAACTTCGAGCAAGCAGATTCCTCGCTCCGCTCGGAATGACAAGCATGAAGTCTTGGAGGTCCGGCACGGCACCACAGTGGGAACGAACACGGTGCTGGAGCGCAAGGGCGCGCGGGTGGCGTTCGTCACCACCGCAGGGTTCGAGGACACGATCGCCATCGGGCGGCAGGCGCGCCCGCGGCTGTACGACTGGTTTGTAGTTCCCGATCCGCCGCTGGCGCCGCCGGATTTGCGGTTCGGCGCTCAGGAACGAACGTCGGCAACAGGCGAGATTCTGAAGTCGCCGAGCGCAGAAGACTTGCAAACTCTGTGCGCTGCGGTGGCGGCGGCGCGACCGGAGGCGGTCGCGATTTCGTTGCTGTTCTCCTTTGCCAATCCGAAAAATGAGCAGACGCTGGCCGCCGCGCTGCAAAAGCTGGGCTTGCCGATATCGCTCTCGCACCAGATCCTGCCGGAATTTCGCGAGTACGAACGCGCGTCCACGGTTGTGGTGAATGCCTACCTGGCGCCGAAAATGGGGCGCTACATCAGCGGGCTGCAGCGGACGCTCGATGACGAGTTCGTGGGCGGGCGACTGCAGGTGATGCAGTCGTCGGGCGGGATCGTTTCCGCGCAGGTGGCCGCGAAAGAACCGGTGCGCACCGTTTTGTCGGGACCGGCGGGCGGCGTGGTGGGCGCGTACGCGGTGGCGCGCATGGCCGGGTTCGAAAAGATCATCGGCTTCGACATGGGCGGCACCTCGACCGACGTGGCGCTGGTGGATGGCGGTGACCACCCCAGCGCGCGCAAGAGCGGCGCGCGCCGGGGGCCCCGGACCGAAGGCCTGCGCACCACCAACGAGTCGTTCATCTCCGGGCTGCCGATCAGTGTGCCGACACTGGATATCCACAGCGTCGGCGCGGGTGGAGGATCGCTGGCGCGGTTTGACGCCGGCGGCGCGCTGCGAGTGGGGCCGCAATCGGCCGGCGCCGATCCCGGGCCGGTCTGCTACGGGCGCGGCACGGAGCCGACGGTGACCGACGCGAACCTGGTGCTGGGGAGGCTGGACCCGGAGTTTTTTCTCGGCGGCGAGATGTCGCTCGACGAACCTCGCGCGCGCAAGTATCTGGAGCAAGCCAAGGGGCCGCTCGAGTCCGTAGAAGAATTCGCAGCCGGGATTGTGCGGCTTTCAGAAGCCGCCATGGAGAAGGCGATACGGGTCATCTCAGTGGAACGCGGGCATGATCCGCGGGAGTTCACGCTGGTCAGCTTCGGCGGGGCAGGGCCGCTGCACGCCTGCGCGCTGGCGCGGGCGCTGAGGATTCCGCGTGTGCTGGTGCCGCGCATGCCGGGAGCGCTATCGGCGCTGGGAATATTGATGTCGGACGCGGTGAAAGACTATTCGCGCACCGTCA
>CAAGKR010114307.1_pt1 | contig 10434 bp, 8 predicted proteins | sample 2556971 | NCBI WGS metagenome assembly CAAGKR01 (sample SAMEA5207829, study PRJEB30636) | soil metagenome | biome: forest; feature: boreal; material: soil | place: USA | collected 2011-09 | depth 1 m
GGCACTCGTCGAGCTCGAGCGCAAGGCCGCGCTCGACCTCCTCGTGACCCAGAACGTCGATGGGCTGCACCACGCGGCGGGCAGCTCGCCGGACAAGGTCATCGAGATCCATGGCAACGTCCGCGACGTCAAATGCCTCTCCTGCTCGTGGCGGGCCCCAATGAAGGTCGCGCTCGATCGGGTGCGCGCCGGTGAAGAAGACCCTGAGTGCCCCGAGTGCGGCGGCGTTCTCAAGTCGGCGACGATCAGCTTCGGCGAGAATCTCGTCCCCGCCGACCTCGCTCGGGCGCACGCCGCAGCGAGCCGAGCCGACGTCTTCCTGGCGGTCGGCACCTCGTTGGCCGTGTACCCCGCCGCCGGGCTGCCGGAGCACGCGCTCGCCAACGGCGCCCGCCTGGTGGTGATGAACGCCGAACCGACGCCCTTCGACGATGCCGCGACCGTCGTCGTGCGGGAGCGGCTCGGGACCGTTCTCCCCGCCATCGTGGAGGCACTCGACGCGCCGCGCCTTTGAGTCGACGTTCGTTCGCCGGCGAACGCGTTGCCCCCAAGGACCACTCTGGAACGCTTCTAGCGAGCGGGTCGCCTCGCTGAACCCGCCCTTCGCAACGCGCCGGGCCCAACGCGCCGCGTCGTTGGTCTACGGCGTCGAGCCGGCGTGAGGTTAGACGCGCCCGCGCCGTCGCGCGAGGCGGCGCCGCGTGTCAGCGTACGACCTCGGTGTTCGTGCTCCATTGACGGTCGCGCCGACCGGGGAACGGGCCGGCCATCACGGGTTTCGACCGCTCGGACCCTTGAACCCGATGGCCGCGATGTTCCCGACGGGAAGAGACACGGAGAGCCCTCCGACGCGGGAGGAGCCAACCCGATTCAGTAGCCCCTGCTTGACGCCCTGCGGGAACGGGAAGAGTCGAAGCCAGTAGCGAAGTGGATATCGATTCACTAACGAGTGCATCTCGACCCGCTCGAAGCCGGAGCGCGCGAAGAGCTCCGCGATGGATCGCCGAGAGAACAGCTGCAGGTGCTCGATGTCATAGATCGGCGATCGACGGCCCATCACGCGGTTGACGACGGCGCGGCGGTCGTGCGTGATGACGAAGAGGGCCCCGCCGTCACCGAGCAGCGCGTGCGCGTCGCGGTACACGCCGAGCGGGTCGGCGATGTGCTCGAGGACTTGAAAGGCGGTGATGAGACGAAATCCGCCCGGTTCGAAGTCCGCAGCTCGGAAGACCCCGTGCCTCAGCCGTGCCCGGAGCTCGGGTGGCGCCGACGCGATCGGGGCGCTTGACGGCTCAACCCCCACGGCGTCGTCGAAGCCGGCGGCGAGCAGCTCGGCCACGAAGGCGCCGTCTCCGGCTCCGATGTCGAGGGCACCGCCACGCGGCGCGAGACGGCCCCGGAGCCGCTGCAACGCCCGGGCGTAGGTCGACGCGGCGAACCGGGCCTCTTCCCCGCTGTCGTACAGTGCATCCCGGTAGGCGGTGGCGACCGTATCGGCCGGCGGCACCGGGTTCGCGTACAGCAGGTAGCACACCGGGCACTGCACGAGCCGATAGTGCATGTACTCGGGCTCCTTGCGGGACGCGAAGCTGTGACCGCCGATCCGGCCCGGGTCGACGTTGGACTCAATAACCTGCGACTCGTCATCGGACCCGCACACCGGGCAGTGGCGCGGCTCGAGTTGCAACAACGGCGGCTTGAAGGCCCCTGGGTCCCGCGTCACTCCACCACCCACCTTGCGTCGCCGGACTGCCCACTAGCATGCTGCACCAGCGAACCGCCGTCCGGCGAACCCCAACCGGGGAGCGGGCGGGAATGAGGGTCATGAACGATCTTCGCCGGCTGAGTCGCGAGATCCGACGCGACATCATCGAGATCTCGAAACGGGCCCACGTCGGCCATATCGGCAGCTGCCTGTCGGTGGCAGATCTCCTCGCGGCGCTGTACGGGGACATCCTCGACATCCCGGATCTGGACAGTCCCGACCGCGACCGGTTCATCATGTCGAAGGGCCACGCCGCGTTAGCGCTGTACGCGGCGCTACACACCTCGGGCTTCCTCACCACCGAACAACTGTCCAGCTACTGCCAAAACGGGAGCCCCGTCAGCGGCCATCCCGAGCACGAGTTGACCGGCGTCGAGTTCTCGACCGGGTCGCTCGGCCACGGCTTGAGCCTCGGCGCCGGTGTCGCCTTGGCCGCCCGCCTCGGCGGCCGCTCCTACCGCACGTTCGTGTTGATGAGCGACGCCGAGTGCAACGAGGGCTCCGTCTGGGAAGCCGCGGGCTTCGCCGCCCACCACCGACTCGCGAACCTCGTGATGATCGTCGACGCCAACGGACAGCAGGCCTTCGGGTACACCCGGGATGTCCTCGACATGGATCCACTCTCCCAGCGGTGGGCCTCGTTCGGTTGGGACGTCGTGGAGGTCGACGGCAACGACCCGGACGCAATCGCGGCGGCGGTCGCGAACATGGACAATGCGGATGGTCCTCCACATGCGCTCATCGCCGACACGACCTTTGGCAAAGGCGTCTCCTTCATGGAGAACCAGATCGAGTGGCATTACCTCCCGATGTCCGACGAGAACTACCGGCAAGCGATGCTCGAGGTCGCCGGGTATGAATGAGACGCGACGCTCGGATGCAACGCGATGAGACGCGCCTTCGTGAGCGAGCTCGTCGCGCTGGCCGACCGCGACCCATCGATCGTGCTCTTGACCGGTGACCTCGGCTACTCGGTGCTCGAGCCCTTCGCCGACCGCTTCCCCGACCGCTTCTTCAACATGGGAGTGGCGGAACAGAACATGCTCGGCGTCGCGACTGGCCTCGCCGCCTCCGGCTTCACGCCCTTCGCCTACTCGATCGCAACCTTCGCCTCGATGCGCGGCTACGAGTTCTTCCGGAACGGAGCCATCCTCCACGAGCTTCCCGTGCGCCTCGTCGGCGTCGGCGGCGGCGTCGACTACGGGCACAACGGCCCCACCCACTACGCCCTCGAAGACGTCGGATTGATGCGAATCCAGCCCGGTCTTACGGTGATCGCCCCCGCCGATGTGCGACAGACGGAGGCGACCATGGGCGAGATCGCAGCGGTTCCTGGGCCCGTCTACCTTCGCCTCGGGAAGGAGACGACGGACCTGGCAGGTCTCGGTGGCCGCTTTGGGCTCGGGCGGGCCGCCACGATCGGGGAGGGAACCGACGTCGCGATCATCACCTACGGCTCCGTCGCCGGCGAGGCGATCGTGGCGAAGGAGCTGCTCGAGGTCGAGGGAATCCACGCCCGCGTCGTCGTGACCGCCTGCCTGGCGCCGGCTCCGGTCGACGATCTCGTGTCGGTGCTTGGCGCGGTGCCGCTCGCCGTCACCCTCGAAGCGCACTTCCAGCACGGAGGGATCGGGTCATTGGTCTCCGAGGTGGTAGCCGAGCATGGCCTCGGATGCCGCGTGCTGCGGCGGGCCATCACGTCCATGCCCCGCGGCTCGAGCGGCGAACCGGCGTACCTCTACGACTGTTACGGGCTGTCGGGTCGCCGCGTCGCTGATGCGGTCCTGGCGGCGCTCGCCGTCGCGCACTGACCATCCCTTCGACCCGCATCCGTGCGGCCGACCTATCCTGCGACCATGCCGCGGGCGGCATCCCGACCGGGACCCCGAACCACCGATAACGACGTCGCGGGTGCGGCGGACCCGGGCCGCGCGCGCCCGACGACGCCGAAGCTCAGCGCGGTGATCGCCTGCTACCGGGACGCGCCCGCCGTACCGTCGATGCACGAGCGCTTGACGGCGGTCTTTCGCGACCTCGGCGTCGAGTACGAGATCATCTTCGTGAACGACGCTAGTCCGGACAACGCGCGGTCGGTCCTGGCCGAGTTGGCGCGGCGCGACCCTCGGGTCACCGTCGTCAACCACAGTCGTCCGTTCGGGTCTCAGAGCGCTTTCACGAGCGGCATGCAAATCGCCACCGGCGATGCGGTCATCCTGATGGATGGGGACCTCCAAGACCCACCGGAGCTCATCTCACAGTTCGTCGAGGGCTGGCGATCCGGGTACGACGTCGTCTACGGCGAGCGGGTGAACCGCGACGCGCCGGGCTTGATGCGGATGCTCTACAAGCTCTTCTACCGACTGTTCCAGAGAGCGGCATACATCGAGGTCCCTCTCGACGCGGGTGACTTCGGCTTGCTCGATCGGCGTGTGGTGGATGCGATGAACGAGCTGCCCGAGACCCACCGGTTCCTGCGCGGGTTGCGGGCATGGGTGGGCTTTCGCCAGACCGGTGTCCCGTACACGCGCCCAGCACGACCGTTCGGTGAGAGCACGAACTCGCTGATCAAGAACCTGGGCTGGGCTCGGCGAGCCATCCTGTCGTTCTCGTACGCCCCCCTCGACCTCATCGTCTGGCTGGCGCTGATCACGGTCGGAGGCTCCTTCGTGGCGATCATCGTCGATGTCGCCCTCCGAATCGCCGATCCCAGAGCAGCGCCAAAGGGCGTGACGACACTCCTGCTGGTAGTCACGCTCTTCGGGAGCGTGCAGCTCCTGTGCATCTCCATCATCGGGTCGTACCAGGCGCATATCTACGAGGAGGTCAAGGCGCGGCCCCCATACATCGTGGATGACATCCTGAACCCGCCCGTCTCGCCGAACCAGCTCGGTCGTGCCAAAGCGGCCACGACGAACCGCTCGGGCGGGCGAGCCTCACGGCAGCCTCGCGCCCAGAGCGCCCCGCCCAAACGGAGATGACCCGGCCGACGCCGCCGATCTCCAGCCGCAAGGCACTCGTCACCGGCGCCGGCGGCTTCATCGGAGCGAACCTCGTCCGTCGTCTCCTCGCGGACGGCCATGACGTGGTCGCCGTGGTACGGCCCAACGGCAACACGTGGAGGATCGACGATCTCCGTCACGACGCCGAGGTTGTCGAGTTGGAGCTCCGCGACGATGCCGCGGTCAGCGACGCGCTGCACCGAATCCGACCTGCCTGGACGTTCCATCTGAGCGCGCACGGCGCCTACTCGTGGGAGCGAGACGTCAAGCAGATCGCAGAGACCAACTTTCTCGCCACGGTGAACCTTGTCGAGGCCTGCCAAACCGCCGAGTGTGAGACGTTTATCCAAGCCGGCTCCTCGTCCGAGTACGGGTTCCAGGACCACGCCCCGGGCGAGGACGAGCGGCCCGAGCCGAACAGCGCGTACGCGGTCACCAAGCTCGCCGGCACGCTGCTCGCTCGCCAGGCGGCCCTTAGCACCGGCCTGCACGCGGTCACACTTCGCCTCTACTCGGTCTACGGCGCGTACGAGGACCCGCGGCGTCTCGTCCCGACGTTGATCGCCCGCGGGCTGCGCAACGAGCTTCCAGACCTGGTGGACCCCACGACCGCCCGAGACTTCGTGGCGGTCGACGACGCGGTGGAGGCGTTCGTGCTCGCGGCCTCCACGCCTCCCCCCGAGCCCGGCGCCATCTACAACGTCGGGAGCGGAGCCCAGACATCGGTCGGCGACCTGGCGCAGCTGGCGCGCGACGTGCTGCACATCTCGGCCGAGCCCGCATGGGGTTCGGCGGCGCCTCGAGACTGGGACACGAACGTCTGGATCGCTGATCCCCGCAAGGTTCGAGCAGCGCTCGGCTGGCGGCCGCGCGTGGACCTGCGCACCGGCTTCGAGCGAACCGTGGTTTGGCTGCTCGAAACGCCGGCGGTGTGGGACCGATACGATGTTCGAGCTCCAGACCTCGACCTCGACCTCGACCTCGTGGATGGCGGCGGATGAATCCCGATCCTTCCCTGGACGTCTTCAACGCGGATGCCGACCAGAACGAGGGCTACCTCTACACGACCAACGCCTCGTTGAGCAGCCGGCTCGCCAATCGCCGGAATACGGACTCGGCGCTCGCGGTCATGGACTTCCACGGCAAGCGGGTCGTCGACATCGGGTCGGGAGACGGGATCTTCTCCGAGGAGCTCGTCGCGCTCGGAGACGCGCGCAGCGTCCAGGGGATCGATCCCGCCGAACGGGCCGTGGCGGTGGCTCGTCGCCGGATCAAGGACGACCGATTGGCCTTCGACATCGGGAACGCCTACGACCTTCCCTATCAGCCCCGCAGCTTCGACGTCGGGTTTCTGCGCAGCATTCTCCACCACGTGGAGCGGCCGGTGGACGTGCTCCGCGAGGCCCTGCGAGTGGCGTCGACGATCGTCGTCGTCGAGCCCAACGGTTACAACCTGGGGCTGAAGCTGCTGGAGAAGGTGTCGCCGTACCACCGACAGCACGGCGAGAAGTCGTACGCCCCGCGCCGGCTCGACCGTTGGGTCGAGGATCTCGGCGGCCGGATCATCAAGCGCCAGTGGGTCGGACTCGTCCCGATGTTCTCCCCCGACTGGATCGCCAAGCCGGCCAAGCGGGTCGAGCCTTTCCTCGAGCGCCTGCCCGGGCTGCGGGCGTTCGCCTGCTCCCAGTACGTCTTCTCCGCCGCCGCCGGCGACTGAGCGCAACCTCCGAACTCAGCTCGTCGCGAACGCCGACGCCACGCCCACCAGCTGATTGCCAGTTGATGAATCAGTACTGCCCGCCAGCCACGCGGGTCCAATCGCGGGTTGGGAGCCTCGAGGGCGACGATGTGTGTTGCCATGTCATCGTCAGCACTCGTTCGCGCTGACCGCCGCCATCGAGAGGACAACCGCACGAGTGACCTACAGCTCTACGTCGGCAGATGGTGATCGCTGGCGCCGTCCGAGCCGACGGGCTCGCAGGGTTAGTACCGCGAGGACGAGGAGCCCGAGGATCGTGATGCCGCTCATGATCAAGCCGAGAACGAAACCCGGAGGACGATAGGTCAGCACGACCCGGGTTCGCCCTGCGGGCACTGCCACTGCCCGCAGGGCGTAGTCCGCACGCAGGAGCTTGGTGTCTCGGCCGTCCACGGTTACGTGCCAACCCGGCGCGTACATGTCCGCCATGACCAGCCATCCGGGACTCTTCGTTTGAGTGGTGAAGCCAGCGCCGTTCAGGGCAATAGGATCTCGGATCGCGACCTCTCCTCGACCTACACCGCGCGGCAGGGATTGATTAACCGTCCCCAGGTCTTGGTCGGTTTCGATAATCATGCGGTTCTGATAGTCGAACGTCGGATCGGCGAAGCGATCCAGAGCCGCGGGCGCGCCGCGGACCACGTCGGCGCGGTGCACCACCCAGGCTCTTGGCTCCTCGCCGACAATGTTGAAGACCGAAGCATCGGGTCCCACGTAGATGGGCACCAGTTGGATTGGCGCCACGGACTGAGGAGTCGCTGCCAACTGGCGTGCTTGCGACGGGCTGGCAATGACGGTCGTCACCCCCACCCGGGGCAGCAAGGCAAGGCGGGTCGTCGATGCCTGAAAGCTGGTGATGAACGACTCCGAGGAGCCAGATGCAAACCCCAGGAGTGCCTCCCGCTGCTGCGCCCCGAGAGCGTCGCGAACTGAGTATCCACTGATGAGGCGCCAGAGAGTACGGACTCGGCTGTGCACCACGCTGTCGTAGCCGTCGCCGTCCTCGAACGGAAACACAGCGGATTCATCTCCGGCGATGGCGTCTATTCCAATCAGCCTCTGTGGAGTTGTCGCAGCGCGTCGTTGGCTATCGGCTCGGACCGCCGCGATCGCCGGCGTAGTGGGGAAGAGGTTTGAGCCCGCGCGCTTGCTAAAGGGAGGATTGACGTACCGTGCGTAGTCAATGAGTTGCCAAGTCGTCGCACCAACGGCGCCGACTGCTACGACCGGCACGAGCCAGAGAATGACGGTGCGGAGTTGGAGTGAACGTTGGCGTTGACGCGCGCGTCCCGGAGCCATCTCGTGCTGTCCGGAGCTGGGCATACCTTGGCCCACGTGCATGGTCCCAAGGATCTTGTCGACCAGCCCTGGCGATCGTGCGCCCGCATCCGACACCTCGCGAGCCAGACGGAACTGGTTTCGTCCAAGGTGTCGCGCGAACGCGCCCGACCAGTCCAGTATCGCGTCGAGGCCGACCGCGGCAAGGACCAGGACACCAAAGTCGAAGACCCAGAGCACGTACCCGGTGGAGGACAGGCGTGAAGCACCCGGGACCAGGTGATAGGCGACCCAGGTGACCGGCCGCGTGGTATGACCGAGGACATGGACCACTGGAGCGCCGACCGCGAACAAGAAGGTCGCCACGGCGAGCCATCGGCCGAGGGCAGCGCCTGGGCGGCGTCTAACCAAGCCGATGAAGGCAAGGAATAGGGGCACCAGGCCAACGAAGACGCCGGAAAAGAGCAACGTTGGTGGAATTGCGGGGCCGCCTGAAAAGACATGCCTGAATTCACTGGTGGGCAGAAGGTGCGTCTGCACGAAGGCGGGGTACGGCGCGACGGCCCGTCCGCCTTGGTTCGCGTTCAGCAAGGTTGTTAGGAGTGTCACCGCCCCGAGGCCGCCCCCGACTCCCACGGTGAGCGCGGTGTGGACAAGACGCCGCGGATCGAGGTGCCGTCCGAATGGTCTTCCGAAGGCGGGCGCGAGCGCCAGCGCGGCCGAGTAGACCCCACAAATGAAGACTACGAATGCAACTAGCTCCAGCTGGCCGCCGAGAGCCATGAGACCGAGTGGTATGCCAGCCGCGGCTGAGGTGCGCCATGAGCGCGTCCGAAATCCTCGATGAATGAGGTAGAGAGCCGCCGGGAACCACGTGGTTACTGGGAGCGTCACCTCAACTTGCATCAAACCGCTATTCCAACTCGCAAACATCCAACCCACCGCGCCTAGCAACGATGGAAAGAGGCGGAGACGGAACTCCTTCATCAGCAAGAACATGAAGACACCGGTCGCAAAGATGTGTATCAACACGAATAAGTCATGGTTGACCGCCGGTGAGACGAGCAGTGCAAGAAAGATTCGCGGCGGATAGAGGACCCCCGCCTGGCCATTGGTGAGTAGTGGAAGCCCGCCGAGGTTGTAGGGATTCCAGAATGGAATCGTTCCGGCTCGCAACGCGCGGGTTTCAAGTACCGTCCACGGATAGGCCGCTTGTGCCTGATCGGACTGGGGATAGACATAGAGGGCCTTCGCTCCCGGAAGCCAGGGCGCTGAAAGTTGCTGAGCCGAGGGCACATTGGAGAGCGTGTTGCCACTTAGGACGGGGCTGAAGAAGATGACTGTCAGCAGGGCGACGAATCCCACCCCGATCGCCAACTCACCCCAGGCATATCCCGCTGGATGCGCCCTGCCCCTTCTGGCGCGCTCCTGGTCGTTCGAGTCAGCCGACATTCGATCACGTTTGCACATCTGAAGTCCCCACACAGAACATCAACAGGGCCTTCTGCCGACGTGTCGATGGGTCACCCGCGCGGAGCTCGACGCTCCGTAATTGCAAGGGGACCTCGACGAATCGGGTAAGACTAGGCTGTCCTGTCCCCGTGTTGTAGCGACACATGGGGGATCCGCGCGCAGCCCTGACCCCGGCACGGCCCTACCTCTTCGTGGCCAACAAGCCCTAACCGGTCCCTGTTTGGGCTGACGGGACGCCACTCGGTTGGGCAGTCACACATTCCACCGTCGAGACATGATCCGCCCTCAGCGTCGGCAAGCGAATACTCAAACCGCTCCGCCACGTGATCTCGAGAGGGATCCCAGCCGTTGCAAGGCAGCGGCGAGTACGGCTACGGGAGCCCGAGTTTGGACGCGCCCGAGCACACGACTAGGCGCCGCCAGTCGCCGTCCTCGACCGTCACGCCGCGCTCGGCGTGCTCGTTCCCAAGACGTCGATGGACTCGCCGGCCGCACCAAGTCGGAGAGATCGTTGACACGACGAGATCAAGCAACCTTCGTCCCGCCATCGGCCGTCCTGGCGATCGCCGACGAAATTGCATCTCGTGGGCGCGCGCCGAACCGCACCAAGCTGCTCCTTAACCCACAACCTCATGGTGTAGATACCTCCTCGACGGTGTGCGCCGTCGTCGGATGGCGCTGCTTGTGCGACCGCGAACAGTGCCCGTCCGGTAGCGATCCAGCTGAACCGGCGGCTTCAATACGGCCCGACATCCCATCTGGCGGTCGCTTCGGGGACGTCTCCCCGGCACCATGCAGGTGCCGCCGTGCCTCAGCCGGTTGGGAATTTCTGACCCCTGACGTAGCATTTCCCCTGGATAGGGAGGTGAGCGATGGCCGGTTTCCGAGAACTCCTCAACGCCGCCAAGCAGCGGATCCAAGAGATCGATCCCGCCGCGGCGGAGGATCGCCTGAGCGAGGCGACATTCCTCGACGTCCGCGAGCAGGACGAGCATGAGCAAGGGACGATCCCCGGGGCGGTGTTCATCCCCCGTGGGCATCTCGAGGCCCAGGTGGAGAACCGCCTGACCGATAAGGACCGTCCCGTGGTCGTCTACTGCGCGGGGGGAGTCCGCTCGGCCTTCGCCGCCGAAACCCTCCAGCAGCTCGGGTACACCGAC
>CAAGKR010125328.1_pt1 | contig 10434 bp, 11 predicted proteins | sample 2556971 | NCBI WGS metagenome assembly CAAGKR01 (sample SAMEA5207829, study PRJEB30636) | soil metagenome | biome: forest; feature: boreal; material: soil | place: USA | collected 2011-09 | depth 1 m
ACTTATATTTATTGATGGTGGTATAAAAATGAAACCTTGATATCATGTTTACAAAAAAAATAATAAAAAGATACCTTTAAAAAAGGTCTCATCCAAAGTTCAAATAGATTTGAAAAGGAATTTTATCATGGATTAAATTTTAAACTTATTAAAAATTTTAACTATAACTCTTACATTGACAATCTAATTAAAAATAATTTATAAAGGTGTTTTTCAGCATGAAAAAAGGAAAATTTTTTGGAATTGGTGTTGGCCCTGGCGACACAGAACTTTTAACAATTAAAGCAGCTAAAATACTTAAAAAAATTGATGTAATCTGTTCACCCAGATCTGCTGAATCTAAACGCAGTTTAGCACTTTCTATAGTGCAACCGATTTTAAATGATAGAGATGACGATTATGAAGTTTTAGATCCTCTTTTTCCAATGATAGAGGATAAATTAACGTTGAATACCTATTGGGATCAAGCTGCTGAGATAATTACAAATAAATTGGTTCAAGGTAAGGATGTTGGTTTCATTACATTAGGTGATCCAACAGTTTATAGTACATTTTCATATGTTGCCAAAAGATTGATTGAGTTAGACTTTGAAATTGAAATAATTCCAGGTATAACTTCTTTTACGGGATGTGCTGCTGCTGCAGGAATTTCTCTTGCAGAAAAAGACGAAATTGTGGTTATTGTTCCAAAGGTGGACGATAGGTTGGCAAGTATAATGGAATATGGGGATACATTTGTAATTATGAAAACTTCAAGACATTCTGAAATCCTTGAAGAAATTGTTAGGAGAGATAAACGCGATAAATCAATTATTTCGGTTCAAAATTGTAGTATGAATGATGAAAATATATTTGAAGGGTTTTCTAGGGATAAAAAATATCTATCTACTACCATTATAAAATTCGATAATATAGATAAATAGTAAATAATATTTTTTTTGTTCAAACTATTTTTATTTAACAATGAAACAACAGTAGTCATCACCCTTTGCAAAGCATTTAACTTCTTCTACATTCACATCCTTAGAAAAATGTTCCGAAAAAAGGGCTTCAAGTATGCCTGAGTCGAATGCACATGCTGATCTACCAATCTTGGGTAGGTCTTCGCATTCAAAGCAGTCATACGCTCTAATAGTAAGTGGTTCGAGTTTTTCAATTTTGATACGCCCGAGTTTATTTTTTTGCCAAAAATCAGCAATTTTATTAACCATAACCTCTGTTTTAGGGTCCTTTAATTTTTCATAGAACGTTGAACCCACTTTAACACCTGCATTATGTAATATTGGATCGATATTAAACCCTTCTTCCATCAATGCCACTCTTATGGTTCTGAAGACGAACCTAAAGAATTCGAAGGGATCATTTGATTTAACCACATTTTCAGTAATGTAATTGTCCATTTCCTTCTTAAAATCTTTTTCGCGGGACAGTCCACCTATGTAACTTGATTTAATAAAGAATATTTTGCTTCTGCCGTCTAATGGATTTGATTTTGATTCGATTATTCCCATATCAACTAGATCATGTAAATGGGCAGATATTGTAGCTTTGGATTTTCCTGTTATTGCAACGATCTCTGCTCCATTTCTCTCTTTCTCTTCAAGAATCGATAATATTTTTGCTTTTATGGGACTTTCAATGATATTAACACCAGTTTGTGTTCCAAATATTTTTATCTGGTTATTAGCTCTATTTTTTTGGGGTTTTTCATTACTCATAACTCCTACATCCATGTTAGAGTTGTTAAAACAACCATATAATGGTTCGTATTGGCACGAACGTAACATTTATATATGACTTGTTCGTATAACACCATACAACATACGGTTCGTATTGGCACGAACCAGATATATGTGGTTTTACCATATGAAAATTAGGAGGATTAACATGAAAGAAGATGCAGTGAAAATGAAAGAAGGAGTTTATTGGGTAGGATTTTTAGACTGGGATATAAGGACTTATCACGGTTATACATTGGATGGAACTACATACAATGCTTATCTTGTATTTGGAAAGGATAAGGTTGCATTAATTGATAACACCTACCATGGAAAATCTGATCAAATGTGGGGTAGATAGAAGACGCCTTCAAGAAAGAAGGAAGAGAAATGAAAATAGATGTGATTATCCAAAACCATGTTGAAAAGGATCACAGTGGAGCACTACCTGAAATACATCGTAAATTCCCTGAAGCTCCTAATATTGTACAGCGGTAGCAGTTGAAGGGTTAAAAAATCATTATCCTTCTCTTGAAGAAGCAGAGTTTATAATAGTAAAAACAGGCGATGCTCTTGATCTTGATGGAGCAACTTTAGCATTTTTAGAAGCAGCTTTACTTCACTGGCCTGATAGCATGTTCACATTGTTAGTTGAGGAAGGAATTCTATTTTCAAACGATGCATTCGGTCAACATATTTGTTTCCCTCAAAGATACGACCATGAAATCCCCGAATATGTTCTTATGGATGCAACCAAAAAATTCTACGCCAATTTAATAACTCCCCTCTCAAAACTTGTCCTCAAGAAATTTGAAGAAGTAACAGAGCTTGGACTGTTAGACAAGATAAAAATAATAGCTCCGTCACACGGACAGATATGGACAGATCCAATGAAGGTTATAGGTGCTTACAGTGCTTGGGCAACTGGACAATGTGAAGAGAAGGTAACAATCGTTTATGATACTATGCACAGTTCAACACAAAAAATGGCCCATGCTGTAGCAGAAGGTGCTATCAGTGAAGGTGTCGATGTCAAAATTTATTATCTTCATGAAGAGGAGAGAAGTGAAATAGTAAAGGATATCCTTGACAGTAAAGCTGTTGCATTTGGAATTCCAACCATATATGACGAACCTTTCCCCAGTGCAGGGGATGTTATCTATTACCTCCGAGGTCTGAAGTTTAACAGAACCGGTATCAAAAGAACGCCAATAACCTTTGGTTCCATGGGAGGAAAGGGTGGAGCACCCCATATATTAAGAGAAGACCTTAAAAATGTGGATTTGATGTTAAAGATGAATATGAAATCTATTACGTACCAACAGCTGATGAACTTGAACGATGTTATGAAATGGGAAGAAAACTCGTTAAAGGTTGATTAAGAATATCTATATTCAATTTTTTTGTAAAAAAGTCGATATTTTGGAGGAACAATAATGGAATTAATAAACGAACACAAAATAAGCGTATGTAAAGGTACCGAACTAGAAAAGGATGTCAAAGCGAACTTTGAGGGAGAATGTGCTGAAGTAGGAATGTACTTAGCTATGGCCAGATTGGCTCGGAGAGAAGGACTTCCTGAAGTGGGAGAAGTTCTAAAGACTATTGCATTTGAGGAAGCAGGTCATGCTGCAGTATTTGCTGAAATGAATGGAGTTATTTCTTCCTCACTTAAAGAGAATCTCGAAACAATGCTTGAAGGAGAAACAATGGCTAACAACGAGAAAAAAGCATCTGCTAAATTAGCCAAACTTGAGAATATAGATCCTGCTCACGACTTCTTCGATGAAAGTTCTAAGGATGAAGCAAGACATGCACGCATGTTGAAAGGATTACTTGAAAGATATTTCTAAACCATTTTCCTTTTCCTTTACTATCTAATTAAAAAAATATAATTAATTTGGATTAAAAAATATTTTAAGGGATTTTTCTGATTCAATTATTTCACGAACAATATCTATCAATTCTCTTGAAAATGTGTATAATAACTGCAAGGGTTATATTCGGTTATTCATTTTCTCAATAGCATTTTCAGCAGCCAGTACTATGGGATCCACAACCATTGAAACTGGTGGAGCATATGAAAATTCCATCTCTGTAAGTTCTGTACATTTAACTCCTTTGGCAATTGCCAAAGCCATTGTGTCGACTCTTTCTGCAACAGTTTCCTTTGCTATTATTTGACAACCTAAAATTTCGCCTTCAGGGTTACATACGATCTTGATATCTATTGGTTTACATCCTGGATAATATCTGGCCTTAGTTAATGCTTTACTTCGCCCTATGATAACATCTATCCCGTTTAATCCAGCCGAAGTTTCTGTTAAACCAACTGCACCAATTTCAAGCTCCCCTATTTTGGAAACTACAGAGTTTAAAACGGGTCTAAAAACAGCATCTCTTCCTATAATATTTTTAGCAGCAACTTTTCCTTGGCGTACAGCAGTTGTTCCAAAGGGTGACACAGTTTTCTGTCCAGTTATTCCATCATAAACTTCAACACAATCACCAACTGAGTAAATGCAAGGAGTTGATGTTTCCATTCTTTCGTTAACAGAGACTCCCATATTACCAATAGTGCACCCTGCTTGTTTTGCAAGTTTGATAGATGGTCTTATACCCGTAGATAAAATTACAAGATCTGAATCAATGTGTTCATTTCCAACGACAACCTCTTCAGCTTTTCCTGATCCTATAATTTCATTTAAGGCTTTTTCAAGAACAATTTTCACACCTAAACTTTCTAAGTAATCCTGCACTTTAAGCGCCATATCTGGATCCAAAGACCTTGGAAGTATTTGAGGTAGCATTTCAGTAACACTGACTTCAATTCCAAGTTGTTTAAGGCCATAACCCAGTTCTAAACCAATAGCACCAGCACCTACTACAACTGCTTTTTTAGTTTGTTCTGCCCATTTCTTAATTTTTGCCCCATCTTCAATGGTTCTGACCTTGAAAACGCCCTTTAAATCTGTTCCTTCAACTGGTGGTATGAAAGGGGATCCTCCGGTTGCTATAACTAAATAATCGTAGTTTACAACATCATCAAGATCTTTTTCATTCGTTTTTTTAAGGTTATTTGGACGATATCTCACGAATTTTGCTGAAGACACTATTTCATAAACTTCAGAATCGGTTATAATATTAATACCATGTTCTCCATAGTATTCGGGTGTGTGCATAACGATTTCATCGAATGATTCTATTTCTCCACCTATAACATAGGGAATAGCACATTGAGAGTATGCAACTTGGTTTTCACGTGTTATGACTGTTATTTCAGCTTTGTCAGAATATTTTCTTATATTTGAAGCAACGGTTAGACCGCCTGCACCACTTCCGATTATAACAACTTTCATTTTGTTTTACACCATTTTCAAACTAATTTTTTTTTATAACAAAATATTTAAAAAATTCTTAACTTAATTTAATTATCCAAATCCATGGGAATATCTATTTTTTTATTATATTGATAAACATTTAGAAGTGAATTTATATTTAAAAAATATTTCTATATAACTTAAAAAAAATAGGGGTTATAAAAGAAGATATATTCCCTTTGCAAGACTGTAAATTACAAGTGATGCTATTAACACTATCAGAATATAGGATAGGGGTGTCATTATTTTACGAACCGTACTTTCCGATAATTTATAGCCTAAGAGTTCTTCTAATAATAATCCACCATCTAGTGGTTTCATTGGAAGGAGGTTGAATATTCCGACCGAGAAGTTCAGAAGGAATATCCATTCGAATAATTGTTGTATCGAGTAAATAAACCATGGAATTTGTGTTCCAACCGTTTTTGCAACATTACTATTTACGACTACATGTTGTTGAGTTCTTATACCAACATAACCTTTGGATGTGTCGTTGGGTTTTACACCAGCTTTAACAGTATAATTTCCGGTGGTTGTTTGGAAGGTTACATTTTCCCCTATTTTAGTATAATTAAGAACTGTCTCAGCGTTGTTAAGGGTAGATGAATCTACTCCATTTATGCTTTGAACAATTGATCCCTCGGGTAAAATCCCCGATGCAGGACTATTTGGAACTACACTAGATATTTGGACACCATCATTATGGAATGTGGAAAATACAGGTCCGTTTATAGTAAATCCGACAGGTTGGGTTTTAATATCGGTATATGGGATAGAAATTCCTGGAATACCAATGAATAAACTGTTTATCATCATCAGACTGATAAACATTACTATTAGGAGAGATATGGCCGCTAGTATCATATTGAAGATAGATCCTGCGGCATATATTCTAAGTTTTTGAATTTTCTCGGATTTTTGGACGTCTTCTTCGTTCGGTTCAACAAAGGCACCAGGAAGCACGGCTAACAGTAAAACACCTATTGAATCTATTTTAACTCCCTCAATCCTAGAGATGATACCATGACCAAATTCATGCACTACTAAAACTGTCATTAGGGCGATTATACCATATCCTAATGGTATTAACACTGGTGAACCTGGGATATCTACTCCTGGGAGAACTAATTGTAATTGAGGATTTGCTAGTGCTGTTGGAAGTGTAGATATTATGATCCCAACTATAACAGCCATAAAGACAAACGATAATGGCACTCCTATATTCATGATGAGTCTCCAAGATCTAGGACTTTTCATGGCTACAGAGTCTATAAAATCCCGTAATCTTTTAGTCCTCCTCATCATTATAGGCCCTTCAATGTCTATTTTCAATCTATCCTTAAATAGAAGGGCAACAACCCATATAATAATAAATCCAATAGCGTAATACCATAAAACGTTCAATGCCAAAAAATCACCTTTAAATATGTAATTATATTTTTTTAATTTTATATTAAATTATTATCAGTATTCCTATTATATTCATCAAATCTAATTATAAATCTTAAACTGTCAGTGAATCGTATGGAAGAACGTTACATTCTTCTCCTTCACCAATTCCTTCTATATTTTCTTCGATAATAATATAAGCGTTTGATTCTACCATTGATCTTATGATTCCTGAACCTTTGATCCTCAATGGTTTAACCATATTTAATTCTGTTTTTGCCCTTATATAATCTGTCCTTCCAAGACTTGAAGGGATCTTTCTCGAAGCAATTTTACGAACTATTTGGGGCTCATTTTCAATTCCCTGCATTTTATGAAGACTGTTCCTTACAAAAACATCAGCTTGTACAATTGCTGCTACAGGATATCCTGAAAGCATAAAAACAGGTTTTTCATGTATAATTCCGAATCCGAATGGTTTGCCAGGTCGTAAAGCAACCCCGTGTATCAGAACTTCGCCAATATTTTCCGTTACATCTACCACTACATCCCCTTTGCTGATTGCAGTACCGCCTGTAGAAATTAAAGCGTCATGTGTCTCGAGTAATTTTTCAAATTCATTTTCAACAATTTCATGACTATCAACACAATGTACTACTGTGGGAATCGCCATTGCAGATTCTACCATGGCCTTAAATGTATAATGATTTGAGTTTATAATCTCTGCGCCGTTTATTGATGGACGTGGCATTACCAGTTCATTTCCAGTAGTAACAACAGCTATATTTGGTTTTTTATAGACATTTACCTTATTGTAACCTGCTGATGCTATTATTGCAAGATCTTGGGGTTTTAAAATTTTTCCTTTCCTTAAAACAATGTCTCCCTCTTTTATATCCTCACCCATTGGGGAAATATTTTCTCTAGGGGTTAGGCTCATTTCAACTTCTAGATTATTTCCTTGTGAATTTGTATATTCTTCCATTACTACGGAATTTGCCCCTTCAGGTATTGGTGCTCCAGTTGCTATTCTTACTGCTTCGCCATGTTTAATTATTTTATTTGAAACCTGGCCCGCTCCTATGGTATCGATGATCTTGAGTGTTGCAGGATTGGTTTCTGAAAATCCGAAGGTATCTTCGGCATGAATTGCATACCCATCCATTGAAGATCTTTCAAATGGTGGTGAATTCAATTGTGATGTTACTTCTTCTGAAAGGACTCTTCTGTGAGCATCTTCAAGGGAAATTTTCTCAACACCAACTTTTTTCAGAGAAGAATCTATAATTTTTTGGGCCTTTTTGACCGGCATTAGATTTGATAAGAACATTTTTTTCTCGAGTTGAATTTATTTCTAAGTTTATTCTCTAAGTATAATATTTAATAAATTGATCCTATTATCAAAAAATTAATAAAAGATTCAATGTTTTTATTTAAGTCATTTTAATTGAAGAACCAATTGATATTTCATAAGTATACTTCAAACTAATGATCTAAAATCTACCAATCTTTAATAATAATTGGAGTAACCCTATCCCTTCTCAACTTCAGATCATTTGTCCTATATGCATGTTACATACAATGATAAGATCGCAAAATTCATCATTATTATTAAAGCTTAGATATTACAACCTATAAATTTATAAATAACAATATTAGTGTTTTCAATAGATATAATTTATATATAATAAATGGTGGGGTTCGGTATGAACTCAAATGAAGTTATGATAAAAATAGAGTCTTTGACCAAATCATTCGGTAGAATTAAAGCACTTGATAATCTTAACCTTGAAATAAAACAGGGAGAACTCCTTGGAATAATAGGTCCCAACGGAGCAGGTAAAACAACTGCAATAAGGATGGCATGTTGTATACTTAAACCAGATTTTGGTGATATTAAAATTAGTGGTATAAGTATCCACGAAGATCCTATAAAGATTAAATCAATGATAGGATACCTTCCTGAAGAGCCTAATTTATATGAGCGTTTTAAGGCTAAAGATCTCCTTAAATATTTTGCAGAGCTCTATGGGGTTCCAAAAAATGATATTAATGGAAGAATAGATGATCTCCTAGAACTTGTTGGAATGACTGAAAGAAAAGATGATAGAATAAATACCTTTTCAAAGGGGTTAAGGCAGAGAATTAGTGTAGCAAGAGCACTTGTACACGATCCTGACATAATAATATTAGATGAACCCACAATGGGGCTTGATCCTGCAACAGCAAACTCAATACGAGATTTTGTAAGGAACCTTAAAGGAAATAAAACAATGATTTTATGTACTCATTACATGGCAGAGGCAGATTCCCTATGTGATCGAGTTGCAATACTTAACAAAGGCAAAATCATAGATGTAGGAACTCCAGGTTACCTCAAATCTAAAATACACGGTGATGTGATCTTAAAAGTCAGAATTCAAAACCATGATGATGTAACCAGTTATGAAGAACAGTTAACGAAATTTGCATCGGTTGCTGCCGTTAATTTTGTCGATGGAGAATACTTAATATCTCTTAAATACAGAAATGAGATATCAGAAATAGTTGACCTCTTTGGTTATAATGTAAATTCGATCAACACTAAAGAGCCTACACTTGAGGATGTATTCATAAATACAGTTAAATGATTTGACTTAAATTCAATTTTAAAGTGTTATCATGAAATTCACCATCATTACTAAGTGGGAGTTTAAGAACACCCTAAAAAGCAAGAAGTTCATGATGATCTTCTTTTTACAGCTTTCAGTCCTCTTTTTAATGATAATTATCTTCAACTCATTTGTTACAAACATAGAATCAGATAATGGTATATCAATTACACCATCACTCAATGGATTCGCATCCATGGATGTACTTGACCAAAGTGGGTTAATTTCAAAATCAATTAACCATGCAGTCATAAATGTTGTACCATTGTCTTACAACAGTTCATTGAATAATATTGCCACAGGGAAAACAACAGGATTCCTTTATGTACCTGGAAATATTGATCAAAAAATACGATCAGGGCAAACCATCGATATGACAATTTATTTGGACTCAAGCGATCCTAAAACTAGTGTTGTAAGGGACGAAGTTAATTCAACAGCTCAAATAATATCTCAATCATATACTAATGCACTATCTGCTTCTTCCGTACCTCAAAATACAACTACTCCGACTGTTAATCAAGAATCAACAGGAGAATCATTACCTCTTCAGATTATAAAAAAAGTCATGCTGGCTATCTTGCTATTTTTACCACTATTACTATTTGGAAACATGATCATTGACACAGTTGTTGGGGAGAAGGAAAAAAAAACGGGTGAGATAATTATTGCAATGCCAATGTCTCAAGCCCAAGTTATCATTGGTAAAAGCATGGCTGTTGTACTTACAATATCTCTACAAGTTGCAATGTGGTTGATCATACTTTTAATCGCAGGATTTCACATAGCTAATCCATTATTGGTTTTTATATTCATTTGCTTAACATCAATACCCATAATTGGAATTACATCTGTTGTTGCAGCATATTCTAAAAATTTTAAAGAGGCTGGTATTGGGTTAAGCATGGCCTACATGGGAATAGTTGGATTTCTTATTATACCTGTATTATTTTACATATCAAGAAAATCCTTTATAGCGAATATTTCCCCTATGACCATCGTAATGAGATTATTTTCGGGTGAATCAATACCACTGTCTGATTATGGCATTTCACTTGTCGCTATTTTAGTTGTGAGCCTAATTTCATATTGGATTGCAATTAAACTTTTTGAAAGGGACGATGTAATGTTTGGACCCAGACCAAGTATTTTAAGACTGATATATGATCTAATAACTTTCAAAAAGTTTTAGTTTTTACTGATCATCTAAATTCGAATACTATCTGAGGCTGTCCCATAATTATTTTCTGCACTGCTAATTTTTGTTTATTTTGAATTTAAAGGTCTATTTATTCT
>CAAGKR010273401.1_pt1 | contig 10434 bp, 11 predicted proteins | sample 2556971 | NCBI WGS metagenome assembly CAAGKR01 (sample SAMEA5207829, study PRJEB30636) | soil metagenome | biome: forest; feature: boreal; material: soil | place: USA | collected 2011-09 | depth 1 m
AAGTTCGCCTAGCGTGTCCACCGGTAATGTTTCGCCCGTTGCGATCGCAGCGCCGTTGAATAACCATTCGCTTGCGGCGAACGCCGAAGCCGCGACGAAAGCACTGAATGCGAAGACCGCCATCAGCGCGACGCCCAGAATCTGAATTTTTCTCATAGTTCTCAATCTACCTTTCCCACGTCCGAGGCATTGTTAGCCTCATCGGAGGCTTGTATCAGCCGGCTAGAGCACCCGTACAAGGTCAGAGAGCGCAGAACCCGACTCTTATGGACTCAACTTCACCGCTACCCACACGCCACGGGACGAGGCCGAACGCCTTTCCCCAGAGCGTCAGATAGCAGCATGACAGAATGTTCTACCAAAGTCGTGGATTGTTTCCCACCTGGTCCGCGGGATCGCGACAAGCATAGGAGGACTTTCTCCTTCGAGCATCACGCACCCCAACTCGACCTCCTCTATGTAGTCATCTGACGAACAAACGCATTCCTAGCCCGCTATCCATGCTTCTGAATATCGGACCGATCAAGACTATCGCATACATCTGGTTGGTTGTCAAGAGCTAAGTTATCGATCGTTTTATTGGTCGCATAGCTGTCCTGCTGGATGCGCTCTACTCGTGATGTGGTGGACGGCACGGTCGTATTGGAGCGCGCCGTCCACCGCTACGCCGCAAGAGAGAGTCCAGCGAGGTATTGTCGGCCGGCTACTTAGCAGTTACCGCCCATGTTCCCGCGGCGTTCACGACGCCCGCTCCCGCGGCCGTCGACACGATGCCGAAGCCAGTCCTGTCCGAGGCTTCTTTAGCCAGACAGCTGCCCAGCGTTGCTTTTAGAGCACAGATCCGCGGAGCTCCTTCGGTGTTGACCTGGCTACTCGCAAAAACACAGAGGTTGCCTGGTGCCGCCGCGGGATCTTCGACGTTCCCCGTACATAGCTTTTCGCCGTTTTCTTCAGGAAGTTTTACGTGTTCTTCGTTTTCCCCTTCTTCGACCCCGATGTAATGGGGGCTAGGTGCCTTTTCGAGCGGGATTACGAAGCTGACGCTGTTGTTGACGAGCCCTCCAATACCGGCGGACGCGGCGTAGCCGGTTGTAGTCCAATCGCCCTTGAGGCTTTGACCAGAGGGTACCGTCCCACCGACGGCCCAAGGCGACCCCGGTTCGCCGGGGCTACCATCTTTACCCGGTTGGCCAGCGGGGCCAGCGGGGCCAGCGGGGCCGGTGAGGCCAGCGGGGCCAGCGGGGCCAGCGGGGCCAGCGGGGCCAGCGGGGCCAGCGGGGCCAGCGGGGCCAGCTAGCCCTGCCGGGCCCCGCTTGCCCGTCAGTTCTTTCAAGACCTTCGGACTTATTTGCTTCGTAGACTTGATCAAGACTTTGCTGGCGGCGTACGCGCCGCCAGTCATTGCGAAGACAAGCGCAGCCGTCATCGCCAGATTTGCGTATGTAATACGTTTACGGATCCTTGAGAACATCCCTCGTCCCTCCCATTCGAGCTAGATGAAGCGCAGCTGCGCTTCATCTTCATGCAGATGCGTCGGAAAGTCCAGACGTGTTTCCCACACTGGCAGACCGGGGTCGAGCGCCGTTTGTTTCGGCATGCTGGTGCCGTTGTCGGTCGGGATCGGTATGGCTAACGCTCGAACCTTGAAACGTTGGAACGTCGGGGCGGGGTAGCTCCGCTTCGCGTCCCCGTCAATGGCGCCGCTTCGCGGCTCGCTGCGCTCGGCCCTGTCGGGCCGCCCTGGACTGCTGGGTGGTGGGGTTGCGGTGGTACAGGTCACGCAGCTGGGTACGGGTCAGCCAACCAGGCAGCGCGTGTATGAGCGCGGCGTGGATCTGTTGGGCGAGCGGGTCGCGGCTCGGCGAGCTGCTGGTAGATGTCTGCCCAGGTCCGGCAGGCGGGTCAGGATCGCAAGCGGCCGGCCGTCCCACGCGGAGCGCAGCGTCGGCGAGAGCGTGGAGATCTCGCGGCCGATGGCCTTGAGCACGCTGACGAACTCCGGCTCGATCACCAGCGGGCCGCCGATCGGCGACGCCGCGGTCCTGCCCGTTGGGGTCGCGGACCGCCCAGATCAACCCCTCCCCACTGCTGAGACCGGTCAGTATCCGGGCGGTGATCGTCGGGTCGGCGCAGGTGATCAGCCGCCGGACGTGGTCCCATGACAAGTCCTTGCGGGCGCGCGCGCTATCGCCGACCAGGACCAGGAACCCGTTGGGGTGATGGCGGGTCGCCTCGACCTGGAACCATGAGCCGCGGCCGACCGCTGCACCGAACGCGACGAGCAACTGGGAGAGGATCGCGACCGGGTCAGCCTCGGTCTCCGGTGCGATCACTCCCACGATCTCGCCGAGCAGCCCGTAATAGGCCACCGGGGCCGGCGGCGCCGGCCAGCCGTCGGGGACGGGAGCGTCAGCTCGCCGTCCGGTGGATCCTTCCGGCAGCTCCTCGAGCAGAGACAGCACGCGGTCGGTCATTCGACCGAGACCTCGGCGACCGCGGCGCGGGCGACGGACTCGTCGACGATCACCTTGTTGGCGGCGAACGCGGCGATCAGCGAGGCGACGGCGAGGTTGTTCACCTGCCGCGGCAGGCCGCGCGGATGCCGGGGATCTCGGCGTCACGCTGGGAGGCGAGCAGTCCGAAGTAGTCGATCCCCGTTCCCGCCGGTGGCGGCGCGGGCTCGCTGCGGGCCTGTGGGTCGTGGGCCCCCCCAAAAAAACTGATAATAACTGGGTAGATACATTTTACGGATTGCTTGCTTGGGCAACGAGATGTCTGCTATAAAAAGTCAATGATCGTATACGCTAAGTCCCTGGAGAAGCCTTATCATTACGATTGCGGATCAGATACGATGTGGACAATGCTCACCCTCCAAGCCCTAATAGTTCGGTGCACGCTCGCATTTGAATGCAGTCTGCCTGGATTCGGTTCACCCAAACCACTCGGATGATGTGTCTATATCGACCAAGGAACCGCGACTGTTTCTGACTTCTTGCCGCTCCAACTCACCAGCGCTAAGATCGCTCGACACACAGGGCGGCAACTAGACCACGCAGTGGTCCTGTGTACGCGAGGATATTCGTATGCGGTGCCCAGTGCTCTAGTTGAGAATGAGAGACATTCAAGATGAAGTTTTTGCTTATGCTGCTTGCCGTCGCACTGCTTAGCCTCGGGGGTAGCGCATGCGGTGGTACAGGCAGGAGTATGACTTCAACGGGCGCCTCCAGCGCTCTTACCACGAACGCTTCCCCAGCGGACAGCACTACCAACACAGCCTCGACCGAAGACTATACGAAGGTCGACAAAGACAAAGATAACGACGTTACCGCTCCCTACGACGACAAGGCCAATCCTGAACTTGTCTACGGTCACACCGCAAGCGCGACCGATAGACGAGCAGTGACAAAGCTAATCAAACAGTTCTATACGTCTGCTGCCGTGGGCGACGGTACAAAGGCATGCTCGATGCTCCTCTCCAGCATCGTCGAAGCTATCGTCGAAGACTACGGTCATGGGTCCGCGGGACCGGCGTATCTCAGCAGCGGCACAAACTGTCCTGCGATCATGGGGCTGCTGTTCAAGCATTTCCACACTCAGCTCACCGCCGAGCTCCCCAGACTCCGGGTAACCCACGTGCGACTTGTCGAACATCACGGCTTGGCGATCCTCAGCTTCGGAAGACTGCCCGAACGTCAGATACCCGTGGGCCGTGAGGGGCACAGCTGGAAGGTCAAGGCCTTGCTCGACAACGAATTGTCCTAGATGGGGTCTTCGCTCGCGCTGCCGGCGATCGCGCTACTCGGTCTGGGTCTCGCCGCATGTGGCGGGAGTAACGGCTCGGCGCCGCAGCACCCTCCGGACGCGGCCGCTCGCAGCAACGTCGCGACGAAGGCCGCGCCCCAACACAAGGATTCAGACGATGACGACAACGACGCAGGCAGCGACGACGACAGCCTGATCACGGAATATGGCCACACCGCAAACGCAGCTGACGAGCACGCAATCACGGCAACCGTCAAGCGTTACTACAAGGCCGCGGCAGACAGCGACGGCGCAAGGGCCTGCTCGATGCTCGTCTCGACCGTCGCCGAAGCAATCCCGGAAGAAACCGGCGACACGCTTGGCCAAGCGTCTATGCGCGGCAAGAGCTGCGGCATGGTCATCTCAAAGCTGTTCGCACGCCAGCACCGGAAGTTGGTCGCGGATTTCAAAACGCTCGATGTCACCCGGGTTCGCATCGGAGGCGGGAGGGGATGGGTCGTGATGAGTTTCGCAACCACATCTCAACCACGCAAGCTTCCCATACGCCGCGAAGCTGGCATTTGGAAGATCAAGGAAGTACTCGATAGCGGGATTCCTTAAATGAAGTCCATGCTCGCTCTGCTAACAACGCTGCTGCTCGGCACCGGTATGACCGCATGCGGAGGGGATACTGGCAGGAGCCGATCGACCTCATCGCTCTCCCACCCTCCCATGCCAGGCGCAGCGTTGACCGGGACAGCCTCAGTCGCCAAGTCACTACCGGGGTACCTAAACGACGCCGACAATGATCACTTCGGAGATTCCGACAAAGACAACAATAGCGACGACGACAACGACAACTCTGAAGATTACCAGGTCAGCTACGACAGCAACTACCACGACAGCGACGACAGTTCTATCGTCGCCTACGGCCACGCTGCGGGCGCGTCCGACGCACGGGCGGTAACAAACTCCGTCAAGCGCTACTTTGCTGCGGCGGCAGCGAAGGACGGTGCCCCTGCATGCTCAATGCTCGATCCGACCGTCACTAGGTCGATCCCTGAAGACTACGGCCACGGGTCGGCGGGACCCGCCTACCTCAGCACTGCCAGAACCTGTCCGGCGATTATGGTCTTGCTATTCCAGCACTACCGAACCCAGATAGCTGCCTCGAGGACGGTTACTGGTGTACGGGTGCAAGGCAACCACGCTGTTGCAATACTGGGCTCAAGAACGGTGCCGGCTGGATATATTTCGCTGACGCGCCGTGGCCATACATGGAGAATCACGGTGCCGATCGGCAATCCGCTGCCTTAAGGTGTCTCCTACAACTGGATTTCCAGGACCAACTGGTCGCTGGCCCCCAGCATCAATGGCGAATGCGCGGGCGACAAGGAGGCTTACCTTGACGCGGTTGCCAAGGAGACGGTGCGGTTATGTCCGGCCGCTCAGATTGTGGTTCGCAAGCTCTTGGCGCCTATGGATTGACGGGGTCCCATGAAGTGAGCCAGGCTGGGTGCGTGGTCGTGTTTCCCGTGATGGGATGGAAGGATGGACACGATCATGAAGCGACGCAGGCATACCCCGGAGCAGGCTGTGAGGAAGATCAGGGAGGGCGAACGCCTTTTGAACGAGGGTCAGGATCTCGTTGAGGTGCTTTGCCATCTCGAAGCGACGTTCAACAGATGGCGAGCGATCTGTGGCGGGACGAAGGCTGATGAGGCGTGGTATTGGGCAGGCCGATCAGGCTGGTCCATCGCCCGAAGTTGTGCGAGAGGGCGGCGATCACGGTCCACGCCCCAGGTCACGAGTTATGAGTTTTTCCGCAGGAAGTAACTACACGGTATTGGGTCTAGGGCAGTGGCTGACCGAGCAACACCGCGACCCTCCACGACCCGTCCTGCCGCGCCAGGGAGATGCTGCTTGCTCGCATCTTCCTCGAGCTGAGAACAACTTGTGCGCCGCTGCCCTTGACACGCACCTCTACCACCGTAATAGCTTCTGCCAGTTCTGTGTGAAAGTGCTTGAAGAGCATCGACATGATCGCTTGGCAGGTCTTGCCACCACGGAGGTAGGACGGCCCCGAAACCTGGCCGTAGGCTTCCGGAATGGAGCGGGCGATACTGGGAACGAGCGACGAACACGCCGCCGCTCCGTTGTTCGCGGAGGCAGCCGCATAGTAGCTCCTTGCAACGCGCGCGATCGCGTGTTTTTCAGCGGGGGTCGGCGGGCGTCCGTAGGCGAAGGTGACCTTGTCGTCGTCGTCGGGAAAGTTGTAGCTCTGGCGAGTCGGGTTGTCGTTGTCAGTGTCGCTACCCCCGACGCTGGCGCTATCACTGTCACCGTTTCCGTCTATGTCATTTGGGTTGTCAGCGTCACCGTCTCCCCTGAGGTACTGCCCAGGCGGGATGACGCTGGAGGTGGTCGTCGTCACGGAGGCATAGGGAGAGACGCGAGCCGTCGATCCCGCGAGATCACGCGCGCCACCACATGCGGTCTCCCCCGAAGCCAGTAGCGCACCGATAAGAAGCGCTAGCAACGACTTCATCATGACGCATTTTCCTCTCTCACCGTGAGCCTCGAGACTCGATCATAGCAAAGCACCTTATTCCGAACATTCGGCTAGACAGTAAGAACGAACTGACCCGATCAGCGAATCGCCTCTACAGGGACGTCGTGACCGGGACCGTTACCCTGAACCTATGTCACCGGGCAGAGCCCGCCATCGAGATTGATCACCGCGCCCGTGACGTAGGAAGCGCGCGGAGACAGCAAGAACGAACCTATCCCCAAACTCCTCAGCACGACCGACGCGACCGAGGGGAATGCCCGAGCTTGCGACCATCCGCTCGTAGTAGGCCTCAGGCGTGATCCCGGCATCGGCGGCATAGCGCCTGAGATGCCCGCTTTCGATCACCCCGATCACGAATCGCGTTGACAGGGATGCCCTCGGGCGCAAGCTATGGCTTGTATCCCAAGCCCGCCTCGCAAGGCAAGTCAGAAACACTGACGCTCAGGTGGCACTCGATGGCCTCAAGGCGCGACTGCCTGAGCCGCGTGGATCTGGGTCCGGACGCAGCTCGCAGACAGTGCGGAGTCACCGGCAACTATAAAGTCAGCTAATGTCTCTGCCGATTCGGCTCAAGACCTCGGCATCGCGCGGGAAGAGATCGACATGACCAGGAACATTCCGATATCCCAGGGCCACTGGCCGCGCATGCGCCGGCCCACCACTCGACGCTCTGGGGCCTCCGTGAGCTTAGGCCCATCCGGCTCTCCTAGCAAATGCCAAAGGATGGAAACAGACTTAAGTCTTGACTTTCGACGTATTCGGCTGGACTTACGGGAACACCCGCGGTACGCTCGGCTTTGCGGGCCGTTTAAGGCAGCGGAGGCGTAATGGCCGTGAGTTCCCATGGGAATCTGGCAGTAGGGGGTAGGCTCCCGCGCGGCCCGCACCGGCTCACGGCCGAGGAGGTCGCCGAGGACCAGCGCCGGCGCCTGATCGACGCGATGGTCATGTTCGCGGGCGAGCAAGGCTACGCCGCCACGACCGTGGCTGAGATCATCGATCGCGCGGAGGTGTCCCGCAAGACGTTCTACGCGCACTTCGACGACCGCAAGGACCTGCTCTTGGCAGCGTTCGACACGGCCTCCACCGCCGCGTTCGAAGAGGTCCGAGCCACCGCACAGCGCACAGGAGGACCCACGCGCCAGTTCGAGGCGCTCATGCGCCGCCTGTGTCGCGTCGCGCGCGAGAGCCCCGGCACGATCGCGCTCTCCACGATCGAGATCGCCGCTGTGGATCCGGATGGCCTCGAGCGCCGCGAGCGCTCGATGGGCGCCTTCGGCGAGCTGATCGACGAATGCCTGCGCGGCGACGAGCGGCAACCGGCGCTGCCGCCGATGCTGGCGCGGGCGCTCGCGGGCGGCGCCTACCGCACGATCGACGCGCAGCTACGCGCGGGACGCCTCGACGAACTCGCGACGGTCTCCACCCAACTCGCGCGCTGGACGCGCAGCCACCATCCGGTGCCACCCATCCTGATGGAAGAGCATACGCCGCCGCCACCCTGGCCGTGCGTCGGATTGGACGGACTGGTCGGCGGACGAGCGCCGGGGACGCTCACGCTCTCCCCCAACGGGTACGTGCCACCGCGCACTAAGCGCTCGGCCGGCTTCATCTACCACGCGAACAGGGAGCGCATCCTCGACGCCGTCGCGCAACTCACCGCCGCCCACGGCTACACGGCGCTCACCGCGCAGGGGATCGCCGAGCAGGCCGACATCTCAGAACGCGCGTTCCTCGCCCACTTCAAGAACAAGGACGAGGCTTTCGCCGCTACCGTCGAGATCGGCCACCTCAAGGGCCAGGCGCTCGTCGAGCGTGCTCGCTCGAGCACACGTGACTGGCGCACGGGCGTATCCCGCGCGATCCACGCCCTGTTCGAGTTCCTCGCCTCAGAGCCCTACTTCACACGGCTCGCGTTCGTCGATGCTCCCCTGGCCGGGCCCGAGATGACACGCCGCACGCACGAACACGCCGGCGCCTACGCACGCCTCCTGCTCGACGGGGCGCCCCAGCGCAAGCGTCCGCCCGCGATCGCCCCCGAAGCAACGGTCCACGCGATCTTCGAGCTCGCCTTCCACCACGCGGCGCAGCGCCGGATCCCCGAACTGCCACGCGTGACGCGCGAGGCCACCTTCCTTGCGCTGGCGCCGTTCGTGGGCGTCACCGAGGCCGCCGAGGTCGCGGGCTGACCTCGCGCCGCTCGCGCCTCCCCCGATGCCGAGGAGGCCGCTCCAGCCTAGTCGCGCGGCCGCGCGGCCATATAGGTGTCGTACATGTTGCTGACCGCTCGCACGAAGTCGACCTGGGCTGTTGTCGATGTGTAGCGCACATAGGCGCGAGCGTCCGCTGAGCCTTGGCGGGAAGCGCGCGAGGATCCTGTCGGCCAGCTCGTCCGAACGCCGCGCTGGAGGGCAGCGGATGGAGCATCGTACGCGGTGTGGGACTTCGAGGTCGCGCACGAGCTTACGGCTGTCGTGGAGCGCGTAACCGAAGCGTTGCGCGAGCGCGCGAGCGACACCGCCCAATGGCAGCCATACAGACCCGTTCCGCCCCGCCGAGCGAGCTGCTTGGCACGCCCGACTTCTGTCACGGCTCGATAGCGCTCTTATGGCGCCGAGACCCAGCTAGACCGACAGCCCGCATCTATCTCTGTTCGCAGATAAATACTTATAGACCTCGGACGACTACTCGTCCTCGAAGCTCGACAGCGGACACTGCCGTCGCAGATACCCACCAAACAGCGGCACGGTGAAGTCGATCAGTCCTCGCCGCGGGCTGTACACGAGATCCTTCCGAAGCAACGCATTCCGCACGACTGACGCACTGGCGCTGTCTTTGTAGCCAGCGTGCGCCGCGACCTCGGCCGTCCGAACCGCGCCATCCCCGACCTCAGCCATCGCGGCCAAGTAACGCTGCTCAGCGTCAGAGGCCATCTCAAAGCGGTCCTTGAAGAAGCGGCGATCGAGGGCCTCGTCGATGAGTGCCCGAGCATCTTCAACGTCGCGGGCGGTGATTGGCGAGTGCTCCACCTCGTTCCAAAGCACCCGCCCGTACTCCTGGATGAAATGCGGATACCCGGCCGACGCCTTGACGATCAGCTGGACCGCCTCAGGCTCATATCGGACATCGTGTTGCCCGGCGGGCGCGACGAGTGCGGTTCGCGCCTCAGCCTCCGACAGCCGGTCGAGTTCGTGGTAGACAAACATGCGCTCCGCGTAAGGCTTGGCCGTGCGAAGGAGCCGCGGGATCGGCGGCAGGCCGGCTCCCACCAGGGCCACAGGCAGCTCCCGCTGGCCGACCCGGTTCATCGCCATACAGACTGCAGCCAAGGCAGCCTCGTTGAGCCCCTGCATCTCGTCGAGGAAGAACACAGCGCCCGTGCCACCGCTCTTTGCGACCTGCCCAACCTCCACAAGAAGGACCGCAAGATCGCGCTCGGGATCCCCGCTGTCGCCTGTGCCAGTCGCAGCCTCGACATCGATCCTCGCACTCAATCCACCTGGGATCCCTACTGAGAATGCCTTCAAGACACCAAATGCCGTGCTGGCGCGCTTCTGCATCCGCTCGCGAAGGCTCATCGAGAGCAGCAGCTGATAGGCGAGCTCCGCGAAGATCTGGCGGAAGTCGCCGGAGCCCACCTCCTCAACGTCATTGCAAACCCAGCCGCTCTCCCGGGTAAGCGTCTCGAACTCGAGAAGCAACACCGTCTTCCCTACACCGCGAAGGCCGGAATAGATGAGACTTCGCTCCGGCCGGCCATCGCCCAGGCGCTCGAGAAGCACTCGAAATGCCTCGAGATCCGAGTCTCGGCCAGCGAGCTTGAGCGGCTTTACGCCGGACCCGGGCGTGTAGGGATTTAGACGTTGATCCATTTCTAATTTCTATCTGCGAATGTAAATAAAAGCAGATAGACCCGACCGAAAACGAGAGCCCTCTTACTCAACCCGCCGATCTGAACCTGCGACCACCCGGTCGTTCCCGGGCGGGCAGCGTGCTTACTGGACGTTGGCCCCCAAATTTACGCCCGCTCACCTCGCTTCATCTGCCTGACGGACTCGCGGAAGCGGTCGTCTTCCTGGAGCTCTTCCCACTCCAACCTGCTCATCACGGCGGCCATCAGA
>CAAGKR010351191.1_pt1 | contig 10431 bp, 8 predicted proteins | sample 2556971 | NCBI WGS metagenome assembly CAAGKR01 (sample SAMEA5207829, study PRJEB30636) | soil metagenome | biome: forest; feature: boreal; material: soil | place: USA | collected 2011-09 | depth 1 m
GGCGCCGGCCGATCCGTTCGCGGCGGCCGGCTGCACCGTGCGGCGCTTTCGCGCGTGCGTTCCGGTCTGGGGCATCTCATCCGAGAGCAGGCGGCAGCTGGTTGCGGTGGGCGGCAATATGATTTCCTTCGATCTGATCGGTTCTCTATGGGGCGAGAGAAACGTCGATCTGATCCACTCGCACGCGCAGGGCCGGCTCGGCGCAATCGGGCGGTTTGTGGCGCGCGGCAGGCGGATCCCGTATGTGATCAGCATCCATGGCGGCGCCTACGATCTGCCGGCCGCGGTTCGCCAGGAGCTTCGCAGGCCCACGGCCGGCAGCTGGGATTGGGGCAGGCCGCTCGGCTTCATGTTGCGGGCAAGGCGCCTCATGGACCAGGCCGACGCGATCATTGCGTTCAACCCGCGCGAGGCCGCCCTGATCAGGGAGCGCCACCCGGGTCGAAGGGTCTGGGTTGAGCCGCACAGCGTCCCGACGGCTCTTTTCGCCCGTGAAAGCAGGCCCGCGGCGACGGAGGCCTATCCAAGGCTCAGGGGCCGGTCCGTGCTAGTCGTTCTGGGGCGGATCGACCCTGCCAAGAACCAGGAATGGCTGATCGCGGAGGCCGCGGAGCTCATACGGCGCCATCCGAGTATCCTCCTCGTGTTTGTCGGCGCATGCACGAATCGCGAATATGGCGGCGCGTTGCGGGCGCGCATCGCGCGCGAGGGGCTGCAGGACTTCGTGATGCTGGTGGGTAGCCTGCCTTTCGCGGACGCCCGCCTGGTCGGGCTCCTGCAGGAGGCCAGGGCCGTCATCCTTCCCTCGTTGTCCGAGACGTTTGGAATTGTGGTTCTCGAGGCCTGGGCGGCGGGGACGCCGGTGATCTCGAGCCGGACCTCGGGCGCCTCGGCGCTCGTGGACGACGGCGTGAACGGGCTGCTTTTTGATCTCGACCGGCCGGCGACCTTCCACGCGGCCGTGGATCGTGTTCTTGCCCAACCGGGGCTGGCCGCGCAGTGGGGGGCCGCGGGCCGCGCCAAGGCCGTCGCCGATTTCGACACTTCGGTGCGCGCAGACCGGATGAAGCGGCTCTACGAGGACCTGATCGAGGAAAAAAATGCACTATATCATACTGCGGGACGATGACACCTGCGCGTTCACGCCGCCGGCGTGCCTCGAGCGCCTTTACCGCCCGTTCCTGGCCCGCGGCATGCCGGTCAATCTGGCCGTGATCCCCGAGGTGCGCACCGATGTGAGGATGCCTGACGGCCGCCTCGAGGGGTACCTCACGGCCGGGCGCGGACCGGACATCCCCTTGGTGCCGATCGGGCAGAAGAGCGAACTGGTCGAATACATCCAGTCCGACGCCGGCTATCACGTCGCGCAGCACGGCTGCCATCACGATAATTTCGAGTTCGGCGATTCCAACCGAGGCGAGCTGGCGCGGCGCCTCGACCGGGGAGCACATATCCTTCGTGAGGCGGGATTTGCCCGGCCCCAGGCTTTCGTCGCGCCCCAGGACCAGCTGTCGCGCGCGGCGTTCGTCGAGGTTGCGGCCCGATTCGACGTGATCTCGACGGGCTGGTTCGAGGCGAGGAGGCTGCCGCTTCGGTGGTATGCGGCCTACGCGATGAAGAAGGTGGGGCGGCGGCGGCACTGGCGCGCGGGCGGGAAATACCTGCTGAGCCATCCCGGGTGCCTGCTTTCATTCTGCCGGCCGCATGCGAATATGCTGGCGTCGGTCCGCCAGGCTGTGGAGGGGGCGTCGCTCACGGTCCTCGTCTCGCATTGGTGGGAGTTTTACCGGGGCGGCGTGCCGGATGAGAAATTGATCGCCATCCTGCATGAGGTCGCCGGCTGGCTTGCAAGCCGCCCGGACGTCCGCGTGGTCTCGTTTCGCGACGTGGCGAGCGGGGGGGTACCGGTCAATTGACGGACGCCGCCGCAGCGCGGTTGAACTCCGCCGCGCGTTCGGCCTGCGCGGCCATGAGTTGGTAGATGTGCGGTATTGCGGTGATTCCGTCCGGCACCCCGGGGTAGCTTGTCAGCAGGCTCGCATGGCTGTGGCGCGCGTCGGGATGATAGCCATGCATGGCCCGGATGGGGCGTTCACCCATGTGGCTTGGAACGATCAGCACGCCCTCCTCGACAAGGAAGATCAGCTCGCCGAAATGGCGGTCAGGGAACAGCGCGCCGAGTTCCTCCAGTTCCGCGTCGGTCAGGATGCGGCCCTCGGGAACGCCCCGCAGGCGTTCCATGACGAGGCGGCGCGCCCGGTCGTTGAAGAACCAGAACCGGGCCATGGTCGAGTCGTAGACCACCGCATAGTCCCGCCCCATCCTCAGCCCGAGCGGATCCAGGCGGGCCCGGAGGTCCAGGAGTCGGTCGCAGTTCGCCATGCCGTGATCGCTGAATATCGTCAACAGGACCTCGTCGTAGTGTTCCCGGGCGCATGCCATGAGCTCGTCGAGCCACGGCTCGTAGGCGTTGAGCTTCTCCGGGACCTCCGGCGACGTGTTGCCGACCCGGTGGAGGAGCCCGTCCAGGTCGGGCCAGTAGAGAAACCCGAAGTCGATCCGCTCGCGCCTGATGTCTGCAAGCAGGCTGTCGAGGTTCTGCCTTTCCCCGAGCTTCGGGTCGCTGACATGCCAGGGGATGCCGCGCTCCTGCATGTGATCGAATATGTTCGGCCCGCGGTTCAATCCCCCGGGCATCATCGGATTCTTCTTCTCCGAGAAATCAAACAGGGAAATGTGCTCGAAGGGGATATTGTAGAGGTCGAAATATCCGCGGAATTTCAGATGGACCTTGAGGACGCGGGAGAGCCGGTGCCGGAAAATGCGCCTGCTGGTCAGAGCCCGCGGCAGCCATCGGAGGTGACGCAGGCTCCGAAAAGGCGAATGCGGGGGATCATAGACGAAATAGCACCAGTTGCGGTGCTCGACCGGCCAGCGGCCCGAAAGGATGGACGGTATGCAGGCCGAGCTGTAGCCAAACACCGACTTCAGCTTGCGGCGCTCGGGCGCGTGGGCCCGCGCGAACGGGCGGTCCTTGATGATTTCCCAGCCGCAGGCATCGACGAACACGAACAGGGGGAGGAGACGCTTCACGGCCGGACCGGAGCTCAGGAGTTCACGACTGACGGGAGGGAGCTGGGCCGTGTCCGGGTGCGCCGCACGCCGGACGGCGCCGCGCACAACGCGCCGGGGCCGTCTTCCACCAGGAGGAGAAATGCCTGGTCGTCGGCCATCACCGAGTCGCCGCGAAACCGGGTCAGCTCCGCCGCCAGGCGGTCGCGCATCTCCACGGCGTTGCGGCCGGGGATCGTGTGGGCCTGCATCCAGGCCTTCAGCCGCCGCTGGCCATAGGCGACTCCGGATGCGCTGCGCGCCTCGGTGAGGCCGTCGGTGTGCAGGAGCAGGGCGGCGGGCGCCCCCAGCCGGGCGGTCTGATGGGGATAGGCGGTGTCCGGGCGCACGCCAAGCGGGAGGCCCTGTATCGGCAGGGTCGAGACAGAACGGTTTCCGTGCGGGACAAAGAGAAGCGGGCAATGCCCTGCGCTTGCGACGGTCAACTGCCTGACCTGCAGGTCGACGTGCACTATTTGCGCGGTGATGAACATGGCGACCGAGGAGAGGTCGGTGTAGAGGAGGCGGTTCAAGCCGCAGAGCAGGTCGGCGGGATCGGAGCTGCGCGCGGCCAGGCCCCGCAGCAGCCCGCGCATCTCCGTGGCGAAGAGTGCCGCCGGAACGCCCTTGCCCATCACGTCCGCGATCATGAGCAGGAGCGACTGGTCGCCCAGGGCGATTGCGTCGTAGAAGTCGCCTCCGACCTCGCGGGCGCTCTGCCATCCTCCTGCCAGGCCGAAGCCCGCCAGCTGGGGAAGGGTGCGCGGCAACAGCAGCTGCTGTATGTCCTGCGCAATCTCGAGCTCGCGCGCGACCACGCGATTGCGCACTTCCTCCTTCTGGCGGCGCAGGTTGAGGGTCTGGATCGCCAGGAACTCGGCGAATGTGCGGATCACCTCGTCCTGGAGCCTTCCGAGCGGGAAATCCCCGCCGCGCCGACCGACCGCGATCGTTCCGACCATCTCGCCGCCAAAGCAAAGCGGACAGACCAAGCCGGCGCCTTCGGGCCCGACGGCCCGCAGCGGCTCGGACCGGTCGGAGCACTCGCGCACGTCGAATCTCGCGGCCTTCTGGGTCACGGCCACGATGGCTTCTATGCTGGTGGGCACGCCGCCGGCGGCGGCAAGAGCGATGGGCTTGGAGGCCAGGTCGGGCTCGGAGGTGGCGGCAACCAGCAGTTTTCCGCCGTCGGGGGAGATCAGGCGAAGCACATACCAATCCGCGGAGGTGAGGTGGAGGAGGTCGGCGAAGAGCCGCCCCTCGAAGCCCTCGGAGGCCGCGTCCATGCGTCCAAGCTCAGCGCAACAACGGAAGACGGAGGAGAGGGTCTCGGAACGGAGCAGCAGCTCCTCCGACATTCTTGCCATGTGCCCCCTTGTCTCCGCTACCTGCCGCCGGCATTTCTCGAGCGAAAGGAGATCCACGGGGTCCTCCCCGTCGGTGGGCGCCTGGGCCTGGACGACGCGGCGCTTCTTGCGCATGACCAGGATGTTTTCCCTCGTGCCGCGAAGGTAGCGGACCTCGTCCATCGCCGACTGAATGAGGAATAGCCCGCGGCCGCGATCGGTCAGGGGCGATGGCTGCGGGATTCGCTCCCTCAGGACAAAACCGGGGGTGTGATCCGTCACCCGCAACTCGACCTGGGCCGGGGTGACAAGCGCCTCGGCCAGGAGCTCGAGGTCGCGGGAAGGGCCCACCGAATACTCGATCGCGTTGTTGCTGGCCTCCGCGATGCACAATTCATAGGGGTAGAGCTCCTTTTCCGGAACGCCCTGCTCGGCGAGAAAGGCCCGTACGGCAATAGAAACCGCGCGGGCCGAAACCGCGTTCGGGGCGAAGGTGAGCCGAAGCGTGGCGGTCCGGGCCGGTTCGAACGAGGGGGCGGCCATGGGGGTCAGCGCCTGATGATTTCGAAAAGCTGCTGCATCTGGGTGAGCTCCAACAGCTGTTGGATCTCCGGCATCGGATTGAGGAGGCGCAGGACCACGCCGTCACGCTGGCCGGTGGAGCGGTAGAGCGCGAAAAGCGCACCGAGCCCGCTGCTGTCCATGAAGCGGGTCTGGGACAGGTTGATCTCGATCACCCGCGGCGACTCGCAAAGGGCGGTATGGACCTCGTCGCGGAAACGGGCCGAGTTCACGGCCGTCAGCTCCTGGATATCGGAGACGGTGAGGCATTGATCGTGGCTTTCAATCTTCATGGCGGATCATCCATTGCCCAGACGGGCGGCTTTTTGGCTCGGCCCGCGGTCGATGCGGGCGCGCAGCGCCGTGATCAAATTGAGATTCGGCTCGAGGCGCTCGTGCGCGCCGTGTGCATGGGCAATCCGGCTGGCGGTGGCTGCGGGCTGAGGCTTCGCAAGGGAGCAAAGCAGGAACGGGTCCGGGACCCGGAGCGAGGAATCCGTCCTCCAGTCGACCAAGGTGCTGCCCCATGCCAGCGAGTTTGCCACCGAGGTCATTGGTCCCACGAAGGTCTCGGGGCCGACCCAGCTCTGGGTCACGAGGGCCTTGCGCGCGACGACAGAGCGGTCCTCGAGAATCGCGCCCGGGCCGACGACGGCGCCGGCATCCACGAACACCTGGTCGCCGATCCAGCAAGGGGCGATCAACTCCGCCGTTGGAGAGACGCGGGCGCGGCTGCCGACCCAGATTCCCGGGCGGGTTTCCGCCACGCGAACTCGGGCTGGGGTGAGCGCCCGCGGCATCCAGGCTATCAGCGCCGCGAACCAGCTTGCATAGCTCTCAAACAGCGCCGGCCCCGGGCAGCCGGGTAGGTGGGACATGAGAACGATGTCGTGGGGCGCCGGCAGCCATCCCGGTTCCCCCCGCGGCTGGTACCGGCCGGCGGCCTCCGAGGGGGTCGGCTCGATGCTGCATGGGGTCACCTCGACGCGCACCCCCCAGCGGGCGCCGTCACCGACGGCCGCGCGCACCTCGTCCGCGCGGTCCGCGGCCACGACCTGGATCTGGCTCGCTCCGAGCCCGGTCAGGTGCTCGATCCAATGGCTGACGATGCAGGCGCCGAGAATCGGGGCGGTGGCGAGCGGGCCCGATTCGGCTAGAAGCGGAACGGCGGGCCTGACCGCGGGGCAGATGAGCAGCGCCTTCATCAATAGGCCCCGGAGCCAAAGACAACCGCCCGCGGGGTTTTCGCGAGAATCCGCATGTCCTGACCCAGGCTCTGGGTTTCGATGTAGTTGACGTCGAGGCGGACCTGGCCCGGAAAATCTATTTCGGACCTGCCGCTGATCTGCCAGATGCACGTGATCCCCGGCTTGACTGAAAGACGCCTGCGATCAGCGAGCGAGTAGAGCGCCACTTCCCGCGGCACCGGAGGGCGCGGTCCAACCAGTGACATGCCGCCCAGGAGAACGTTGTGAAACTGGGGCAGCTCGTCGAGCGAGAATCGCCGCAGCCATCGGCCGATCAACGTGATACGCGGATCGTCCTTGATCTTGAAGGTGACGCCGCTTCCGTGCTTGTTGGCCGTTAGCAGCTCCGCAAGGTGCCTTTCTGCGTCCGGGCGCATCGAGCGGAACTTGAACATCTTGAACACCCGGCCGTGGCGGCCGACGCGGGTCTGGGCAAAGATGATCGGGCCGCCGTCGAGGCTGACAAGCGCGCCAATCAGAAGCAGCAGGGGGCTGAGGATCAGAAGGGCCGCCAGGCTTCCGAGCACGTCCAGCACTCTTTTTGCGCCGTCGGCGCCGCCCACGAGCCACCTCCATGCGGCGCGGCGCAGGGAGAATCGAACATTCATTCGAAACAGGCCGCTGCGGCTTTGAAAGGTGGCAAAGTGCCCCAAGAGGTCGGGAGACACATGGCTGGGATGGGCTGTTTTCATGATGTGATGCGCTTGAATTCTCAGCGTGACGCGCTTGCCTGCTCGGCAGCGCGGTCAAACAGGACCTCGAGACCATCGATATAGGCGTCGAAATTGTACCGCTCGTCGGCCAGCTGGCGGCCGCTCTCGCCGAGGCGGCGGGCGAGAGCCTTGTCCAGGAGAAGGGCGTCCACCTTCTTGGCGAATGCTTCGCGATCCATCCAGGGCACCAGGAATCCGTTCACGCCATCCAGGAGCCACTCGCGGATCCCGCCGGCATCGAAGGCCACGACCGGCAGGCCGCAACGCATGGCCTCCATGCCCGCGGCGCCAAAGGGCTCGGGCCACAGGGAGCTCATGACGGCCATCGAGGCGTCGCGATAGTATTCGGCGATCCTGGCTTGCGGCACAAAGCCCGTGAAATGCACCCGGCCGTCCAGGCCGAGGCGTTTGCTGAGGCGCTCGCACTCGGCCCTCTGGCTGCCGTCGCCCACGATCATGCACTCAAAGGGCGACGCCACCATTGAAAGCGATTCCAGCAGCACATCCACGCCCTTCCCTCGTATTATCTGGCCCGCGTAGACGATGAGGTTGCGGCCGCCGAATGAAGGGCTGTCCAGGGACCCTGTGGGGCGCGGGACGGGAGCATGAATTTCGATCTGATCGAACGCAAAGCCGTTGCGAAGAAGTTCATTCCTCATGTAGTCGGTGGCGACGATCAGGCGGTGGAATCTCTTGTTGGCCTCGATCTCCCGCTTCTTCGCGCGATAGCTCACCCAGCGGATTGGAAACCCGCCTCCGGTGGCGCGCCCCAACGAAGCCCCGCACGGGAAAATGCAATACCCGGAAGCCGCCCGCGTGCATATTTTTCGGCTGACGTAGTGATACTTGTAGCTGCGCATGCAGTAGAGGTCGTGGTCGTGAACCATGCGGACCACCGGCCGGCTGCAGGTCGCCAAGGAGTGGAGCACGTGGGAATCGGCGAACTTGTGCAGGTATACGACGTCGGGCTGGAATTGCGCCAGCGCCTCGTCCAGCCCGGCGGCCCCGGGTCCGCCCAGGGCCATGCGATCGGCGAAGGCATCGCGCCAGTCGGCTTCGCCGCTGTCGGCGCCGCTGCCATGCGCTATGGCCAAGGAGTGTCCCCGCCGCTGAAGCTCCTTCGCTGTCAGAAGGATATTAGCCTCGGCGCCTCCCAGGGATCCGATCCGCTCGTGAACAAATAGCAGTCGCATTGCCGAATGGTTGTTTGGACTTGGTCGTGGAAGGGAGGATGGAGAACGGGTCTGTACACCCTAGACCATCGCCTTAGGCCAGGCGTGGGTGGGTGAACACCTTAGACTGGCGCCGCAGACACCCCCTTGCGGAGTGGAACAGGTGGGCTCGCAGGGATACTAAGCGCCCTTATCACCATGTATTTCCACGCGACCGTGCCTCTTGGCGGGGCATGCGACCCCGCAGCGGGTAAAATCCACGCAGGAATTGTCTTTGGGCCGCGAGCATGGATTCGGGTCGATGGGCAGCCGGCGCGGTGGACATGCCATGCGGCCGGCCACGGCACCCTCCGGCAACTGCCGCCCGCGCCATCATGAAGAAAATATCCGTCCTGCTCGCCGAGGATCATATGGTTGTCCGCCAGGGCCTGCGGTCATTGCTGTCGGCGGAACCCGATATCGAGGTGATCGGCGAGGCGAGCAACGGCCGTGAGGCAGTGCAGATGGCGCAGGAATTCCATCCCGACATAGTTGTGATGGACATCGCCATGCCGGTCCTGAACGGCCTCGAGGCCACCTGCCAGATCATCAGCGAGGGCAACCCGGCCAAGGTGCTGATCCTTTCCTGCTATGCCGACGACGAATATGTCCACCGGCTCACCGAGGCGGGGGCGTCCGGCTATCTCATCAAGCAGACGGCGGCCAGCGAGCTCATCAAGGCCGTGCGGGAAATCGCCAGGGGCAATGCGTATTTCAGCCCGTCAATTCTAAAGCGGCTGCTCGAGCTCTATCGGGAGTCCCACATCAAGGGCCGCTCAATCCGCCGCCGGAGCGAGCATTTGACCAGCCGCGAGCAGGAGGTGCTGCAAATGGTGGCGGAAGGCCACGTTAACAAGCAGATCGCGGCCGCGCTGAACCTGAGCATCAAGACGGTCGGAAAGCACCGCCAGCAGTTGATGGACAAGCTCAACATCCATGACGTCGCCGGCCTCACGCGCTACGCGATTGCCCAGGGGGTGGTCGAAAGCACGGGCAGGATCAGGGGCGTTGCCGAGACGCTCGACGAGTCGGAGCTCGGCCATCCCGAGGCGGGATCGGGGGCGCCGCAGCTTGTGGCGCCCAGTCGGCGCTGACCAATCGGCTGGCGACAGGCTGCGGGTGACCGGGCGGACTGTATGAGGCCGCGCCGCCAAGAGGGAGGCGCGTCCTGCGCAATCCCAGGGCGTGAATCTGCAGCGTGGTCACTGAGCTAGCGGGAGCGGCCGGCTGAGTCCCATGTGGCGCGGCCATCAAATAGTGTAAAGCACATGCCGCTCAGGGTTGCGCCCTCGAGCCCGACTGCGCCGGCTGGGACCGTGAGCTTGACCCAGCGGCCGGCGGGAGGCAGAGCTCCCGCGGGATGGCGTCCGGCCGATCCGCTCCTGCCGTAGGTGATCGTGTTCGTTCCCCAGTAGGTGCGGTGTTCCCAAGAGGAGCCGTCATTCCACGACAGCATGACCTCGCTCGGCGGATGGTCGGCATCAAGGTAGACCCAGGCAAAGAGGAAATCGCCGGCGCCGACCGAGAGGGTCGCGCTGGCGCCGGTGAACCCGTGCTCGTGCAGGCCGGGCGAGAGGCTGGACTGATGGGCGAGGGAGCCGGAGCGCGGCGCCGGGTTGGCCGCGATCCAGTTCCATCCGTCGCCCCCGCTTGAGGTGGGGACGCCATCGACCGGCAGGGCGCCCTCCAGCCACGCGACGACGGCGCTGTTGGCCTCGAAGGCGTCCGCCGCAAAGGCGCGGCGGCCGTCGGGCCACTCGATTTCCACCTCGACCCACTGCGAGCCGCTGTTCTTCGGCGAGATGGTATAGGCGGGGCCAAGGGCGGGTTCCTGGTCGCGGGCCTCCCAGACAATGCGTGCAAGGGAAAGACTCTCCCCGGGCGCTTCGACATGCAGGGTGACCGGCGCCTTCAGCTGGACCGGCAGCCTTGGGCACGCGATCTCGGCGCGGGCGCTGCTCCATCGCCGCCCGGCGGACGGCGACCCGCCCGCCAGAAGCGCCGCGACCATGAGGCTCCGCGCCTGGTTAACGGCGATGAACTCCGTGGTAACGTTATAGGCGTCGCTCCAGCGGTCGTAAAAGGGATAGGGCCCCACGGCGGCGTTGTCATCGGGATAGGTAGCGTCGCGAAGCTCCGACCCGTAGGCCGGCATGTACTGGAAGGCCGCCTGGATATTCCCGATCGGAATGCCCGTTGGCGGCAGAGCCCTTCGGTCGTTCTGGGCGAATTGATCGACCAC
>CAAGKR010096735.1_pt1 | contig 10430 bp, 16 predicted proteins | sample 2556971 | NCBI WGS metagenome assembly CAAGKR01 (sample SAMEA5207829, study PRJEB30636) | soil metagenome | biome: forest; feature: boreal; material: soil | place: USA | collected 2011-09 | depth 1 m
GCGAACAGCCAAACGAAATTGTTTGTAAGTGTCTGATAATAAAGACCTTATAGTGTCTCTGTTTCTTCAAGTCATCCGAAAATTTCAATTGACATTTTTTGTCACTTATGACATTTTTTGTCACATTTTACAGTAAGTGCAGTGTTTTCAACACGTTACGAGCCGAAACAGCATACAATCGGTTCGCGATGCAAACGATAATTAATGAAACATCAAATGGCTGGCTAATTAGTCAACATATAAGTATAAGAAACTAAAGAGTTTATGCCGATTAACCCAAATTCGAAGCGATACAGTCCAAACTATCATCGAGAATGCGCGTATAAGTATAGGCGAGCGCGTCCGAAGTCTTACATTCTGCATCGCACTAAAGGAAATGCGAAGGTAAGAGGAATCCCTTTCTCATTGACCATAAAGGACATACCAGATATTCCTAAGTTTTGTCCAGTGTTCAATTGGATTGTTTTAGAGTATCGTGTCGGTGAAGGTATTCACGAGGGTTCACCTAGTCTGGATCGCATTGATAACAAAAGAGGTTATGAGCCGGGCAACGTTAGGATTATTAGCTTCAGGGCGAACCAGTTAAAGAGCAATGCGACCAGCGAAGAACTGCAAGCGTTAGCCTTAGACTATATACATAACATCAAGTGAATCAACAGTTTGCAAAGAATTGTGCAATAAACGCAACGTATCGAACGATGACGCGAAACGGAGCAGAGCAGTCGAGATGCCATTCGACGTCCGATAAAGCCTTTAGTATCAATAGCATAGAGCGTTGCTTGTATTATGCTGAAAGCAAAGGCTTTATGCTAAGTCCTTTGCAATCAGCGATTTAGAGCCCCGTGACCCGCCCCAAGGGGTCCCTTCTGGCCGACCGACTTGGCGACTGACAAATTTTTCTGTGGGTCCCGGCCACACGAGCCCGGTAGGCGCACCGCCGGGTACGCCCGGTGGCTACCCGCCACCCCCGCCCGTCCGGTTCGTCTCCGTCCGGCTGGCGAGCATGGAGCACCATGTCACGAGTCATCACAGCTACACCTGAAGTTTCGATACATTCTGTAAACTCACCGGCAAGCATGACCGCCATGACGGTTGCCGCATGGGTGAAGTTGTCGGACTACAACGTAGTCGGTGGTGGTGGTCCCGTCTTCGTAAAAGACCCGTCTGGAAATTATCTAACTTGGTTGTACATTCTTAACGATGGCACTCTTTACGCAAGCTCGGGCGCATTGGATTTGGGTGGCATCGGTGCTCGGTCTGTAGTTGCCTCTGGTTCTGGATATGCTGTAAACGACACAGGCGTTGTGATCGGCGGAAGCCCGGATACTCCGGCTAACGAAGCGACATATCAAGTCTTGACCATAAGTGGAAGCACGGTCTTGACTGTTGGAATTGTCGGACCGGGAACCGGGTACGCAGCCGGTCAAACTTACGCAACTCAGAAAACAAGTGGCGCGGGCAATAATGCTCTGACTATTTCTGTAAGCACTCTAGTCAATCGACTTTCTGCTCTTAGCCAGTCGAACGAAACTGTTCCTCTGAATGCATTTACGCACGTTGCAATGACTTGGGATTCATCTGTAGACGGGTTGATTCGTCTCTACATAAACGGCGTTGAATGCACGTATCAATCCGCAAGAACACGTTCCAAGATTACGGAAACATCTGCCGGTCCGTGGTACATTGGCGATGACCACGCGGCTTTCACAATCAATGCGGCTATTGCTGAAGTTGCAATTTACAATACCGCGTTGAGCGGAGCGGCCGTAACAGCACTGGCCGCTAGCACAAGTGGTGCAACCGGTTCTCCTGTTGATTATTGGCATTTGTGTGGTTTGGCGAGCCCAGAACCGAATTCTGCGAATCCAACGAATTTCGGAACTTTGAGTGTACCGGCTCCAGCGAAAGGCCCCAACTCTCCGGGCTATCAAGGTTGTGTCATAATCGTGTCTACAAAAGAATCAGTCGGTCTAGGACAGTTCGGCGGCACAACGTTGGCGAAGGCTTTCTTCAATCCGTCGAGTTTTGATTTGATTCAGATTTTGAACGAAGGCGGCCAGTGCGTTTGGAAGCTGTCATCCGCCGGAGTCGTGTCTGTTAATCCGGTCAGCAAGACTGCTAAGGCTTTGTGGACTTTCTTTGGTGCAAGCTTTGCATTAGCATTTCCGAATCCGTTGGCTCAGGATATTCTCCAAGTTGTCGGGCCGGGACAAGTTATCCATTTCTGGATCGATTCGACAGGCGCAGCACACACGGCATAAGGAGTACGATGGAATTCCATAATCAAAGTTCGTTTCATCTGTTGCTGTTCGTCACCGGCACGGTATTGTTTGCTATCGCTGGGTTTGCTTGGCCTGTTCCTGTAGACTCGTATCGAACCAAGATCATCGGTTTGGGATTGTTCTTTTGTGCGTTGAGCACATTTTTCTAATTGGGAGATAGTATGCTTACAGGACTCATCGTTGGTTTTGCCATAGGCATCGTTCTATCGGGAATGGTTCATACGTGGATTACCCGAGAAGCCGTAGCTGTCAAAGCGGATATTGCGGCTGAGTTTTCGAAACTTAAACCGAATCTCGCGAAGGTCAAAGCTCTTATCGTCAAGCTGTAAGGAGTTGTATGAAAATCCGATTGGTATTGGCAGCACTGTTGTTTTCTTCGCTTTCAGTTATCGGCGCTTACGGGCAACGCCAGCCTCGGTCACAGCCGCAGCATAGCTACACCCAGCAGTATCGGCCCAAGCGTCAAGCCAAGCATCGACATATTGTCGTGCAGTCTCGCAGTCAAAGTCATTTGAAGCAGCGCGACCGAGAAATACAACAGAGACAAGGCCGCAGATAAATGTCACTGCTTCTTTTGATCGTCATACTGCTGGTCGTTTTCGGCGGCGGGTCGTATCATAATACTTTAGGAGGGCAGCCCCTCCTAAACGCAACTTTAAGGTGAACCATGTCGGTCTACTCAGCACCCGATTGTCGGAATTATGGTCAGTTCCCAAATAACACTGTCACCACACAGTTGACTGTGTTTTACACGGTTCCGGCGCACCCGTCACACACAGCACCGACGGATAGCCGGGCCGCTGGCGCACCGACGGATTCTCGGAATGTCGGCCTAACGCCAACACAGATTCCGAATAACTGTCGAACCTTGAGTTCGTACATTCACTAATACCGCTTGACATTTGTTCTCTGTCGTGGTAGACTGTTTATGTAGGCAGGCTTGGCTCAGTAGCGACGGCACCGCATTTGTAATGCGGAGGGGAAACCCCGCGGGAGTGCAAGTCTCTCAGCCTGCTCCAAATTCTTAGCCCGTTTAGTTTAACGGCAGAACGCTGACCCGGTACGTCAGAGGCGGTTAGCTCCAAAGATTGTGCTTGACAAAGTTTTCAAGCTGTGATAGACTGTTAGTGTAGTAGAGATTCAGACCATAACCTGACACCCGGACGCATAAGAGTTATGGGCCACGCTCACTCAGTGAGACACTCGACGGCGACGTTGGGTTGTTGAGGCCGGGGTCTTAGAATCTCAAAGTTCTACAGGTCGGTAAGATAGCGGCTATTCGGCGCGTCTCCAAAACGCTGCAACGCGAGTTCGAGTCTCGCCCGTCCTGCCATGCAAGGTTGTGGGCTTCGGTCTGCGGCCTTGCGCCAATTTCTGTAGCGCGATGGTGTAATGGTAACACGATAGCCTCATAAGCTATAGTTCCGGGTCCGACTCCCGGTTGCGCAACCATCTTCAAGTAGTAAAAGCACTATCGCGAGACAGGAGAAGCATGCTGGTCGAATTTACCGCGACTGTAGCGGCATCACTAGGACAAGTCCTCGATGCCCGGACTACACAGGTCGCGTTAAATGCGAAGGTTGGTCGAGAGTTGAATTCCGTGAGCCGGTTCTTGATTGAACGACTCGGGTTCATTTGGTACTACATCATCAAAGCAGCGTTGTACCCAGCTATGTTTCTGGGTTTGGCGTTTCACTCGACCAGCACTCTTTTCTTCATCGGCGGTTTCGGGATTGCATGTGCAGCATGGAACTACTTCAAGATTTTACGACCCAGTGGTTTGAAAGTTTTCTGATGGGCAGTCGATTTTCTAGTTTCTGTTCCGATGTCGTTTAACCGGCAGGACACAAGTCTTTGGAACTTGTTATCTAGGTTCGAATCCTAGTGTCGGAACCAACTTAATCATCAACGTCTTTAAGGAGACAACGATGAGCAGGAATCATCGAATTGTAGAGCAACTCGGAATGCCACACGGCACCGCGTGTAATCGCCTTCGCAAGATGATTTTGTTGGACCTTTTGAAGAGGCTTCGAGCAAACATTTGTTTCAAATGCGGAGAGTCAATTCAAGTTGTTGAAGATTTAAGCATAGAGCATAAGCAACCGTGGGAAGGAATTTCGGCGGAGTTGTTTTGGTCTTTAGAGAACATAGCGTTCTCACATTTGCGGTGCAACACGAAAGACAGAAGTGCTAAAGGCGTTTCTAATATCGCCTTGAGACGAGAACATCCGGCGGGCAAGCACTGGTGTATAACGCATAAGAAGTATCTTCCGGCAGAGAATTTTGGTGTGCGCAAGAAGCACTGGTCAGGTCTAAATGAAGTTTGTAAAGAACATCAGCATCCAGAAAGAGAGTAACAATGGTTTTCCAGTTCAAGCCTTTGCAGGATAAAGTTTTCGTCAAGAGAATTGATGAGCAGGAAACACTTCGCAACGGGTTGTTCATTCCCGAGACAGCGAAGGAGAAGCCGCAGGAAGCCGAAGTGATTGCCGCGGGTCCGGGCAAGGTTCTGGATAGCGGAGTGATTGTGAGTTCCGGTTTGAAGCCCGGCGACCGCATTCTATTCGGCAAGTACAGTGGCACTGAAATCAAGTTTGAGGGAATTGATTACTTAATTCTTCGACAAGACGAAATCTTTGGTCGGATTGTCCCTGAATTGATTAATTAAGAAGGGGTCGAGTATGAACATTCTGCGAAAGATTCTAGCGAAGTGGTTGTTTGGCGGTCAAGCGATCAAGATTTGTTACGAGCCGACTCCAGAAGGCGGCATCGGCCGCGGTTGGGTTTCAGGTGAAGGCGGCTGGTTCTTCAATTTCGATTTTCGCAAAAAGAATTAAGCGGGCTTGGCCTATAGGCTGGGCATCTGCCCTCCAAGCAGAATAAGCGAGTTCGAGTCTCGCAGTCCGCTCCATCTTTGCCCCTGTCGTTCAATAGACAGGACGCCAAGCCTCTAACTTGGTCATGCGGGTGCAATTCCTGCCGGGGGTACCATTTGCTTCTGTAGCTTAAACGGACAGAGCGCTCGTTTCCTAAACGGGCCGGTGCTGGTTCGACTCCAGCCAGAAGCACCAAGTGTGTAGGATGGATAGCGTCACTCGGGTTATAAATTGGTAAAGCCCGCCGGAGTGCTACCATCTGCCAATATAAAATTTCAAAGGGTGTGTCGTTCAGCGCATAGGACTACGGTCTTCGAAACCGTTAACCTCGGTTGGAATCCGAGCATGCCCTCCAATTCCCGAGTGCGATGGTTCGCACAACCGTCTTATAAACGGTCGCGGCAGATAACCGCTTGGCTCTGGTCCGATTCCAGACTTGGGAACCACTTCTAAGGCCCTGTCGTCTAGCGGCAGGACGCTTCCGTCTCAAGGAAGTGACAGCGGTTCGACTCCGCTCATGGCCATCAATCTTCGGACCTAAGTCGTCCGACGTTGCTAACTTATACTCGGTACGGTGAAGCCGAGGCTGCTTTTCTATACGCTGCTGGCAGAATGGCTCATGCACCTGCCCTACACGCAGATCATCGGGGTTCGATTCCTCGGCGGCGTACCATTTGTAGAAGTCTATAGGGGTGTGGCTCAATCGGCACAGCAGACGGTTGTTACCCGTCCATTTACAGGTTCGAATCCTGTTGCCCCTGCCATTTCTGTTGTGGTGTAGTTCAACGGAAGAACGCCCGCCCGATAAGCGGGAAGCGAATGTTCGATTCATTCCGCCGCAACCAATTTTACGGAGCCATCGCCTAGCGGCCTATGGCGCTCCAAGAGAGTTCGAATCTCTCCTTCTCCACCATTTTCTGTTCCGATGTAGTTCAATTGGCAGAACGACGGGCTCTGAACCCGTTAATCTACGTTCGAGTCGTAGCGCCGGAACCAATTTGGGGTTGTCGTCTAATGGCAGGATGACAGGCTTTCAACCTGTCGGCGAGGGTCCGATTCCCTCCAGCCCTTCCAATTTTGAGGATACAATGAAAGAGCGTTCATCATCTTCCGACAGTTCGAGCAGTACGCTGCGGAGAGTTGACGGAACGGCAACGTAACCGATTGCTATTCGGTAGTCAACCGAAAGGTTGTCCGAGTTCGAATCTCGGGCTCTCCGCCAAATTTTATGGATGAGAGCGCCTAATGGTGGGCATCTGTCTCGAAAACAGTGACACGTAGTAATGCGTGAGGCCGTTCGATTCGACCCTCATCCGCCAATTTTGAATCTTAATCCAAGACCGGAGGGTCAAAGATTATGAGCAACAAGAAAAAGAACGATACGCTCGGAATGCCGCACGGCACTGCAACAGGACGATTGAGGAAGTTGGTCTTGTTCCGGCAGTTAGAGAAACACAAAGAAAATGTTTGTGTTCGATGCGGTAAGACTATTGAAACAGCAGATGAGTTAAGCACAGAACACATCAAGCCGTGGGAAGGTATATCTGCTGAATTGTTTTGGGATTTGAACAACATAGCATTTTCTCATCTTAGTTGCAATAAGCCCCATTCTTATCCGCGTGCTAAGATTGAGCCGACATCCGGAACGAATTGGTGTTATCGATGTAAGGAATTTAAGGACATAAAGTTTTTCGGTAAATGTTCTTTTCGGAGAACAGGTTTGGAAAACAGATGTAGGGATTGCAAAAATTACCAGAACTCTTTGCGGGAAAGATAATCATTTAGGCTTCGTCGTCAAGTGGTAAGACAGTTGTCTGCAAAACAACAATGCGGAGGTCCGATTCCTCCCGAAGCCTCCATAAAGTTTCAATGGTGTTTGTAGTGTAATGGGAGCACTCTAGCCTGTGAAGCTGGAAGAGCGAGATCAAAACTCGCCTTACACCCCAAATTTTAGGAGAAGCAAATGAGAGACATAACAGACCCAGCCCCGAGTTTCGGGGCGTAGCGTAGTCCGGTCCATCGCGCTCGTTTTGGAAACGAGAGTTCGCAGGTTCGAATCCTGCCGCCCCGACCATTTCTGAAAGCAAATATGAAACGAATCTACATACAGCGGTCAAGTATACCGGCCTTTCAAGCCGGGCACGACGGTTCGAATCCGTCCAGCCCTACCATTTGAGGAAAGCCCCGACCAATTTATGCCGTATAAAAATAAGGTAGAACGAAATCATGTTGACCGAAAACGTCATAGACTGCGCATAGATTTAGTAAGAGAAGCTAAGAATAAGCCGTGCGCCGATTGCGGCATAGCTTTTCCCTATTACGTTATGGATTTCGACCACGTTCGCGGAGTTAAGAAGTTTGGATTAGGACAGTCTCATCAACGAAGTTCGGTTGCTATTTTAGCAGAGATAGAAAAGTGCGATGCTGTATGCGCGAACTGCCACAGAGAACGGACTCATAAACGGAAAGAGGGTATTCTTTGAGGCGAATTTACATAGTCGTGCCGAAGAAGTTGAGAACGACTCCACCGGTCAAAGTGACCTGTGGGTTCGCTCACGCACAAGTTCATCATGCGACTGTCAAGGCGTGCAAGCGTTTCAAGTTGTCGCATCTGTGCGCAGTAATCGTCATGCAAGTTCCGAATACGGCCTCTCTTAACAAGCTGGCGGTGGACTTGATACAGGCTGGCATTAAGTATGAATCCTATTGGGAGACGAGTGATCGTTTCAAGGGTAAGGCCCTGACCGCTCTGGTGACGAATATCCAGCCCGGCCGGATGAAAGAGTTTGATGGGCTCAAGTTGTGGGCCTGCGAGTAACGGAGAAGACATGGCGACGGCCAAGAGAATTCGTAACGGAATATGTTGTCGCTTCCCGGTAATGTGAGAATTATTTCCTATCGGGCGAACAGCTTAAAACAGGACGCAACGTTTGGCGAGCTTGAAAAAGTTTATCAAGACGCCGTTCGTCTGCAAGGATAAATATTATGGCCGTTATATCGGGAAATGTAGGCGGCACTCTGGGTTCCGGCGCAGTAATCCACATCAACAATAAGCGTGGAACGGTTGTTAAGAAAACGGTGGCAGACGGCAGCGGGAACCATTCAGTTTCCCTTCCTGATGACACGTATATCGTCCGCGCTACTCTAGACGGTTTCATAATTCGTCAACAGTATGAGGTTGTTGTGCGCGGGGTTGACGTAACGGCTTTGAACTTTACTATCTCGGCGATCAATTCTAAGAACCAGTAACATGCCAAACGATTACGAAATTGCGCATCAAGCGCGAAAGAAAGCCGCCACGCAAGACGAGAAGGATGAAGCTGCCTACAATGCGTACCAAGACGGTTCGGAGCCCGGCATGGCTCACCCGGCAATGCGCGGAATAAGTTACGGCTCTAAGCCGATCATCAACGGTGTTTCACAAGCGAGAGGAGTTGTAGACCGAAATGTCATTACTCCCGAAGACATTACGCCCGTTGTTAACAAACCGAAACTAACAAGAACATAATTTTCTGTGGGTCGCGGGTGCGAGCGGCAGCATTCTCGCCTTTTAAGCGATGGGGTCCGAGTTCGAGTCTCGGGCGGCCCACCAAATTTTATGCCAGTTGTTCAGAATAATTTTAGGTTCGTAGCTCAACGGCAGAGCACCGCTCTCTTAAAGCGAGGGATGTGAGTCCGATTCTCACCGAGCCGACCAATTTACAGGACGTGAATGGGTACACCTAGCAAGAGCACCATCATCGGTCGCTACCAAACTGATGCGCAGAAAAACGATTTTCTACAACTTGAGAAACTGAATGGCGGGTCGATCTTCGGTGGAATAGACGGGGCCGGGCATCTCTTCGGAACTCTTGCCGCGGGCGATATCCAAGGCGTTCTGGTCAAGGCAGCAGATTATCAAATCACGTCTGCCGATAATGGACAACTTATTTCGGTCAACTCTGGCAGCACGGTCAATTTGACCTTGCCGGTTGTGAGCCCGTCGTCTCCTTGGTTCATTCAGGTTGAGTGTATTGGTGCCGGTAATGTCGTCATCCATTCGACGCCGACAATTGACAGTTCAAGTTCCACAGTCACCCTGACGCAGAATCAGGGTCTTCAGATCATCAGTAGCGGCACGGCTTACTTCACTCAGCGTGGTATTGCTGGTGCAGGCGGCGGCACCGGATTTGCTGGTGTAAGCGCACAGACGAATGACTACACGTCTTCGAGCGCCGATACCGGAAAACTACTCACCTTCACGAAAGCCTCCTCAGTCACTCTTACTCTACCCGCAGCCCAACCCGGCCCCACATGGTTTATTTATGTGCAGAACCGCGGTGCAGGTTTTCTCACAATCAATCGAAACGGTTTGACCATCGATGGTGCTGCGCAAAATATCGGCTTGCTTCAAAACAGCGGCTTGATGATTTTCTGCGATGGTGCGAACTACTTTACCGACCGTGGGGTTACAGGTGTTGGGAATGTAAACGCTCAAGCCATTGACTACACGGCGTTGGCTACAGACAGCGGAAAACTGATTTCCACGAACAAGGCGACAGCGATTCAGTTGACGCTGCCTGCGACTTCTCCCGGCCCATATTGGTTCATTGCAGTTCAGAACATCGGTGTCGGTACGCTGACAATCAATCGTAACAGTTTGAACATTGACGGCGCTGCTTCTAATTTGACTTTGACAACCGGTCAGGGCATTTCCATCTACACAGACGGTACCAACTATTTTACTGAGCGCGGAGCGGGTACGACAAGCGGTACTGCTCCTGCTGCGTATCTAGGATGGCACAACGTAAAGGATTACGGCGCTGTTGGCGACGGTGTAACTGACGACAGTGCGGCAATTCAAGCTGCCATCAACGCCTCGACGGGCTACGCGAAAATCACGAATACGGTTTTGACTTCCAACGTAGCGACCTTTACTGCCGTCAACACAAATTACGCTGCGGGTCATACTGTCATTGTCTCCGGCTGTGCTAACCCGGCGTACAATGGAACTGTAACCATTCTTTCTGCTACCCCCACACAATTTACTGCCACTATCACTCATGCCAATATTGGCTCCAGTGCTGAAGTTGATGCGGTATCGTTGAATAACAATGTTGGCGGGACTGTTTATTTTCCTGCGACTTCTATCAACTACTATGTGGCAAGTACGATTACGATTGGTAGTTGGAGCAATCCGTTTACTCGCCAAGTTCGTCTATTGGGCGACACCGGCTCGAACGGCGGCGGCGAGGATCAATTTGCCAATGCTCCGAGAATCAAGATACAAGGA
>CAAGKR010390661.1_pt1 | contig 10427 bp, 11 predicted proteins | sample 2556971 | NCBI WGS metagenome assembly CAAGKR01 (sample SAMEA5207829, study PRJEB30636) | soil metagenome | biome: forest; feature: boreal; material: soil | place: USA | collected 2011-09 | depth 1 m
GATTTTGTATGGGCACTGGACAATATGTGTATGGCCATGTTACTTTCCGAGAGATACGAAGAATCACTCGACTGTTTTAATAAAGCGCTGGAAATCAATCCAACAGATGAAATACTGCTCAATAACAAGGCATTTTTACTGTCATCCATGGGCAAGTTTGATGAAGCAATTGAAATATTTGATCGTATATTGGATCAAACCGATAACAGAACATCTGTGCTTAAGGAAAAATCCAACTGTCTTTTAAATCTCGAGAGATATGCTGAAGCATTGGCATGTCTGGAAGAAATTTTAGAAGAAGAAACAGATGATCCGGACATCTATTTCAAGAAAGGAAATGCTCTTGGAGGTCTAAGAAAACCATTAGAAGCATTAAAAGCCTTTGAAAAAGCATTGGAATTAGATCCATTATATGTGGAAGCTTGGAACTCTAAAGGAGTTGCATATGGGCTTTTAAAAAGCTATGAAGATTCAATTATATGTTTTGACCATGCCATTGACATTGATCCAGATGATGACAGGGCGTGGTTCCTAAAGGCAAAAACCATATCAGCAATGGGAGATTTAGGAGATGCCCTAGAATGTTACGACAGATCCCTTGAAATCAATCCAATAAACACAGAAGCATGGTACAGAAGGGGTGTTGTTTTATACGATCTCAAAATATTCCCTGCATCAATAGAATCCTACGAAAAGGCAATAGAACTAGATGAAAATTATGCCGAAGCATGGAATGGTAAGGCACTTTCACTCTATGAAATAGGTGAACATGAGGAAGAAATAAGCTGCTACAACAAGGCAATTAAAATTAACCCCAACTTTTCAGAGGCATGGACCAATAAGGGTGCAACCTATTTAACCATGGAAATGGACAACGATGCACTGGAATGCCTTGATATGGCACTAAAATTAAACCCAGAAGATCATAATGCGTGGATGAACAAAGCCAGTGTACTCATACGTCTAGAAAAACTTGAAGAAGCAATAAAATGCTGTGATAAAGCTTTAAAAATTAAGCCAATATTATTGCCAGCTTTATTTCTTAAAATACGAACACTTCAAACTCTTGAGAAGTTCCAAGAATCTGTTGATAGCCTTGACAGAGTACTTGACCTGGAACCTGAAAACGATGAAGCATGGTTTTTAAAGGGCATATCACTGGAATATATGAATAAAACCGAAGATGCTCTAGAATCATTTAACAGCGCCCTTGAAATCGATCCCAAAAATGTTGGTGCATGGTACTTCAAAGGAAGATCACTGATGTACCTAGGTAGAACCGACGAATCCATAAAATGCTTTGAGATGGTTACACTGATGGACACAGAAAACTATGATGCGTTCCTTTTAATGGGTATCATGCTGTTGGAGCTTGAAAGATACAAGGAAGCATATGAGAATTTTGAAAAAGTTTTGAAACTAAACCCTGGAAATGAAGAAGCTTTAATCAAGAAAGGGCAGTCATTAGGATTCCTTGAAGAACCTGAAAAAGCATTAGAATGTTTTGAAGAAGTTTTGAAGATCAACAGCGATAATATAGAAGCTTTAAATTATAAGGGAGTGGCTTTGAAACACATGCAAAAATATGAAGAGTCCATAAGCACTTTTAAATCCTTAATAAGTAAGGAACCCGAGAATCCATGGGCATGGCATCAGATTGGGTTAGATTATAAGGAACTCGAAAAGTATCAAAAAGCTGTAGAAGCCTTTGACAATGCATTGGATATTGATCCTAATTTTATTCTCGGATATCTTGAAAAGGGTGTGACATTAGGCCTTAATAAACAGTATCCTGAAGCAATGGAATGCTTCGATGAAGTACTATTAAAGGATCCTAAAAATCCAGATGCTCTTCAATTTAAAAAGATGACCATGGAGTTCATGGATGAAAAGAATCAAGAATGAAGTAAATATGCCAATTTAATAATCAATAAATAATCAGGTGAAAAAAATATGGACTACAAGGAATTACAAAGCTACATGGAACTAAGTCCCTTTGAGGTGCAGTTTGCACTGACCAATATAGCTGGAAATTTCAGGGATCACACCCTTTTAAATGCTGGACGTGGAAATCCTAATTGGATAGCTACAACACCACGTCAAGCATTTTTTACACTGGGTATTTTTGCAATTGAAGAAACTAAGTGTAATTGTGAATATATTCATACCGGTTTCCACCCTGAAAAGGATGGAATAGCGAAACGTTTCCAAGAATTTTCAATAAACAACCCTGATATGCCAGGTATGAAATTTTTAAAAGATTCAGTAGCCTATGGAATTGAAAATTTAGGATTTGAACCAGATTCCTGGGTTTATGAATTAGTTATTGGTTGTCTTGGAGACTTTTATCCAGAACCCGATCGTATACTGCCACATACCGAACGGGTTGTACAGTCATTTCTAGGGGAATATTTATGTAACAAAGACGAAAAAATCTGTCACACCTACGATCTATTCGCAACCGAAGGGGGAACTGGAGGGATAATATATGTTTTCAACTCACTAATGGAAAACAAACTCATAGCCCCTGGTGATAAGATTGCCATTGGATCGCCAATATTTAGTCCCTACCTTGAAATTCCACATTTAAATGATTATAATCTTGAAGAAGTAGAAATTATAGCTGATGTAGAAGATGAGTGGCAATATCCTGATTCAGAGATAGATAAACTTAAAAATCCATCTATTAAAGCATTTTTTGTTGTTAATCCAGGTAATCCTCAGTCTAGAGCCATAAGGCATGAGACTGTCAAGCGTATAGCAGATATTATAAAAAATGATAATCCTAACCTTATAATCATAACAGATGATGTTTATGCATCCTTTGTCGAAGGTTTTCATTCATTAATGTCTGTAATCCCTTCAAACACCATATGTGTGTATTCATTCAGTAAACATATGGGTTGTACTGGCTGGAGGTTAGGGGTTGTGGCCTTGGCCCAGGATAATAGAATTGATAAGATGATATCGTTACTTCCAGATAATGATAAAAATAAATTAATTGAAAGATATCAGAGCATAAGTTTAGAACCAGAAAATATGAAATTCATAGACCGTTTAGTTGCAGACAGTCGTTCTGTAGCACTTAAACACACAGCAGGTTTATCATTACCGCAACAGACCCAAATGACCCTATTTTCATTATTTTTCATTATTGAAGACAATGTATCTTATATTAATGGAACTAAAAAAGCTCTTAATGGACGTATCCATGTACTATACAAAACTCTGGGACTGCCATTAAACTATGACAAAACAGCAACCAATTACTATGCAATTATAGATCTTCTTGAACTTGCAAGGGACAAATACAGTAGCCACTTTGCAGACTGGATGGTAGAAAAGTATAATGCATTAGCGTTTGTATTTGCTCTTGCAGACAAAGAATCAGTAGTATTATTACCAGGTGCTGGATTTGATGCCTCCAGTTGGTCTGTAAGAATTAGTCTAGCAAATCTAAGGTATGAGGCCTATGAAGAAATTGGTAAAAAAATGTTAGAAACCTTGGAAACAGCCTTCGAAGATTATCAGATCAGCACCCAGAAATAAGTATTTATTTGATGAAATTCTCTAGAATTTTAGAGATCAATAAATACATAAATTTTTTGTGAAGGTGAGAAAAGTGAAGTTTGAGCGGTTTTTAATGGTTTTAATGTTGTTTTCGGTTTGTTTTGTTGCATCTACAAGTTTTGTTTCGGCTGCAAATAATACAACCATTCATGCGGCAAATACCACTGTTTCTGCCCATATTCACCTTTAGATACTACCCCACCTGTAACAACGAGTACAAATCCTGGTAAAAGTGCTTTGAATGTTCCAGTTAATCAGCATATTAAAATTACCTATAATGAACCAGTAAAATTTGAATCCGGTTGGAGTGAACTTAGAAATGGTAATGGGCAGTTGCTTCCCATTACAAAATCCATAAGTGGCAATACCCTAACTTTAACACCAAAAAATTTATTGGATATGAGTACCACCTACACTGTTTCGGTGCATACAAAGAGTATTTCTGACTTGGCTGGAAATGGAATAGCTGTTAATTCTTTTAAATTTACAACAGCCATCAGAATCGATATCATCAACACTAAAACAGGTGGAGATATCACCCAAAATTCTGTTTTTGTACAGGAATATGCCGAAAACAGTTTTATCAGCGCAAATTATTTCAAAAGCTAAAAGTGGGACACCAATGGTCACATTTGGAGATGGTAATGGACCTAAGATTTTAATTGTAGCCGGTGTGCATGGGAATGAATTACCAGCCCCTGCAGCTGCAATGAAATTAATAAATTATCTTAATGGTAAAACAATACATGGTACAATCTATATTAATACCCTTTGCAATTCCATACAACTCCGCACATACCCAGCGATACTGGAAAGGTCAAAATCCCAATATGGTTGCCAATGTTTATAGAACTCCAACCAATATAATTGTTAATTTAGCAATGAAAACTACATGTTAGTACACTTGGAGATTTCCATTCATCTCAACCCGGCGGTGTGCATGGGAAGGATGCAATATTCTGTTCACAGTCACCCACATATAAAAGCTATGCAATAGCATCGTATATCAGTAAAAACATAGGAACATCACTTATTACCTATAAAAAAGCAGGCGTAGAATACCCCGGAGCATTAGAAGACGAATGTAATTTACATGGCATACCAGCTGTTACATGTGAAGTTCTTGAAACACACGGCACAGTATCCTCCGATAAACTGAATAAATCTTACAGTGAGATGATGGCCAATTTAACCTATTATCATATCCTTTGATTACATTTAAATCTGAAACAGGTAGTTACAATATTTGGAGAGGGTGAATTATTTAAATAATATTTTTTTTTAATTATTGCATAATCTTTATAAGTGATTTAATTTAATGTTTTTAATAATTCCAGTACACAAAAGGTATTTGGATTAAATAATTATTTATTCGACATATTATGTGAAATTCGACCCTATAAATTTTATTATAAGATTTTGGATAATAATAAGGGCATTACACTGGTAAAGTTTGTAAATAATATATTTTAAAACTAAAAAATTGTGTAATATAGGGGTAATTTAACTTAATATCGCATATTATATAGAAATATATCATGAATTTGAACTGTATTGAATGTGATTAAATATTTACAAATATCCTATGGACGTTATAGAGTGTTACAATGAATTGCAACATAGTCATTCTAATGGTGGTAATGATTACAGCATTATTATGTGGTTCAGCTACTGCTGCAACTGTCAATTCGACATAATATTACATCTAATTTTACTACAAATAAGCTGGTTTCAAAAAATCCATATCCAGATTTGGTTGTTAAAAATGTTACTGTACCTTCAATTGGTGTAAAGGGAAAAACCATAACAGTGGTAAATTCGATTAAAAACCAGGGAAATACAGGATCTAAGGGTTTCTATGTAAATTACTACCTTAAAAACACTTCATCTAGTAAACCTATTTATATTGGGCGGAGATACGTCACAAGCCTAGGAGCAGGTAAAACACTAACCCAAAACACCGAACTAACCATTCCAACAGCCATAGCAAATACCAGCTACTACATAATGGTATACGCAGATTATACCAACCTAATAAAAGAATCAAATGAAACCAACAACCACAACTACAGCAAAACAAAAATTAATATTCTAAACAGTGGTAGACCGGTTTATATAACCAGTGACAACATTAACAAATACACTGCAGATGATATTGCCAGAATAAACAACATTGTTTTGGGCTTACAATCACTGGGACTATATGCTGTTAACTATGGTAGGTCCAAACGAACATGATAATATTATTTTTAATACCACAATACCACAGAACGCTTTAATTGTAAATATATATGGTGGTGTTTGTGCCGGTACAATATGGGAGATGACCCAAAGTTGGTATAGATACTACATGGGTAATAGAAGTGTATTCTCTGTCTGGATTAATACTACAACCAATATAGACAACGTTCCATTTTTACGGCGGGCGTATGATGATAACACAACACCAGTATATGGCTCTAATAAAACCGGGGAATTTCTCAATGCTAAAGACATAAATAACAATGGTGTAATTGAACCGGGTCCATCAACATATGTGAATAATACACTGGTATCAGTTAATCGAGAAGATGGAATATATTATCCAGCTGAAATAATGAAAAAATATGGTTACAGTTATCTATATCAAGAAAATGGAGACATTCAAACCATAATAAACGCAATATACAATTATTTAATGTCAATTTCATAAATAAATAAAAAATAGAATCTTTAGGATTCTATAAATAATTCTCAATTTAAACCACATTTATTTTATTTAACCCCAGTTATCCTGTGAGATAATTTCTTCGATTGTTTTTCGTGGCCTGGCATCTGGATCTTCATCAGGGTATCCTAATGTGATCATACCCACCACTTTGATATCTTCGGGTATTTTAAGCACGTTTCTAACTAATTTTTCATCATATGCACCTAACCAGCATGTGCCCAGTTCAAGTTCTGTTGCTTGGAGTATCATAAATGACAATGCTATTGAGAGATCTACTGTGTAAGCATACTGTCCGCATGGCATGATCTTTTCAGACTCTGTTGAACATGCTGCAATTAAAACTGGAGCTTCTCCAACAAATTTTTGACCCATACATACATCTACAAGTTTTACTCTGGTATCTTTATCCTTAACAACCACAAATTTCCATTCCTGGCGGTTGGCTGCTGATGGTGAAATTCTTGCAGATTCCAAGATTTTATTTAGCTTCTCATCTTCCACAACTGTATCTTTATATTTCCTTATACTTCTTCGAACTTCTATTGCTTTTGAAACATCCATATTATATTCCTCCATAACTTATTTTTTTTTTGATTAATAATTATTATATAAACTTCAAATTCCATTTAGGTGAACAACTTCATCTAAAGGCCTTCTACTACTTATGAATGTATTTTGTGGGCTATCATTATCTTTGTAACCCAATGCAATTCCAATTACTATGCTTAATTCGTCTGGAATTTCAATTGCTTTTCTTATGATCTTGGGGTAGGCAACTAGATTCACTGCAGGTGCTGAATCGATACCATACTCTTGAGCTGCCAGCATGATACTTTGTGAGAGGGATCCTAAATCAAACATTGACCATTCAGAGAGTGTCTCATGCATGCACAGATATATTACTATGGGAGCCCCAAATAATTTGAAATTAAGTTTCCAAGAAGCATTTATCGCTTCTTTATCTCCCTTTGATATTCCAAGATGTTTGTAAAGTTTAATTCCAAGTTCTTTCATACGTTCTTGGTGTTGTGCTGGCCACTCTGACATGAACGGAATATCGGGATCTGTTGGCACATCACCTTTAAAACTATCCATATAACATTTTCTAATAGATTCCAATACATCTCCACCGGCAATATATAATTCCCATGGTTGTGTATTGGCCCATGAAGGTGAACGTGTTGCATTTTCTATTATTTTAAGTAATATTTCCCCATTAATTGGATCACGTTTAAATGCCCTGCAAGTAAAGCGAGAATTCAATGCGTCTAAAACATCCATTATATCTCTCCAACAAATTTTTTGGTTAATTCCGAAAACAGATAATCTTCTTAAATTTTATGGGTCTAATATGGATTATAGTGTGTTATAAAAATCCTTAATCATTTCGGATGTATCTTCGATTAAAGGTTTTCCATGTCCTGATAGCATTATCCGGGGATTAAAATCTGAAATTTTTTTAACAGATTTTTTAAGTGCTTCACGATCATTTATTAGAAATGAAGGGGGTCCACCAACCTTATTTCCATCGTAGGTGAGTGTATCACCCACAAAAATAACACCATTATCAGAATTATATAGTGCTATGCTCCCAGGTGTATGTCCTGGAGTGTGTATAACCCTATAATTATCAACCATATCGTTTTCCTGTAGACCAATATCGGGTTTAATAAATTTGTAGCTGGTAAATGTTGCCATCAATCTCGAAACAAATCTCATATAAATTGGGTCCGATGATGGTTTTTCTCCAGAAATTATATCCACATCATCTTTGTAGGCTGCTACTTCGGCATTTGTGATTTTTTTTAGTTCATACAAACTACCAGTATGATCCATGTGGTGGTGTGTTAAAACAATGGTTTTAATATCTTCAGGTTTACCCTTAAGCACATTTTGAAGGTAATTAAGAATATTTTCTTGTTTCCCTGGTGTTCCTGTATCTATGAGTGTTGTTTGGTCTCCCAATATCAAATATGTATTTGCTGTTACTCCCTCAATCCAATGTACGTCCGATAAAATTTCCATTCAATACCCCCAAGTTATACTATGTTGATACATGTATTTTCAATTTGTTAGAAACCCACCCCAAATCATATGGGTAGTTTTATTAGAAAAGGAATTTTATTTATTTATATTATAAAATAACTATTATTTAAAAAAGCTTTGCATTTAATAGTTATCCTATCTATTGGAGGTTTATATATGCGTATATTTTATGTTGCAGGTGCAGTTGTACTCTTATTACTTGTTCCACTTTTATTGTACAGCACCACCAAATTAGCGGAAGGAAACAAAACATCAACCTACATCACTGCATTGTTATGTTTCATTGTTGGGTTAGGAACACTATATATCGGACTTATCTAAAATTCTTTTAATAATTTGGAATGAATTACCCCTAGATCATTATTTTATTACTTAATTTTTGATTGGAAACGATACTCCCCATTTATTTATTCTAAAATTTTTTTCGTGTTAAAGATTTAATATCTTTGGATCATAAAAAAAATTAATATAATAAATTATTTTGGGGGATATTTTTGAAGCTTAGAAAGGATTTTATTGTACTTCCAACTCTACGATCCACCGATGATCAACGTATTGAAAGACATGCTGACTGGCTTGAATTACTATTTGACCTGATATTTGTTGCCGCCATATCACAAGTAGCAACAAATTTAAGTGGTAACTATTCAGCAATAACCTTTCTAGAATCCATACCACTATTTTTTGCCATATGGTGGGGGTGGAGCGGACATACATTTTATTTAGACCGTTTCGGTACCGATGACATATTAAACAGGGTCATGACCATGGCACAGATGGTTGTTGTGGCTTATCTAGCAATCAACGTTAAAAATGCGTTAACAACCACTGGATCTGGTTTTGCTATTTCTTATGCTGTTTTGAGGTTCATATTAGTTGCCGAGTACATAAGGGTTGGTAGACTGATACCCGAAGCACGTCCCCTAACCCATCGTTACAGTATAGGTTTTGGTATTGCGGCCTTGATTTGGTTGTCATCGGCATTTGTACTCGCACCATGGCGTTTTATACTCTGGGGATTTGCATTATTAATGGATTTATTACCCCATTTACAGCTGGAGACATACATATTAACTTTCCCGTACATCCAACACATTTACCCGAAAGGTTTGGCCTTTTTACAATCATTGTTATTGGCAAGGCAATTGTAAGTATTGTATTTGCAATCAGTAATGTTGGCCTTGGTCTTTATACAGGTTTAATAGGTCTTATGGGACTTGTAATATCCTTCACAATTTGGTGGGGTTACTTCGAAGAGGCTGGAGGGGCTGAAACCCGTGTACAGGAGCGTGGAGATCAGATAGCTAAATATCAACTGTGGCTTTACTCGCATTTTCCACTGCTTCTTGGTATTGTGGGAACAGCAGCAGACTAGGGCATATCATAAATCTACCATTTGGAAGCGAATTATCTCATTCAGATGCATGGATACTGTGTATATCACTTTCAATAGCACTTCTATCACTCAGCCTGATATTTCTCTCATCATTTAAATGGGATGACTGTAAAAGCAGGTCGATTTTGGTCTTTAGAATACCATATTATCTGATTATAACCCTGGTTTTCCTAACAGGATTTTTAGGATCTTTAATATCGGGATTTATGATATTGGTTATTTTAACGATTCTGTGTATTATCAAGGTGTTAATTTCACTTAGAGAAATGCCAGACAATATATGCAACCTATAAAAAAATAGTAATATTCTGGATTTAATCTAGGTAATTTGCTCTAAAAACCCAATTAATCTGCTATTTTCATTATTTAAGAATATTCTGCCTTTTTCTGTTAATTTAAGATTTGATCCATCATACTGTGATATGTATTCTGTTTTTATGAATCCATTATCCATTATAGAATCTAATATTGTTCTTAAATGTTCTTCTGAATAGTTTGAAAGCAGGGCATATGTGTTGAGTTTATCAAGCTTATATTTAAATATAAAGGAGAATCATTTCCCTTTAAAACCAGCATAAAACGTTTAATACCTAGATCTATAGGAATCTCTGACAGACAATGTAATATGATCCTTGAGATTGCAGATTCATAATCCATTACCAAACGATCGATTACAGGTAAATTCTCACTGGTTTTACAGTCCAC
>CAAGKR010035907.1_pt1 | contig 10424 bp, 9 predicted proteins | sample 2556971 | NCBI WGS metagenome assembly CAAGKR01 (sample SAMEA5207829, study PRJEB30636) | soil metagenome | biome: forest; feature: boreal; material: soil | place: USA | collected 2011-09 | depth 1 m
ACTGATCGACGTGCCCCACGCGCGATCGCGAAATATCTTTCACGCCCGCCTTCGTCAGCGCATCCACGCCCTGTTGCCGCAATGCCTCTAGCGCCGTACGCGACCCAGTCCAATCCGTCTGAAAAAGGTTGTAGGCGTCCTCGATGGTTGCCGCCTGCTGCTTGATGTTCGCCTCAATCGCCAGCCGCGCCTTCTTCGTGCTGTGGCCGAAAATCGCGCCGATGAGGCCGCTGATTGCGCCCACGATCGTGCCCACAAGCGCACCGATGCCCGCTCCGAACGGTCCGCCGATCATAAAGCCGATGCCCGCGCCCGCGAGAAACCCTCCGCCAATGCTCTCCAGTACGCCTTTCACTCCACCGCGCTTATAACCGTCCGCGAGGAGCGCCAGGCCCCCCGTCGCGCCCAGTGTTGCGATCTGGCTTTGGGTGAAAAGTTTTCCGATCAGACTGGTGAACCCGGCGCCGCCCGCGCCGCCGCCCGCGCCGGACGGCATTATCGTCCCGAGGGCGCCGGCACCTTGCCCAGCCGAAAGTCCCACACCAATCAGCGGACCCATCGTTGCCATCGCGCCTCCGCTTAGCGCCGTGGGCAGACTTCCGATCGAATCGATTCCGGCAGAACTTCCTCCGCTCGAAAACGAAGGCATTCCGGACAGCATGCCCACATCCTGCAGCGCGCTCGCGGAGACTCCCGAATCCCAGCTGCTTCCGCCGCCGCTTGCGCCCCCGCCGAATCCGCCGCCTCCGCCGCCGCCGAAGATCGCGCTGAGAAATCCTCCGCCGCCTCCGCCCATCGCGCCCTGCGAAGCCGCGCGCATTCCCCGTATCGCCAGAATCCACGTCGCCACCATCTCGAAGACCATCTTCTTGAACAGCGCGAGGAAGGTCTTCCCGATGTTTCCGCTGGTCACGTCATTAAAGAGCGTCTCCATATCGTTCGCCATCTGGTCGCGCGCCTTCGCGAAAGCGTCTGTCTGCGCAGCCGCCTCCTGCCTCGCGGCGTGCGCCTGATCGATGACGTGGGCATCGAGAGCCACCTTTATTTTGTCCATGGTCTCCTGGTAGCCGATCGCGATTGAGTCGTATGCTCTTAGCCACGGCGGAGCCATCGCGACAGCCGCGGCTTTCTCCATGCTCAGAGTTTGGTCCTCCATGACCCGCTGTTTTTTTGCCTGCGCTTGTTCGAGCGCCTCAATCTTCCTTAGCGATTCCGCTCGTGCGGCTTCCCGCTCGCCGTCGAGGTTTACTTCCTCGGTGATGCCCAGCTTTTTCAGCGCGAGAGTCTCCGCCACTTCTCGCATTGATATCTCGTTGAGCTTGACGAGGAGTTCTTTCTCGATATGTTCCCGCCCGGTGGCCGCGGCGGCTTCGGCCTGCAGGATGGTTTTGTTCTTTTCCACCGCGAATAAGCGCGATTTCTCGACGGCCTCTTCGTCGAACTTTACGAGTTTGGCGTTCGTCTCCGCACTGATTTGCAGGCGTTTCGCCTGTGCCACGGCATACAGCAACCCTCCTTGGTCTTCCGCGGCGATTATTTTGTCTATAGAGACTTTCGCGTCCGCCAGAATTCGATCACGTCCAACTTTGCTAGCCGCTACCGCAGCGTCGGAAGCTTCCTTCACATCATCAGATTCTTTGAGCAACAACTGTTTTTTTTCAGCCGCGTACGCGGCGTCAAGCTGCAGCAGGTTCTTGTTGGCTAATGCAACAACATCATGTTCGCCCGTCAAGCGGGCTTGCTCCTCGGCCTTCAGCGATTCCTCGAAAAGCGTCTGGCGCTCCGAGTGGTACTTTATATCTAGTTTTTGCAAATCGTTGGCTGTGGCAACCGCCGTCCTCATTTGCAGATCGCGGCTCTTCGATTGTGCCGACTCCAGCATCGACATTTCCGCTTTGAGCGCCTCTTGCTGGATTTTCCAAACCGTCTCCTTGGTAGTGTTGCTGAGGCTCATGACGTCCTCGGCAAATTTCATCACAGACGTAGCGAGAATCTGAATAAACCCAGCGATGGCGAGACCGCTGAACGCGGCCTCAAAGGCGGGCCCGAGCAACGCGCTTTGCGCGATCACTCCGCGCAACGCGCGTGGAATGTGAATGCCGACTTCTTCTGAGAGCAACGCGGCGGATTCTCTGGCCCGCAGCGCGCCGCCAGAAATACTATTGAATGCCTGCTCTGAGATCCTCGGCACCCCCTGAAGGTTCGGGCCGAGCTTCGCGGCCTCCGCGTTGACCCGCTGCAATGCGGGCGTGGCCTGGTCTGTTACTTCGATAACGATAGAGGCAGTGGCGGCCATCAGTGAACCTCAACGCGCGGCGTTGACGCTGCTTTTTTCATTCCGACAAAATCCGGTGAAGGGGTGACGGCTCTTGCCCTATGCTGCCCAGGGCCGCAATCGTCGAACAGCGCGGAGACGGCGTACAGCTTGTGGGGGGGAACCATCTCGCGCACGATTTCAGCGTGGCTTTTGATCTCGCGGCCGGCGATCCCGTAGCCGTCCACGCATTCGATGAGCTCGTCGTAGAGCGATACTATTTCCTTTTCCGATGAAGGGAACTTGCTCCTGGCGCTAAGAAATCGTCTTCGATGGTGCGCGGTCGGCCGACTGAAGTAGTGGGTGACACCGAAGAATTGTTTCGTCGTCGAGGACTCCTCAGCCCGAACGATCGTGAACAAAACGCTCCTGCCGTCCGCGCCAAGCTGAAAAGTATCGGTAGCGATCGAACCGTAGTCCTCCAGCAGCAAGCCGATTGCGAACAGGCGATGGCTTTGTGGAACGCAGTCCGGCCAGTTTGCCAGCTCCTCCGGTGCGCAGCCTCCGCGCGTTCGATAGCCTTCCACGCGCAGAATTATTCGCTGGTAGAGAACGAACGAGGCCGTGTCCTGGTAGATGCTCTCGGCTACGCCGCGGTCCTCGGTTGCGTCTTCCACGATCACGCTGGCGTAGTAGGCTTCCCAGTCGGCGGCGGTGATGTGTCGAAAGACGTGGCGGAAAATCTTCGCCCCATTCCGAAAGCGAATTGCAAATTCCGGAGCGTCGAGTGGAAATAGATTTTCTGTTTTGATTCCCTGCTCTGGTTTTCCGGTTGTGTTCGCCGCTGTCGCCAAGAGACACCCTCTCTTAACTTTGAGTGTGTCTCAAGGCGAGTGGCGTCGCGGGAGTTGCGACGGCCATCCTGGGTCAAGTCCCGAGGCCCCCGAGTTTTTTTCTCCCGGCCATCATGTTTGCCTTGAAGAAAGGCCCGTTCCGGGATGCTGCGGATAACTTAACATCGTGATGATGTTAAGCTATCGGTTATACCTAGAAGCCCGATGAGGCAACTTTGCGAGCCCGTAACTCTTTCATTGCCTCAGCAAACAAGACGTGCCCGGCTTCTCTTCTGCCCCGCAGGCGCATTTCTTCCACGCGCGCATCCGCCACTTCCGCAAAGGAGACGGTTACAGGATCAACCGGGCAGGCTGGCGAGCCTTCAACGAAATGAGCGAACTGGCGAGATCGCTGAGGCCCTGGTATACCGCGCGCGGCACATAGCGCATCCGCGAATTTCAGCGCGCCCATGGCGGCTTCTTGAGCTGAAGGGCTGCCAGTTTTCATCTTCGCGGGGTCTACGAGCACGGGCCGGTCAACGTTGTTCCTCGTCTGGACCGTGAGTGATTCGACAGTCCCCAAACGCAACGTTGTACGGGGCGGGAGTGCTGCCGCCTCGGCATCGGATAAATCCACGGTGTCGCCGGGCCCGTAGGGCTTTCCCTGGAACACGGCCTGGGTATTGAAAACATAACGCGATTTTTGCATGCCACTCTCCTCCGCGTGAAGCACAGTCAAGTTCTCATCGACCTTTGTTCTCCCGGCGTCCAAGGATTTGGCGTCCCCGAGAAATTTCAGCATGTGCGGTTGAGGAAATGCGTGGAACTCTTCCTGGGTCAAATCGACGGTGTCACCGGCCTTGTACGTCTTTCCTTTGTAGACGACCGCTGCGTTGAAAGCGTATCGGTATTGTTTCACGTCCTTGCCTCCTATCTCGCTCGCGCGATCGTTCTGAAAGGTTCTCGCCACCCGCGTGTCGTCGAACCGAACATAGGCGAGTGTCAGACCAGCCATGTCATGCCCCGCGCCGACAGCCTGAATTTTTTTCCAACCTTCGATCCGCCTAGTTCGTAAACGCGCGCACGCTGGTGGTGGCGGCGTCCGTCTGCAAGCACAGCGCATTGCCGGCAGGGATGGCGGCTCCAATCTTGTATTCGCCGAGCGTAGCGGTTTGCGAAGCGGCAAGAGCCTGTCCGAACAGCGTCGTCGTTCCCGTGCCGCAATTCGTCCCTGTGCCATAGATCACGTTGAAGGAACCGGTGCTCGTGGTCATCTTCTCGATCCAGATCCCGCGGAGATAGATCGAGCCGGAGCCAGGCGCAGCCACCACCTGGGTGACCGTGGCAGTGGCCACAGGGGCCGTGAGAGTGTTGATCTCGCCGGTCTGAAGGACACTGGCCCCCTGCGCCGACACGCCCTTGGCGATGCTCTTAAAGAAGAACTGCGCCGCGGATTCCTGCCCCTTTGTTACGAGCCAGGGTGAAGCAAGCGCCAGCAGCGCGAACGCTGCCAGCGCCATCACGACAAATTTCCGTTTCATTTTTTCCTCTCTTCTTCCGTCCCGGCTGTTCACCGAACTGCCGTTTCCTCCTCGATGCGATCCAATATGCGCACTATGTTCGCGAGCAGGGATTGCGCGTCTTTTGCGTACCACACGAATCCGCCGCCAGCGCGCAACCCGTTGCCACGCAAATTGTCTGCCGCAAGCCCCTCGCGCCCCTGAAGGTTCGTCACCACGCCGTCAAGCCGCGGGCTGAAGGCCCTGAGACTTAAGGCGATTGCCTTGGTGCTGGCCTGCATTTCGCTGAGTTCACTGTCGAGCTTCAGTAGCAAGCCGACCACGCGCGACTCGCGCTGGTCATTAATTCTCGCCTGGAGAAGCGCGCGCAGACTTTCGCGCTGCTGTTGCCTGGCGGCGAGTTTCTCGGCAGCTTCGAGAGCTATGATTTCCCTGTCGATCTGCTCGATGGCATCGGCGATGTCGAAAAGGTCGCGGGTTGCGGCCTGAAGTTCGGTGTTTACCTTTTGCAGTTTTTCCTTCGCCCCTTCATCTCCGATGTGTGCTCCAACGAGCAAAGACTTGCGCTGCTCTTCGAGTTTCGCCGTAAGCTGGAACGACACTGCTCGCCTCTTCTCCAATCGCTCTCGTTTGTCCATCGGTCCCCCAACGTCGGGCTTCGCCATGATATTCTCCTCTCACAATTTGTTTCCCCCGCGGTTCTGCGGGCTGTGCTCACTTCTTTTGCTCCTCGTGTTCGGCGCGCGAATCTCGAGCGGCCGGTATCCAAGCGATTACGCGACCGAGGATGATCGCGCCGACGGAGAGACGGGATGCGGTCACAAGAGGGTCCCTATAAATAGAACCATACCGACTCGGGAAGGACGCGGCGAGGCGGTCGCCATTTTCCTCTCTGAGGACCCAGGCCGCGAAGACGCCTTCGTGAAGAATAGGCAGTGGTCGGGTGAACCGGTCCCCCGTTCCGGCCGTTACGACATCGATTTCGATGTTGGTCTTTGCCGGATCGTAGATCGCAACGCACGCTCCTTCAAGCTTCTCAATAGCTGTTTCCGATTCATCGATGATGAGGGTGCCTTCCGGCTCCAACAGCGGCGCGAGCAAGCGGCGGGATATTCGCACATAGCATGTCTTTTCCGGGTTCGGAATCATCGACGATGGAAACCGCAGCGGCGGAGCGCCAGCGTCCTGCTCGATCTTCGATGTGGGGTTCACGACGCGGAATTCCCCCGGCTCGGCAGTACCGCTGATATCCTTTAGAATCTCGTGGTACACCTGCGGCAATACACCAGTGTCCATCCCGGCTTCTTTCCAACACCAGCGTGTGGCCGACGGGTGCCCTAATTGTGCCGCCAAATTCCCGAGCTTTAGCCACATCTGCGGAGAGGGCTTATCCAATCCGCCCTCCCAAGCCGAGATCAGCGACTGGTCAACTCCGAGATGGCCCGCAAAGTCCTCCTGCCTCATCTTGAGATCCGACGATCTGAGTGTCTTGAGCCTTCCGCCGGTCTCTGCGTGGGGCCTTTTTCTTCGGGACTTCCGGGGCTCTGTTGCCCTTTTGGTCCGTGCGACTTTTCCCACTTGCGGTCTCCCTGGCATGTATGCCACACTAATACGTCGTATATGTAGAGGCAATGCGAAAGGCGATAAACGCTTGGAACACAAACACCGCGATCCCCGCAGCAAAGAACTGAGAGCAGAAGCCGACATCGAGCTGCGCAATTTTGTTCTTGAGAAATTTCACGAGTCTGCCCTCAGCATACCTCAACTCGCCGAGAGGGTCGCTGAACTTCTTGGCGAGCCGGTCAGCGTGAGCCGTCTCTACTCCTTCACCGCCTCGACAAAGGTTTCGGCCAGGCTTCCAGCATATTTCCTCCCCGCTCTCTGCGAGGCACTCGATAGCGATGCGATTTTACTACACCTCGCGCGCCGACGTCTTCGAAAGGAAGTCGAATTCGCGGAAACAGTCCGCGAGCTGCGCCGCATCTGCGAAGAACTACCCAGTCTGCAGAAACCGAATACGAAGCGGAGCGCGCGCCATGCCTGAGCGGCTCCGAAGCGACGCAAGGAAGCGACTGCGGATCGTTGGACCGTCCACGGCGCGCGGTCGCTTCCGCGCGATTCTTCCCGTTCTGCGCTTCCGCGCGCGGAAGGCTCTGGACAAAAACCACACGGTGACGCTGGCGTCGGGCGCGGAAATTCTGGAACTCACTGAGTTGGCAAAATCTCGAGCGCGCCAGGCGCACGTCACGTCGCGCACGGTTTTTCGCTGGCTCAAACGCTTCGACCACGGCGGTTACGCGGCGCTCGCGGAGAAGCCCCGCAAGGACCGCGGCATCTCTAGATTTTTTTCGAAGCACCCTCTCGTCGTCGCCTTTGTCGTCACCCGGTATCTTGATGGCTGGCACCTCATCAGCATTCACGAGGCGCTGAGGCAATTCTGGGCGCGCCTCCGCTGTGGCAGTTCACCCCTGCCCCACCTCGACACGTTGCGCGAGTTTCTTAAATCGATGCTTCCCGCGCGCGTCGCTAAGAGATACCGGAATGGTTGAGACGAAGCCAAAGACGAAAGGCGAGGAGTGCGAAGAACTCCAGCACAGCGTGAAGACGAAGAACCGCCTTCTGAAGGCTCTGTGCGATGCGAACGAAGTCTTCTTAAACGGCGAACGCTTCAATCACGAAGGCTCTTTTCGGCCCAGTAGTCTTACCCGTCTGCTGGACGCTCACCTTACCCCTACGTCGCTTGGAAACACGGTGCGATTCGAATTCGCCGACCTTTCGTTTTTTGAGATGACAGTTATCTGCATGGGTGGCGAACGAGCTGTGTGGGGTGAGTGCGGACAGTGGAAGTTCGATGAACGTTTTACGAGTGAGCAGAAGAAAGAGCGGCGTGACAATGTCTGAGACCTGGCTCACGCTCGAAAAAGTCTGCGCGCTCACGGGATTGGAAAAAGGGAGCGCGCGGCGGAAATTCCGCGCCTTGCTAACGCGCCCATCGGAATCGCGGAGGCGGAACGGGAAGTGGGCTGGCGAATATGCGCTCAGTTCTCTTCCAGCCGACGCACAAGCAAAGTTCGCCGAGGAAAAGAGAAAGGGCCTCGCCGTTGTTCACGTTGCGGAGCAAACATTGCCCCTGTTCGCGTCTGCTCCGGCTCCTCAATCGCCTCCGCGCGTGGCAATTCCCGAAGACCTCGAAGGCCAGGCGCGGCTCCGCTTGAAAGCGCTCGAGCCGTTCCTGGATGTCCAACAACAAAGAAAGGAAGGGCGCCGCACAGAGATTCGGCTCGCCACCGGAAAAATCGTTCGCACGATGGATGACTTCGCCAAGTACATCGGCTCTCAGCAGAATCCCCCGGTTCTCAAACAGGCGATTTGGGAGTGGGTTGCTCGCTTCAAGAAGGGCGGGTATGCCGCGCTCGCTGATCGGCCGCGCAAGGACAGGGGGCAATCACGATTCTTTGAAGACCATCCCGCCGCCGCTCTCTTCCTTCAAAAGAAGTTCCTCCAGGAAGGACTCTCGCGCGAGATGGCCTGGGAAGCGCTCTGCCGCGACTGGAAGAAGGTCGGCGAAAAGGGATTGCCGCCGTGCTACGACACGGCGCGAAATTTCCTGAACGCGCTGCCGGAACCGCTGAAGGTTCTGGCGCGCGAAGGGAAGGAAGCGCACGAGCGGAAGTGTTCTTCGTTTATTCAACGCGGCCCGGTGGCCGTGCTGGATTGGTGGGTTGCGGACCACCGTGTCTTCGACGTGTTGGTGCGCAACACGCTGTTCGCTGAACTAAAGCGCGACCAGGCATACCGGCTGTGGATGACCGCGATCTATGATTGGGGCTCGCGCAAGATCGTCGGCTTCTGCCTGGCTCCCACTCCTTCGAGCCGCACGATCAATTCCGCGCTCCGCGTCGCCGTTCTCTCGCACGGGTTTCCGCGAAACTTCTACTGGGATTGCGGTGAAGATTTCAAAAAAGTTCGCCGCGACCTGGAAACCATCACGCTGGCGGAGGGGGCAACGGCGCTACTGCAGCACGCGCGGATCGGCGTCACCAGCGCGATTCCGAAGCGGCCACGCTCGAAGCCGATCGAGTCCTGGTTTGCGCGGTGGTCCAAACGCTTCGATCCGCTGTGGCGCCCTGCGTATCTGGGCAACAAGCCGGGAGCCTGCCCCGAGGATGCGCGCGAGGCACAGAAGCAGCACGCAAAATACGTCGCCGGAAAGCGCGGCGACAGTCCGCTGCCGACCGATGCGGAATTCATTGCCGCCACGGTCCAATATATCGAGGAGTACAACGCGCAGGCGCGGCTTGATGCGCTCGACGGCCGCACGCCAAATGAGGTGATGGAAGAAACGCACCCGGAGCGCAACCGTCCCCAGGTCAATCCGCGATTGCTCGACATTCTTTTCTGGGAGCGCGAGAAGCGCGTAGTGAAGGCAGGCGGCTGCGTGGAGCTCGACGGGATGCGCTACGAGCCGACGGTTGAAAGCCTGTTCGCTCTCGACGTGAAGAAGGGCGAGCAGGTGATGGTTCTCCGCGATCCCTACAATTTGGGCGAAGCGGTCGCTGCCGATGCAGAGACGTTGCAGTTCGTCGGCGAGCTGCGGATTCAGCAGTTTGTGGCGCAATGCCCGAACGGCCAGATCACGCGCGACCAGATCAAGGCCGCGATGCGCCGGGAGCGCGGACTGCGGCGCGGATACGCGGATTATCTGGCGGTGCTTTCCGCCGTGGCTTCGAACCAGGGCTGGAAGACGGAGCGCGAAGACCTCGTGGAGCGCGTGATCGCGCGGACCGGGACAGACGGCCGCTTGCTTCCCGCCGCCGCGCCAGGAGCGCTCGGTGAAGCGGCGCCAGGGAGGAAGAAAGTCGAGGCCCAGCCCGCGTTTATTTCTGATGCGGTCGCCGAGGACGCCGATTTCTGGCGAGGCGTCGAGTTGAAGGATGCCTCGCCACAGAAGGCGAGCTCGCCGTTCGTGGACGACGCGGTGAAAGATTTTCTGGCGGAGGAGACCAAACCATGAAAATCAGCACCCAGGAACGCGCTCGCCAAGTTAACGATCGCAACCGCCTCAGCCAGGTGAACGCGCCGGATTCGGAAACGGTGCGCGCGGCGCTGCGAAAATATCTCGGCGTGATGGACCTCACCACGGGGCAATTCGCCGAGCGCGTCCGGCGCGGAGAATCGACGGTCAACGCATTTTTGCAGGGCCACTATCGGACGGAGGGCTGTGGCGATTTGATGATCCGCAAGGAAATCTGGGACTACCTTGAGCGGTATCCCATCTCGGCCGACGTGGACGCAGTGCCTGGACGGCTTTTCCGAACGAAGAATTTCCGCATCATCTCGGGCTATCTCGCTTCCGCGTGCGACGAAGGCGCGGTTTGTCTGCTGTACGGTCCACCAGGAACGCAGAAAACTTTCGTGCTCCAGCGCATGATTGCGGAGCGCAATCGCGAGAAGAAAAATCCCGCCCTATACGTCTATGCCGGTGCAGACATGACGCCACGCGCGCTGCTCAAACGCATCGGGCGCGAAGCCGGAGTGTTCACGAACGTCTCGGGAGTCGATCGGCTGGTGAGTAGCATCCTTGCGGAATTCCGCGTGCAGAAACGGCCTCCCGCGATCGTGGTGGATGAGGCACAGCACCTTGGAGTTTTGCCGCTTGAAATTCTCAGGGAATTGCACGACCGCTCCGGCTGCGGCCTGGTGGTGGCTGGCTCCCACACTTTATACCAAAACTTTTTGCGTGGCCGCACGCAGCTCGAACAATGGCTCTCGCGCATCGACTACAAAGACCCGCTGCCTGGCCTTCTGCCAGACGAA
>CAAGKR010190789.1_pt1 | contig 10424 bp, 10 predicted proteins | sample 2556971 | NCBI WGS metagenome assembly CAAGKR01 (sample SAMEA5207829, study PRJEB30636) | soil metagenome | biome: forest; feature: boreal; material: soil | place: USA | collected 2011-09 | depth 1 m
CCCGCCCGCTGTTCTTCCTCGACTACTTCGCCACGGGCAAGCTCGACCCCGAGGTCTTCACCCAGATCGTCGAAGGCATGACCGCGGCCTGCCGCGAGGCTGGCTGTGCGCTGCTCGGTGGCGAGACCGCCGAGATGCCCGGCGTATACGCGCTCGGCGATTACGACCTGGCCGGTTTCATCGTCGGACTGGTGGACAAGGGCCGCCGTCCCGATCCCGCCACGATCCGCGCCGGCGATGTGCTCGTGGGCCTGCCTTCGAGCGGACTCCATACCAACGGCTTCTCGCTGGTGCGCAAGGTGTTCGAGGACGTGCCGCTGACGCGGGTGTATTCCGAGCTGGGCAAGCCCCTTGGCCAGGAGCTGCTCGAGAGTCACCGCTCTTACCTGAGTGACCTGGGTCGGATGCGCTGGAAGGGGGCCGCGCACATCACGGGCGGTGGCATCCTGGGCAACCTGCCCCGGTGCCTGCCTGACCGGCTGGGCGCTCGCCTCGACCGGCGGTCGTGGGAGGAGCCGCCCATCTTCGATCTGGTGCGCAAACGGGGGAGGGTCGCCGACGACGAGATGTTCCGCACGTTCAACATGGGCCTGGGGATGATCCTGGTCGTGGATTCAAAAGATTTGCCGCCCGGCGCGCAAGTGGTCGGCGAAGTCGTCCGCCACACCGGGCCTGACCGGGTGGTGATCCGCTGATCACGCCACGAACATGAGGTTCAAGCTGGGGGTCGTCGTCTCCGGCGCGGGGTCGAACCTCCGCAATCTCGTCGACCACGGCTTCGCCGTCGTGGCGGTGGCCACCAATCGGCCGTCCTGTGGGGGCGCAGCCTTCGCCCTTGAGCGCGGCATTCCGCTTGGCGAGCTCTCGCAGAAGAGCTTCGCTTCAGTTGAGGAACGCGACGCCGCCATGCTGACCTTCTTCAGGGCTCACGGTGTGGAGCTTGTCGTCGACGCCGGCTACGACCGCATCCACTCCAGGTCGTTCGTGGAGGCGTTTCGCGGACGCATCATCAACGTCCATCCGTCCCTGCTGCCCGATTTCGCCGGGGGCATGGACGCCGTCGAGCTGGCCCTACAGACCGGGGTGAAGATGACCGGAGCGACGGTGCACGTCGTCACCGACGACCTTGACGCAGGACCGATCCTTGTCCAGGAATCGGTGCCGGTCTTCCGCGACGATACGGTGGAAACGCTGCGCCGTCGCGTCCACGACGCCGAGTACAGGATCCTTCCAGAGGCAATCCGTGTGATGGAGGCGCGACTTGCCAAGAGCCCTGCTGTCGGTTAGCGACAAGACCGGCCTGAGCGGCTTTGCGCGCGGGCTCCAGCGGCTCGGCTACGAGCTTTACGCCACCGGCAGCACCTTGAACACGATCGTCGACGCAGCGATCGACGCCCGTCCCGTAACCGACCTGACCGGCTTCCCGGAGATGATGGAAGGACGCATCAAGACGCTTCACCCCGGTGTTCACGCCGGGTTGCTCGCGCGGCGTGACAAGCCCGAGCACATGGAGGCGCTGCAGCGCCATGGTCTCAAGCAGATCGACCTCCTGTGCTGCAACCTGTACCCGTTCGTGGAGACCGTGACCCGGCCCGGGGTGACCTTCGAAGAGGCGATCGAGCAGATCGACATCGGGGGCCCGGCGATGATCAGAGCCGCGGCCAAGAACAGCGAATCGGTCGTCGTGGTCGTCCGGCCAGAACGCTATTCCGAGGTGCTGAGCGTTCTGCACGAAGGGGGTCCCGACCAGGTCATGCGGCGTCGTTTCGCGGCCGAGGCCTACGCGCACACCGCCGCCTATGACGCATGGATCGCCGCCTACATGCGTGGGTATGAGGCGTCGGATTTCCCACCGGAGCTCTCCCTGACCGGGCGGCTCACCCAACCGCTGAAGTACGGCGAGAACGAGCACCAAAGGGCGGCCTTTTACAGCTATGGCCCGGACCCGGGAGGGCTCGGTGGCGCCCGCCAGCTGCAGGGCAAGGAGATGGGCTTCAACAACATCCAGGACGCAGCCGCGGCTCTCCAGCTCGTGAGCGACTTCGATCGTCCTGCCGCGGCGATCATCAAGCACATGAATCCGTGCGGCCTGGCGGTCGCCGATGACATCGCACTCGCCTACCGCCTCGCTTACGAATGCGACCCCGTGTCCGCCTTCGGAGGCATCGTGGCTGTCAACCGCCCGTTGGACCGCTCGACCGCAGAGCAGATCGTCCAGATCGTCACGCACGTCGTCATCGCTCCGAGCGTGCTGGATGAAACCATCGAGGTGCTCGCACGGCGCAAAGGGATGATTGTTCTCGCGGCGCAGCCGGCCCAACGCGGTCTATTCGACTACGACGTGAGATCCGTCCCCGGGGGCTTCCTCGTGCAGGACTGGGATCGAACCGGATTCGATCGCGACGCATTCGCCGTCGTCACCAAGCGCACGCCCACGGAGGCGGAGTGGGAGCAGCTCGGGCTGGCGTGGACGGCGGTCAAGCACGTTAAGTCCAACGCGATCGTGCTGTTCAAGGACTGTGCGGCGGTCGGCGTCGGCGCCGGGCAGATGTCGCGCGTGGAGGCGGTCCAGATCGCCGTACGCCGCGCCGGCGTTCGGGCGCAGGGGTCGGTCATGGCGTCCGACGCGTTTTTCCCGTTCGCAGACGGCCTCTTGGAGGGGATAAGCGCCGGGATCACGGCCGCGATCCAGCCTGGTGGCTCGCTTAAGGACTCGGAGGTGGTGACGACCGCGGACGAGGCCGGGATAGCGATGGTCATGACCGGCCAGCGCCACTTCAAGCACTAACGACATGGGCCTGAATTTCGGCGAGGAAGGACGCAGGCTCTCATACGGTTCCTACCTGAGGCTTCTCGAGCTCTTGCAGCTGCAGAGTGGCCTCAGCGAGGAGCACGACGAGCTCCTGTTCATCGTCGCCCATCAGGCCTACGAGCTGTGGTTCAAGGTGGTGCTGCATGAGTTGGCGGGTGCCCGCTCCCGCATCGACGCCGACGACATCTTCTACGCCCGCCACCTCCTTCGCCGTGTGTGCGTCATCGAAAGGTTGCTGGTGCAGCAGATCGAGGTCCTCGAGACGATGTCACCGCAGGACTTTCTCGCCTTTCGGTCGCAGCTCGCGCCGGCGAGCGGCTTCCAGTCGGTGCAGTTCCGGGAGATCGAATTCCTATCGGGCTTGAAGGAGCCCAGGTATCTGACGCGCATCGAAACGAGTCCCGAGGAGATGAGCCGGTTGCAGCGGCGCCTGGAGGAGCCATCGCTCGCAGACGCATTCCACGCGCTGGTCAAACGCCGGGGCTCGCCGCCGCTGCGCGAGGTCTTCATCTATCGCGAGCGTCACGCCGACCTCTTCGATCTGTGCGAGGCGCTGGTCGACCACGACGAGACCTTCGCGCTCTGGCGCGCCCGACACGTGCTCATGGTCGAACGACAGATCGGATCCAAGCCCGGTACGGGCGGCAGCAGCGGGGCCGAGTACCTGAGGTCGACCCTTGGCAAACGTTTCTACCCGGAGCTGTGGGAGGTGCGCTCGCAGCTGTGACTGGCGGTTTCAGCGGTGAGCGGCCCGAGCATCACATGAAGAAGACGCGCGCGAAGAATCCGCGCGTGACGTGTGGCACGTGCCGCATGTTCGACGGCACCGCATGGTGTCGCCACTGGAACTTCCACACCACAGCCGAGTCACCACCGTGCCGTTTCTACAAGCAAAAGACATGAGGCGAGCGCACTAAGATCACGAGTCGGTGAGTCCCGAAAGGAGGCTCCGACTCAAGTTGCGGGCTTGAGCACCGCCGGGCTGGACGATGGGGATCTGTCTGGGCTGATCACCCGGTCGGCCGGCAGCACCGCCATCGCCAGCAGCCATGCGAGCTCGATCAGCAGAAGCGGCGCAAAGCCGACGCCGCCCGCAAGACCGAGGTCGATCGCTACGTAAGAGACCACCATGGCGGCGACCGCGAGTGGTGGCGGCCTCATTCGCAGGTAGAGCCAGCCGGCGGCCACCAGCGTGACGGTGTCCGGCTCGTGCAGGTACGGCGTCATCACCAACGAGCCGACCAGCGCGATCGCCATCGGCAGTTCAGGGTCCGACTTCCGATGCCGCCAGGCGGCGAAAAGAGCCAGCGCCGCCACCGCGAACTGGGCGATCGTCCCCACCACGCCGCCGCCCAGCAGGCTGGGCAGCGACATGTTGGGAACCGATTGCCAGGCCTCCGGGTGGCGGTACCCCTCGGCCAGCCGGCTGACGTAGACGCTTAGCCCCGGCGATCCGATCGCCAGCAAACAGACGACACCGATCACGGCCGCGCCGATCGCCCACGCTGCGAAGGCGCGGCGGCGACCGGCCAGCAGGAGCGCTAACGGTACCAACAGAGCCTCCTGGGGCTTGAGCAGGATCAGCAGCAGCACGAGGCCGGCCGCGATGTCGCGCTCCTGCCGCAGCAGCCACCAACAGACGATCACCGCCGCGAAGACCATGAATACGGCCTGGCCGACATAGAGCCCGAGCCCCACCGGCAGCAGCGCCAGCAGGGCCACCAGGTGGCCGCCGCGCACCCAACGGACGCCGGGTGCGCCCAGCCACCAAGCGAGCACCAGCGAGCCCGAGATCAAGGCCAGCCAGATCCCGTAGGCGGCAAAGAACGGCAGCAGCGCGAGCGGAACCGTGAACAGGGCAGTGGTGGGCGGCTGGATCACGGGGTAGGGCTGTAGCGGCCCGCCCAGGGCTGAGGCCATGGCGCCCCAAACCGGCTGGCGCCTCGCCTCGTCGTAGATGTGGCCGAACCCGCTCTGCAGCCCGATTGTGGAGACGCCGTAGTAGATGGCAAAGTCGCTGCGGTAGGGCCTCAAGACCGCCCCCCGGATGGCGCTGCCGACCATCAGGACGGCCAGGGGCAGCAGCGCCCCCATCGCCAAAACGAAACCCAGGCGGCGGTTTGAGAGGGCGCGCCGCATCCGGCTCAATCTACACCGGGCGCCGGGGTCCGCCCGCGTGGACGGAGCGGCCGGAAAATCGTTAGTTCAGGCGCTCCACAATCATCGCCATACCCTGGCCGCCGCCCACGCACATCGTCTCGAGCCCATAGGTCTTGCCCTTCTCCCGCAGTCCGTTGAGGAGGGTGCAGAGGATCCGCGCGCCGGTCATGCCAAACGGGTGACCGAGCGCGATCGCGCCGCCATACGGGTTGAGCTTGTCGCTGAACGGGTCGACGCCGATCCCCCGCGCTGACGGGATGACCTGCGCAGCGAACGCTTCGTTGATCTCGACGATGTCGATGTCGCCGATGGTCATCTTCGCGCGCTTCAACGCCTGCCTGGAGGCGTCGATGGGCCCCAGCCCCATGAACTCCGGGTCGAGCGCCGAGAGGCCGGTCGAGATGATTCGAGCGATGGGCTTGATGCCAAGCTCCTTGGCCTTGCGGTCGGACATGACCACCACCGCTGCGGCCCCGTCGTTGAGAGGGCACGCGTTGCCGGCGGTCACCGTCCCATTCTCCCGGAACGCCGGCTTCAGGGTCGCGAGCACCTCGACCGTGGTCCCCGGCCGCGGGCTGTCGTCCTTCGTGAACGTCTCCCCGTTTGGGAGCGGCACGGGGATGATCTCGCGGTCGAAGAAGCCGTTCTCGCGAGCCTTGACGGCGGCGTCCTGGCTCTTGACCGCATAGCGGTCCTGCTCGTCTCGGCTGATCTTTTCCCGCTCGGCGACGTTTTCGGCGGTCTCGCCCATCGTGATGTAGATGTCGGGGTACTCGTCCGTGTTCCCGCGGACGAGCCTCTTGTTGTACGTGTCTGGCGCGTCCGGATACCCGCTGCCGTAGCGTGAGACGCACTCGACCCCGACGGACAGGAACACGTCGCCCTCGCCGGCCTCGATCGCGTGCGCGGCCATCCGGGTCGTCATGAGCGAGGAGGAGCAGTAGCGGTTGACCGTCACGCCCGGGACGTCGAGGCGCGCGAGGATCGAGATCACGCGGCCGATGTTGTGACCTTGCTCGCCTCCGGGCAGGCCGCAACCGCAGATGAGGTCCTCAATCGCGGAGCGATCGAGCTGCGGCACCTGCTCGAGCACTTTCGTCACCACGTGGGCGGCGAGGTCGTCGGGTCGGACGTCGACGAGGGATCCCTTCCGAGCCCTCCCGATCGGAGAGCGGCCGCAGGCGACGATCAGAGCATCAGTCATGCTCCGATTATCCCCTCCTTGCGGATCAGGACTTGGTCAGCAGGGACTCGCGAGTGAAGAGGTAGCGCGCCGCGACCCACGCGAGGGCCGCGGTCGAAGCCAGGCTGGCCGTCGTCACGGCCAGGTGCCCCCAGTCCACCTGGGCGTGGAGGATCGCGTCGCGCAGTACGACCGCCGCATTGAAGACCGGGATCAGGAAGTAGCCGACACCCGGCTCCCAGTCGGGGACCGCGATCAGGATCGTCGGCGGGATGATCGCCGCGACGTAGAGAGGCGTGACGTATGAGGATCCTTGCCGGTAGCTCTTGGCCAGCACTCCAAGCATGAGCATGAGCGCGGACAGGGCGCCGGCCAGCAGCACCGCGAGCCACAGCATCAACATCGCCGGCGTCAGCCCGAGCGTTACGTGGATCTTCGTGTTGTTGGGACCAGGGAAGTCGATCAGTGCGAGCACCAGGAGCATCGAACCGATGCTGACGGCGGCCGAGAAGAGGCTCACCGTCGAGACTGCCGCAATTTTGCCCAGCAAGATCCGGCTCCGCCGCGCGGGCGTCAGCAACAGGCTCTCGAGGGTGTGCCGCTCACGCTCGCCGGCAGAGCCGTCCAGCGCCGCCGATAGGCCCCCGGCCAGGCAGGCGTTGATCAGGAGGAAGGGGATCAGGAAGCTCAGCAAGCCGTTGGAAGCGGCCTGGGTGCGAGAGCCAAGCGGCACCGTTGTGAGGTGGACGGCGACCAGCGAGTTCGGGTCGATCCCTTGCGCCTTCAGGCGCTTCAGCTCGACCGAGCGATTGAACCCGTCGATGTCGTTGGCAAGATTGGCGTAAGCCAGGCTGGATCCTTGCCGGTTCGGGTCGTACACCAGAGTCGCAGCGCCCGCCGCGCCAAACGTGATGCCGACGTCGATGCTCCCCGAACGCACCGCTGCCTCCGGGTCCTCCGTTGGGGTCAGGTTCGTGTTCAGGCCGGCGAGATAGCTCTCGAGCCCGTCGGGCAGAGTGCCCTTGTACCCGATCTTCGCCGGCGCGGAAGCGTTGTGCTCTGCGATCTGAGAGATGGCGACGAACGTCAGGGGTGTGAGCAGCACACCGAGCATGATCGCCATCAAAGTGCGGCGATCGCGCGCGATCTCAAACAGCTCCTTTCTGAAGACGGTCCAGGTCGCACGCATCAGCTCGCCCCCACGATCTCGAGGAACGAGTCCTCGAGGTCCCGGTGATCGCCCCTGACCTCCGCGGTCGGCCCGCTGGCGACCACCCGGCCCTGGTGGAGGATCGTGACGCGGTCGCACAGGCGCTCAGCGTCGTGCATGACGTGGGTTGAGAAGATCACGCACTTGCCGCGACCTTTGGATTCGACCATGAACTCGCGGATCTCCTTGGAGGCGAGCACGTCCAGGTTGGACGTGGGCTCGTCGAACATCAGCACCTGCGGGTCGTGGACGATGGCGCGAGCGATCGCAACCTTCTGCTTCTGGCCGGAGGAGAGGCTCTCCGCGCGCTGCTTGGCGAACGAGCCCATGTCCAGGCGCTCGATGACCCCGTCGACTTTGAGCGCGAGGTCGCCGTCGAGCACACCGCTGAGCTCGGCGAAGTAGGCGATGTTCTCGCGAGCCGTCAGCCGGGGGTAGACGCCGATGTCCGCGGTGACCACGCCGATCCGACGCCTCACCTCTTCGGGTGCCGTTCGCGTGCCGAAACCCAGCACCTCGACTGTGCCGGCGTCGGGTGCGAGCAGCGTGCAGATGATTCGCAGCGTGGTCGTCTTGCCCGCTCCGTTCGGCCCGAGCAGGCCGAAGATCTCGCCGGCCTGGGCCTCGAATGAGATGCCGCGCAGAACCTTGTTGGCTCCGAGCGTCTTCTCCAGACGCTCGACCCTGACCGCGGCCGGGTTCACTTGCGGCGCTGGGCTCTGCCTTTGGTCGCCTGCGGTTTCGAGCTGGCGGTTTCGGGCTTGGGCACGGATGGTGCGCGCTTGACCGCGCGCGGCTTCGTCTCAGTTTCGGCCGGGGTCGGCCCGGCGCTAGGCGCGGCAGCCGCCTCAGGCGCGGCAGCCGCCTCGGGCTCGGCCGGCGGCTCGACGCCGGCGACCCCCATGGAGCTGGACAGAAGCCTGTGACAGCTCTCGCACGCGATCACGGTGCGGATGAGCGCGCCCATCTGGCGCTCCTCGCGACGCAGGTTTCGCGTTCGATCGCAGAACGAGCAGTACCCGGTCTCGATCGTGACCTTGACGTGCCCCGGCCGCTTGTTCATCTTCGCTAAGGTAGCCGAGCGGAGCGATCAGTGGGTCCCATCCTGCCCGCCGCTTTGCGCGCCAACCCGCACGCTGCTAAACTCTTGCCGGCGGCGCAGTTGCGCCGGGTTCCTTTAAGTCCGGTCCCAGAGAGGCCGGGAAGGAGGATTTTTTATGGCCGTCGGCTCTAGCCTCAGGCACGTGATCGAGAGCCAGCAGTTCACCCGGTCACTGCTCGAAGACCTCCTCGCTCGCGCCGAAGAGATCAAGGGTGAGCCACATCGCTTCTCGGGCCGCCTCAACGGCCGGGTGATGGCAGCGCTCTTCTACGAACCCTCGACGCGCACCCGTCTGTCCTTCGAGGCGGCGATGCTGCGGCTCGGCGGCCAGACCATGGGCACTGACAACGCTCGTGAGTTCTCGTCCGCCGCCAAGGGCGAGACCCTGGAGGACACCATTCGCACCGTCAGCGGCTACGCCGACGTGATCGTCTTGCGCCATAACGAGGAGGGTGCAGCGAAACGCGCGGCGGCTGTCAGCACGGTCCCGGTGATCAATGCGGGCGATGGGCCGGGCCAGCACCCGACCCAGGCGCTCCTCGACCTCTACACAATCCGGGACGAGCTCGGCCGGATCGACGGAATCAAGATCGCCATGGTCGGAGACCTCGCCAACGGCCGCACCGTCCGCTCCCTCACCTACCTGTTGAGTAAGTTCAGGCAAATCAAGATCTGGTTCGTAGCCCCGCCCCAGGTGGCGATGCGCGATGACCTCAAAGCCCACCTTGACGAGCACCACATTCCATGGGTGGAGGCCGAGGACCTCGATGCGGTGCTGCCCGAGGTCGACGTCGTGTACCAGACCAGGATCCAGAAGGAGCGGTTCAAGGAGCCTGCCGAATATGAGGCGCTCAAGGGCATCTACCGCATTGACAACCGTGCGCTGGGGCTGATGCGGAAGTACGCGATCGTGATGCACCCCCTGCCGCGGGTGGATGAGATCGCACCCGAGGTCGATGCCGACCCTCGCGCCGCATATTTCCGCCAGGCGCACAACGGCCTCCACATCCGAATGGCGCTGTTGGACCGAGTCCTGGGATGACCGCCCCGCCGAGGCCAGTGGATCTTCGGCGCCCATGCGGCCCATCTGGAGCGTCGCCTTCTGCGCTCCTCGCTTACGCATCTACCGATGCGTGCGCTCCGGTGCTCGGCGGCTCCTCCCATCTGGGCCACCTGGACACCGAATCTCTCGCTGTCCCCGGCGGGTCGGCCATCTGATGAGCGCGGTCAGGCAGGGACGCCTCAAGGCCACCGTCATGGACGCCGACCAGATTCGGCGCTCCCTGTCGCGCATCGCGCATGAGATCGTGGAGCGCAACCACGGCGCCGGCGACCTGATGCTGGTCGGGGTGGTTCGGAGGGGAGACCACCTCGCCCGCCGCCTCGCGGTCAAGCTTTCGGAGCTGGAAGGCGCGCCGGTCGTGGTCGGAACCCTGGACACGAGCAACCACCGCGACGACCGTCACCTCCGCGAGCCCGCGCACCGAACCACCTCGGACATGCCCTCTGTCGATGGCAAGGTCGTTGTGCTCGTGGACGACGTCATCCATCGAGGCCGGACGGCACGCGCGGCAATGGATGCCCTGATGGACTTCGGCCGCCCCAAGGCAATCCAGCTGGCCGTCCTGGTCGACCGCGGCCATCGAGAGCTTCCCATCAGGCCTGATTACGTCGGCAAGAATGTGCCGACCTCTGACTCGGAGCGGATCGAGGTCCTGGTCGAGGAGGAGGACGGGATCGATCAGGCGGTGATCGTTGTCAACTAGGTCCGGGCGCGCTCGTGGCGCGAAAGGGGGCCGGGCGCGGGCAGGGCGCCCTAGCACTAATAGGAAGCACGCTGCGCTGGTGCTCGAGGACGGGCGGGCATTCGTGGGCGTCGCGCTCGGAGCCGATTCTTTTGGGCAGGGCGAGGTGGTCTTCAACACCGCCATGACGGGCTACCAGGAGGTCCTTACCG
>CAAGKR010072952.1_pt1 | contig 10423 bp, 9 predicted proteins | sample 2556971 | NCBI WGS metagenome assembly CAAGKR01 (sample SAMEA5207829, study PRJEB30636) | soil metagenome | biome: forest; feature: boreal; material: soil | place: USA | collected 2011-09 | depth 1 m
AACCGAATTGGCGGACGAGTCCGCTGCAATACCAGCACGGCGCGAGCGTCGTGACCATGATCAGGTCGCGATAGCTGCGTTGCCGGCCCGCGTTTCGGAACGCATCCGTTTCGCCGTGTGTGGAAGGGTCGTCGTTTTGCACGCGACGGTTGTGGCCCTTGCCGATCAGGCGGCCGCTTGGATCGAAGATGGCTGCGCCAACCGGGATGCCGCCCTCGGCAAGGCCCTGCTGTGCTTCCGTCAGCGCAACCTCAAGCATGGACGCATAGTTCGTTTCTTGCTTCATCGTCACCCTGTGAAAGGAATCTTGAAATTGAACGCATTCAAAAGATATTCCAGCAGCGAAGACATCTCGTCGAGAGCTTGGGACTCGGCACTGGTTCCTGTAGCGCTCGCCTTCAGGCGAGCATCCGATTGGCTCTAAGGTGCCCGCCTGAAGGCGGGCGCTACAATCGCCGGGAAACTATGAGGCGCTCCCTCCTCTTGAGGCAACGGATTTCGCAGGTTGTGATGGGCCGGCGCCAGCCTGCGTTTTGGCGATAGCAGCGGCGATCTCCGCAAGATCGTCCTGCGTCAGTTGCAACGTTGCCGCTTGAATCCATCCGTCGACTTGCGCGGGAGTGCGCGCTCCAACGATCGCGCCGCTCAAGCCCGGCCAACAGAGCGTCCAGGCAATCGCGACGGACGAGACCGACACAGCGTGCCGCGCGGCGATTGGCCGCAGCGCATCACGCAATGCGAGGTTGCGGCTGAGAGCGGGTTCCTGAAACTCGGGGCCACGCCGCCGCCAATCGTCGCTCGCCATTTTCGCGACGCGCTCGGACGTAAAGCCGTCCGTCAAAATTCCGGACTGCATCGGACTGTAACAAATCACGCCGGTGTCTTGATTCTTGCACCAGGGAAGGAGTTTCTCCGCCGCGCCGCGGCTGACCATGGAGAACAATGGCTGCAATGAATCGACGTGGCGAATCGCCTCGCACCGCTCTAATAGATCGACATTGAAATTCGATACACCCACGGCGCGCACTTTTCCTTCCTCAATCAGTTTCACCATCGCGCCCCAGGAATCCTCGACGGGTGTCCCGGTCTCGTCCGGCCAGTGAAATTGGTAAAGATCGATGCGCTCGACGCCGAGCCGCCGTAGCGAAGCTTCGCATTCGAGCCGGATGGTTTCCGGTTTAAGGATGCGCTTCGCCGCTTGCATGGGATTGTTGGCGTCCCAGCTGAGGCCGCACTTTGTGAAGATGAGAGGCCGCTCCGACGCCGGCAATTCGTGCAGCAGCTTTCCGACGACTTCCTCCGAATGCCCCAATCCGTAGACGGCGGCCGTATCGATCCAGTTGATGCCCAATTCCAGCGCATGCCGCATCGTCGCGATGGATTGGGCGTCGTCCTGCGGTCCCCAGCCGAAGGCCCAGCCGCCTCCGCCAATGGCCCACGAACCAAAACCCACGGTGGTGATATGGAATCCGCTCGAACCCAGCGGACGTGTTGGCAAACTCATGATGGCGCCTCCAAATCGAGAATGTAGGAAAGAGCGATGGCACGCTCTCAACGACAAACAGTTTAATCGCGATTGCGTCAACGTTCCAGTCAAACGGATAGCGAAGGCGGCCACAGCTATTTTCTCATTTGCGCGTCGTCGTTCGGCTCCGAACATGGCCCCAGGAAATCCGCGAATTTGTTATCGACATGGCGTGTGTGTGTCGATAAACTTCCGCCAGTCAAGAAGCCGCATAGGAGAGAAGATGCCGAATCGCAGGGATTTCATCAAGAGCGTCGTGGGTGCTTCCGCGGGCGTCGTTTTTGTCGGCTGCGATATCTGCGATGCGATGGCTGCGGGGCGATCCGCGCAGGCTGGAAGCAGGGCAAAGCACAAGCCGGCCATGGTAGGGAAGCGCCGTGTGAAAACCGTGGACGTTCATTGCCACGTGAGCGTGCCCGAAGCCACGGAACTTCTCAAGGGAACGAAAATTGAGCGGCGTCTCGGCGCTGGAATCGCGCTCGGCGGGTACGATGACTCCGGATTGACTCCCGCACGGATTCAGCTCATGGATGAAATGGGCATCGACGTCCAGGCCGTCAGCATCAATTCGTTCTGGTACTCCGCGGACCAAGACCTTGCGAGCAAGCTGATCGACCTGCAAAATCAAAAACTCGCGGAGATGTGCGCGGCCCACCCGGATCGCTTCGTCGCGTTCGCTTCAGTGGCATTGCAGTTTCCCGAAATGGCTGCGCAGCAACTCGAAGTAGGCATGAAGAAATATGGATTGCGCGGCGTTGCCATCGGCGGGAGCTGCGAGGGCAAAGAGCTTTCCTCGCCGGAATTCGACCCTTTTTGGGCCAAGGCCGAAGAGTTGCAGGCCCTGATCTTTATCCATCCGCAGGATAGCCCTAACGCCACCGGTATCAAAAATCGCGTGCAAGGGAATGGGGTCCTGACCAATGTCATCGGAAATCCACTGGAAACCACGATTTGTCTTTCTCACTTGATCATGGAAGGAACGCTCGACAAGTTTCCAAACTTGAAAATCTGCGCCGCGCATGGCGGGGGCTTTCTTCCAAGCTACGACGGCCGGTTGGATCAAGGATGCCGCGTTTTCCCGCAGCAATGCTCAAAAAAGATCCTGAAGCAGCCTTCGGAATACCTGAAAAAGATTTACGTCGATACGATCGTCTTCAATTCGGAAGCCTTGCGGCACTTGATCGCCGTGGTTGGCGCCGGCCAAATCGGTTTGGGGACCGACTATCCGTTTCCGTGGGCGTTCACTCCAGTGGATGACGTGATGTCGCAGCCCGGCCTGAGCGACGCCGATCGCATCGCGATCCTCGGCGGAACCATGAGCAAGCTGCTGAAGATTCCGGCATAGTTAGTGGAACAGTCCCGCCGCGGCGGGCCTGTCCTACATGACCGACAAGCCACAAACATTTCATCGGCAACCTGAATCCCAGAACGCGGCCAGTTTTTTTACAAGGGATTTCTCAAGCATGGCACCGTCCCCTGCGCGGCAATTTTCAGCCATGTGATCCGGGTTTCCGGTTCCAGGGATGACACAAGTCACGGCCTTGTGCGCGAGCGTGAACTTCAACAAAACCTGGGACCATGTCTCGCACCCGGCTTCTTGCATCCAGGGAGGAACGGGCTTCCCGCGCAAAGTCCTGAACAAACGTCCCTGTCCAAACGGCAGATTAACGAGGCCCGCCGCGCCGCGTTCCGCCGCGAGAGGTAAGAGACGCCGCTCCGCCTCGCGATCGTCGAGCGAGTAATTGAGTTGCACAAAGTCGAGCGCCTCGGCCCGCATGATCTTTTCCAACTCACCATACGCGCTCGAAGAATAATGTGTAATGCCAAGATATCGGATGCGTCCTTCTTCTTTCCACGCACGGAGCGTCGCGAGATGCGTGTGCCAATCGACCAGATTGTGAATCTGCATGAGATCGATTCGCTCACATTGCAATAATTTCATCGAGCGGTTCATCTGATCGATGCCGGAGCTCCGCCCATCCGTCCATACCTTCGTGGCAACGAACGCCTTTTCGCGCGCGTCTTGCGCGGCCACCAGTTCACCCGCCACTCCCTCGGCGCGGCCGTACATGGGAGAACTATCAAGGACCGACCCTCCGAGCGAAAATAGGGTGCCGAGAACGTCCCCGAGGGCGGCCCGGTCCTTGCTGCTGGAGCCGACGTCGAACCCTTTGTATGTGCCTATGCCGATGACGGGCAGCGCCTCGCCGCTTGACGGAATTGTTCGCGTGAGCATTTGGGCGTCCAATATAATCCAACTCCTCCATTGAGGAAAGCCACGGTCCATCGGCGCCAACGCAGGCAAATCATTGGGTATAAAGGGCTTGTGATTGTAGAGTTCCAGCCGGGCTTGGTCTCGGCAGCGATTCCGCCGGCCCTTGCGAACCTTCCTTGACACTCCTTCGCGCGGGACAGTAAACTGCTTTTCCGAATTCTTCAGGGGACTTACACGATGCTGCTCTCGCGTGATTACGTTGGATACATGGCTGGCGAAGTGGTGAAGCGTCTGCTCGCGGCCAAAATGATTGAAGCGCCGTCGGCAGCTACCCTCTCGCAGCGCGTGCGCGTCGCGATGCAGGAGGAGATCAGCGTCGAAGACCGCTTGAACGAAGAAGTTCGCGAAATTCTCACAAAACATGCCGACGAAATGCGCCGGACAGGCGTTCAGTATCAGGAGATGTACAAGAAAGTGAAGGGTGAACTCGCCCGGCAAAGAAAGCTGATCCTGCGTTGAAGCACGAGGAAAGGGAAGTTCGATAATCCACTGATGCGACTCACCCGCGAAAAATCCATTCGCCTTTCCCACTTGATTACCGATCTTTTGGTTGCCAGCGACGACGTTGAGTTCGTCGAAGACCGGGACACCATCCGCCAAAAGATCTTGCAGATCCTGCAGGACCTGCTGAAGGAAGAAGAAGCGGTGGACACTGAAGTCCGAAAAAAAATCAGCTCCCAGAAAAAAGAAGTTCTGGAAGGAAGCGAAGAATGGGACCTGCTCTACCGCAAGTATTATGCGGAAGAGATGCGCCGCATGGGAATCGTCCACCAGCCGAGCTCGTCGTAGCCGCTGTAAGTAGCACAGGCTTCAGCCTGTGGATTTTGATTCTTGCACAAGCTAAACCCCACAGGCTGAAGCCTGTGCTACTTCAAACAAAAATTCAAATCTAATTGGGGCTGTCGTCGGTGCGCTTCTTAAGCACAGGGCGGTCCGGATCGGAATCATCTCCGCCGGATTGCGGCTGCTGACCGCCGGTCTGAGTGCCGGTCGTACTGGGTGGTTGCTGCTCGGTGCGCGTTCGCAAGGTGGGTTTGTCGCCAGCGGATTTCTTGTCGTCCAGCTTGTTCTTGTTTTCGAGTCTGCGCAGCCGCGACTTGACCAGATCGAACTCCGACGTCGTGACGATGTATTCATCGCGCGCCGGAAGAATCGTTGCGATTTCCTCCTGCGCCTTTTGCACGCGGTCCGGAGTTAGCGGGTGCGTGGAGAAAATCTTGGGAATGCTTCCGGGACGGCGCCGCTCCTCCGCTTCGATTTTCTCGAAGAAGCTCACGAACGCGTTCGGATCGTACCCGGCCTTGTACATATACTGGAGGCCGAGGAAGTCCGCTTCCCGCTCGTTGTTGCGATCGAATTTCAGGTAGCTCAGCGGCATGGCCACGTTCAAGCCCTCGTAAATGCCGTACCCGGCCCAGCCTCCCGGCCCCAGCAGGATCAATGGGATGGTGGCCAACTGCATGATCTCACCCTTGGTTGCGGTCTTGGTTGAATGGCGCGCGGCCACATGCGCGATTTCATGCCCCATCACGCCCGCGAGCTCGGCTTCTTCATCGGCGCGCAGGATCAAGCCGGTGTTCACATAGAAAAAGCCGCCGGGGAGGGCGAACGCGTTAATTTCATCCGAGTCGATCACCTTGATCGTGAACGGCACCTTGGCGTCGGAATTCCGCACCAAGTTTTGCCCAACACGATTCACGTATTCGGTGACCACGGGATCATTGATCATTTTGGCGGTCTTTTCGACTTCCATGGCTGCCTGTTTCCCGAGCGCGATCTCGCGCTGCAGGGAATACAAGTTCACGCCCTTGCCAACGCCCCGGTTCCCGACGGCATTGACGTCCTTATCGGAGCCGGGCTTGACGCCCTTCACAGTTTCGTCTTCGCCCGATGTGGCCGTTTGGTCCTGCGTTTGGGGTTGCTGGCTCGGGTCCGTGGCGGCTGGCTGCTGCTGGGACTGCGCCTGAGGTTGTTGCTGGGTCTGGGTTTGGGGCTGCTGTTGCGCCGTAAACCCTGCCGGAGCGACCACTAACAGCGCAAAAACGATCCCGAAAATTCCGTTGCAGAGGCGTCTCATGGCTCCTCCTGAAGGCTCCCGCCGGAACAGTATACAACACACCCGGACCCTGGAAGCATAGTCTCTTTGCCGTCAGATGTAAGCCAGCGCAAATTGGTTTGCTTGTCTGGCCTGGAAAGCCCGGGGCGGCAAGCAATTGACACCTGCCGGAGTTCTGACTAACCTCAGGGTATGCCTATCGTGGACCAGCAAATCCGCATCGGACAGGTGTGGAAGAAAGTTGGAACTGTGGAAACGTTCCTCGTGACCAAGCTCTACAATGAGGCCTTGTCCACGATTGCAGTGCTGCGGCCTACCGGCGCGGCGACGGAGTCGATGGTCCGGGTTCGAGTCGAACGGCGCGGCGATGGCCAGACTTTGCCCGGCTACTCCATGGCCCAGGAAAACGAAGGTCAATAACGAATCGGTCCCCTAAACCGATCGCACAGGCAGCTTGACGACATCTTCCACCTGCATCACTTCCTTCACCAGAAACGGCTCGGCATATTCCACCCCGGCCATTTGCCCGTAATACCGGGCGATCAGATTGACCTCATGGTGCAAGCGGTCCAGCGGAATATCCACTTTCGACTTCTTGTCCTTAGCCTTTGGGCTGAACTGCGAGTGGTACGCCAGGATGGCCTGGTACCGCCGTTTATAATAGCGCGAAATGTCCACGACAAACGTGGGCCGGACTTCGCGGTAATAGACAGTCGAATACAGGATCTTGAACGGGCGAAACGCTTCGCCTCCGATCGGCAATTGCTTCAGTCCCGCGAGAAAGCAGCCTTCGTAACCGAGCCGCGCGGCGGTGTAATGGTCAGGGTGCCTCCCGTCCCAATAGGGAAGAATCACGGTGTGAGGCTTAAGCGCGCGAATCCGCGCCGCGACAGCCAGTTTCGTTTCCTTGGTGACTTCGAGATTGGAGTCAGGTAGCCGCAGATTTTCGCGATGCGCCACGCGCAAAATTTGAGCTGCCTTCGCTGCTTCCTTCAAACGTGTTTCCGGCGTTCCCCGCGTCCCCATCTCGCCAGCGGTCAAATCCAGAATGCCGGTTTTGTACCCCTGCTCAGCGGCTTTCAATAGCGTGCCGCCGCAAGTCAGCTCGACGTCGTCCGGATGCGCCGCAATCGCCAGCAAGTCCAGTTTCATCGCCCCTCCCGAAGTCACGCGGAAACACCGAAGAGTAGCACATCGCAAAACTTCCCCTCACATCGGTTGGATTAAGTGCCGATTTTAATGGCAACGGTGTGTCCTCGCGCGTCTATATTCTGGAGACCGGCGATCTCGCGCAATCTCCAATGTCCCAACTCTCCAAAACTTTCTTCGGAGCGCCTCGCTTGGCCACATGGATCATCGCCCGGCCGATTTCTTCAGTCGTCAAAATATATCGCGGTAACAGGTGGCGTAGAAATGGAAGCACTGGTTTGGCCAATGCGTAGCCGATACGGTATGCGGTTGTCTTGGAGTGCGCCCCGTGCACCGGCTGAATTACCCCAGGCCGAAACATATAGGCCGCCTTAAATGGTAGGCGCAGGAGCGCGTTTTCCGTCTTGCCTTTGACTCGCGCCCACATGACCAGCCCCTTCTCCGAGCTGTCTGTTCCTGCCCCGGATACGTAAACGAATGTCATCGCTGGATTTAGACGCGACAGCGTTTCCGCCGCCGCAAGGGTGAGGGTGTAGGTCAAGTTTTCGTATTGTTGTTCTGACATGCCGGCGGACGACACGCCCAGACAGAAAAAGCAGGCATTGAAGCCCTTCAGCTCCGCTTCGATGCTGGAATAGTGAAACAGATCAGGCTGAACGATCTCGCGTAGCTTGGGATCATGCGCTCCGGTAGACGACCGTCCAACCGTCTCGACCGATTCGATGTCCGGGTCGAGCAGGCATTCCCGAAGAACGCCTTGGCCGACCATGCCCGTCGCTCCGAAGATCAGTGCCCTCATATCGATTGCCTGCCTTCGTCGCTTGGCGGCGTCTTGCAGGGCTACCAGTATCCAACATGAATTGCCGTCGAGTCACGGTGTAATCGGAAGAAATCTCCATTGCCGACCAGTATTTCAAAATGTCATTGTTATTTCGATTCCCGATTCGGAATGCCTGTCCTAACCCAAATTTCCCCCTGTCCCTGCGTACCATTGACGACCCCGGACCCGTTGCCTAGCATTCTTGCAGCAGGAATGCCTCTCCTCGAAAGAGCGATGAGGCAATTCCCGCAGTTCACTGAGGGGTCCTGGAATGACTGACTTTCGGGCCAAACGTGCCCCTAGTATTCCGGGCAGGGCTATCCACCCGGTTGCAAATGCAAAGCCTGCTCTGCTTACCGGCCTTGAAAAGCGCCGGGGCGTGCGAGTCAATTCTCAAGTTCCTATTGCCATGGAATGGAACGTTGGCGGGGAATTGCTTCGGAAGGAAGCGCAAACGCGCGTGGTAGGGCCCTATGGATGCATGGTGGTCCTTCCCATGAATCTGGAAGTCGCGCAGACGATCCAATTGACAAATATGGTGAGCAAACAGACGAATCCAGCCGTGATCGTGTGGCGGGGCCTGGAGCGCGCCGAGGGCTGGGAATTGGGAATTGAATTGATCAATCCTCGGATGGGTTTTTGGGAGCTTGACCTGTGACGCCAACGAAAGAACAGTCGAATCATGGGACCGGCCTGTTGCCGGGCGAAGAGCGCCGCCGCAGCCAGCGCGTCATCATTCGCGTGCCGGTCACGTTGGTATTAACGGAAAACGGCAAGACCGTGAAGATTTCCGCACACACGGTCGAGGTGAACATTCACGGCGCGATGGCGGTGTGCCCGCGCACATTCGATGCGGATACGAAGCTGGAAGTTGTGAACGGCCGGACGGATGAGAAGGTTGGCTCCCGCGTCACGCGCGCGGCTCGCCAGAGCCCCGGGGGATACCTGATTCCATTGGAGTTCACCTCGCCGTCACCCAACTTCTGGCAGATCACTTTCCCTCCATCGAATTGGAACGCGCCTGAAAACTGATCGCGGCACCTTGCCTGGATCGCGCTTTCACACAATTTTAATTGTCCCTGCAATACGGACTATGAAACTCTTCGCGCCATGCGAGGATGGTGCGCCCGTTCCGTGGGGCCGGGTCCCTGCGGCGAAAGCTGCAAACCGTCAGCCCTGCCGCGGGTCGATACTCCCAAGAATTTGGGGCTTTACTTGTCAGGATGTTAATAAACACGGCAACTCTTCGGAATTCCCATCTGGCAATGCCTGTGGGAAGGGCATAGCCTTCGAGTGCGGGAGGTTCTGGAAACACACGCCGGCAAATTTACGGGAAAACCCGGAGCCAAATCTTGCATCCAAGAGATTTAGTATGGGGCGACAATCGCCTGATAATGACCTAAAACAGCTTTTCGATATGGGGTCCGTGGGGTTTTGGTCTGTCTTCATCCTAGCTTGGCCTGAGAGGAAACGTGAATAACCCATTCGCTAGCAGTGTGTATGTCCATGAGCGCGTGTGCCGCGAAAGCATCTTTCCGCGAGCGATCCGCGATCTTCGCCGCGACCTCGCGCAATTCCGCCGGACCGCGATCCTGGCCGGCGCTCTGGTGCTGGTCGCGCCGTTTGCCGCCTCCGCGCAGAGTAATGACGTCCGCCCTCGAGTTACGGATCGAGTCGACGTCTCACGGCTAACTACCCTCTCCGGGAACACGCACCCGCTCGCGCGCGCTCAGTACGACCAGGGCGCGGCCCCAGCGGACTTGCCGATGAACCGGATAATGCTCGTTTTGAAGCGCAGTCCCGAGCAGGAATCCGCTTTGAAAGATTTGCTGGTTCAACAACAGGTCACGTCGTCGCCGACCTTTCACAAGTGGCTTACGCCGGACCAGTTCGGGCAACAATTCGGACTTGCCGACGCGGATATTCAGGCCGTTACGTCCTGGCTTACATCCTTCGGATTTCAATCCATCAAAGTTTCAAAGGGCCGCAGCGTCATTGAGTTTTCCGGGACGGCTGCCCAGGTCGAGGCCGGATTACACGCACCGATTCACCGATATGTCGTGAATGGAGAGACCCATTGGGCGAACGCTAACGACCCGCAGATTCCCGCAGCCCTTGCTCCCGTTATTTCTGGTTTTGTTTCACTTCACAATTTTCTAAAGAAGCCTGCCTCAATCCGTTCTGGACAGACGGCTTCGGTGACCATGACGCCGGAAGGGAGGCCGCAAATCAATTTTAAGGATGGGTCACACGGGCTGGCACCGGCGGATTTCAACACGATATACAATGTCGCGCCTACGATGACCGGCAGCGGCGTAACGATAGGCGTTATAGCGCGCTCAAACATCATCCCTCAGGACGTCGCCGATTTTCGCACCTTTTTTAAATTAGGAGGAAGTAATCCAACCATCATTTTGAATGGTCCCGACCCCGGCGACCTGGGAATGGGCGAGGAGGCCGAAGCCGTTCTGGACGCTACCTGGCCGGGCGCTGTGGCCCCCAACGCGACTGTGGACCTGGTCGTTTCCGAATCCACGAACGCCGATGCGGGCGAGGATCTCTCTGAGTTCTATATTATTGACAATAATCTTGCCGATG
>CAAGKR010098267.1_pt1 | contig 10423 bp, 9 predicted proteins | sample 2556971 | NCBI WGS metagenome assembly CAAGKR01 (sample SAMEA5207829, study PRJEB30636) | soil metagenome | biome: forest; feature: boreal; material: soil | place: USA | collected 2011-09 | depth 1 m
CCGGTCGACCGGAGTGTTCTGGCGGCCGCCATCGAGTCCGAGCTGCACTCGTTCGAGGAGAGCGACCGAGAGCTCGAGTCCGTTTCCACCGCTACGAATCTCGCCATCGACGCCCTCTGGCGGGAGCGCGACGTTCGAAGCCGGGTGCGCGCCGAGGCGGAGACCCTCGGGATCGTGCTGGCGCCTGTCGCCGCAGATGTGACCGAGACCGCTCGCAAAGCAGTATCTGAGCGTCGAGTTGTTGACGACGGATCTCTCTCGGGCCTCAGAGAGACGATCGCGACTTGGGACGCCAACGCTCAGGTAGCAACGAGCCACTTGCGGACGCCAAGCTCGGATGCCAAGGCCGGGGCGACGATCCGGCTCGGTGTGCTCCTTGAGCGGGCCCGGGCGTGGCGCGATGCCCGAACCGCATCCGAGAAAGCGTCTCTGGCGGCAGCGCGGGCGACGCTCCTGCACGACACATTTGCGCGGCGCGAGCGCCAGATGTTCGTTGACATCTTGGCCGAGATCTCGACGCGGGTGGCTGATATCTACGGCCATCTGCACCCCGACGAAGGGGTCGCCGGCGTTCGTATTGAACCGTGGCGCGAGAAGGGCGTCGAATTGTCCATCGAGTTCCACGGCACGAGGATGACGCCTCCACATGGGGTGCTCAGTGAGTCGCATCTCAATTCCCTCGCCATCGCTCTGTTCTTGGCGATGGCCGAGCGCTTCAATCGGCGACTGGGTTTCGTCGTCCTCGACGACGTTATCAACAGCCTCGACATCAGCCACCGAACGCGCCTCGCTGAACTACTTAGTCAGGAATTCGGGCGAACACAGCTGATCGTCCTCACCCACGACCCGCTCTTCTTCGAGCGCCTGATCCGAGCCAAGTGGAACGGGCTGGAGCTCGGATCATGGCGATATGAGGACGGACCCAGCCCCCGCGCCTTTCCGACCGCTCCCCTCTACGCCGCAGCGGCGGACCTTCTCGCCGCGGGAAGGTCGGACTCAGCGATCAACGCCACTCGTCGGGCATTGGAGGACCTTCTTGGAGAGGCAGCAGAGGCCCTCGATGCACGAGTGCCATTTCGTCGCGGGATCCGGAACGACCGCCGCGATCTCCAGGAATTGCTCGACGCGCTGCGAGGCCGCATAGCGCAGCTCTCGAAAACATTCTCGAAGGAGGTCGAGCCGACAATCTCCGGGCTGCACGGGGACGCTGGTGCGGTCCTCAATCCGGGGTCGCACGTAGGACGCGGTCCAGTGTCGGAGCGCGAAGTCAGGGAAGTGCTCGACCGGGTCCGGTTTCTCGAGGCCACCTTTACGTGTTCGCAGTGCTCAACTAGGGTCTGGAAACGCGGGGGCAACGGCGCTTGGACGTGCCAATGCGGGCGAAGGCGGCTCCCACCGGAGTCCGGCGAGGCAATTCCCGCCGTCGACGACATGCCTGTTACGAACGGAACGTAGTCGCCTCCGGTCGCTCATTCAAAGATGGCTTGACACAGGGACCGGCTCGCCCGAAATGGTTGAATGCCGCCCACTCCTGTGCCCGACCTTCCAGACAACTACGTCGTCGTCCTCTACCGGCGTCCGGGCGGAAGTTCGCGTCTCCTGTGCTCGCGGTTCTGGCAGCGGTTCGATTCCGAGCATGACGCCCGCTCCTGGGCCGAATCGAAGAGGCCGGATCCGCGGTATGCCTACTACCGAATCGAGGAACGATCCGCCGACCGGGTCCTAGACAGCACGGGCATGGTGTCCTTGAAGCCCCCTAAGACCATTCCCGGCCCGGACGTGTACATCGCATGGGAGAGGCTCGACAAGCTTTTGGCCCTGCGCGAGCGGCTTCACGACAGCTGACGATTGCCTGTGCCGACGATCCGAGTGGTTCGTTGCCGGCGCTTAGTCCACCTGTGATGGAGCCGAACGACGAGTTGGAACGCGCTGCCCTAGGATTCGATCGCCATTCGACGGGGCGGACTCGGCCATCGATAACCACGGTGCGACAAATTCGGTGACGGCGGTGCGTCGGTGAGCGCGCAATAGATCACAGCCCTCGGGGCGAGCAGGCAACCCGGATTGCCGCGCATTCGCGCGGGCGCTCTCACTGGCCTGCCAGCAGCTGCGCGATCAGCTTGTCCCGTTCGGCCGGATCGACAGGCAGGGCGCCCGTATCGCCCCGGATCGCTCGGATGAGGGCCAGTGCGTAGTCTTCTACCCGGTACTTGTATGTCGCCGACTCCACGACCTCATCCTCGCCCCACATCGGGGCCGGCTCTGCGTCGCTGAGGAGCTTCATCAGACTTGGAATCGCCCGCTCGCCCTCGGCGATGATCGCTTTGGCTGGCTCCTCCCAATACAAGTGCGGGAGACCCCAGGCATTGAAGTAACGCGATGTTTGGAGCGAACTCACCAGCACCTCGATACGGAAGCTCGAGGCCAGTAACTCGTAGGTTGGTTGGCTGACGGCCCGGACCGCCAACAGCCCGAGAAAGGAGCTCCGATCGGTGGCCTCGAGGGTAGCCGCGAGATCCTTCGCCACTGACTCGCCGCGTCGGGCGGCCTCTTGGTAAGGCAGCGAGTTCCAAGGTTCAGCCCCCGCCTTCGAGTCGTTCGATAACTCCACAGCGAGCTCGGGAACGGTCATGGCCTTTAGGGCGGCTTGTCGGTTGGCAAGCTTGCTGTCGAGATCCTTCATCTGCTGAGCTGGATCGACGTTGGGAGCGACGGCCTGACTCTGCGATCCGCAGCCCGCTGCCGCCAGGACGAGCACGAGCAGCCCGAAGACGGTGGCGGGGTGGGTGCCTCGGGGCCTAGCGAGCATCGCGCTCATGGCATACGGCTGAAGGCTGGGAACGTGTTCTTACCGAGGCCGGCGGCCTCGTTGTTCCATTCGATGACGGCCTGATCAAAGGAGTCACGCGTCCATGTGACGCCGATCTCATTGACCGGGTTGCCGGTGGTCCCGCCAGTTCCCACGATGAATAACCAGTAGTAGAAGCTGGTTAGCTGGTTGACACAGCTCGCGTCGCCTTGCAGGCAGACGGGTACCGAGACGGCGTCGAACCAGCTCTGATCGGGCCAGCCGGACGGGCTATCTCGGAGTACCGCTGCAACTGAGCTGCTGCCAGGGGTGAGCGTCGATGCAAAGGTGCCGTCGTCGTTGCGGCCGTAGAAGCCCCAGACGCGGGTGGCAAGGCGGTCGACGGCCCATCCATTCTGCGTTGCGTCGGCTCGCCCCATGACAATCCGGTTGAACTGCTCGGTGCTGGGGGCAAGGAAGGCGCCCGTGTTCTGATCGCGAATTCGAACGATCTGAACGTAGGCGATTTGGGTGGCGTTGGTGGCTGGCGCGCTACAGGAACCTGGCGCGAACGCGAAGCTCACCGTCGCATTGACGCCGCGGGCGCCGTTGGGTCCGCCCGTAAAGGTGAAGGCGCCGCACGGCGTGGTCGCAGTGCCGCAGGCGCTGACGAGCCCCGACATGGCGAGAGCGAGGACCACTACGAGGACACTCGATCGCATTTGCCTACCCCGGGCACGTCCTGATGTGCCTTGGTCAATGTGACCGTCAGGCGGCGCCGACAGAAGTAGGCAGGACCCTTGAGGCAATGCTCGTGAGGGGCAGCTCGGGCCGGTCAACGGTCGGGCCAGGAGGCGTCCCATCTGGCCCCGACCCATCAGCACTCCGGAAGGTTCTCGAGGTTGTCATCACGACTGCTGTCGGCCCGCGTAGTGATGTACGGCGTCGCCAAGCACACACCGACGGGGCAGTAAGGCATCTTCCGGATGACGGCTTCGCTTCCGCCAGCCGCGGTGACCCACCGTTGGCCACTGTCGATCCCGTCGACGACCTCTTTTCGGCTGTGGTAGAAGTCGCCAGCCGTACACACTCCCTTGATGTGGCGACGGGAACGGTCGTCAGACCATTCCTTGCGGACCTTGGTCACCGTTGGCATCGATCGTCCCTTCCTCACGGTGCGGCGTTGACGACGCCGCCCGGCTCTCCAAGCCTCCCGAACCGGCGGCGGGATTCCAACTAGGCAAGTCCCGGGGTTTCGCGCCTACTGGGGCATTTGGGACGTGTTGGCTAGGCGCAGGCTGGCGACTGGGTCAGGGACCGGCAAAGGACTCGTCCGCGCCGACTTGAACATCGGGCCGGGCAGGCGCAATCGAGATCGCCGGCGTAGATGGCCAATACCCGCCGTGCCAGACGTCGTAGGCCGCGACGGGTTGCGACCGGGATCTCATAGCGCGGGACTTTCGCCCCGCATTCGCCGCTCGGTGACCGAGGCACCGATCCCGAGTCGTTCAGCCTCGTCGTTGAGGGTTCTGCCGGATTGCCACGAGCATCAACGGAGGTTCAGCGTGGCCCAGACGGACTCGCTATGAGGGCTCGGCATGGCCAGAGCACGGCTTCAGGAGTTCACCAAGGCCACCATCGGCGCTTGCGCTTTCCTTGCCCTTCGAGTCGGCCAGCTGGAAGCCGAAGTGGCCGACGCTCTCTCGGAATCGCACAAGACGACGGACCACGACGAGAAGATCCGCTGGCTCGAGAAATGGAACGCCGACAAGAAGGCGCTGGCCGCGGCGCGGCAGGAACTCGCAACCTGCCGCTCCGGCAACCAGCCTCCGCCGAAGGTCTATGTCCGCCGGGAAATCTGGGGGCTGGAGTCGGCCGGCCCGTTCGACCCCATCACGCTGGCCTACGCCCAAGCGGTTCGCACCCTGCAAGGCCGAGCGGTCACGAATCCAACGAGTTGGGCCTATCAGGCCGCCATCCACGGCACCTATCGGGCTCAGATACCGGGAGCGCCGTGGAACGCCTGCCAGCACGCTGGCTGGTTCTTCCTCCCGTGGCACCGGATGTACCTCTACTTCTTCGAGCGCATCGTCCGGAAGGCGGTTCTCGACGCCGGTGGGCCCGCCGACTTCGCCTTGCCGTATTGGAACTACGACCGACCGTCGCCCGGAAACTCCTTGCCGATCGCCTTCCGGACAGCCACCCTGCCAGATGGGAGCGCGAATCCGCTCTACCTCGCTTCGCCGCTGCGGGCCACTAACATCATGAACGGCTGGGGGATGCCCTCGACCGTCACGTCGCCTGCCGGCGCCCTGGCCGATCCGGACTTCACCTCTCCGATCGCCATGAGCAGCTTCGGCGGCGGAGCGGTCGGACCGGCCCATTTCGACGGAGCCACGGGCGCCGTCGAGAACACCCCGCACAACGTGATCCACGGGACGATCGGCGGGTTTGGCAACCTCCCGAACTGTCAGAGCGCCCTCATGAGCGACCCCAATTGCGCGGCCCTCGACCCCATCTTCTGGCTCCATCACGGCAACATCGATCGCCTGTGGAACGTCTGGCGGTCAATGTCGGGCCATCTCAATCCGACGCAAGCGAACTGGCTAAACCAATCCTTCGAATTCCGGGACGAGAATGGTGCCCCCGTGACCTTGACCGGCGCCGAGGTCTTGGACACGGCCAGTCAACTCGACTACATCTATGACGACCAACTTCGCATCCGGATCCCGCGCCCGCCGCTGGCCCCGAAGGCCGTGGAGCTGCAGATGTCGCCCCCGCCACCCCCCGAGCTCGCCGCCGCCACTGAAAAGCCGATCGTCCTGACCGGAGCCGCGGTCTCAACCCGGCTGCGCGTCCCTGCCGGAAGCGCCGGCGCCCTGGCCGACTCGGTGCCAAGCGGCCGACGGTTGTTCCTTAACGTCGAGGACATCGAAGCCGATGCAAACCCCGGCGTGGCGTACGGGGTCTATCTGGAGACGCCGGAGGGAGACCGTCACGTCGGCAACATCGCGCTATTCGGCATCGAAGAGATGAATCGGGCCGAACGCCCGCACGCGGGCCCGCCCGGCTTCCGCCACACGTTCGACATCACCGCGGTGGCCCAGGAGCTCTCAGCCAAGGGCCTCTGGAGCGCGGCGGATCCGAGAGTGAAGCTCGAACCGATCCAGCTGATTCCACCTCCCGATGCTCCTGCCGACGCCGTTGCCGAGCCGATCAGCCATCCACCGGTTCGAATCGGACGCGTGAGTCTGTTCGTGGCCTAGGTCGTAGCGCGATGGGATCCCGGTTAGCGGCCATGCAGGCCACCCTGCGCTGGCGGCCTGAATGGCCGTTCGTGCTGGCGATCGGGGCGGCTTGGGCATTCATGGCGGCGGGCGCCACTGGGACTGTTCGCGATGGCCACGCGGCCACAAATGGGTTCGTTTGCACGATCGCGCTGGCACCCGGGGCCAAGACCCTCGCGTTGGCGGGGCTCTCAGGTTGGGGAGTGATGTCCATAGCGATGACGCTGCCCGTAACGCTGCCATGGATGCGCTACGTTGGCCTGAACAGTCTCCGTGGGCGCCGGCTCTGGGCAATGCTGCTCTACGGAACGGGCTTCATTGCGGTGTGGCTCGCGGTGGGCGTGGCGGAGCTGGGGGCAGCCGCGCTGCTGGGGCAGCTCGGCCCAAGTCGCGCCTACTCGACCGCGTTCGCACTCCTTGTCGCCGGCGCCTGGGAGTTCTCGCGCGTCAAACGGCTTGCCCTTGTCCGTTGCCATCGGACAGTTGCTCTGCCGCCGGTGGGACGGAGAGCCGATCTCGCCTGCATCGAATTCGGCGCCCGTCGTGGGCTCAGCTGTGCGATCAGCTGCTGGGCCTTGATGTTCATAGTGGTAGTCGTAGGCTCGACACAGCTTGCCCTAATGGCGGGTCTGACCGCCCTTGGGATCGCCCAAGAACGAACGGTCGTCGGATGGCGCCTCTTGCCCGTCAGCGGTGTGATTCTCCTCGCCGTCGCGTGTGTGAGCGTGATCGGAGCGTCGCGCTGATGGACGGGTGAGCCTTAGATCGCGAGCCGGGTTGTAGATGGCGCCGAAAACGCAGGGACACCAAACGCCGGACGCCGCGCGAAACCCCTAACGGACCGCGATCGAGGCGTCCGTGGCTCCGCCTGTGAACTTACAACTACCACTCAGCGCGTTACCCCGGGACGGGCCTTCCGAAAAGACACCCCGACCTGACCCTGCCACCCACAGGCAAGGGTTCTGCCTCCTTTGCGTCCGCGTGCTCGCGGCCGACGATCAATTCCGGCCGGCCATCGTGGGTCGCAGGAACTTGGGCGCGGATGCTTGCTTCCAAGCCATTGGAAGGGCGCGCTCATCAGAGCGCAGGAGGGAATCGTGGGGCCTTCGTTGTTCCGAACGCGTCGATCACTGTCAGCTGCGACGGGCCTCTTGCTTGTCGCATCCCTCATTGGCCCTGTCGCGGTCCAGGCAGTTACCTCGGTCTCGGCAGATACCGCGGTCCCGGCAGTCACTACCTGCCAAACGCGGACGTATACGTTTGGGTGGAAGTGGTTTGGCGAGTCAACGCCTAGGTACTCGCAGCATATGAAAGCGGCCGCATGCTGGAACGTGTCGCTAGGCGAATCCTGGGGCACAGCCAATCCAGCCATCACGTGGAGCAGCTTCTATCCTTATACGATCACCAACAGCAGCTGGTCTACCAATATGAGTGGCGTTACCACCTTCAGGATTTCCGACCATCTGACCGACGGCATCTACTATGTGACACTGGAACCGCGGGTGCGGGTTACTGCAGGCGGCGGTTGGTCTTGCAGCGATGGTGGGACGAGCGAGGCCGACTTTCAGGGGGTCCACGACATAAGCGGCTACACGTGCTCGGTGTACTCGATCCCCTAGATAAGCAATTGTCGGAACTCGCTCACACCGGGCTCCGCTAGCCTTCTGCGCCAGCCTCTCAGAGGGTGTCTGGCAGCCGAGTGCCCCGCGGGGCGGGCCACGTCCAGGTCCGCCCCCGGTGGTTTCGGTCTCGCCCGGATGGGGTCAGCCATGCCCGACCTTCAACGTCTGGCGTTTCTTACGTCGATCTAGAGGTGGAAGGTCGGTGACGCATTCGTGTGAGTGCGGCGCGTACCGGTGCCCGGGGGAGTTGCACATATTGCACGCGCGTCCAGCAGCCCGTGAGGCTAGGTGGCGCCTGGCCGGATCGCGGGTCCGCTGGCATTGTGCTCGACCCGCCTAAGCTGCCTGAGCGGCACCAGCGCCACGGCGAGGATCAGGCCTGTACCGACGAGCAGCCCGTCCATTCCGCTGGCGTCGGCCGCAACGCCGCCGATGAGCGCGCCGCCGATCTGTCCGACCCCGAGGAACACCGAGTACAGCCCCATGATCGCCCCTCTGTCGCCCGGGAACTGTTCGGACACGTCGGCCAAGAGGCCCACGGCGGCGGGCGTGGCCCCGGCGAGGACGAAGAGGCCTACCGCGACGACTACGGCCGCGATCGTCACGATGGTGGCGAGGGCGAGATTTGAGCCGGCTTCGAAGGCGGCGTGGTTGACCACGAGCGCCGCGGCTGCCAGCCCGATCCCACCGAGGACGCCCATCTGGATAATCGTCGTCCGGCGATAGCGGTCGAACCGGTTCCCCCACCAGAAGATGCCGACGCCAAAGATGCTCGCGACGGCGATGGCGCCCACGGTGACCTCGTTCGGGCTGAAGCCCTGAAGGAGCCACTGCGTGTCGCGGAACGGTGAGTTGGGACGCTGGAATTGGTACAGGGACTGGCTGAACCACAGACCGATTGCCGCATTGACCGCGATCCAGGTCGGTGCCAGCAGCCAGATGTGCGAGTGGCCGATCAGCTGGCGGTATCGCCGGAGCGTGGTGTGTTCCCGGTCCACGGCTTCCTGCTCGCCGATCGGATCCTTGACGCCGAGGTAGTAGATCACTAGCGAGACCGCGTAGAACAGCGCGTTGAGCAGGAAAGCATTCGTCCCAAGTAGCTCAAACAGCTTCGGCGCGACGATGAAGCCGGCGCCGATGCCGGCGAGTGTCGCCGCCTCGAAGCGGGATGCCGCCCGACCACGAAGAGCTTCGTCCCCAGCTGTCGCGATCGCAATGTAGCCAAGGATCGATGGGATGGATGCCGCCGCGGAGGCACCCTCCAACCAGCGCGTCCCGCCGAGGACGATGAGGTTGCCCGTGAATGCCGTCAGCACGACGGCGACAGCTCCGAAGACGGGTCCCCAGAGCATCACGCGGTGGTGTCCGAGCCGATCGGAGAGGACGCCAAAGAGGGGCGACAGGACCAGTTCGGCGAGATAGAACGTCGAGGCGAGGAGGCCGACCGTGACGGCGGAGATCGGATCGACCTCCGGGTGAATCCGGGCGAAGAACGCGAGGTAGGACGTGAGCATCGCGCCGGTCAGACCCGTGCTGAACCTAAGGGTGAACGTGCCGATCAGCACCGACCTGAGCGAGCGGTCCATGTCGGCGAGGGTAGCGGGGGGACCGGGTCGGGACTCGACCGCTTTATCCATGCGCGGTGGCTTTCGTGGAGCGAAGCCGGGGGTCAGCCCAGGTCCCAGTTTGGAAAAGATCGCCCCGCGCCGACTGCTCTGGCAGAGCTAGGCGTCCGTTGATGACTCGACGTCTCGGTCGAAGAGTCCGGTTTCTGGCGCGCTGACTCCCAGGCTATTCTTGGCGGCCGCCGCCTGGACGATTGCCGGGTGCGGCTCATCCGACATCGAACTGCCTCCATTCGGCTGCTCTGTTAGGGCCAGACCGACTGATCCGCTGCTGGCGGCCTCGTCGAAGATGATGACCTCAAGGTTTGCTAACGCGGGTCCTTGAGTTTCGTGATTTGGGCTGCGAGGTCTCGGGCCCGAGCGACTCGAGCATCCTCCGGCGTGCTGGTGTCAGCTTCTCCCTGCTGAGGAGTCAGGTTCGCTTGAACTTGTCCCGCCAATGTCTTGGCCGTTGCCGCCAGGTCCTTGTTGTCATCTGCCCGCGCGGCCTCGGCAGTCGTCTGCGTCTTCTGCACCTGCTGACCGAGGAGGGCGCCTACGGCGGCGAATCCGATGGATTGAACGCCAGCGAAGAGCGCGACCAGGCGCTCCCATTCGGTCGAACTCGCCGGGCCAGCCTTCGAGAGCATCAATTGCAGAATCGACCAGTAGCCGGCGATCAGAAACACGGCGGCGACGGTGGTGATCACGGGAAGTCGCGAGAGGCTTATCTGCGGAAGCCCGGACGCGACGTCAAAAGTCGCGAGCGTCGCTAACCCAAGCGCCACGACGGTTCCGAGTGCCAGCAGCGCGCGATCGTCGCTTTGACCTGCATACAGAGCCAGAAACGTCGCGATCGAGGCAACGGTGGCTGGAGTTAGCACCCGAAGTGCGTCGCCGGGCGCCGCAGAGCCGCGGGCCCGGATCTGCCAGATTGCGACCAAGAGGGTTAAGGCGACGAGCGCCACAGCCAGTGCGAACGCCTGCTTCGCAGTCTCCGTGACCAGCAAACCGCCGCCTTGTGGAAGACCCGGGAGCTGGCTGATAACCGGATCGTAGTTCGCGACCAAGACTGCCGCGCCAACGACAGCCAGAGCCAGGAAACGCCACGCCCGCTGCGCC
>CAAGKR010132084.1_pt1 | contig 10423 bp, 6 predicted proteins | sample 2556971 | NCBI WGS metagenome assembly CAAGKR01 (sample SAMEA5207829, study PRJEB30636) | soil metagenome | biome: forest; feature: boreal; material: soil | place: USA | collected 2011-09 | depth 1 m
ATGCATGAGATTGTGCATGGACGCCCCAATACGCCGCGTTTCCATGTGCGCGGGTTCATGGAAGAGGGTACGACTACCACGCCTTTTGATATGGTTGTGTTGAACCATATGAGCCGCTACCATTTGTGCATCGAGGCGATGCGACGGGCGACGCGCGTGCGCGGTCTCACCGCGCCATTGATAGCAGAGTGCAACGACATGCTTGCGCGGCATACAGAATACGTGCGGGCGAACCTGGAAGACATGCCCGAAATCCGCGACTGGGTATGGACTGACTGAGAGGAAATCAACGGCTCTGTTTGCTCTCCTCTGGAGAGCAAACAGAGGTCACAGTCCAATCACAAAACGCATGTTGTGACAAAAGTTACAGTGATCTTGATGGGATAAAGCTATGCTATAGGCAGTAGCGTTAATACTTTTCCATTCTCATTAGAGGGAAAGGATCTCATCAATGAGCACAGAGTTAGAACCACGAACAACCGAGAAGCCTGAGCAAGATACCAGCCAGGCTACTGGACATCGAACAGTTTACAGGCCTGTATCTCGTCCTGAAATTCAGCCGGCACGCCCAGCATTCCCAAATTGGGGCATTACCACCATAGCTGTCTTCTTTTTGTCATGCTTGTTGATTATTGGAATTGTTTTTTCACAGCAGCTCGCGCCCCGGCAAACAAACACGCCATCGACATCGGCGGTGCCAGCCAGCACAAACAATTCCAGTACGAATTCGATGCCAGCAGCAACTTCAACCAGTGCTACCAGTACCAGTTCAACGTCAGCTACTGGTCCCACAGTGGCTCACCAGACCTACGACGCGAAAGCACCCGCCGCGCTTCAGGGAAGTACGGTCAATGTGATGCTGACCGTTAAAGAACTCCTGCTGCCTATTGCGCCAGGAGTGGTATACCATGCCTGGACCTTCGGCGGCACTGTTCCCGGTCCCGTCGTCCGCGTGCGCCAGGGACAAACGGTTCACTTCACCCTGGTCAACGATGGCATGATGCCGCACTCAATCGACTTCCACGCGGCCCAGACCCCCTGGAACGTCAACTACCAGGACGTTCCGGTAGGCAAGAGCTTCACCTTTGACTGGAAAGCCAACTATCCTGGCGTTTTCATGTATCACTGCGGCGCGCCAACGGTGATTTACCATATGGCAAACGGCATGTACGGCGCGATCATTGTTGACCCGGCGCAGGGGTGGGTACCAGCGCAGGAATACGTGCTAGTGCAGAGCGAATTTTATACAGCACAGTTGTCGGATGGCACGTACTCTGTAGATACCACCAAACTGACGGCAGGGAATCCCGACTACGTGGTCTTCAACGGCTATGCTAACCAGTACAAAACGACGCCGATCGTGGCAAAGGCGGGAGAGCGCATCCGCATCTTCATCGTGAATGCCGGGCCAACCTTATTCTCAGCCTTCCACGTCATCGGAGCCATCTTCAGTGACACCTACGCCGATGGGAATCCTGCCAACCATATGGTCGGGAACCAGACGGTGACGGTTCCCCCTGGCGGCGGCATAGTGGTAGAGCTCACGATACCGCAAGCAGGTTTGTATCCGTTCGTGACACACTCATTCGCTGATGTAGGCAAAGGCGCGATTGGTATCCTGAAAGTGGTACCGTAGCCGTAGGAAGTAAAGCGCAGACGATTTGTGAAAGGGAGATCAATCGATGCATACGGGCGTGCATGAAAAACTCGGACAAGCTTCGCCGTCGCAGGAGGAGCGCAGGCAAGAGCCATTCATGCGCGTCGCTCCACTATTGAAAAGCGCCCTGTTAATGGGCGCGGGCGGCGGTTTCCTACTGGCGTCTGTGCTAACGCTGACACGCGCTTTCGCAATACCGCTCGGCGCGTGGTGGGAGGCGATGGCGCAGGCGCATGGACACCTACAATTGTTCGGGTGGGCAGGGCTTTTTGTACTGGGGGTAGCGTTTCATTTTCTCCCGCGATTACGCGGGACGCCATTAGCGGGGGCGAGCCTTGTACACTGGCTACTGTTCGCGCTGATCGCCAGCCTGGTTTTACGTGCCATCAGCCAGCCTTTGCTGGCAATGTATCCCGCGTATGTATGGCGCGTTGGGCTGGTCAGCAGTGGGCTTTTAGAGATGGTAGCGGTGGCCTGCGTCCTTTATATAGTGATACTGACCGCGCGGCGTGGCCCGCGTCTAACCACACGTCCGGCGTTTTGGAGTGTTTTCCCGCTCTTTGTAGGGGCATTCTGCTCACTGGGTATCGCCAGTATTGTCAACCTGGTGAACACGGCGCAAGCGGCATATGGAAGCGGATTGATGCTGTACACGGGGGACACGCTGAATGTAACGCTGGGGCTTTTCGGCTTTCTGGTGCCGATGGCGCTGGCGATGTCGGCTCGCTCGCTACCGATGTACGCGGGGCTGGATGGTTTTCCGCGCCGTGTGTTATGGCCGATGGCGGGCGCGTACTTCGCGGGATTGGCGCTGCTATGCGTCAGTATAGATGGCGGTCCGTTGCCCGCGACCTGGGCCAGCATCATCAATGGACTGGGGATGGTAGTAACTGGCGGCGTTGTGCTGCTATTTGTCGGCATCTTCTTGTTCCTGATACGCAGACGTGGCCGCCTGCCACAGCGCGTGGCGAAGCTCGCGCCAGAACCTGAGACCCTGGCGCAAACCTATCAAAAACAGGTGGAAAAGGAACAGGCGAATTACGGGCCATTCGTGGGATTGGTGGCAAGCGCTTATATGTGGGCCATGTTCGGCGGGCTGCTGCTGCTGGTTGACGGCACCAGTTTGCTGGCAACCGGCAACATGCCCATTCTCTTTGACGCGATTCGTCACAGTTTCGCCATCGGCTTTATCGCCCTGTTGATCTGCGGCATCGCGCCGCGCATGTTGCCGAACTTCTCTGGCCGCCAGATCGTTTCTCCCAGGCTGGTAAGCGCGACGCTCTGGCTTGGCAACGCCGCCGCCGCGTTGCGCGTCGGCTCTATCCTTCTCGCTCCTCTCTTTCCTGGCACGCAGGGATACGCTTTTGATACCATCCTCTTTAGTCTCTCCGGCCCATTTGGCCTGGCCCTGGCTATCTGCCTGGCAATTAACCTGTGGCCGGTATTGCATTCTGTCCCTAACCCAGGCGACACTGCCATTCCTGTGATTCCTCTGTGATTTCAGCCGACTTGAGTGTGACAGAATTGTGATTTGCTAACCTTACGATATAAGCATGGAGTGAAGTCCATGAAACTTGTTCTTGTAACACATGGTAGAGGAATTCATCAAAATGACCAGCAACGACAAAAGCTCTTCATCTTTAATTAACGATACGTCAGAGTCGCCACAGGCGCTGAGTGATAGCACGCGCGCCTATTTAGAGCAACTCAACAGCTATGCAGCGAGCGATGGGAAGCCCAGTACAACTGAGCGGCCAGCAGCGAAACGCGCGTGGTGGAATGCGCCAATTGTGGCTCTTTTTATTGCTGTCGTTTTTATGGTAGGCATGGTCAGTTTTGGTTTTGGCGCATCCAGCACGGGCGCGGCAAACAGCAGCAATAGTAGTTCGTCGTCAAGCTCAATGAGTAGTTCGAGTAGCGATACAAATGCGATCCCGGCCAGCGTTCCCAATTCCCAATATACGTATGGTGGTCTGCCGGCGAAATACGTGGTGGACCCTGATGGCGCGAAACACTTCACCCTGACCGCTGAGCAGGTCAAGTGGTATCCGGTCAAAGGCGGACAGCCTGTGCTGGCGTGGTCGATTAATGGCATGGTTCCAGCCCCGGCAATCGAAGTTACGGCTGGCGATCACATTCGTATAACGCTCATCAACCACTTCCCGACCGCCACAGCGATTCACTGGCACGGGTTGATGATACCCGAGAGTGCGGATGGCGTACCAGGGCTTGGAATGAAGCCTGTCCAGCCGGGCCAGACCTACGTGTATGACTTCTCCGTGCATGACCAGGATATCGGCACGCACTGGTACCACAGCCATTATAATGACCTGGTGCAGGTGCCTGGCGGCTTCTATGGTTTGTTCGTCGTGGACCCACGCCCTGGCACACCGCAGTACCAGCAGCAGATCAAGGCTGATGTCACCTATACCGAGTTCATCAGCGAGATGGGGCCGTACTACGTCATCAATGGCAAGAGTTTCCCGGATACGCAGCCCATTATGGTCAAGCACGGCCAGACCGTACATATCCGTATGATTGGCGCGAGCGAGATGATACATCCCATGCATATACATGGACACACGTTCAACATCGTGGCGGAAGATGGACATATGCTGGCCCAGCCCATACAGAAAGATACCGTGCAGATTGCCCCAGGTGAGACCTACGATTTCACATTCTACGCCTGGGCTGATCCTGGCAGCATCTACCCGATCCACTGCCACATTCTCTCGCATCTGATGAATCCCGGTCAAACGGCAGATCAGATGGGTGGTTTGATTACGCTGATCGAATATGCAAAATAGTAGCGCGAGGGCGGCTCTCGCAACCGCCCATTGTAAACCAAACCCTCAATGTTGAGGGGAGCCGGACCGGCCCATTGTGGGACAGCCCGACCGGTAGTTACAAGGAGGTTATATCATGTTTAAGCGGATACTTATCCCACTGGATGGGTCGGCGCGCGCTGAAAGCGCCATTCCTGTAGCGGCTCGCATCGCGCGCGCCTATGGCGCATCGATTACCTTGCTCAGGGTTGAAGAGACGCCGGTCGAGTATGGTTCCTTCGTGGCTTCCCCGGCAAGCTATACGAAGGAGGCGATCAAGGCCAATCTCGCAGAGGCGACAAGCTACCTGGAAACGGTGGCAAAAGCGGTGGAGCTGGCGGGCATCGAGGTAGAGACCAAAGCGTTATTCGGCGCGGTTGCTCTCACCATCATCGGGGCGGCGCAGGTGTACCATAGCAGCCTGGTGGTGATGTGCAGTCACGGCTTTACCGGCTTCAAGCGCTGGATATTGGGTAGCGTTGCCGACCATATTGCGCGTCATATCACGACGCCCGTGTTGATCTTGCGCGAGGGCGCGCCACTGCCGGCCACAGCAACAAAGCAACCTGTACGCGCCCTGGTGGCCCTGGATGGTTCGCCACTCTCCGAGTCGGTGTTTGAGCCAGCAGCATACCTGGTGGCAGCTCTGGCAACAACTACCTCACAGCAGGGTGAGCTTCACCTGTTGCGCGTGGTTGACCTACCGTTTGGCAGCGGCAAGTTGAAAAGCCAGGCCTATGTTGATAGCAAGACCAGGGACGAGGCGGTAAAAGACGCCCAGGACTATCTGGAGACGCTGACGACACGCCTGGAAAAGGGCGGACTGGTGGACATCACGGTGAAGACAAAGGTTGAGTCCGATCCAGACGTGGCGGAGGCGATTATCAAGCAGACCGAGGATGGACCTGTAGACTTGATAGCGATGGCTACGCATGGGCGCGGTGGAATGCAGCATTTTGTGATGGGGAGTGTGACCGAACGAGTGCTTCATCATAGCAACCTGCCTCTGCTGATCGTGCGTCCACCCAAAGAGCAGAAGAGCGGTAAGAAGGAGAAGGATGAGCAGGATGTCAAGGTTGAAGTAACGGAAGTTGATGTACACTCCTGGGTTGGGCTGCTCTAGTGTTTTCAAAGGAAAACGACCATGTTTAAACGAATTCTTATCCCGTTGGACGGTTCCACGCGGGCTGAAAAAGCTATTCCGGTAGCAGCCCGTCTCGCGCGAGCTTCGGGAGGGACGATTTTACTGGCGCAAGTAGCTACCATACCCGTTATGTACGAGAGTTATGGTGTGGCATCGTACATCGGGGAAATGGTGAATACCGAGGTACAGAACGCGGAAGAATACCTTAAAGCGACGAAGGAGTCCGAAAAGCTGGCAGGCATCCTGGTTGAAATCAGCGTACTAGTTGGCGCGCCCGCACAGACTCTGCTCTCGATGGCATCGATGTTCAAGGCAGACCTGATTGTGATTACCAGCCAGGGTAAAACAGGGGTGAAACGCTGGATGCTGGGAAGTGTAGCGCATAAGATTGCGCGTCATAGCCCGATTCCGGTGCTTGTGCTGCACGAAGCTGGCACGACGCCAGTTGGGACGCGCCGCGATAGCAGCCCTGTGCGCGCGCTGGTGACGCTGGATGGTTCTGTACTGGCGAAAACCGCTCTTGAACCGGCGGCCCAACTGATAGCAGCGCTGTCCGCGCCCATTCCGGGAGCCTTGCACCTGTTGCGCGTGGTGAAGCCACTGGCGTTCGACGAGAAAAAAGTCGATGCTGAATACATCCAACACGCGCAGGAACAGGGGTTGCACAAAGCCAAAACCTACATGCAGTCCGTCGTTGAGCATCTCCGCGAAGGGCCGCTGGGCAAGCTCAATTTGACAATCACCTGGTCGGTCGCGCTCGGTGACGATGTGGCAGATACGATCATCAAGGCCGCGGAAATAGGTGAAGATGCCGGGAGCGGGGGTATACCTGGACGCTGTGACATGATCGCGATGGCGACGCATGGACGAGCAGGTTTACAACACTGGGTACTCGGCAGTGTCACCGAACGTGTTCTGAGCGCCACTCGTCTGCCCCTGCTGATTGTACGGCCAGAGGAAACTGCTTTCCAGAAGACCACCGAGGAGAAGGCTCTCGGTGGAACGATACTAGCAGATCACGCTCTGGCGTGATGGGATGTTTCAAAAAGTTCGAGGAGGAAGGCGTCTTTTGCAAGCCGCCTTCCTCCTCTTTATTACAGTTGGCGTCTGCCTGTGTTTCCTGTGTACAAAACGTGACATCAATGGTGCAGGTCGTGACTGAGTTGTGATACTGCAAGGGTATGCTTTCCTCAAGAGGATATCCATGAATTCCATTAAAGAGGGAAATATGCAGCATAAACTACTTACACAGAAATCTGCTGGATTCTTCTTCATCATTATCTCAGCCATTTCGTTCGGCGCGATGCCAATTTTCGCGCGTCTTGCTTACGAATCGAATGCCGATCCTCTTACCGTGCTGTTTTTGCGCTTTAGCATTGCTGCCGCAGGCATGTTCGTCATACTTTTCGTTAGCAAGACTCCATTTCCACGCGGAATCACGCTCTTTGAACTGATTTTGCTGGGCGCGATTGGGTACGTGGGCGAGTCGCTGGCCTATTTTACCGCGCTAACGATGGCTTCGGCAGGGCTGGTTGCGCTGCTGCTCTATATTTACCCGGCGCTGGTGATAACGATTTCAGCCATATTCTTGAAAGAACATCTCACCACCATAAAAATTGTGGCGCTATTTCTGGCTCTATCGGGTACCGCGCTGACGATCCAGATCACCAGCGGAGGCAGCATCGTGGGTATCCTGCTAGGTATCGCGGCGGCGGTAGACTATGCCATTTACATCGTACTGGGCAGCCGCATCGTGCGGCGTTCTGGCTCAATCGGCTCGACCACTGTGATTATCGCTTCGACGGCTGCCGTGTTCGCTATTATCGCCCCCATTCACGGGTTGTCATTTCCTTCCAGTGCGCTGGGATGGATCGCCATACTCGCCATCGCGCTCATTTCAACGGTACTCGCGTTTACGACTTTCTTTGCCGGACTCAAACGTATTGGCCCGACCACCACTTCGACCCTCTCCACTTTTGAGCCAATTGTAGCAGTGGGGCTGGCGGCCATTGTGCTGGGCGAGACCATCACGCCTGTGCAAGCGCTGGGAGGCGCTTTGATTTTAACGGCGGTAATCATCCTTTCCAGAAACGAGATGCGCCGCGACAGGCAGAAAAAACTACAGGAAGAGGTAAAAGAGTACGAGGAAACAGAAGACGAGAGAGCGACCACAGGGGTCGCCCAGTCAGGGATTACAACAAATCCGATTCATAGCTAGATGGAGGCAAACATGAAAAATATATCGGTGACGGTTGAGGGCAACGAGGCAGTTGCCAATATAGCGCATATGTTAAGCGAAGTTATCGCTATTTATCCGATCACGCCCTCAACGCCAATGGGCGAGCTGGCCGATACATGGTCGGCGGCGGGCCGCGCCAACCTGTGGGGAACGGTTCCCCTGGTGGTTGAGATGCAGTCGGAGGGTGGAGCAGCCGGCGCTTTGCACGGCGCGTTGCAAACAGGTTCGTTAGTGACAACCTTCACGGCTTCGCAGGGCCTGATGCTGATGCTGCCCAACATGTACAAGATCGCGGGTGAACTCACGCCGACCGTCTTCCACGTGGCGGCGCGCTCGCTGGCGGCACAGGCGCTTTCTATCTTTGGCGACCACTCGGACGTGATGGCGGCGCGCGCCACAGGCTTTGCGCTGCTGGCATCGAACTCGGTACAGGAGGCGCAGGATATGGCCCTGATCGCCCACGCGGCAACGCTGCAAGCGCGCGTGCCTTTCCTGCACTTTTTTGATGGTTTTCGCACTTCGCACGAAATCGATAAAATCGAATTATTGAGCCGCGAAGATATACGCAGCATGATCGACGATAGCTTTGTGCAGGCGCATCGAAGCCGCGCGCTTTCGCCCGACCATCCTTTCATTCGCGGCACCGCGCAGAATCCCGATGTCTACTTCCAGGCCCGCGAAAGCGTGAACCCGTACTATCAGGCCTGCCCCGCCATCGTGCAGATGACGATGGACAAATTCGCGCTATTGAGCGGGCGTCATTACCACCTGTTCGATTACGCGGGCGCGCCAGACGCGGAGCGCGTCATCGTGGTGATGGGGTCGGGCGCTGAAACGGCACAGGCAACGGTTGACTACATGGTAGCTCGCGGCGAAAAAGTGGGCGTGCTCAAAACGCGCCTGTTCCTCCCATTTTCAGTCGAGCATTTCTTGCAGGCGCTGCCACCCACCGTCAAGACCATCGCCTCGCTTGATCGCACCAAGGAGCCAGGCAGCGTGGGCGAACCGCTCTACCTGGATGTCACTGCCGCTCTCAGCGAGGGATGGCGCGCCATTTCCGAGCAGGCATCGCCACGCGTAATCGGCGGGCGTTACGGTCTTTCGTCGAAGGAATTCACCCCGGCTATGGTCAAGGGCATTTTCGACGAGATGAGCAAGGGCGAACCCCGGCAACACTTCACGGTCGGCATCAATGACGACGTGATGCATAGCAGCCTGGATTACGATGCAGCGTTCTCCATTGAGTCGGAGGAAACGGTGCAATGCATCTTCTGGGGACTTGGTTCCGATGGCACGGTAGGGGCCAACAAGAACTCGATCAAGATCATCGGAGAGGAAACGGAGAACTACGCGCAGGGTTACTTCGTGTACGACTCTAAGAAAGCAGGCTCGGTGACGATCTCGCACCTGCGCTTCGGTCTGCATCCCATCCAAGCGCCCTACCAGATTGGCGCGGGCGAGGCGCAATTCGTAGCCTGCCACCAGTTCTCTTTCCTCGAACGGTACGATGTACTCAAGTATGCCCGTTCGGGCGGCGTTTTCCTGCTCGATAGCATCTACGGGCCGGATGAGGTGTGGGAACGCCTGCCTGTTGAAACGCGAGCGGCTATTCGTGATAAGAATCTGCGCTTCTACGTGATTAACGCGCACAAAGTTGCGAACGATATCGGCATGGGAGGGCGCATCAATACGATTATGCAGACGTGCTTCTTCGCCATCAGCGGCATCTTGCCACGCGAGGAGGCCATCGAGCAGATCAAAAAGAGCATCAAGAAGTCGTATAGCAAACGCGGCGAGGCGGTTGTCCAGCGCAACTACCAGGCAGTCGATGCGACCCTGCAAAATCTCCACGAGGTAAAAGTGCCTGTCGAGGTGAAAGTGGCCGCTGGGGTCGATGGACATGAGAACGGGTACGATGGGGTACGCAATGGAGCAGATGCCTACACGTCGATGAAGCACGCGCCAGTGATGCTGCCCATGTTGACGCGCCGCCCGCCGGTTCCGGCTGAAGCGCCGGCGTTTGTGCGCGACGTGCTCGGCCCGATGATCGCGGGTGATGGCGATATGCTTCCAGTAAGCGCGCTGCCCGTTGATGGCACGTATCCCTCAGGCACGGCGCAATGGGAGAAGCGTAACATCGCGCTTGAGATACCCGTGTGGGAGCCTGACCTGTGTATCCAGTGCGGCAAGTGTGTGATGGTCTGCCCACACGCCGTGATCCGCGAGAAGGTGTACGACGCCGACAAGCTGAGCGGCGCGCCGGAGACGTTCCTTTCAACAGACGCCCATTTCAAAGAATTTCCGGGTATGAAATATACGCTGCAGGTCTCGCCGGAAGACTGCACGGGTTGCACGTTGTGCGTGGAAGCCTGCCCGGTGAAGGACAAGCGGCAGGCGGGACGCAAGGCTATCAACATGGCTGAACAGCCGCCCATACGCGAACGCGAAAATGCCAACTGGGAGTTTTTCCAGACGTTACCGGAAGTGGATGCCTCGCGACTGAATGTAGCGGCTATCAAAGATGCGCAGTTGTTGCAGCCACTGTTCGAGTTTTCGGG
>CAAGKR010015413.1_pt1 | contig 10422 bp, 8 predicted proteins | sample 2556971 | NCBI WGS metagenome assembly CAAGKR01 (sample SAMEA5207829, study PRJEB30636) | soil metagenome | biome: forest; feature: boreal; material: soil | place: USA | collected 2011-09 | depth 1 m
GTGGACTCGGACGAACTTATGAACAAAATCATTCAGACAATAATTGAAGTAGAACCGTCACAATTGCCTGATGTCCCTGACTTACGCGTTGTCGAGCGTAGCCCAACGGGCTTCGGCGGGCGGTAGCGCGCCATCGAAGCTATCTGCATTGATGTGCTGGTACAGCGCTTGCGAAGCTATTTAAGCTTGCCGAGGTCGATGGCACGCCGCACCAGTTCAGGCACACCTTTGCGAAGCGCTTGCTGATGTCGAACGTTCCCATCGGGGTTGTGGCGCAAGTATTAGGGCACAACAAGGTAGCTATCACAGAAGCGCACTACAGTCGTTGGATTCCCGAACGCCAACAACGCGTCGATGATGCGGTCAAGACGACGTTCGGTTTCTGGAAATGACCTAAAATGTGTTCACGATTTGGTCACAGTTCGTAAAACAATGCTTAGAACGCACGCCTGCTTGACGATTTGATGGAGGCGCGGGTGGGAATCGAACCCACGCATAAAGGTTTTGCAGACCTCTCCCTTACCACTTGGGTACCGCGCCTCAGTCTTTCAAGTATAACTAAATTTCTTCCGGCCTGTCAGTCGCGCTCGCCGCTATTTAGGAGGCCCGGGCTTCAGCCCCGGCACAAGCGCGAGGAAATAACCGGGCTTTAGCCTCCGACGCTACGCTAGTCTCGGCGCTGAAATGTGGCTCCTGTAGTGTAGTCACTTCTTCTTGGTTGGTTCTTCGATGCGCGCTTCGCGGAGGAACCGCGCGGACTCTTCCGGCGGCGTGGGGTTGATGTAGAATCCCGTGCCCCACTCAAATCCTGCTACTTTCGTCAGCTTTGGGATTATTTCGATGTGCCAGTGATAGTGATCGTTGATCTCTTCGCCGATCGGCGAAGTGTGGATCATGAAGTTGTACGCCGGACGGTCGAGCACCGCCTCCAGTCGCATTAGTGTGTCTTTCATCATCTGCGCCAGGCTAGCATAGATGGAGCTTTGATTATTCTCGTACGCCGAACCATGTACCTTCGGCAGCAGCCACATCTCAAACGGAAAGCGCGGCGCGTATGGCGCCATAGTAATAAAGTGCTCGTTCTCGCCAACCACGCGCTCGCCGGTGTCCCGCTCCTGGCGGATGATGTCGCAAAAAATGCAGCGTTCCTTCTCGTCGTAATAATGCCAGCAGTTGTCGACTTCTTCTCGCACACGCCGCGGCACAATCGGCAGCGCGATCAATTGCGAATGCGGATGTTCCAGCGAAGCTCCAGCGGCTTCTCCGTGGTTCTTGAAGATCAGCACGTAGCGGAAGCGCTTGTCATTCTTCAGGTCCAACATGCGGTCGCGGTAGGCCCAGAACACATCTTCGACGGCCTTCTGCGGCAGCTGTGCCAGGGTGGTCTGGTGTTGCGGCGTCTCGATGATGACCTCGTGCGCGCCAATGCCGTTCATTTTGTCGAACAGGCCTTCTCCTTCGCGGTCCAGTTCGCCTTCAATCTTCAAGGCCGGAAAACGATTTGGTACCACGCGAATATTCCATCCGGAAGTGTTTGCGCTGCCGCCATTCCGTCCATACGCTAGAATCTCCGGCGGTGTCTTCGCTTCATTCCCGGGGCAAAACGGGCAGTTCAGCGGCGGCCCAGGAAATACACTCTCCCGCAAAAAATCCATCGGGCGCTTTCCCCGCTCCGTGGAGATGATCACCCATCTCCCTGTAATCGGATCTTTCCGTAACTCCGGCAAATCACCCTCCGCACAATTCCCGCGCGCTGGATTTGCGACCCTCGACTCCAAGCACCGTATTGTACATCGACTGGAGGAAACGGGAAGTGCGCAGAGGAACGAGGCACGTTCAGATTCGTGACGGGCTGCCTCGGCGAGCCTGGGGCTCAGAGCATCTTTGTGGAGGCGCACGATTGGCGGAGCGCCGGGCGCGTTATCGATGGCCACGACATCGAAGCGCACAGGACAATTCGGAATGTGCCACTCACGCAAAAAATAATGAGCGGTGCGGACCAGCACCTCGTGCTTGTCTTGCGTGATGCTGAGTTAGGGTTATGCGGGCTTGCCCTTGATCGCGGCGCGGATGTAACCGAGCTGCCGCAGGTACCAGTGGGCGTACGGCTCGCGCTGGGCGCCATCGCCCAGCGCGTCCATTGTCTTTTCATCAAGGAGGGAGGGATCGGCACACCGCAGGCCGTTGTGAAATGTCCACTTCACCGCGGCAAAGCCGATACGCGCTAGAATGATCTTAGATTACTCTATAAATATTAGACTATAGAATAAACTAAACAGTCAAAAGAAATGCGCAGATTGTAACCACTTGTCATTCCGAGCCTCGTTGGTTTTTTGAACGAGGCTTGGAATCTGCTTTTCAGCGTAACGTGGGAGAAAACGTCAGAAGCAGATCCCTCACCCGTAAAGAGCGCGGGTTCGGGATGAATTAGCGGGTGGTCCTCTTTGTGTTGAAAAGGCGGATTGCGGTTCCGGGAGAATGTCGGCGAGGCTTTACGCCGCCCACATTCTAAGCTAGAGGGTCTTTTCGACCTGGCGGATGCTGTCTTCCATGATTTGGATCGCGCAGTCGGCCTGTTCTTCATCAATAATCAGTGCCGGCGACATGCGGATGGAATTTTCACCGGAACCAAGAGTCAGCAAGCCCTTGTGGAACGCGGCGTCGACAACCTTGTCACGAAGATCCTGAGCCTTTTCCTTGGTGCGCTGATCGCGAACGAATTCGGTGCCGACCATCAAGCCTTTGCCACGAACATCGCCGACAATCTTGAAGCGCTTCGGCCAATCGCTGATTTTGCCGAAAATATAGTTCCCCATCTTCTCGGCGTTGGCCATCAAGCCACCTTCGATCAAGTCCAGCGTTGCCATGGCGGCGGCGACGCAAACTGGATTGCCGCCATAGGTGGTGCCGTGCGAGCCGGGCTTCCATTGCATCACGCTATCCTTGGCAATGAATGCGCTGACGGGCATGCCACTGGCGATGCCCTTGGCGGTGAGAACGATGTCGGGGATAATTCCCGCGTGATCGTAAGCCCACATTTTTCCGGTGCGGCCCATGCCCGCTTGCACTTCATCGAGAATCAGCATGATGCCGTGCTTGTTGCACAGGCGCTGCAATTCCTGCAGGAAGAAGAGCGGTGCCGGAATGAAGCCACCTTCGCCCTGGATTGGTTCCACGATAATTGCGGCAACTTCTTCCGGCGCGAACAGGCGCTTGAAAATCTGTTGTTCCAGTAGTTCGATAATTTCGCCGCCACAGGTTTCATTGCCGTGGCCCAGCGCGCAGCGATAAGCGTATGGATAGGGGATGTGTTCCACTCCGCCCAGCAGCGTGCCAAAGTTCTTGCGTTGAGTGTTCTTCGAGGCGGTCAGCGAAAGCGAACCCATGGTGCGCCCGTGGAAACAGCCGTAAAACGCGATTAGTTTGTCGCGCTTGGTGGCATAGCGCGCAAGCTTGATGGCGCCCTCCACGGCTTCCGTGCCGGAGTTGCCGAAGAATACCTTCCACTTGTGCGAACTCGGCATTGTGGCCACTAGTCGCTCCGCCAACATCGGCATGTGGTGATGATAAAAATCCGTTCCAGCGATGTGGATGAGTTCCGCGGCCTGCTTCTGAATGGCCTCCACAACTTTCGGATGACAATGGCCGGTAGAACAGACGGCAATGCCTGCGGCGAAATCGAGAAACTGATTGCCGTCGGGATCTTCCACGATTGCGCCGTAGCCCTTCTTGGCCACCAGCGGATAATCGCGCGAAAGCGAAGGCGAAATATATTTGGCGTCATACTCGATTACTTCTTGGGCCTTCGGTCCGGGTAATGTCGTGCGGATGCGGGGAAGTTTCGCTTGTGTGCTCAAATTCATTTCCGTGGCTGTGGTCATGATTCCTCCAAGAATCGGTGCGTGCGGGTTAATGTGGCGAGAAAGAGGAGGAGCAGGCAAAGTGGCGCAAACTGATTAAAGGACGCGACCTGCCGAAATTTCCGACTTAATCGACGCTATAGAGACACGGTCGAAGGCTTGACGGCCGAAATCTGCGGGAAATAACTGCGCGGGAGACACGAGGACCGGCTGTTTTGCTTCCGCGATCGAATTGGTCAAAGAACTTCATTTGCGTTTCCAGCGGACGTTGCCGTCCTTCGTATCCTCGAGAATTATACCACGATCCAGCAGTTCTTTGCGGATGCGATCCGATTCCGGGAAGTCCCGCCGCTGGCGTGCGGCCTGGCGTTCCGCGACCAATTTCTCGATTTCGGCGTCGTCAGGGTTGTCTGGACCGGCATCGTAACCCAAGTCCTTCAGCTTGGCGGCATCGTTGTCTTCGACGATAGCGAACACTTTGTCGAAGTTGGCCAGGAATTCCTGTGCGAACGGGACATCGGTTTGGTGAAATTCGCCTTTGTCCATGGCGATATTGGCTTCGCGCACAAAATCGTACATGGCGGCGAGAGCTTGCGCGGTGTTCAGATCATCGGAGAGTGCAGCGTCGAAATCATCCGCGGCCTGAGAAGCGCGCGCGGTCAAATTGGAAGGTTTGCCAGCGGGGAATTTTTCGTTCTTTAGGCGCGCCGCAAAATTTCGCAGGCGTTCGACCGAGCTTGCGGCCTGCTGCAATCCGTCAAACGTGAAATTCAGTTGCCGGCGGTAGGGCACGCTGCACAGTGCAAAACGAAGCGCCGAGGGTTTATAACCCATCAAGAATAAATCCCGCAGGGTGAAGAAATTGCCAGCGGATTTGGACATCTTCTCGCCTTCGACCAGCAGGTGCTCCGCGTGCATCCAGTAATTTACAAATTTCTTTCCGGTTGCGGCTTCGCTCTGGGCGATTTCATTTTCGTGGTGGGGGAAGGACAAATCAATGCCGCCGGTGTGGATGTCCAGCGTTTCGCCAAGGAATTTCATGGCCATGGCGGAGCATTCAATGTGCCAGCCGGGGCGGCCGGCACCAATCGGCGTTTCCCAGAAGTGCTCGCCGGGCTTCGGCGCTTTCCAGAGCGCGAAATCGCGGGCGCTTTCTTTTTCGTAACGATCGTTGTCGACACGCGCGTTGATCTGCATGCCGGCGAGATCGATCTTGGAAAGCTTACCGTAGTCCGGGAATTTCGCGATACGATAATAGATTGAGCCTTCGCTGTCATACGTGTAGGTATTTCTCTGCAGCCGCTGAATCAACGCGACCATGTCATTGATGTTGTCGGTGGCGCGTATCCAGTGTTCCGGCGATTCCACGCTGAGCGTTTTGCAATCCGCGAAGAAGGCCCGCACAAATTTCTCGGTGTAATCCCGGATGCTGACGCCAGCCGCGGCGGCGTTGGCGATGATGCGGTCGTCCACATCGGTAAGATTCATGACGTGCTGCAGTTTGAAGCCGCGCAGTTTCAAGAAACGGCGGAGAACATCCTGGAAAATAAAGGTGCGGAAATTTCCGATGTGGGCGAAATCGTAGACTGTCGGGCCGCAGGTATACATCTTAACTTCGCCGGGCTTCAGCGGGACGAAAGGCTCCACTTTGCCGGAGTAGGTGTTGTGGAAGCGAATTTCGTGCATGTCTCCTCGGGAAGCCTCTCCGTGCTCGTGCGAACGAACGATTGTAGCCGAGGGTTTGCAGCTGCCGCAATGTTGCGGGGTGGCGTAGAGGACGGAGGGAAGTTTTGAGTTCCGGAGGGATCGCAGGGTGTGCGGTCCGTGACCGCTGAGTACTGATCGAGCTTTTGGAATCCTCGCGTTAACGAGTAACAAGACTGTTTTTCGGTCCCAGGAGCCCGCCTGTTTTTGATATGTATATCAAAAGAAAGAGGATATCCGTACAGTAGTGCACATGTATGGGAAAAGGAAAGGGATAGGGCATTTTTCTTGCATCAATCTGCGGAGTCTCCAGCGGCGTTCGTTAGCGACTAGGAAGTTCATTTTTAACGAGACCTGTCCGTTCCTACCTACGGAAGTGTCGCACCTCCGGTGTGCGGAATTTGCTGCTGTTCAGTTTCCGAGCCCTCACGGGCTGGGCTAGTGTCGGTCACGCCTACGGCGCTAAATGCTGCTCGGGCCCCTTGCGGCGCAGGATAAACATGAAGTCCATGGCCGACACGTCAAGCCAGGAAAAACCCCACGAGTTCTGTGACTCGTGGGGTTTTGTTGCGTTTGAGATTGCGTATGCGATGCGCGGTTCGCTCGCGCCCTATCTAGGACTGTAGCGGTTACGGGATTAGGGCTACGGCCTGGTTGGAATAGACGCTCTCTGTGCCCTCGGAATCGACGGCGGTGGCTACGAAGTAGTAGGTGTCGCCAGAAACGACGTCGGTGTCGGAATAGGTTAGGGATGCGGTGGGGCTGGAATTCATGCGGTTGTACGGCCCGCCGGATTGTGAGCTGGAATAAAGGTTGTAGCCGACCACGGTGGAGGTACTGGCTGCCCAGTTCAGACTAACGAAGTGGACGAGAGGTGCGGCGCCGGTGCCGGAAAGCGCGATCACCAGTGAAGAATCGGTGGCATTGCTGATCACGGTTGCGGAACCGCTGAGGTTGCCGGATGTGGGGGGGGCAAAGATGGCATTAAAGCTGGCGGATTGACCGACCGTGAGAGTGACCGGTAGAGACATACCGCTATGGCTGAAGCCTGCACCGGAGATATTGAGTTGCGAGATGATCACCGACGCGTTTCCGGAGTTGGTCAGCGTAACGGTTTGCGTATGGCTGGTTTGCGGGGTGACGGTGCCAAAATTCAAGGATGTCGCACTAGAGGAAAGGTGCAGATCCTTGGCGATGCCGATACCGGAGAGCGGGGCGCTAAGCGGCGAATTCGGGGCGTTGCTGGCCAGCGACAAAGCACCGGTGATACTGCCAGCTGAAGCAGGCGTGAAAGCCAAAGTGAAAGCTGTGGAACCGCCCGGGGCCAGGGTCAGCGGCAAGGAAATTCCGCTGGCGATTAAACCAGGGCCGGTAACGTTCGCTTGTGTGATGGTCACATTCGCGGTGCCCGGATTTCTCAGGGTGACGGTTTGCGTGTTGGTCTGACCGACGGTGACGTCTCCGAAACTTACGCTGGCTGGCACGACGGAGAGCTGCGGCTGCACGCTGGACCCGGTGATTGAAATGGTTGCGGGAGAGTTGCTGGCGTCGCTATGAACGGAGACGGTTCCCGTCGAAGCCCCTGTTACGGTAGGAGAGAAGCCGACCATGACCTTGACGCTCTGACCGGCGGAGAGAGTGGCTGGCGCGCTGACGCCGCTGAAGGTGAAGCCTGCGCCGCTGATCGAAATGTGAGAGATGTTCACGTCGCTGTTTCCGGTGTTGGTCAGGGTGACGCCTTGCGAGGAAGAACTGCCGACGAGGCTGTGTCCGAAGCTCACGTTGCTGGCGGCTGGCGAAAGCAAGTGAGTTGAGTTTGGTAGAGCGACGCCCAAGCCTGTAACCGGCACGACGACGGTACCTTCCGAGCTGCGGACCAGGGTAAAGGTAACGGCAGCGGAAATGGACAATGCAGCAGTAGGCTGGAAGATCACCTGAAAGGACATGCTCTGGTGGCTCGCTAGAACGGCGGGCAACGAATGGCCGCTCACAGTGAATTGAGACAGGTTGCTGGAGACGCGCTGAAGAAAGACGTTACGGGTGCTGGAGTTGGTGATGACGATGACTATTGGAGAGCTAAGAGAACTCACATTTACGGAACCGAAATTTACGGTGCTGGGACTGGCCGTAACGGTTGCCGATGCCGGCGAAGCCCGAAGGCTGCCGGAGATTAGAAGAATCAAAACCACTGAACACACCAATAGCGCGTTGCGCATTTGCGTAATTTCCTTAGTTTGAGTTGGAGCGGGAACCCTTTTACGTTGCGTGAGGTTCGATGCTCTGCGTGCCAACAAAATGAGAATAGAGAATATTCGAGCGGGAAACCACTGGTGCGATGAACAGTTTCGTCTCACCTAGGAGGCGTGCCCATCGACCTGCTCCGTCAGCAATTTACCCTGTCCGTATGGGCCGCAGAGTATTTCGACTGTCTTTGCGCAGCACCAGCGAGCATTCTTGCAGACAAGATTTGGACTTTTTAGAATTTAACCGCAGAATGATTCGATCCTGGGCTTGCGCGAAATGGCGGCAAGTTCACAATTCATGAGTGCAATCAATTCGAGCGCAAAATTTTCGTCACCCATAACTCCGGGCAGCACCAGCAAGGCGTTGCTGCCGTGGCTGGTGGCGGTGGCGTTTTTCATGGAGTCGCTGGACACCACCATTTTAAATACGGCAGTACCTACGATCGCCGCAGCGCTGAAGGTTGCGCCGTTGAGCATGAAATCGGTGCTGGCGAGCTACACGTTGAGCTTGGCGGTTTTCATTCCAATCAGTGGGTGGATGGCGGACCGCTACGGAACGCGCCGGGTGTTTGCCAGCGCAATCGGATTGTTCACGCTGGGGTCGTTCCTGTGCGGAATGTCGAGCAACATTCACGTGCTGGTAGCGTGCCGCATCCTGCAGGGCTGCGGGGGAGCGATGATGGTGCCGGTTGGCCGGCTGACGATGGTGCGCACGTTTGCGAAATCTGAATTGATTCGCGCGATGAGCTTTGTGGCTATCCCTGGACTCGTCGGACCTATGCTAGGACCAATTGCTGGCGGGCTGATTGTAGGGTACCTGCACTGGCGAGTAATTTTCTTTGTGAATATTCCGATTGGACTGCTGGGATTGATATTGGTGTACCTGCATCTTCCGGATTACCGCGAAGAGCGCACTAATCCGCTGGACACGGTCGGGCTTATTTTGTTCGGCTCCGGGATTGCGCTGTTGTCCTATGTATTGGAAGTGTTCGGCGAACATACGCTGAGCCCTAGCGAGGTCACGGCATTGCTCGTGATTTCACTGGTGTTGCTGGCGGGGTACGGATTTCATGCGACGAAGGCGGAATTTCCGCTGCTGCGGATGGCGCTGTTCCGGATTCGCACATTTCGCGCTGCGGTAAGCGGTAGCTTTGTGACGCGGCTGGGAATTGGGGGAATACCATTTTTGTTTCCACTGCTGTATCAGGTCGGGCTGGGGTTCACGCCCATTCAGTCTGGGCTGATGATGATGCCGCAAGCCATTGCCGCGATGAGCCTGAAGATGACGATGCCCAAAATTTTACGGCGATTTGGGTATCGCGGGGTGTTGATTTCAAATACGGTGATTATCGGGCTGATGATTATACTGTTCGCGACCATCGGCGTGGGCACTCCGGTATGGCTGATCGTGTTGCAGGCGTTCAGTTATGGCTTCTTTACTTCGTTGCAATACACGAGCATGAATACGCTGGTGTTCGCGGACGTGACAGAGGAGCAGTCCAGCAGCGCGAGCACCATCGCGAGCACGATGCAACAGATGGCTATCAGCTTCGGAGTGGCGTCGGCTTCGCTGGTGACGGCGTTTTTTATTCCCGACCGGTTCCATTCGAGTGTGCCGGAGATTATTCATGGAATTCACCGGGCCTTTCTAGTACTCGGCGGATTGACGATTTTGTCGACGATCGTGTTTCGGGAATTAAAGAGCGAGGATGGTTCGGCGGTTAGCCAGAACAAAGTGATGCAATAGGGATAACGTGCGGAGAGACAAATAGACCGATCTGAAGATCGGCCACTACGGGTTGCAGCGCCCGGCCGGTGATGGGAACGGGCGCTGCGATTTAGATGAGTTTAGGCAGAGGCTCCGGCGGCGCGCGCGGCTTCAATTTCGATTAATTTGCCGGAACGGACGTCGTAGAGAAAGCCGTAAACGGGAATGGTCTTCGGAATGAGAGCGTGGTTGCGGATGCGGGCCACGTCGTCGACTATGGCTTGCTTCTGGTCCTTGATGGTAAGCCAGTCGATGGATTCGCCGGCGCGGGAGCCCGGGCCCTTGCCCACGTCTTGAAAGCCGTTGGCGGTCAGCTCAGCGGTTTCCAGACTGGAATTGAGGAGATCGCGAATCACGTCGTTCGTAAAGAACTCCATTCCACAATTGGTATGGTGGATCACGAAGAATTCTTGCGTGCCGAGGAGTTTGTAACTGATGACGAGGGAGCGAATGGCGTCATCGCTGGCACGGCCGCCGGCGTTGCGAATGACGTGGGCGTCACCTTCGGCGAGGCCGGCGAACTTGGCGGGGTCGAGGCGAGCATCCATGCAGGTGAGAATAGCGAAGCGCCTTGCGGGCGGGATAGCCAGCTTGCTTCTTTCGCCGAACTCAGCACTGTAGGATGCGTTGGCCTGAAGAACTTCGGAATGAATCTTACTCATCGGTGTTTCCTTTCATGAATCAGATTGGATATTCGACCATTTCGATCCTGATGAACGCGCGCCGCAAAGCAGCAATCAAGAAAAAAGCCCACCAGGTTCGTGGGCCGCTTCTAACGGGTCTAGTTGTACAGAGAGACTAGCCGCTCGATTCCGCCCACTCGTTCGTCGGACGACAGTTACAGCAA
>CAAGKR010435363.1_pt1 | contig 10421 bp, 7 predicted proteins | sample 2556971 | NCBI WGS metagenome assembly CAAGKR01 (sample SAMEA5207829, study PRJEB30636) | soil metagenome | biome: forest; feature: boreal; material: soil | place: USA | collected 2011-09 | depth 1 m
CTCTCTTCCCGAGGCGATCCGTCAAGCCTGCAACTTCCTTGGCCGTCGTCCTCCAAGATTTTAGCTTAGACTCGATAATGTCTTCTCGATTCTGATGCCTCATTGACTGCCCCGTCGTTGATCTCTTCCGTCGCGACCAAACAACAGGTTCAGGAACTCGGTTACCTGACATTTTGGGCACATCACCAACGGATGCTCACCGTATTCTACTCGGCGAATTTCGTCATAGAAGCAATTGCAGGCCATCTTGAGGCCGCACCATTCACACCCGATGGCGTGCAACCGCCCGACATTCTCCATCGTGCCTGATTTATCTTTCTTCATCGCAAAACTATGGCAGACACGCACGACAACGGTTGTCCGACCGGCTTCTCCTCGGATTTTCGTCCGGCTCGGTCAATTACGCTGCGCACGAGTCTCTAAAGCAGTCTTCACCAGCATCACATCTGCAAGCGGAAGTCAGCACCTAATGAATAGTGGAATCGGCGGCAGCGCTCCCGCTCCGAGCCAAAAAACCTTCCTAACAGGCCGAAGGCCGCATCCTGCACCGGGGTGAAGGGGGCTGGCCCCCTTCAAATCTTATCTTACGGTGTGCGGGCCCTTACAAATTCAGCTGGACGATGGTCGCGCCGGCGCCGCCATGATGTGGCTCCGCCTGCTTGAACGACGCGCAGTACGGCGACGTCTCCAGGTATTCCGCGATTGCTTTGCGCAGCGCGCCTGATCCGATCCCGTGGATAATTCGCACTTCCGACCGATTGGTCAGAAACGCGTTATCGAGGTACTCCTCGACCTTGCGCAGGGCGTCCGCGGTGCGCATCCCGATCAAATTAAGTTCGCCGCGCTCGATTCCCTCCGCGCTGAATGTGACCGCCGGCATTTTTTCACGCGTGGCAGGTCCTTCCGCCAACGCCGCTGAGCGCCGCAGCCGTTCGGGCGCGACTTCGATTCGAAGTCCGCCCCTGCTGATCACCGCGCGCCCTGCCTCGAGCGTGGTTAGCTCGCCGCGGATGTCTCCAATCTCGACCTGATCGCCGACCTTGAGCGGCGCGTCGGAATCCGGGGCAGCGGACGGGCCCGGCGCCAGACGGTCGAGCTTGGCCGCCGCATCCGAAATAAACCCGCGCAAGTCGCTGCGCGTCTTCGCGCGAGTCTTTAGTTCGTCGATTACCGCGGCACCCTCGCGCCGCAACTCATCCATCAGGTCCACGACTTCGGCGCGCAGCCGTTTGCGCTCGCTCTCGGCCCGTTCACGCGCCGCAATTGCCGCCTGATGCGCTTCGCGTTCCGCGCGGGCGAGGCTTGCTTCGTGCTCGCGCAATTTTTCAGTCTCGGAATTCAAATTGGCCCGTTCGGCGTCGAGCCGCTTCAACGCTTCACTCAACTCGATGGTCCCTGTGCCCATCGACTGCTCGGCGGCGCGAACTATTTCCTCCGGCAGCCCCAGTCGCCGCGCCACCGCGAGCCCGTAGCTTTGGCCGATCGTATGCGGCTTCAACCGGTACAGCGGCGTCAGCCGTTCGGCGTCAAAATCCACCGCGGCCGCCTCGAACCCAACCTGCGAGTACGCATGCAACTTCACCGCCGTGGAATGGGTCGCGATCGCGAGGGTACATCGCCGTGTCGCAAGATGATTCATCAGCCCGATTGCGAGCGCCGCTCCTTCCGCCGGATCGGTCCCCGCGCCCGGCTCGTCCAGTACCACCAATGCGGGCTCGAGCAGCGAGCGGATAATCTCGGACAGGTTCGCGATATGCCCGGAGAAGCTCGACAGGTTCGCGGCAATCGATTGCTCGTCGCCAATATCGGCGAAGATGCTGCGAAACACGGTCGCCTTGCTGCCGACCTCCGCGGGAATCAGGATTCCCGCCTGAGCCATCAGCGAGAGCAATCCGAGCGTCTTTAATGCGACCGTCTTGCCGCCCGTGTTCGGCCCCGAGATGACGATCCCGCGCTGCCCTGCGCCAATTTTCACGTCGATTGGAATCACGTCGCGACCCGTGGTCATCAACAGCGGATGCCGCGCCGCGATAAAATCGATTCCCTCATCGACGATTTGCGGCTCGACGCATTTGAAGCGCTCGGCGAAAATTGCCCGCGCATTCAGACCGTCCAGCGCTACCATCGCGTCGAACGTAAGCTGTAGCTCCTCCGCGTATCCGCCGACCATCGCCGTCAGCCGCGCCAGGATTCGCGTCTCTTCCGCTTCGGCTTCGCGCTCGAGCATCATGAGGCGATTGTTCAGTTCGACCGCCCACATCGGTTCGACGAACAGCGTCTCGCCCGACACGCTGCGGTCCTGCACGATTCCCTCGAGCCGCTCGGCGTAGTTGAGCTTCATCGGCAGCACGAAACGCCGGTTGCGGATCGTCACGATATAGTCCGAGACGAACGACTCCATCCCCGACGCGCTTAACGAGCGCATCAGTCGCGCCTCGAGTTCCGCGCGCTCATCGCGGAGCCGCGTGCGCAGCCGCTTCAGCTCCGGGCTGGCATCGTCGAGGATCAAGCCGTCGTCGGCCAGCGCCGAGAGCAGCGCGTCGGCGAGTTCCTTCGGCGCGAGCAGGTTCCGCACCATCGCACCGACGTGCGGAAAGCGCTCGACCCGCGAGCGCAGAAAGCCCGCGACGTGGCGCGACGCGACTACGAAGTCGCGCACTTTCACCAGCGCCTCGCCACCCAGGATCGCGCCCACGCGCGCCGCCGCCAGCAGATAGGGCCGCTGATTGGCGAATTCGCTGATTGGCAATGAGCCGGAATGCGACCGCAACTCGACCATCTCCGCGCTCGCGCGCAGCCGTCCGCGCACTTCGGCCGGATCAGTCGACGGACGAATCGCCGCCGTCGCCGCGCGTCCCGGCTCCGACGCGCAAGTCTCCATCACAAGAATTACCACCTTGTCGAATTCGAGTGCTTTCAGATCGCGCTCGCGCATAGGATGCAGGTTTCCTGGATAGTCAAGTTCGGGCGCGCGGCTTTTGCGTATTCGCACGCCTCACACGCTAATATCTAGCCCAACTCTCACTCGCAGGCATCAGGGGTATCGGCGATGGAACGGATAGAGTCACGGCTCAATACCAGCTCCGACGAGTTCAAACGCAACCGCGCGGTGATGGAGGAATCGGTCAAACGGCTCCGCGCCGAGATAGATCGAGTTCGCGAAGGCGGTCCCGAACACGCGCGCAAACGCCACGTCGAACGCGGAAAGTTGCTCCCGCGCGAGCGGGTGATAAAACTGCTCGACCCCGCAAGTCCCTTCCTGGAGCTATCGCCACTCGCCGCCCACGACATGTACGACGGTGAATCGCCGGGCGCGAGCATCATCACCGGCATCGGGCGAATTCACGGCCGCGAAACCGTGGTCGTCGCGAACGACGCGACGGTCAAGGGCGGCACCTACTTTCCAATGTCGGTCAAGAAGCATCTGCGCGCGCAGGAAATCGCGATCGAGAATCATCTGCCGTGCGTGTACCTGGTCGATTCAGGCGGCGCGTTCCTGCCGCTCCAATCCGAAGTATTCCCCGACCGCTACCACTTCGGCCGCATCTTTTATAACCAGGCGCGGATGTCCGCGATGGGACTCGCGCAAGTCGCGGCCGTGATGGGCAGTTGCACCGCCGGCGGCGCGTACCTGCCCTCGATGTGCGACGAAAATATTATCGTGCGCGACCAGGGAACGATCTTTCTCGCCGGTCCGCCGCTGGTTCGCGCCGCCACCGGCGAGGAGGTCAGCGCCGAAGAGCTCGGCGGCGGCGACGTGCACACGCGCCTTTCGGGGGTCAGCGATCACCTGGCCGACGACGACGAGCATGCGCTCCAGATCGCGCGCGCGATTTTCGAGAACCTTGGCGCGCGCCCCGCATCCGCCGACGTCGTCCAGGACGCGCCCGAGGATCCGTATTACGATCCCGCCGAGCTATACGGCATCGTGCCCGTCGACACGCGCAAACCCTACGAGGTACGCGAGGTGATCGCGCGGCTGGTTGACGGCAGCCGGATGCACGAGTTCAAGGCGCGCTACGCGACCACGCTGGTCACCGGCTTTGCGCGAATTCACGGTTACCCGGTCGGCATCATCGCCAACAACGGCGTGCTGTTCAGCGAATCGGCGCTGAAAGCGACTCACTTCATCGAACTGTGCTGCGCGCGGAAAATCCCGCTGCTCTTTTTGCAGAACATCACCGGCTTTATCGTCGGCAAACGCTACGAGCAGGGCGGGATCGCCAAGGACGGCGCCAAGATGGTCAACGCCGTGGCCAACGCGCAAGTGCCGAAGTTCACCGTGATCATCGGCGCGTCGAACGGTGCGGGAAATTACGGCATGTGCGGACGCGCCTACTCGCCGCGGCTGCTTTTCATGTGGCCCAACTCGCGCATCTCCGTGATGGGCGGCGAGCAGGCCGCCAACGTTCTGCTCACGGTCAAGCTGGATCAGCTCAAACGTGACGCCGCCACGATGAGCGAAGCGGAGCAAAAGGAATTCGTGCGGCCGACGCTCGAAAAGTATGAGATGGAATCGAGCTGCTACTATTCGAGCGCGCGGCTATGGGACGACGGCGTGCTCGATCCGGTCGAGACCCGCGCCGCACTCGCGTTAGGGATCGCGGCGTCGCTGAACGCGCCGATTCCTACGCATCCCGGCTTCGGGGTCTTCAGGATGTAGCGCAAAGCGTGTTCATTTCCCGAGTTGCCAGACTTTCAGCGCCGGAATCGGATGGACCAGCATCAAAGTTGAGCAGCAATCCGACCGCGACGTCGATCGGTTTGCCGTCGGAGGCCGGCGGCTGAAACATCGCGTTGAACGCCGCCGGTGAGTTTGCCGCACCAGCGCCGCTCGCGATCGCGCACACGATCGTCGCGCTCGCGACTATCGACGCGAGCCAACCGACCAACCGGAATTTCATCCGCGAAATTTCCTCCCCCGCGAATCCCCCCTCAGCCTTCCGGCGCGAGCATCTTGTCCGCGCGCACCAGCCGATCGAATTCTTCCCCTTTGAGCAGGCCGAGGGCGATCGTCGCCTCGCGCAGCGTGGTGCCGTCCGCGTACGCCTTCTTCGCGACCTTGGTCGCGTTGTCGTACCCGATGTGCGGGCTCAGCGCCGTCACCAGCATCAGCGACTTCTCGACGTATTGCTTGATCTGTTCGCGATTCGCCTCGAGACCCTCGACGCAATATTTCCTGAACGACACACACGAATGCGCGAGCAGCATCGTTGAGTGCAGAAAATTGTGGATGATGAGCGGCTTGAAGACATTCAGCTCGAAGTTTCCCTGCGAGCCTGCCACGGTAATCGCGGTGTCGTTGCCGATTACCTGGATGCAGACCATGGTCATCGCTTCGCTCTGCGTCGGATTCACTTTCCCCGGCATTATCGACGATCCCGGCTCGTTCTCCGACAGGATCAGTTCCCCGAGACCGCAGCGCGGCCCCGAGCCCATCCACCGAATGTCGTTGGCGACTTTCATCAGTGAGACCGCCAGCGTCTTGAGCGCTCCCGAAGCCGCCACCAGCGCGTCATGCGCGGCCAGCGCCGCGAATTTGTTGGGCGCCGACTTAAACGGCAGCCCGGTGTATTGCGCTATCTTTGCCGCCGCCCGATCCGCGAACTCCGGATGTGTATTCAGTCCGGTGCCAACCGCTGTGCCACCGATCGCCACTTCCAGGATGTCCGGTAGCGCGGCCTCGATCCGCTTAACATCGTAATCGAGCTGAGCAACGTAGCCCGAGAATTCCTGCCCGAGCGCCAGCGGCACCGCGTCCATCAGATGGGTCCGGCCGATCTTCACTATCTCGGCAAATTCCTCGCCCTTGCGATTCAACGCAGTGCGCAGTTTGCGCACCGACGGAATCAGATCGTGCGTGAGTTCTTCGGCCGCCGCGATATGCATTGCGGTTGGAAACGTGTCGTTCGACGATTGCGACATGTTCACATCGTCGTTCGGATGGACCGGCTTTTTGCTGCCGAGCACGCCGCCCGCTAGTTCGATCGCGCGGTTCGAGATCACTTCGTTCGCGTTCATGTTGGTCTGCGTGCCGCTGCCGGTCTGCCAGATTCGGAGCGGAAAGTGGTCGTCGAGTTTTCCCGAGATCACCTCGTCCGCAGCCTGCACGATTAGCTTGGCTTTTTCCGGCGCGAGCTTGCCGAGATCGCGATTAACTTCCGCCGCCGCCTTCTTCAGGATTCCGAACGCGCGCACCACCGATCGCGGCATCCGATCGAATCCGATCGAGAAGTGCAACAGCGAGCGCTCGGTCTGTGCACCCCAGTAGCGATCGTGCGCGACCTCGATCGCGCCCATGCTGTCGGTTTCCGTGCGAACCCCGGGTTTTGCCGCCTTGATATTCTCAGTTGCCATATCTATGTACGCGCCGTCGGCGCTCCTTTCGCGTGACCATTTTAGTATCGCGCCCGAGCCATCATACCTTGCATTTCCTTTTCGATGGGCTTTTCTTAAATCCCCTAGCCGATATAGTTTAGGGCGCGTATCATCGACAATAGGAGAGGCTGAGCAACCATGCCGTGGACGATTACCCGTCTTTGCCGCGATTGCCTTGACACCGGATGCGTGAGCGTCTGCCCTGTCGACTGCATCTACGAATACATCGGCCCTGACAAAGAGAAATTTCCCAACCAGCTCTACATCGATCCCGACGAATGCATCGATTGCGGCGCCTGCGAGCCTGAATGCCCGTGGCAGGCCATCTTCGAAGAGCCTGCGGTGCCTGAAATTCTTAAAGACGATATCGCGCTCAATCACGCGCTCCTCGAACTAAAGGATCAGTTCAAGGTGATGCCGTTCAAACAAGTCGAGCATCCGACCTCTGAGCAGGTGGCCGAGAACAAGAAAAAGTGGGGCGTCGATCCGAATAGCTAGTTAATCTTGTTTTTGCCGAACTGCGCCGGGAGCGGAGATTTCGGATCTTCGTTCCCGGCTTTTTTTCGACAAGCCTCTCGCCTGCAGTTTTCTGGATGCGCCCGCCAATGTTGCCATTCCGAAGCGCAGCGAGAAAATCCCGGAAAAACAGCTAGGTCTACAACGTTCGCCGGGATTCTTCGCTTCGCTCAGAATGACACACGAAAAATTTTTCGTCAGTCATTAATTTTTCGAACAGGCCGTCAGGCCGCATCTTCCCGATGGGAAGGAGTATCGATGACCATGCGAGTTATTCCGTTCAGTCGTCTGAGAACTTCAGGTATTTTCACACTTTCTTGAGCGTCATATTTTGGACACATTAGTTGCTTGACAGTCCTGCCCCAGCACTCTTAATGTCCCGAATCGCAGCGCTTGGGATATAGCGCGCCAGGAGGGACAGATGATCGCTCAAAGCAAGCTGTCGTTAATGGGGAAAACGGCCTTGGCAGGACTCGCGATGCTCGCGTTTCTGATACCGGGCGCGAGCTATGCCCTGGTCAAGCCGGGCGACTTCATCACGCCGGACAACGCAGTCAAGGTGAAGGACCTGGTCTCGCCCGGCGTTTACTACAAGGTCGAGCGCGGGATGACGATGAAGATCGTGCCGACCCAGCGAATCGACTGGCCGCCTCCCTACAAAGATGCAACCGAGAAATACTCCTCGCAGGTGCGCCTCTCGCAGGACCATCGTACCGTGGTGGGTTACGTTGCGGGCCAGCCATTCCCGCTGATCGACGCGAACGATAGCGACGTGGCAAAAAAGATCATGTGGAACAACGTGTTCCGGCCGATCACCTCCGACGACTACGACCTGCGCTTCTACGATTGCGACAGCCAGTACACGATAAAGGGCAAGGCTCAGTCCGGGCAGATCACGTACATCCAGATCGGCCACTATGCCGGCTACGACCTGGTCGGACGCACCGAAGTCGAGCCGCTGCCGACCGATCCCGACTTCAAAAAGACCGGACGCCTGTGGCTGTTCGGGCTGTTTCCGATCCTGGCTCCACAGGAGTCCCGCGGATTGGGCTTCATCCGCTATCGCTATGCCGACTCGACCCGCGGCGACGACATGTGGGAGTGGCTGCCGGGCACGCGGCGCATTCGCCGCCTAAACGAGTCGATCATGAGTGCGCGCACCGGCGCACAGGCGTGGGACCCGGATCACTACTCGGGCTTCAATCCCAAGACCGAGTGGTACGACTACAGGCTGGTGGCGGAGAAGAACATGCTGGCGTGCGCCCACGCGGAGCACTCGCCCGAGGTACGCTGCACCACCGACAACGGGACCAGCGCTTGCCCCGAGGCTTGGGAGATGCGCCACATGTACGTGGTCGAGGCGACGCCGCGAACGGGATTCGGCAAGGCCGGGAACGTGCTCGACAGCAAGACGCTCGTGTACATGGACAGCGAGATGTGGTTCGAGCCCTACATCGATCAGTACGACCATCAGGGGCGGCTATGGACCAACCACACCTGGTGGCTGGCCAATCGCGATCGTCCAGTGCCGGACGCGAAGGTTGCGATCTACCCGTTCAAGCGTTCGTTTGCGGTGGGCGCGGATTCGACCGACCTGCAGAGCGGACTCTCGACGATGTGCTACCTGCCGGGCATCGAGACGCCGGAGCGCGAGTGCTGGTACATCAACATGGGCGCAGTCGATCGCGATTTCTTCACCACCGATTCGTTGGTGCGTAACGCGCCGTAATTGATCCGATTTTCGCTCGATCTGCACATGGCGCGGTCTTTTGGCCGCGCCATTTTTTATGTTGCCTTCGCGACGAAAGTAAGCTTAGATGCGGCGTGGTGCCGCAACTCTTCGATTCGACGGAGGCTTCGTATGATCAGAAGCAAGTTATCTCGCCTGGTACCTTTAACGACTGCCATCATCGCTCTGGTGTCGATGGGTTCTTTTGTGTTCTCGACACCAAGTTATGCGCAGGTTAAGCCGGGCGATTTCATTACGCCCGGTAACGCTACGAAGGTAAAAGATCTCGTTGGACCCGGCGTTTACTACAAAGTCGAGCACGGCATGTCGATGACAATCGTGCCGACGCAACGGATCGACTGGCCGCCTCCGTTCAAAGACGCGACCGAAAAGTATTCATCCCAGGTTCGACTTTCCAACGACCGTCATGGCCTTGTAGGATTTGTTGCGGGTCAGCCGTTTCCGCTAATAGACTCCAATGATCCTGACGTCGGCGCGAAAATCATGTGGAATAACGTGTTTAAGCCGATCACTTCGGACGATTACGATCTGCGCTTTTACGACTGCGATACGGCCAGGGTAACATCTGGGAGCCAGACGGGGCAGATCGAGTACTTCCAGATCGGTCACTACGCCGGCTACGACCTGGTCGGCCGAACCGAGGTGGAACCGATTCCGACCGATCCTGATTTCAAGGCCACCGGCCGATTGTGGCTATTCGCGCTTTATCCGCTCCTCTCTCCGCAGGATATCCATGGTACGGGATTCATTCGCTGGCGCTACGCCGATCCAAACCGCGGGGATGATGACTGGGAGCTGGCTGGGGGATCACGCCGCGTTCGCCGCCTCAATGAATCAATCATGAGCGATCAAACCGGGGCCACTGAATGGAATCCTGACCACTATTCGGGCTTCAACGCGAAGACCGAGTTCTACGATTACAAGTACTTGGGCGAGAAGAACCTGCTGGCTTGCGCTCATGCTGCTCATTCTCCGGAAATTCGATGCCCCACTGACGGCGGCACCAGCGCATGCCCGGAAAACTGGGAGATGCGCCATCTGTATGTCGTTGAGGCAGCGCCGCGACGTATGCGGGGTAAGGCGGGTGGCGTCCTGGATTCCAAGACCGTCGTATATTTAGACGGCGAAATGTGGTTCCCGCCGTATATCGACGAGTACGACCAGCAGGGTCATCTTTGGGTCAGCCATATCTGGTGGACCGCCTATCGCGACCGCCCGGTTCCCGATGCGAGAGTCGCCATCTACCCGTTCAAGCGCAGCTTCGAGGTCGGAGCGCTATCTAGCGACGTACAGTCTGGCTTAAGTTCCATGTGTTATTTGCCCGGGATCGAGACGCCTGAGCGCGAATGCTGGTACATCAACATGGGCGCCGTGGACCGCACCTTCTTCACCACCGATGCGATGGTGCGCGCGGCCGCGTTCTGATCGAACGTTGCTCGCGTAGCAACATACATGGTTCGTCGAACTGGCGCGGTCGAAAGATCGCGCCAGGTTTTTATGTTGCCTTCGCGATGAAAGTAAGCTTACGACATAATGACCGCAATCGCAGCTACCTTCGCTGATTTAAAGTGGATCCTGTCCCGCATGAATTCCGCTGATGTCTCAGGCGATCGTCAGCAGCTTTATTTCGTGAACCCGGTATAAGTTTCATCGTCAGCTTTCCCATCGCTCAATTGCTGTTTCCGAAACATGCCAATCGATGATCCGCTTCTCCTGTTTGCATTTAACCACGCCCAGGGAGTCAGCGGCTGTATCCTCGCGCGGCAACCGGCGACTC
>CAAGKR010309073.1_pt1 | contig 10420 bp, 20 predicted proteins | sample 2556971 | NCBI WGS metagenome assembly CAAGKR01 (sample SAMEA5207829, study PRJEB30636) | soil metagenome | biome: forest; feature: boreal; material: soil | place: USA | collected 2011-09 | depth 1 m
CCCTCCCCTCTGGGGGAGGGCAGGGTGGGGGCTCTGCGAAGACAAACTGGAAGGGAGAACGACATGGTGAACAGGGTTATCTTCGTCCAGCGACCACTTCTCCACCCGATGCGAGCACCTTCGCGAGCCGCCCGGTCTTCCCCTCGCCGGGGCCGACGACCTCGCGGAAGAAGCCGAGCCAGACGGCCCTAGGGACCAGGGTGACGGTTAGCCCGAAGTCGGTCTGATTGACGACGATGGACTCGAACACCTCCGACAGCAGGGCGTTCCGCTGGCCAGCGTCGGCCTCTCCCCATACTTCGAGGAGGGTGCCCAACTGGTCGCGGCACCAGCCCGCGTCGGCCTCGGGCGTCTGCTCCAACTGCTCCCGTGCCGACTGCTTCTTGAGGTTGATATCGCCGAGAAGCTTCGTTGCCTCCTCGCGCTCGATGATGCCGTCCTTACGCATCTCGATGACGCGCTCGCGCTCCTTGTCAAGGCTTGCCAGCCTGAGCCGCAACGCCTTCCTGGGGTCATCCGGTCGCCGGATGCCGACCTCGAGGCGCTTGGCCGCTGCAGGGTCCACCTGCTCTGGGTTGGCGCAGTAGGCGAGGCTCTGATGGATGGCGCGTTCTACAGCGTCGGCCTTCACTGGCGGCTGGTCGCAGGTGTGAGGCTGATCCCAGTACTGGCCCCGGCAGCGATAGAACGCTGACCGGCGCACCTCCCCCTTGACCCGCCACACCCGTGTATGCCCGTGTAGGGGGGCACCACAGCGGCCGCAGGTCACTAAGCCGGTGAGGCTGTAAGGATTCACCCGCCCCTTCGAGCCGGTCTTCTTCTTCTGATGTAACACGCGGACCCGTTGGCATCGGGCGAAGGTCTCCTCATCGATGATCGCCAGGTGCGAGCAATCACCGACAACGCCACGCGGCTTCCCGATGTAGATGGGGTTTTGCAGCATGGCCTTCACGGTGCCGACCTTCCATTTGCCCTTGGACTGCCCGACGACTCCGGCGTCGTTGAGCTGCTGCACGATCCCCCTCTCCGAGAACTTCCCGGTGGCGTAGAACTCGAAGACTTTCCTTGAGCCGGGCACCATCTCGGGGTTGATCGCGATGCTCTTGTTGCCCTTCTCGTCCTTGACGTTGCGATATCCGCATCCGGCACGGCCCAGGGGCCTGCCCTGACGCTTCAAATACGCGAGGTTGTCCCTGACCCGCTCGCCGAGCTTGCGCACTGCATCCTGATTGACGCTGGCCCGAATCTTCCAGCCGAGCTGGTCCGCGTTGCGAATCTCCCGCTTTACATCGAGCACCAGGATGCCGAGAAGCTCCAGCTTGGCCATCAGCTGGAACATGGCCAGGTCATTGCGGTGCAGCCGGTCTTGGTCATAGACGACGACGGCACCGATAGTGCCGTCCGGCGCAGCGTCGATGCGCTCCATCAGGGCGATGTAGCCAGGGCGCTTTGTGGTCTCCTTCCCGGACCGGTTTGCATCGCGGAACCGCTCGACCGGACAGCCATTCACTTCGGGTAGACGCTCGCAGTCCGCCCACTGTTGTTCCAGCGACGGACCCTTTGGCGTGCCATCGGGGTTGAAGTCGGACCTCGACTGGCGGGCATAGATGAGCACGACAGGGTGCTCCCGCTGCAAGCGGGCCAGGGCCGCGCGCTCGGTCTCCGCCGTCCACTCCCGAACTTTTGTCTTCAGCTCGTCCTCCTGCCCTTCAGGAAGCGGTTCAGGTCGCCAGGGGCGATCCAGAGCTTCCCGCCCCGCCCGAGGCGGACGGCGACCAGCTCCTTCGCCCGAATCCAGCGGCCGACGGTCTCCGGGTGGACGCCCAACCGCTCGGCGACCTCCGGCACCGTCAGCGCCCGCTTCCGACCCCGAAACTCCAACATTTCCCAACACAGTAACGGTCGGGATACGGGCGGTCAAGACCCGCCACCAGCTTCGGTTTGAGCGGGGCCGCGACCTATACTCGTCTACAGGAAGGAGGCGACTCGGATGGCAGATTTCGCGGCCTCATGCTTGACGGCAGCGGCTGCTGGCGCTATGGTTCGGCCAGGAACATGGTCGGACCTGACGGCCAGTGGAGCGCAAGGAACGACGTCCACGGACCGTCTCATTAGCAGGACCTGGCTCCGCTAAAGGGGGGAAGCGTGAGCGTCATGGCAACTGAAACTGTCGGGCAGCTTACCGCTATTGACTGGTTGCTGTTGTTCCTTTCCCGGGGTCCGCTGGGGGCGGCTGGGCCGGCCGAGCTTGATCCGATCCGAATCCAAAAAGGTCTCTTCTTGCTCAGCATGCGAGGCCCCGCCCGCGACGTGTACTCTTTCCGGCCGCATTACTGGGGGCCATTCAGCTCGGAGATTTATCGAGATCTCAGCCTGTTGGAAGCCCAAGGGCTTGTTCAAACGGAGTACCCAGTGGGTCAGACATGGGCGCTTTACCGGACGACCTCGCAGGGCGAAGCCCGTGCTGCCGAGCTCGCCGGTCGCTTGGACCATCGGTTTGTTGATTGGTTGGCGGATGATCGTGGCTTCGTAACCAAGCACTCCTTCGTCCAGCTGTTGAAGGAAATCTACGCTGCGTATCCTGAGTACGCAGAGAAGAGTCTGCTCCAGCACTAGGACCGGGGGGAGGGGGGTCGGTAATGACGTTAGTTATCGGCCTCGTTTGCCGCGATGGCGTGATCATGGCGTCGGATAGCCAGGCAACCGAAGCAACTGGCGAAGTGCGCCGCTCCGACATCAAGGTCTTCCCGCTCACGGATCGAGCGCTCTGGGGCGCAAGTGGAATGGGCCAGGTAATCCGAGACATTGGCACTGCCATGGCGCAGGCCAGACCGACCTTAGAAGCCGCTGGACCTAACCTCGGGCAAATGCTGAGCATCGTCATCAAACCGCAGCTCACTCGCCATTACTCGAACTACGTCCAGGTTCCTATGACCATGCCGAATCCTCCGCAAACGATCGTCCTTGCCTGCGGCTTCTCACCGGAGACTGGAGGTTGGATCGTGGAAGTGGATCAGAACTGCCAATACAGCTACTATGCGGACGTCGGCTTCCACGCAATCGGCAGCGCAGCTGGATTTGCACAGCTCGCCAATGCACTTATGGCGCATTTTCACCCGAAAGACAAACCCCTGAGCCACGGAAAGCTGATCGCCTATCGTGCGGTCGATGTCGCAATCAAAACCGCTGCCTCAGGGGTGGACCCGCCGATCCAGATGTCCATCGTCGACGCCACCGGTGTGCATGACCTGTCAGCCGATGAGCTGAAGGATCTCGAAAGTAGTGTCGGTGGATGGGTGCAGCTAGAAAGCGAGACCTTAAACCAGTATCTGCGTGAACCGGCTCCCGAGGCCCAGCCTGCGGCGCCTGTACCGGCGACATCGGCGCCGGCAATGCCCGAGGAAATGGAGGCTGCGCCGGAGGCCGCCACGGATGAGCCACCGCGACCCGAGCCAACTTAAAGGCTGCGAAAGACCATGGAGCCGATTCTCTCGCTGGTGGGTTTTATGGAGGAGGCAGCCGCCCTCGAATTTCTCGAGAAGGTGTGCATCCTTGACGACGCTGCGGCAGCGGCGCGACACCAACTGTGGGAGAACGCCCGTGCCCAGTTAGGCTCTGCCTTTGAGCGTGCGGGACAGCCGGAGGTGTTGGATCTTCCGCAAAACGCGCTCGGATACCTACAAGGTGTGATGACTAATCCCCGCTTCGCGGATTCCATCGAAACCATGCAATGGTCCTTCAAGCTGGTCGAAATTGATCCGTTGCTGAGTTTCCAACAGCAGGTCTTCGCCAGACGCGCGGCGAGCGTTACATCGAGCGTTGCTCAGCCGCCGACGATCGATCAGATGCTGTCCCACTGCCTGCCCCAAACGCTGGAGAGCATCGACTACCAGGTGGCGTTTGGCCCCAATCGCTTTGGCATTCGCTCACGAAACTCAAACCTCCGCGTACTCAGGTGGGGCCCGAAGCTGCATTACGATGACGGCCTACAACATACTCTGGCGGGCGTTGGGTTTGGCGCAACGTCGCCCCTCCTTCAAGTCGTGCGCTTTAACGGCCGCGTCTACTTGAAAAACGGTTACCACCGGGCCTATGGCCTGCGTCGCGCCGGGGCCACGCATTTACCCTGTTTGTTTCTCGAAGGGACCAGCTGGGACAAGGTTGGGGCAGCCCCTGGAAGCTTCGATCAGGGTTTGCTTGAATCGCCCAACCCGCCAACATGCGCGCACTTCACCCAAGGGCGGGCATACGCGCTATCAATGCGCGACATCTACCGGGTGATTAACGTCACCTGGCAAGAAAGCTGGATCATCGAGGAGGGCTAGTCGTCGCCTCCCGTGATGGCTGAGGGCACGATCACAGGCGATGCATTCCTGTCTGATGGTTGCTGCGTGCCATTCTGCGTCGGATCGAGTTGGGACAAGTCCGGCGCCCGACCAGTTTGTCCCTGAAAGCTGTCGGCCATATCAGCTGCGCCTCCTTGTCTTTAATAGTGTAGTTCCCGCCCAGGTTGTGCGGGACCGGTGAGACTGCTACGACGGGGTCCGGAGAGCGTAACGGCGCCATCCTACCGCTTCCTGCATGCCGGGGGGGGGGCCGCCACCGGATTCCCAAGGTCGTGGGACGAGGCTAGCGGTGTCCCTCCGCTACGAGAACCTGCTCGCGCCCGGTCTCGCCTTCGAGCGCTAGCACTGGGGATGCAGCCAGAGCAAGGCGTACCGTGATGGACCGAAGTCGTACCCAAAGCGGATGGCTTTTTCACCGTGCGCCACCACTCGACCGCAGCTACAGCAAATCTCCTCTTCACTGGGTACCCAATACTCCGGAGCGCCGACGCGGGGATCACCGTGATAGGTGAGTTCGTGGCCGATCGGTACTTTGTCAGCGCAGGCACGGCGGATTCCATCAAGGACTGAACGGGGAATGGACTCGGCGGCAATTGCCTGCTCCATCTTCAGCATGAACTCCTGGGTCTTCGGCTCACGGGCAAGCGTCTCCTCAAGGTAGGCCTTTGCCTTCCGGTCCTCCGCCGAGCCGGTAAGACCGAGTTGGTTGTCGGACTTCTCCCAGGGGAACCCCCACATTCCGATGGCTAGCGTGACGAGGAGGAACCCGACCCCTAAGGCGAGGCCCCATCCAATCCCGAATGCTTTGCCGACGATGGCGCCGATGACGAGGGCCAGCGCCAGGAAGACGATAACGCGCTTCATCGCGCCTGCATGACCTGCTCCCGGCCGCTCTCCGGGTGGACCAGGACCACCTCGAACAACTCCTCGAACCGGCAGTCGAAATACCTGACGAGTTGTTCCTGGAGCTTGGGTCCAGCTTGTCGGCTGTTGCCCTCGATGGCGGGGATGTAGTTCTGGCTGATGCCGAGGTCATGGGCGAGCTTGCGCTGGGTCAGGCCCTTCTTCTCCCGCATCGCCTTGAGGCCGACAGCGCGAATCTCGACCTTCATGTTGCCCATCGTAGACGGCGATGTGTGTTTGTCAACGACGATCAGCCCGCTCAGGCGGTTCCGATCTGGCTAATCGGAGTATAAGTAGAGTCTCTCTGGCCCAATCTGCGGCCCCAATCACCTTCCTTGAAGGTCGGGACTTCCGGTTTTACCCGAGAAAGAAGGAAGGATTATGGCTATTGCTACGCCGCTTACCCCGCCGCAGACCACGACACCCGTAGTGAGCAAGCACCCTTCAGGGCTCGGCCTGCTCCTGATTTGGACGCTGGTCGTCATCTCACTTCTCTACTTCTTGCCGCTGGCGATTGCCTTCTCCAGAGGCCACAAGGACACGGGGCGATCTTCGTCGTGGACCTCTTCCTGGGGTGGACGCTAGTCGGTTGGGTCGTCGCGCTCGTCTGGGCGTGTAAATCGATGAAGGTCTAGCGATTCGCGGCGTCGAGCTTTCAAGAGGAGGTAGCAGCGCGTGCGGACATGAAGCTCACCGAGGCGCAACAAGTGATGATTGCCGACCTCTTTGGAGGCCAACCGCAGCCACCGAGACAGTGGGTGCTGAGGGCTCTGCCTCCCTGGGACTTTACCGACGATTCCGGCGCTAGAGTCTCAGGCAGCGGGTATAGCTTCCACGATACGCACGACGCACCCTTGCCCTTCCCAGGCGTCGGGAAGCCCGCTCCAGAGGCATTCATTTTCAAAGTAGCTGGCGTCACGTACTACCCTGACCAGCTCCAAAATGAGGCTTTCCAGCCTGGAAGGCTTCTCACCCTAGTGCCTGAGCCTGAGAACATCCGGGACACTAACGCCGTCGCCGTCTGGGACGAGGCACAGAAGCTCCAGATCGGCCACGTCCCTAAGGAGATGGCCGAGGGCGTCGCAGTCGCTTTGCGCCAGGGTCACAAGCGAGAGGCAATCTGCGTGTGGCAATGGCGGAAAGATGGCAAGACGGTAGGCGTCGAGGCATTTGTAGCGCCTTCACTTAGCAGCCTTACGTTTATCTGCCAAGCCCCAGCCAGCGGTGAGCCGCCTCAAGTAGTCAACCAGAAGGGCGGTCATCATGAAGGTTGATGAGGCGATCACTCAGAAGAGGCCAGACCAAGCCGGGCACGCCTTGAGAGCAAGACACCTGGGCCCCCTTCGCCTCGGGTTCGCAGTTGCAATTGCGGCAGTCATTCTTGCGGCCTGCGGCTCCGCTGATCAAGCGAGTCTGCCGACGACGGGTGCGAGTGCGGCAGTCCTCACCGCGACCGCAACGCCGGTCCCAACCGCGAGTCCAACTCCCGCGCCGACCCCCGTCCCGACGCTAAAGCCAGTCGTTGTGGCTCCGCCCCCAGTGCGGACAGCGCCACCACCGCCACCTCCCGCGTTCAACTACTGCGGTGCGCCCGCGAATCCCTGGCATTACAACTTCTGCGGAGGCAGCGTTATCTACTCGCCCCCGTCGACTTTCTGCAATTTCTTCAACTGCATCACCAGCTTCTGGACCGAAGACCATCCAAACGACGGATACGTCATCCAGTGTGTGGACGGTAGGTTTAGCCTTTCGGGTGGAGAACCCGGATCGCCTTGTTCGTCCCACGGCGGCCCGAGTCGGACCCTGTACGCACCATAGAGGTAGGAATGAAGGGACGCGGGCCGTCGCTTCGGGAGCAACTCTCTTGGATACTGGCCAGCTACGGCGAACGACGCCTGAACTTCTGCCGCGAGTGTCGTGTCAGGCTCCCCGAGAGCGGCATGGGCGAATGCCCAAACTGCGGAGCACGGCTGAACCCTAATGCCACGCCGAGCGGGGAAAAACCGGGGCGATGAGACGAGCGGCCTGCCTGCTAACGGCGCTCTTGCTAGCTGCCTGTGCCGGAACTGAAAGTGGGATGCCGGGGAGTTCGCCTGCGACGAACGTTACATCGTCTCCGAAACAAACCCCGACGCCGACCGCGAAACCTGTTGCAACTCCGTTGACTCTCACCGGGCAGGGTTCGAAAGTCACCGCCCCATTTCATCTAGACGCCGGAAACTATCGGGTTTCGTGGACAGCAACGGGCGAGTCCACTAACTTTATCGTTCATGTTCGTGCAGGCCAGCAAGTCCAGTACTTGATTAGCGAGATCCCTCCTAAGCCGTCATCGGGAGAAGCTTTTTTTCAAGCAGCGGGCGGTGATTACTTCTTAGAGGTGGACGCTTCCACACTAAGCTGGACAATTACTTTCGCCCCCGTGGGCGCATGATCTCGGGGTAGTAAGGGTGAGCGTGCGAGGCTTGGCTATTAAGTGCTATGTCTCGGGCGCGGCGTTAGTGTTGGCTGCCTGCGGCCCTACGCCAATCGTCAGAATGGCGGGGGGTTCGACGCAGGGCATATTCATTTATGTCAGCGGAATGAGTGACAAAAACTACCGCTCGCAATTTGAGGATGCCATGCGCGGGAACGGGGATACTGTGAGCGAAGTCCAATCCATACCGAGCGGTGAGACTAAGCAATGCGAATTCACGTACAAGGGTTACAAGTTTCAAATTACCCGCGATGGTTCAACAGATGAATTTGCGGTGTCGGTCATATGTGGGGCGATCCAAAATCAAGGGCTTCCCGGACTGAACTGAGCGCCAGCTCGCCATACGAGCCGAGGCGATGCGCGAGGGCGTGCGCCTCGACGGTGGCGACCAGGGCGTCATGGAGATGCGTCCCGCTATCCCCGTGAGAGTGCCAGAAGTCGACTTCGAGGTAACCGACCTCCCCGACCTTGAGCCACATCAGGGCACGCTCAGCCGGACCGTTCCGCCGCACTCCTGGCAGACGCCCTCGACCACGTACCGGCCAGCTGCCACATCGGTGACCCGGGGCTGGAGCATCACCACGGAGTGCTGGCAGACCGGACAGTCGGCCCGCATCGGCGCTTCGTCGTGCTCGAAGCTCCAGCGGTGCTGGCTCATCTGGCGCATGTGTCCCTTGGTCATAAGCCCTCGACCGCGAAGTCCCAGACTTCCTTGACCCAGCGCCAGACCAGGCGGAAGACGCTCGGCCGGCTTCGCGGCGCGGACTGGAGGACGTAGCCACTCTGGCGCAACCGCTCGATCAGCATTCGGACGCCTCCGTAACACCGAACGTTAGGGCTCGGCTCCGGCGCATGAGCCATTCGGCCCACTCGTCTACGTGGATTGCCGGAGCTGGGCTTCACAGACCCAACTCCAGCTCGATGAGCGTCAGCCGGTCCTGCAGCTCGCGCCGCTCCTGGTCGAGCTGAGCAAGGCGGTCGAGAATCTGATCGCGCTCCTCGAGCAGCTGGCGTTCCCGCTCCCTCACTGAATCTCCACGTACTCGGCGATGATGACGAGCGCCTCGTCGTAGCTCTGCGCGGCGAAGCACCGAGCCGTCATCTCCTTCGCCTTCTCGAGCTGCCCTTCCTCCTTCAACTCTCGTGCCGCGATTCCGATGAGGTTGAACACGTTGCCATCGGCGCCGATCAGCTTTGCCACCGGCTTGCCCATCTCTGCGACCTCTCGCGGCCCCTGATTTCCTGCCGAGGGCACCGCGAGCGAGTCAGGCTACGGGTCGATTGTTACGGCCACAATCCGTCGACGCAGACCCTACGCTCCCCTCGCTGACCTCCTGAGGGGACGACGCCTCCCTACATCACTCCCCATAGCGCGAAAGAAGGCGCTCGCGGAGAGCGGCGAGCGGGGACGACGCGCGATGCCTTCGGTGGGCGCGATCATCAGCCACGGCGGAAGGTTGAGCGCTGGCGATGCTGGGGGTTCAGCGATGACGATGCGCTCTGTCCCAGTGAAGATGCGTCGGCCATCGTCGGGCAACTCCCAATCTTTGGCGCGTTCGACCTCCACGACCAGGACGAGAGGCCTGCGCCGTGCCATTCCCGACTGCCTATTAGAGCACCTGCCGTGATCTCGATCAATCTTCGGCGGCGGCATCTCTCCAAAGATCAGGCTGCCACCATTGCCGCCGAGGCGGGTTGTAGTCGATCGTTTGGTGCGAAGATCACACTGAGCGACTCTGCGGAAGCCTGACCTGAGGAGAAAGAAATGTCCTCGCGGCATTTTGCTCGGAACACTGCCATCGCCTTGGCGGCTGGAGTGCTGCTTATCGGCGGTCTCGCATGGTACTTCCTTATTTACGACACAGCCAGCGGTCGCTGTCATCGCGGGGATCTGGGTGCATGCATGGTCGAAAGCTTGAAGATGGGTCAATCACCAGGGTCGGTTCAGGCGGTCCGAATGCTCGGAAGCTCAATGTATGCGACGTTGCACGATGGAGACGTCGTAGAGGTTGACCGCAATGCATATATCCAACGACCTCCCCAGCGCGGCGACATCATCGACTTCAAGCCCCCGGATGAGGCGAGCCGCGACTTCATCAAGCGCATCATCGGCTTGCCTGGTGAGCGGATTCACATCACCAACAGCGTCGTCTACATCAACGGACAGGTGCTCAATGAGCCGTACCTCCCCGAGAAATGGACCTATAACAACAACTGGCCGGCGTCAGGGCAGGACCAACTGATCCCACCCCAGCAGTACTTCGTGCTGGGCGACAATCGAAACCATTCGAGCGATTCGCGGACTTTTGGATTCATCGACCTGGGCGCGATTCTCGGCAAGATGATCGGCAGATAAGGCCGTCTAGGCGGGCAAACGCCTCGCGATTCGTTCTCGCTGACGTGAGCTTCAGGAAGTTAGTGGCTTGCGGGGTTTCTAGCGAAACCCCTGTGAAGCAACGGACGGAAGCGACGCACCGGACGGAAGGACCGGAAGGACCGGAAGGAAAGCAGTAAGGCACGTACGCGACCTCCGACCGCCGAACGCGGGCGACGCAAGCCCTTTCTGGCTGCCAGCGCTGTTTACGCCACCGAGCCACACCTACGGCCTGAGCAGGGACGAGCGGGTCAACGCGGGCGGCTCCCTGAGGGCGTCAGGTGGTCGTCTTGCGCTCCTGCAGTCCGATCTCCTCGAGGAGAA
>CAAGKR010368805.1_pt1 | contig 10418 bp, 7 predicted proteins | sample 2556971 | NCBI WGS metagenome assembly CAAGKR01 (sample SAMEA5207829, study PRJEB30636) | soil metagenome | biome: forest; feature: boreal; material: soil | place: USA | collected 2011-09 | depth 1 m
GCTGAGCTTCGACGCCTACGTGAAGTTCATAGAGGACGACTTCCTGGGCGGGCAGCGCCTGGACCCAAAAACAGACGGCCGCCCAGACCCCCGCCCGACCGTCCGCGAGACAGTGCCAACACTGGGAGACATCGGCCAGGCATTCGACTTCAGCCAATCGCCGCGCGCGCCGTCCGTACGAGACACCCACCCAAACCCGGGCCCGGCCTCTGGCCCCTAGACACCGCGGGAAGCAAATTCAGCCTAGGCCAGAGCCCGCACGAGTCGGGGGAGGATATTGGGCGTTTTCGATCGCCTCGCCCCCACTGCGATCTCGGTGCTTAGGAGAGGCCGTGATTACATCCCGGTCGACGACACAACTCGCTTACCAGAGACCTAATCGAGGGGCTCATCTTTTGGTCGGTGATAAACGTCACTACATCGGCATAGTTAGAGTCTGAAGGCCGTTGGATGCGTCCTCGAAACTCTTCGAACACCAAAAGGCCGTACTGCAGGGAAGCGTCAAGGACTGCGTCAGGACTGAAGTATCGTCGTCCAGCAAGTGCCCCCTTGCGATCAAGTCGAAACCGTCGAGGACTGCCGTCTGGCTCAACGAACTTCGCGAAGAGGTGCCGCACCTGTAGGGCAACTGGACATGGGTCCGATGACGGAAGTGTCTTGCCGATTCTCTTTTCGAACCACTTGCGAGCCTCGGAATGGTCGCCGATTGTTCGGCCCCCCTCGACTTTGATCGAGTAGAAGCGCGATAGCGGGCCGAGCTCGGCACTACGCAGCGCGTCCGTTCCGAGGTTGCGGAACTCAGTTGAACGAAACACAGCCTCCTCGAAATTGCACCCTCGAAGCACGCAATCGTCGAAGACTACCTCTGTCAGAACAGCGCCCCGGAATGACCTGCCCGTGAGATCGAGACCGTGGAGGATTACTCCTGACAGGTCACGTCTAGCCAGGGATACATCCGGCAAACCTGCATCATCTCGTACCAAGGCGGCAAGTTGAAGCGCGTTCCTAAATGCTGCATCACTCGGTGAGGACTGGAGAACGATAGGCACGAGGGACGTGTCCCCTCGATTGCTGCGAATGAAATGCGCGAGCACGGTTAAGACTATCCAGTCGGGAGGGATTGGGCGCACTGACAACCCCCGCAGAAGTGAGTCAGCCCCTTGGCGGTATAGCCGCCATAACCACTGACCCAACAGGTACTGTTCGAGAATCTCCTGCGAGAACCGTATCCTGCCAAATCCGCCGTCAGTAAACAGCGCTAGCTGCGTTAACTGCCCTGTCAGGGCCTTCAGGTGGGCTTCGGTGAGATCCTGGCCGGGAAGTATTACTTCCGCCAGCTGCACTACCTCATCCACGGGGACTCCTTGAAAGCCGTTTTCGTAATCCTCGGCGGCTAACGCCTCAATCAGCTCCACAAGGTCGCTACGATGGATGTACAACTCGTCAATAAGCTGTTTGTCGTACTCGCGCGCGAGCAAGCTGGCCAGGGCCTCTTGAACCAGCACCGTTTCAGACTCGTCTTCGCGCAAGCCGCCGGCTCGGTATTGCTCGACGAGCAGCCCGCAGTAGTAAGGAATGGTTGCCAACTTCGCCATGCTTTTATGAGACTGCAGCCTTGACATGAAGGCAGCTGCCGCCTCGTCACCAATCTCACGACGAACGTAAAGGCGAACAGCCGGTTCACTCCAAGGCTGCAGGCGGAATATGGATACAAACTCCCCGTAGTCCTCACAAAAGTCCCGTAGGAGTCCATTGGTCGCAAGCAAGGCGTCCCGAACGCAAATGACTATTCGCGGCGGGGAACTCGATCCAGGCTGGGTAAGTAGGTCGAGGAGGTAGTCAAAGAAGTCTGGATCTTGATTAATGAGCTCGTCCAGGCCGTCAAGTAACCACATGCCAAGGCCACGACCCAGCATCCATTCGAAAACCTTCGCGTCAAGTGGTCGAGCAAAATCGGTCTGGAGGTAGGCGCGTAATACGGCTCGAACACTCGGAGCGTCCGCGAGTGGCATGAACTGAGGTAACAGCGCAAGCGGCCGCGCGGAGAGTAGTTGCTTCCTCTTACTTTCGAGAAACCCGCCATGCAGCTTGGCGAACAGAGCTTCGAATAAATAGGACTTTCCGATCCCGGCCGGGCCAACTATGAGCTGGACTCGCCCCGCCGCCGCAGGCGACGTGAGCGTCTGGACAAGGTGATCCAACAAGTCAGACCCTGGGTTGCGGCCCTCTCCGTCAACAAACGGCTGACGAATTCGGCTCGTTATTAGCAGTTCGCCTCTGTCCCGCAAGTCTTTGGCGGCAGACGAGGCCTCGGGTGTCGTCTCCCATCGAAAGGCGGTGTCGAAGAACTGGACGGGGACGCGAACTTTGACGTTGTGTCGCTGGAGAGCCATCTTTCGAAACTCGCTGCTGAGGCCCTCAAAGGTCGGCACCAGCATGAATTTCTGGGCGAATGCATGCACGTCGCCAGCTTCCTTGAATCGAGCTAGATACGGCCCCTCCTGGGAGCGAAATGAGCCGTGTGGTTGTATTCGCGGGATCCAAACGTACAGAAACTGAACGTCCTCTCCAATTGAGCGGCGACTACCAACCAGCAAGTCTTTGCCCCGGGCGGACACTTCATATCCTTCCGCCCGCAGAAAACTGTCGGTCAGATCAAGTAGGTCCTGCTCCATTCAGCGCTGCCCCTTTTACTGCATGCTTATTGGCGACGGTAAGTGCACGCGTAAGGTTAACGCGATCAGCCTCAGAGAGGGTTGGATCGTTCAGAGCTTCTTGTAACGGTCTCGGGTCAAAACGACGGAATGACGGCGCCTTTCGGCAGACGAAAAGGCCGTTCCATTTCAGATTTCCAGGGTCGCTGTGGAAACCGTTCGTACCCTCAGCCTCGACCGGGATCGCGGCAGTCAGGGTGAGGCCGGACTCCTTTAACGCGCTGTCCAAAGCTTCCCAACCCGTAGAGCGCGCGTGGGCAAACGTAAAAGCGATTAGTCCCTCGCTCCTTACCACCCGGGCGCACTCTTTAAGAATTGCAGCCAAGCGACCAGCAAATTCACCTTCGCCATTGGTCACCTGGAGAGGCACCGCGCTATCGATCGAGATGGCAGAGTCCTGTCGCCAGCTCGTATAAAAGCCTGCCAACCGATCGTACTCAAGATTGTCGTGATAAAAGGGAGGGTCGGTAAGCACGATATCAACCGATGAATCGGACAACTGCGACATTCTCTCGGATGAGCCGACGTACACCTGATGCCGCGCCTGCCCGAGTGTCTCTACAGACTCGATACCGCGGCGCACCTTTCGAATGCAGTTAAGTAACGTACCGCGGCCGCTTCGATCAATCCATGGATTCAATTCAGCCGGTCTCAAAACACTCATATAACCATGAATAGAAAAAGCGGCCGCGATGCGTCGGTAGGCTGGTGAATAGAGGCACGACATGCAATTAGTGGCTAGGGATTCTGAGAACGCGAGCTGTGCGTAGCCACGAACTGGTTCCTCTAACGCTTTGACGGTCTTGAGCACCATGGAGTGATGCAATAGCTGCCGAGCGTTAAACATTTGGTCCCACGTCTTTATGCCAAAGATATGCGGTCGGCCGTCGTGCCTCCCCGGAGGAATTGCCCCCTTCGGAAACCAAACACGGCGCTTGTCTAACTCGGAAACAGCAGATTGATAGGCAGATACGTCAGTTGCGGTCGAGCCCGTAAAACGTCGTGTGTGAGAATCCGAATTCTTAATTAGTTCCTTGGCAAACATTCGCAATGGAAGTCGGCCCACTCGGGTTATGCAGTCGATCAACCGCTCCTCGAAGGCACAGTGTGGACAGGTCACTACCCCAAACGACGCATTTCCGTCGCCGACGGATGTTCTTCTGCCGCAGCGACAGTCGATGCGGAGACGATCGATTCCCAGGTTGTGGAGCTTGGAGCAAGATAAGCACACTGCCACCTGACTGCCTGCAGTGACGTCAATAGCGAGAACGGCGCTTGGGTGCGCATCAAAGTGCCGACGGCATCCCTTGCAAGGGAGGGTCGCAACCCAAAAATAGTGAAGAACCCTCCAGCCGCGCGGCGCGGGGTAGTACCCGGACAGCCGGGACTCAAGCTTCTCGAGCGCCACCTGGAGGGGAGCCCAATCTACAGGTTTGCCGAAGGCGGCGAGCTCGCGAGTCGTGATCCAGGCAGCCAAGGGCTCGACGTCGTAACCGACTACATCTGCGCCGAGTCTGGCGGCTTCGACCAGACTCGTGCCGCCTCCTACGAAGGGATCCAATACAGTTTTGCCCGCCAGATGATCGGCCTGCTCGCTCGCGCCGGCCAGTAACTCCACTTGATCGGAGGTCAATGAGGAAGCTGCCAAGATGAAGCGAAATAATGTTGGTGAGCGTCGAGCCCACCACCGGTGCATTGCGTAAATGGGCGGCTTGACAGTGCCCTCGCGCCTCGCGACATCTCGGAGGCTTTGCCACGGGAAACCTGACTCCAGCAGGGTCGGCTTCGCTTCCTTAGGCACCGGTTGTCCAGAACTCCCAAAGAAAGTTCGAGGCCACAATTCGCGAACCGTTCAATGGGGTCCACCGGCTGGCTTCGGCGATGATCGGGCTGGCAAGGAGGCCGGGGTTCAAGATGACGCGAGGATAGCCCTTCGCAGTCAGCCGCTCAAAGTCCTCGTTAACAGATAGATCGAGGTTCACCTCTCCCCAAATATGGAGCCTGTACAGGTCCTTGAGTAACGATGCCGTCCTGGCCTCGTTTGCCGACCAATTGATCAATAAGCGTGATGTGGTCGTGGCTTTGACCTCGACAGCCAGACTCTCGGACCGGTGTTTGTCTTGAATTGACTGCAGGTCGAATCCAAACATGTTTGAAATGCGAGAAACCTGAAGAGGCCACACGCCGGTCCTCTTGAACTCGTAACTCATTGATAGCTCCTCCCCACGGTCGCCGATTTCACCGGTATCGAGTTCGGGACCAACATCACCGCTTGCCGCGAGCAACCCGCTGAGCGCGAGGGTGGGATCGTTGGCGGCGAGTTGCCAAGCGCCACTGGCGACTGGCCTAACGGTCCCTCTGATGGAAAGGTATTCCAAGACTCCATCGGCTATGCGCCGCGAATCAGTCAGCACACCGTCCTCGTCCACTTGAACGTTGGCGAATACCGCACGTGCCGGTGGGGTGCCCAGTGTTAAGGCAACGATTAGATCGCTGAATCTCTCCGTCGGCTCTTCGCCATTGTCAAGGAGTTCGACGCAATACCTGCCAGCTTCGGTGAGCCTGATGTTTTGATCGACAACAAGCAACCCGGTTGCGGCGAGGATTTCGAGTCCTGTAGCTAGTGGTAAAGCTCCGCCTCTCAGGCCCCTTTGTCGCGACAGCCTCATTAGCTCAGCTGGTTTGACGAACTGGTACCGATCCAACATTGACAACAAGACGGCACATGCAGTGATTTCACCAGGTTTAGGCGGAATGTTCACTGCTAAGTGCCAAGAAGAAACGCCATAACGGCCGCGGCGTCGCCCTCGTCGAAAGCTTCTTCGGGGTCGGGATCGTCGTTATCGAGTGTCATGGCCGACAGACCCGGGTCGTCCAGCAACCTTGCCAGACGGTCCGTCTTTGTAATCAATCGTTGATGCACAACCTCGTCCACGGTTCCCTTTGAGGTCAGGAGCTCATACGTGACCCGCGCATTCTTGGGGAGGCCGAGCCGATGGATTCGCTCACGTGACTGGAGATATTGAGCGGCGTTAAAGTTGCGATCCACATAGATGGCGTGATGGCAAGCCTCGTGAAGGCTTATCGACTCACCACATGCGGCAGGATTAGCAATCAAAACGTTGCAGTGCAGGTCATGCTTGAACTGTTCAATTAATTGCTCGCGCGTTCCTTCGGGATCGTCACCACTCTCGGATGCGGTCGGAATTGCCCCGTAGACTAAGACTGGATTAAACGGTTGGAGCAGCGCGGCAAGCATGGTGAGATTGCGCACGAATGTGCTCCAGACCACGGTTTTCAGCCCGCGGCGGCTGCGGTCCATTACGCGATTGACAACGAACTGAAATTTGGTCGGAATCTCATGAGCGTTGTACTGTTGGAGCAGGGGTATCAGAGGATCGTTTTCGGTGAACTGCACGGGGGGTAGTTGGAATTCGTCGGCTGAAAGGGATATGAGGCTCGGATTCGACGCAACCTGCAACAGCCTCACCGTCCGTCGAGACCAGGCTGCAAGACTAATGCGATGCTCTAAATCAATATCCTCAACGCCACGCCGAGCCTGATCTGTGATCGCGTCGTAGATACGCTGCTGAAGCGGGCCCATTGGGATTGAGTGCACAACGGTTCGCACCGGTGGCAGGTTCAGCTCGCTCTTAGTGATTCTTCTATACAGTGGCCGCAGCCGCTCTGTGACCTCCGCCTCGGACCCTGTGTCCCTCAGCTGGTAATCCGGGATGACCTCTCGATAGGGCCACAACCACGCCAGCTGTGGACCGAGATCGATCGTCGCGTTCGGAATCGGAGTTCCTGTCAATATGTCGCGTCTTCGCGCATAAGGCGCGATCCTGCGGACCGCCCTTCCCCACTGTCCTGACGGGCCTCGCTTTATTCGATGACTTTCATCGAGGACCATGTGCATGCGGGGATGATCTGACAACCAATCCTCCACGGCCTCGATTGCTGTAGCCAATTGCGAATATGAAATCAAGAACACATGTCCCTTTGGAGCTCCGCCATATGTTTCTAGCGAAGTTCGAATTGCACTCTCCCCGCCTGTTAGGCGATGAATGGTTAACGAGCCATCAAGGCACTGGTCGATTTCATCCTCCCACGGACGAAAAGCGTTTCTCGGGGCAACTACCAACAATCCCTCGACAAGATCGCGGGAACTCAACGTGTCATGAATCGCTAGGAGCATGGTCGTCTTTCCGGCCCCGGGAACGCTGAAGTTCGCGGCGTGGGGCAACTCCACTAGGTAGTTGATCGCCGCGCGCTGCCGCGGTTTCAATTTGCGACGAAACTGGTTAGAGAGCTCTAACGATTTGGCCGGTCGGAGGTCCCCAGATATCGCTTCATCCAGCACCGCTATTTCACGAGCAACTGATCTGAGTGCCTCCTCAACAAACGCATCTCTGCGCAATTCGATTTCAAGGGATCCGACAATGGGCACAATGTCCACTAAAGAAGCTTTTAAACGGCCCACTGGAACGATGTATCGTTCTCGGTCGTCGATCGTTGGCAGTTGCTTCGAGGTGTGGGCACTAAGTCGTCGACGTGCGGCAACTACCACGTTCGGGTCGCCGGCGAGGGTAACTGTTATCTCCCTTTGAGACGTGCGCTTGAAGTCAACCCAAGAGCCGTTCAATTCGGCTAGCTCTTTAGAGCTTTCAACTCCTCAAGCAATTTGTACTGCCGGCGACCAATCGTGTTCAGCAACTTCTCAGCTTCGCTCTTCTTGAATTTACTCTTGCCACGCGGGGCTGCACCCTTTTGAGTGCTCATGAAGTCAACGTTGTCGAGCTTCTTCAACGCCTGCGACAGAAGCTTGATTGGGGCCTCCTTCTCTTCAAGATTTCCCACTGTCTCCAACGTCTCTTGATAAGCGAGTCTCGCGATGGGCCGCCACTTCTCCAGTTTGGCGGGATCGGGCGCACGCAGGCGTCGTAGCCGCTGGCTATCTTCAGTTGAGCCCTGGATGCGGTTAAGGGCGCCAAGGAGACTTCCTACTACGGGGTCACTAGCCTTTCGGTTATCGGTCGCGGGCGGCTCCGGCTCTGCCGTCACCAATTTTTCGACCTCTACGGCGTAAATATTTAGTCCACCAAGTTTCTTCATCCGTTTCAAGCGCCGCATGTCATCCATGGTGTTCCCTGCCGCGACCATCAGGTACAGGTGCTTCAAGAAATCCTCCCACCTGGGATCGTTTGTGTACTGATCTTGCAGGTTGTTGATTTCAACGAACACCCACCACTTTCCCTGGCCGGCGCCCCTGTCCTGGGCCGTCGATTCCACTAGCGCGTAGTTGCCGGGTTGCTTCATGAATGCGAGATAACCGTCTATTAAGTCGAGGATGTCGAGGATCTCTTGGAGTTTCGGTTCCGTGAGTCGCATTGCCTCTGCGACAGTCTTCTTCTTCAACTGGAAATCCACCAAGCCTCGCTTGACTTGAACAGCCGCCGTTACGGGGCCATATCTGGCCCTCGTGTCTGGACTCATTTGCAGGTTTGCCTCGAGAAGGAACAGGTCCTCTGGCGCGGCGGGAGGCAAGACCCCGACCTCCATGTAGTGGAAGCGCTGGTCGCCGGTTTCTCGTTCGAGTCGCCTCAAACAGGCGAGGCGGCGATTTCCGTTGATTACGTAGCCGTCTTCGGTCACTATGCCGGGTTCAAGTTGCCCATCACGCTTAAGCTCGCGAAGCAGGTCTTCTGTTTCGCGCAACGCTAGGACTTTCTCCTCAATCTCGCGTTGAACATCGGCGTCCTCGGGGTCCCCGCCTCCGTCGACACTGATGGTTGTGTACCGATCCAGAATCAGGCGGCCGAGCTGGACGTTAAATCTGAGTTCCTCAACCGGTACCCGAACGACCTCGAGCTGGAGCGGTTGGCCTCGGAAGCTCACTTTCAAAATTCCGGGCGTCTTGTGAGTGCGTTTGTGTTCGGCTATGAGCCTCCGTCGCTCTTGATTGGTTGGCCGAACCTGGCGGTCAGGTTTGACTTCACTAACCTTGTTAACTCGCCTCGCAAGTGGCAACGCCTAATCCTCCTCAAGATCGTGCAGCGATCAATCAATGTGTGGTCGGATCATATGCCATAGGTGTAAGCACCTAACGGCTGCCCTCGGGGCAGGATTGTGATCTTTCCCCCCTTGCACCGACTCCTGGCACGGCACGGCGGGAATGGGCCCCGCAAACTTGCCAACGGCGATTTTCGTGTGCGGCACTAGGAACGCTCACTTCATTAACCGCCGCCTTGCATTGCCTCGCGCCTCTTCGAATCTTCTCAAGGGGTGCCCACGTGGAATCGATGAGCTAGGATGCCGGGCAGCATGAGTACTTCGGTTACTGCGGAATCCCTGGATGTCGATGAGCTTGGGCATGTCCTTGTGAGGCTCAGCGACGAGCCGTCTGAGCAATGGATGGAGGCCTTTCGGGAATATTGGGCCGACGCCGGAACCGTCGCAGGCACGGCTGCCAAGACAGACGCTTTCTCACATTTCTCGGAGAGGACCATTGTCTTTCGTGGCATTGACGTGGACGGCTTTGTCGAATACTGCAAGACCCTGACGCAGGATGCGATCAAGTTCGCCAATGACCGGACTCAGCGCTTCGAAACCGAGCGCGAGGCTCGCATTCGGGGTCGCGCTGAGTCCGCCGGGCAGGAGCAGAAGCACGTCGATGCCGAGCGGGCCAAGGCCCGCAAGGTCAAGTTCGACTAGCGGCTGGAGGCGACCCAGCGCTGTCTAGCTCTGACTGCCGAGTCTAGGAATCAGCCCGGTGGAGCTGGAACCTAAACACTTTGGGACCGTCCCGGCCGGGTTGATACGTGTAATCAACGACGTGATAGACCCCTTCATACAGATATTCGAAATCGTCACCTTTCGCGACCTTTCGGATTACTCGCACCGGAAGGCCTTCGCGGAGATTTGTCAGCAAAGCGCGATTTCCAAGAGTCGGCTCTTGATCCCGAACCTGCCGTCCGCGTGTGTCCTGCCCGCCCATTCCCGTATACCAGGACGCGTCATCGGACCAGTGGTCATCGACGTAGCCACCGGCGAAGACAATCGCTAGGCCGCCCTCGCTGCACCAGTCGATGCCCCCTTGCGAACCCCGGTGCAATCCGGCCGCTTGGAGGTCTGAGCGGCGTCGAAAGCTACGGCCGGAAGAGATACCGGGAACGTCACCAAACTTCTGGGTAGGCAGCCCTTGCTGCGGAACATCGTCCGGCGCCCGCATGTATACCGTCTGCTCGCTAGCCGCAACCTCGGTGGCCCGCGTCAGTGCAGACTTTCGATCAGTCGCTTCGCCAAGGTCGTCGACGTGGCCGTCGAACCAAATGCGGAGTACCGCGTAACGCATTGACCCGTCCCCATGTCCGCCGCTCCACCGCGGCCTAACTGAAATGACGCGGTCTACCCCGCGAGGCATTTGAAATGGGTTTCGAGACACGCTGGGCACACGGCGACCTTACATCGTTCTGAGAGTGCGAACTAGGGCAGTTTCGACTAGGCCGGTCGGGCGACCGTTGGGGCTCCTTCGCTCAGGCCTGCTCGGTGGTACAGCCATTGCAGCGGGCGCGGCGCCCACCAGTTCCAGTTTCCTAGCAGGGCCATCAGGGATGGCACCAGGAATGCTCTGACCACCGTCGCGTCCACTATCACGCCCGCCGCGATGCCGATTCCCAGCTCCTTGATGAAGATGATCTGCGA
>CAAGKR010084420.1_pt1 | contig 10417 bp, 11 predicted proteins | sample 2556971 | NCBI WGS metagenome assembly CAAGKR01 (sample SAMEA5207829, study PRJEB30636) | soil metagenome | biome: forest; feature: boreal; material: soil | place: USA | collected 2011-09 | depth 1 m
CCGAGCCCTATGAGATCGTCGGCTTCTGCGATCTGCGCCGCGGCCTACCGAGGATGGGCGTAGAGGCGATGCGACAGGCCGTGCACTTCGACCCCAGCAGCTGGGAGACGTACTACGCGCTGGCGATCGCCCAGGCCTCGGCGGGCATTGACCCGAGGGGCAACGCCAAGAGGGCCTTGAGGATGAACCCATTCGAGCCGCTGACCATCCAGGCGGTGAGGACGCTCCGGACATCCAGCCCGACCGAATGGGTGAGCCGGGCGGTGGTCCTGCGTGCCGCGGCCCTGGCCAGCTACGACCTCTCGATCGTGCCCTCGTAGCTCGCGCTCAGTCGATCGTCTCACGCAGCTTGCGCAGCGCCCGGTATACGCGACCCTCCACAGTCGTGAGCCGCTCGCCTGTCAGCTTGGCGATCTCTGGAGCGGTCAACCCAGAGCCGAAGCGCAGGGCGATCGCTTCGCGCTCATCCTCGCTGAGGACCCGCAGGCTCCTGCTGATGAGGTCACGATCGGCGATCTCATCGAACTCGACGGTCGATACCGGGCTCGAAGTCGAGGCCATCCGCTCCATCGCCCTGCCCTCGGCCGCCAGCCGCCTGGCGTGGTCGCGCAGGCAGTTGAGCGCGATCGTGTAGAGCCAGGTCTTCTCGCTCGCCTTGCGCGGGTCGAAGCGCCGGCGGGCGCGCAGCGCTCGCTCGAAGGTGTCCGCGAGCAGATCCTCGGCCAGCACCCGATCGCCGGTGCGGTAGCTGAGAAACCCGTAGAGCGCCTGGGCGTGCTCAGAGTAGAGTCGCTCGAACGCGTCGTCTTGCATCGCTCGCATCATCTCCGGTATCGGCACGCCACAACCAAAAGAAGATCGCTGTCAGGAATCTGGGGGCTCGTGCGTATAAGACCTATATGAGCCGCATATCCAAAGAGGAACGCTTTTCGGATGACCTTCAAGAGGTCGCCGACGTGCTTCATGATCGGCGCCCCACGCTTGACCCCCTCGCACTCGATCGAGTCAAGTTGCGGGCCATGAGCGGAGCGCGCCGGTCCAACTCCTCACGAGACAAGGGATTTTTCATGAGGTCACGCCTGACGACACTTCTTGTAGCCGCATTTCTCACCGTTGGCACGGGCGGCGCGCTCGCGCTTGCCGGTGGCGGTGGGGGCCACGAGGGAGGCAGCGCCAGCTTCAACCAGTACAAAGAATGTGATCACGGCAAAGGCCGCGGTGGCGATCACGAATGCCACGGCCATGAGGGCGAACAAGGCGGCGACAAAGGCAAAGGCCACCACTAGCGGATCCTTTAGCTCGTGAACTGAGAAGGGCCCGCGCTTGCGGGCCCTTTTTTTGAGCAGGGCCCGTGGACAATGGACGGTTTGATCGGGCCCTGGTCAACCCGGTGGTCGTGCGGTTAGGGTGAGGCGATGCGAAGGCTTGCCGCGCTTGTGGTGTGGACGACGGTTCTTGTCGGGATCGTCGGCGCCGCCGTCGCCATGTACAGTCGCGGCGGCGAGGATTCCTTCCGCTACCAGCAGTCGCGCTCGCTGGTCCTCAAGCCCGCGACGGTCCTGAGCGCGGGGCGGGTCGAGGTCTTCGTCGCCAAGGCTCCAGAGCCTGTCTTGGCGGCCAAGCGCACGCGGCCCGCGCTCGTACGCTGCCTGCCCGGCGGAGCTGGGGTGCTGCGAAACCCGTGGTCGTGCACGATCCGCTATCGCTCGGGTACGCGTGCGCACTACCGCGTGATCGTGCGACCTGACGGCTTCTACGTGGGCACCGGTACGGGGATCATCGAAGGCTGCTGCATCAAGACGCCGACGCTCGACTGAGTCGCGCGGCTCGGGCCAAGGTGTTGGGAGCCCGATCTCGTGGACGTGCAGGAATACTTGCAGGAAAACCTCCGCAAAATGCGTCGTAAACCCTGAACCTATGTATCATTTGGCTGGCCTTGGGCGATCGCGGGTGACTGGTTCAATTCGACTGGTCGGCCTTCGAGCTCGCCTGGCAAGCAGATTACGGCTGACCGGCATCGTTAGAGCAGCTCATATCGATACTGAGCGGCCCGGACAAGGACATGCAAGGAATGATCACCACGAGCAGCGACCAAGGACGAGTTCATGCTGCGCCCGTGCCGCCCGAGCTGGGTCTGCCGGCCGTCGGTCGGTCGGTGACAAAGCCCGTGCCGAGCCTCGCTGATTGGGCGACCCGCCACACCGCCGGACTCGCCCGCAGACGTCTCGACCGCCTCGTAAGGCGTTTTGGGCCGCGTGCTCGTGGAGCTCAGCTAGATGCTCTCACCAAGGATCGGCGCCGGATCGCCGCCGACGTACACGACCTCATCATGCAGGATCTCTCGCTCGCGCTCGCCGGCGCGCGAGCGCTGGCGAACGACCCCGCGTCCGCGCCGCAAGCCACTGTCGTGGTCGCCGCCGGAGAGCGCGCCCTCGCCGGCGCGCGCAACGTGGTGCAGGGCCTCGTCCGACAAGAGGACGACAAGCCGGTCGTGGAGGCAGTCGAAGCAGGCGTGCGGGCAGCCGCCCGGAATTCCCCGGTGGCCTTCTACGCTGAGTTGGTTAAGCGCTCCGCACAAGCCGATCGAGCGACTCGCGACGTGCTCGTTCACATTGCCCGCGAGGCAGTCACCAACGCGCTGAAGCACGCCGGCCCGGATGTCGTCGTGGAGGTGGTGCTCGAGCATGGCGAGGACTGGAGGCTGACTGTGCGAGACAGGGGCTGCGGGTTCGATCCGAGCACGCCGGCCGGCTTCGGGCTGGAGAGCATGCGGGCGCGTGCGCTCGGTCTCGGAGGGTCGTTGCGCGTCATGAGCGTCGCGGGAGAGGGCACCACCGTGGAGGCCACGCTCCGTAAGCGAAGCCAAGCCCGCGATCGGGGCTGACCTCTCCCAGGCGCGGGAACACCGGATGGGTGCGTTCTGAGGGCTCCTGTGGCCCCGTGGCCGGCGCCGGCCGCCACGACTGCTCGGCTACGGCAAGTACCATCGGTGGGAAGCCCCACCACATGGTCTCCTCAAAACAAATGAGCACGCAGAGCGGTTCCTCCTCAGTTGCGCCATCGATCACCCGCGCTCTCGTGGTCGACGATCACGATGTCTTTCGTCGGGGGCTGGTGCGCCTTCTGCGACAGGAGGGCATCGACGTCGTCGGGGAGGCCAGCGGCGGCCAAGCGGCGATCAGGTTGACGGCCGAGCTACGCCCGGAGGTGGTGCTGATGGATTTGAGCATGCCGGGCGTGAGCGGGTTGGACGCCACGCGCAGCATCGTCGAGTCGGGGTCCAGCGCGCACGTGGTGATCCTCACCATCACCGACGACGACGAGTCGATAATCGAGGCGCTGATGGCCGGCGCCGTCGGCTACGTGTTGAAGGACGAGTCGCTGGAGAGCATAGTCGTGGCGGTGCGCGCGGCCGCCGGTGGCGACGCGGTCATCCCACCGCGCGTGGGTAGGGCGGTGCTGGACCGTCTGCGCGAGCAGACGCCGGGACGCAGCGACGATCCCACGCCGGAGCTGTCCGAGCGCGAGCTCGACGTGTTGCGGCTGATCGTAGACGGCCAGGACAATGCGACGATCGCCTCAGCGCTTTTCATCAGCCCCAACACGGTCAAGAACCACCTGGCCAACATCTTCGAAAAGCTAGGCGTGTCCAACCGCCTGCAGGCTTCGGTTCACGCGCTGCGTCGTGGCATCCTCTCGTGAAGCATGGCGCCGGCCAGTGCCGCTTCCCGCTCCTTCAAGATGGCAAGCAGGGCGCGCAGATCGCGCTCCTGCCTGCCAAGCCGCGCCTCGCGTCGTGCCAGCGCCGCCAGCTCACGCAGCGCGCCCGCGTCGGGCTCCGGTAGATCGGCCAGCGCCAGCTGCTTTTCGCGCAGCTGCCGGCACCGGCCCTCGAGCGCGAGAGCCCGGCCGTAGCCCTCCATCAGCGCCTCGTGCGAGCGACATCGCAGGTCGTCGTCCCCGCCGCGGATGTCCGCAAGCTCTGCCATCAGTCCCTCGACGCGGGCGATGAAATCCTTCTCGGTGATTGAAGCCATAGGGGAGTCACGATGCCGGTGGGTGCGGGTCTACCCGCGAGCGGCGCCGTGATTCCCGCAGTTTGCCGGTGCGGGTGCGCCACCGCCATCGCCCATTCGGACCCTCAATCGTTCACCGGGCTGAACGTAAACGGGGGACGAGGGCCCGCTCGATGCGGGTACGCCTGACGAGGACGCCCGACGAGGATCGCGGCCATGCGCAGGGCGACGTTCAGGGCTTTGAACGCATAACCACCGAGGAGGACTATTTACCGCCCTGTCCGGCCTTGGTCTACTTGGCAAGCCAACCGGTGCAGAACCGGTGCCAGCCGAACATGCTGGTGTTGACAGGGTGCCGGCAGCACCCTGTAGAGCGTTGCGAGAGACCATGACGAGAGAGCCATGAAGAGATCCCCTTCCAACCACCGCCGCAGCGCCGCCGTCTGGATCGGCGCGGCGCTAATGCTCGCCTGCCTCTTCGGTGCAGCTGGAGCGCGCGCCACGAGCTTCCCGCCGATGAGCTGGACGCCGGGTCAGACGGCGGTGTCGATCGAGTTCGACGACGCGGTTTCGAACCAGTACGCCGCTCGCTCGCTGCTCGCCGGCCACAGCATGAAGGCCACGTTCTTCATCAACAGCGGCACGCTGATCAACAGCTACCACATGACTTGGGGTCAGATTCACGAACTCTATGCGGACGGCAACGAGATCGCGGGGCACACGCTCGATCATCCGCACCTGATTCAGCTGTCGACGGAAGAGGCCAAGCGTGAGATCTGCAACGATCGGGTCAACCTGCTCAACCAGGGTTTTCAGCCGACCGACTTCGCCTACCCGTTCGGCGATTACAACAGCACGGTGCGCTCGCTTGCACAGGAATGTGGCTATGACAGCGCCCGCTGGATCCTGGGCGTCCGCTCACCCTCCTGCCAGGAACCGAGCTGCCCGTTCGCCGAGTCGATTCCGCCGGCAGACCCGTACGTGACGCGCACGCCCCAGAACATCCTGGCGACCGACTCGCTGGCGAACATCGAGGGTTACGTCACGCAGGCTCAGCAGAACGGAGGCGGTTGGGTGCAGCTCGTCTTCCACAACATCTGCAACGGCTGCGACACCTATGCGGTGACCGAATCGAACTTCTCGGCGCTGCTCAACTGGCTGGCGACGCAGCAGAACACGACGACCGCGACCGTCCAGCAGGTGATCGGCGGGCCATTGCAGCCTGCTGTCAACGGTCCGGCGCCGGTCAACCTGCCCGGACCCAACCTGCTGAACAATCCGTCGCTGGAGGAAGAAAGCCCCTACAACCATGGCGTGCCCACCGGTTGGGACACGACCAGCTACGGCACCAACACGGCGACATGGACGCGCACCGCCGACGCGCACAGCGGCAGCTACGCGGAGCGCGTCGAATTGACGAACTTCACGAGCGGCGCCGCCAGGCTGCTCACGCACATGGATCAGGGCCAGTACGCGCCCACACCCACAGTGGGCGACAACTACGAACTCAGCGAGTACTACAAGTCGAGCGTCCCCGTGCTGTTCTACATCTACACGCGCGATCAGATGGGCGAGTGGAACTGGTGGACCAACAGCGGCTTGCTGCCGGCGTCCTCCAGCTGGACGAAGGCGACGTTCATCACGCCGTCCATTCCCAGCGGTGCGACGGGCATCGGCATCGGGCTCGGCATCCAGCAGGCCGGCTCGCTGACCGTCGACGACGCCAGCCTGGTGGACCGCGGCGTGATCCCGCCGCCGGCCAACCTGCTGCAGAACCCCGGCCTGGAGAGCATTGCGACCAGCGGCGAACCGACCTGCTGGAGCCGGGTTCTGTATCCAGGCAGCGGCGGCGGACTCACAGGCAGCTGGGCGCACACCACCGAAGCCCACAGCGGCAGCAACGCCGAGCTCGCCACGGTCACCGCCTATGCGAGCGGCGACATGAAGCTGATCTCCCAGCAGGACGCCACGCTGGCCAACCCGACGCTCAGCTCAGCGACGGCCTCGGCCACCGGCGGCAGCCTGGCCGCGGCCACCTATTACTACAAGGTCACGGCCACCAACGCCTACGGCGAGACGCTGCCCTCCAACGAGGCGAGCGCCACCACCACGGGCGCGACCGGGTCGGTCTCGCTCAGCTGGCCCGCGGTCAAAAGCGCGGCCGGCTACCGGATCTACCGCGCCGGCGCCTCCGGGCAGGAGACGCTGTTGGCGACCGTGGGCGCGGTGACCGGCTATACCGACACCGGCTCGGCCACGCCGGGAACCGCGACGCCGCCGCTGGCCAACACGGCCAGCAAGGTGTCGCCCTGCGCACCGGCGGCCGTGGTCGGGCACACCTATCAGGTGAGCGCCTGGTACAAGACCAGCGCCGGTGCCAGCGCGCGCTTCGTGATCTACTACCGCGACCAGTTCGGCAACTGGATCTTCTGGAAGGCCAGCCCGCTGTCCGCGAGCACGGCATGGACGCAGGCCTCGGTCAACACCGAAGCAGTGCCGGCCGGCGCCACCGCGCTCAGCGCGGGCGTATCGCTGATGTCGGTCGGGACGCTCGCGGCTGACGACCTCTCGCTCGGCGATCTCACCGCCGCCGGGTTCTGAGCAGGCCCCGCACAGCCCGCGCGATCGGCGCAGCGCTCATCCCCGTCTGTCTCGGCGCGCTTGTGGTCGGCTGCGGGTCGGGCGCGACCCCGGCGTCCACAACGACCTCCCCGGCGATGAGCTGGACGTCCGGCCGCACGGTCGTCTCGATCGAGTTCGACGACGGCAGCGCCGACCAGTACGGCGTGCGCTCGATCCTCGCGGACCACAAGATGAAGGCGACCTTCTTCATCAACAGCGGCAACCTGATCAACAGCTACCACATGACCTGGAGCCAGGTCCACCGGCTGTACGCGGAAGGCAACGAGATCGCCGGGCACACCGTCCTGCATCAGCACCTGAGCACGCTCTCGACCGAAGAGGCCAAGCGCGAGATCTGCAACGACCGGACGACCCTGCTTAACCAGGGCTTCCAGGTCACCGACTTCGCCTATCCCTACGGCGACTACAACAGCACGGTTCGCTCGCTCCCACAGGAATGCGGCTACGACAGCGCGCGCTGGATCCTGGGCGTCCGCTCTCCCTCCTGCCAGCGGGCGAGCTGCCCGTTCGCCGAGTCGATCCCGCCCGTCGAACCCTACCTGACGCGCACACCCCGGAACATCCTCGACACCGACACACTGGCCAACATCGAGGGCTACGTTACCCAGGCCCAGGAGCACGGGGGCGGCTGGGTGCAGCTGGTGTTCCACCACATTTGCAACCAGTGCGAACTGTACGCCACCACAACCGCCAACTTCAGCGCGTTGCTGAGCTGGCTCGCCACCCAGAAGAACACGACCACAGCCACCATCCAGCAGGTGATCGGCGGCTTGCTGCAGCCCGCGTTCAACGGCCCGGCGCCCGTCAACCTCCCGGCACCGAACCTCGTGCACAACCCCTCGCTGGAGGAAAGCTCGGCCGGGATTCCCACCGGGTGGGATACCATCTCATATGGTGCCAACAGCGCGAGCTTCACGCGCACGACCGATGCCCACTCGGGCGCCTACGCCGAGCGCCTGGAGGTGACGAGCCTGAAGAGCGGTACTGCGAGGCTGCTGTCGCACTTCGATCTCGGCCAGTACGCGCCGACGCCCAAGGTCGGCGACAGCTATGAGGTGGGCGCCGACTACAAGTCGACGGTGCCGGTGCGGCTCTCCGTCTTCACGCGCGACCAGATCGGCGAGTGGAAGTTCTGGACCAGCAGCCTCGCGATGCCCGCCTCGCCGGGCTGGAGGAAGGCGGTGTTCATCACGCCGAAGATCCCCGGCGGGGTGAGCGGGATCAGCGTCGGGATGGGCATCGAGCAGATCGGCTCGGGGACCATGGACGACTTCAGCCTGTCGCTCCGAGGGTGACTCAGCCGGTCGACCAGCGTCTTGTCGGACCGAGAGTAGGAGAGCCTCGTGACCGCGGCGACGGTCCCGCACGCTGGCGTCGCAGCCACAGTACTCTGCAGGGCTTGGTGTACCACGTGTCGTCTCGCCTCGTCACTACCGTCCTGGTGGGCGCATTGGCGGTGTCCGTCGCGGCCTGCCAGGCCGGCGCGGCAGGCAGCGTGTCCGTGCGCTCGTCCCCGCTCGCCGGCAGCGCGCGAACGCCGGCGTCCGGAGTGCGTCTGATGTCCGACGACTTCAGCCGGCCCAACGGTCCCAACCGCCTGATCGTCAATGAGTGGTCACACTGGAACCCCGAAGACTCCGTCCGCGTGATCTCCCCCGCCTGGCAGATGACCAGCGGCTCGCTCTTCTCGGTGGGCGGGATCGGCTGGACGGGCGTGCCCGACGACACCTCGCCCGACCGCTATTCGCGCCAGCACACCGACTCTCAAGTGTTTCGCCTGAACACCACGCGCGGCGACTTCGGCGACGTCGTGCAGGAGGTCGACGCGCGCATCGACGGCTTCACCGGGTCCGCCAGTTTCCCGGCGGTGGAATGGGATGGCGTGGTCCTGTGGCCACGGTATGTGACCGAGTTCCATCTGTACTTCGCCTACCTCTTGCGCAAGGACGGCCGCGTCGCGATCACCAAGAAGTGCCCAGGCCATGTGCAGGGTGGGAGCTTCTACAACGGCGGCAGCTATTTCGACCTGGCATCGGAGCGCTACCTGGCACCCACGGTGGTGGGACGCTGGTACCGCCTCGCCTCCAGCGTCCAGGACAACCCGGACGGCTCCGTGACGATCCGCACCTTCCAAGACGGGCGACTGGTGGCGCAGGCGACCGATCACGGCGTTGGCTGCCCCCCGATCGGCGGGCCGACCAAGCTCGGCATCCGCTCCGACAACGTCGACGCCAATCTCACCCATTACCGCGTGTACGAGCTCTCGCCGCTGCTTACGGCCAGCTGCCCGGACAGCCTGGTGGGCGCCCCGCGGCGGGTCGCGCTAGCCGGCACGCGTCGCCGCTCGCGAGCGCATGGCTCGCGCTGCCCGGCGGCGTTTTCACCGGGAGGCCGCTAGGACGCCGCCCGCGGGCGCCGCGCTCAACAAGCAGGCGCTCAGACAACCAAGCTCGAGGAGGGGCGCGGCTCGAGCGCGATCGGAGCGCACTCCGGCTCGCCCAGCGCCGTCTCCACCGCGCGCAGCAGCGTTGGAACCTGCTGGTCCCACATCAGCCCGTCCATGACCCGCATGCGCGCGGCGGCGCCGATCCGCCGCCGCCGCGGCTCGTCGTCGAGCAGCGCTGCCACCCGTACGGCCAGGTCGTGCGAGTCGGCGTTGTGGGCGTAGACGGTCGTCTCCCCGCACAGGCGTCGCATCTCGGCCAGCGGAAACTGAACAACCGCCCGTCCCATGGCCATGTACTCGAGCACCTTGCGCATGGCCGCACGATCGTTCATGTCGTTGCGCTCGTCGACGTTGACGCACACGTCGGCAGTCGAAAGGTAGGCGCGAACGAGCTCGTCGTCGACCGCCTCGGAGACCTCGACGTGGTCCTCCAGTCCGCGCCGGCGCACGTCCTCACGCAGTTCCTCGTGGGCGTCGCCCGGACCGATCAAAGCGAAGGAGATGTCGCTTCTGCCACGCTTCGACACCAGCTCGTCGGCGGCCTCGATCAGGCGACCCAGCCCCTCCTGGGAGGACATCGCTCCCAACCACAGGACCAGATGTCGTTGTCCGCGGCGCAGCTCGGGCCGCTCGGCAACCGGGAAGATCCGCTTGCGATCGGGGCCGTTGCCGACCAGGAACACCCGCTCGGGGCGCATCCGGCCGCGCGTACGAGCGATCTCGGCGCAGGGATCGCTCACAGTGATCGCTACGTCGGAGAAGCGAAAGGCCATTCGCTCGCCGATCAACAGCAGCCGGTGGAGCCATCCGCGCCGCTGGAACTTGGCTTCGAACAGCTCCGGGCAGATCTCGCGGTAGTCGAACAGTATGCGCACGCCGCGACGAGCCAGCGGCAGCGCTAGCAGCACCGCGACGTCGGGTGGGTTGCAGACGAACACGAGGTCGACGGGATGCTCGCGATGTACGCGGTGCACGAGTTGGCCCAGCCGCAACCAGGCCGTGGCGTACTCGCGCAGGTAGCCAAGCGCCCTGCGCCCGGGCGGCGCCGGGCGGAAACGGACCACCCTCACATCGTCGAGCATCTCTTCGTGGAGCTCGTGACCATAGCCGGTCGGGCCGGCCACCGTGACGGTATAGCCCGCCTCGCGGAGCGCCGCCACCTCGGCGCGCACGCGCACGTCGAGCGGATAGGGCAGTCCCTCCACCAGGACCAGGACATGCGCGCTCATGCCCGGCTCCGCGACGAGACGAGGCTCCGTATGCGCTGGCGGTGCTCGCGCCGCACGAACCGCCGCAGCTCGGACTCCGCCCG
>CAAGKR010449405.1_pt1 | contig 10417 bp, 7 predicted proteins | sample 2556971 | NCBI WGS metagenome assembly CAAGKR01 (sample SAMEA5207829, study PRJEB30636) | soil metagenome | biome: forest; feature: boreal; material: soil | place: USA | collected 2011-09 | depth 1 m
CTCGCGCGATTTCGAGCAAGATCGCGGAACCGGATGCGTTATCCAGCGCTCCGTTATAAATCTTGTCGCCCTGCACAGGTTCGCCGATTCCCAAATGATCCAGATGTGCGCTGTACACCAGATACTGGTCCCTTAACGCCGGATCACTTCCCTCCAGTTTCGCCACTACGTTTGGGCTTTGCACATCCTGCCAGTGGGTGACCGTGTGGATCTTCGTCGTAAGGGGTAGCGCAAATGAGGCCGGACTTCCCGCTTTCGCCGCCGCAAACACTTCTTCTGCCGTGTGCGGGCTGCCCTCAAAAAACCTCCTGGTCGCCGCCAGACTCAAAGACGCCGAACATTTCAATTCTGGGAAATAGTCGTTAGCCTGCTCTTGCTTATTAAGCCAGCGGAATTCGGGGATTGCCAGATCCCTGACCCGCCTGCTGAACGGATAAACCTGCTCCATCATGGGATCATCGACGAGGATAACGCCAACGGCTCCGTGCAATACAGCATTTCTTGCCTTTAACAGGGAGGACGAATAATGCGCTTTGAGCGACGACTCAAAATTCGGCGCCCCAAACGTGAACGCCACGATCTTCCCCTTGGCATCAATCCCTTTGTAGTCGTCGTAGGTTTGTTCCGGTGCAGTCACGCCAAATCCGACAAACACTACTGGCGCCTCCACCGAGACGTCTGCACGGCCTGGATCGCCATGCAAGATGTAGTCTTCGCGGAAAATCAGTGTTTCTTCGTTGCCTGCACGCGTCAATGACAACGTCGTTCTATTCTCATCTGGCCTGAGGGAACGGAGCGGCACGTTTTGAAAATAAGTCCCATTGTCTCCGGCAGGCTTAAGCCCCACCGTCTCGAATTGCGTTGCCATGAATTCTGCGGCCAGTTCGTAACCGCGGGTGCCGGTTCCACGGCCTTCCAGCAAATCATCGGAAAGGAAACGCATGTCCCCTCGAATGGCTTCAGGACGGATCGTTGACATTGCTTCATCCGCGGCGTCGCCGCTGGAAGGTACTGCGCGAGTGCCCGACAACGCAGTCATAATAGCCATTCCGCATAAACATCGACTCAAGGTATGCCGAACATTCATCTGGCCCATGATCTCCTTCTTTAATCTTGTCTCCGGGAACTTTACTTCCTCTCAACGGTGATGAGGTTGTCCCCCGGATTGCGATCGATCAACTTGTTATAAGGGTCGATACCCGCAAAGGTCGGCCTTTCCTCCACGACGAACTCCAATGTCGAAGACTGCTCGGAGAAGCGCTGCTTGGCGAGATACAGCGGCTTCAAGTGCTCTTTCGTGCCGCTGAATACCCCTACATCAATCAGGTCGTTGATTTTCATCGGAGATTCGTTTCCGGAGCCATCGGCCTTACGTTTTTCTGCAGACACGCTCATTGTTACCTTGTACTTGTGGTCAGGTGTCTCCGTATATGTCGCAGACAACACCTTGTTATCAAACAGCACAATGGATTCGAACATGTCTGTAATCAAATACTGCATCTCCGGTGGGGTCACCTCGCGCAAAGCCTCGACAAACTCCCGCGAGTCCGGGAATGGAGCGCTTGAGTAGCGGTGTCCTTCCAAGAAACTTCGTAATGCGGAATTCACTCGATCTTCGCCGATGTAATCGCTCAGCGCATACATCACAAGTGCGCCTTTGCTGTACCAGACGTACGGCTCGCGCTGCACCAGCATCAAGGGCGGCTCGCGGCGAGTTTCCGCACCGCGGCCTCGCAGGTAACGGTCCAGTTCGTAGCGCAACTCCTTCCGCAGCATGTCTGGCCCGTATTTTCTTTCCATCACTTTCAGTGCGGAGTATTCCGCCAGGCTCTCGCTCAGCATAGCTGAGCCCTGGGTTGCGCTCCCTACTAATTGGTGTCCCCACCACTGATGGGCCAGTTCATGCGCAGTTACAAAATAAAGCAGGTCAATGTCATCGCGCTTCCTTATGCGCTCGATAAATCCGATGCCCTCCGAGTACGGTACGGTGTTGGCGAAAGATTCAGCGAAAGTCCGGTAACGGGGAAATTCGAGCACCCGAAATTGTTGGAACTGGTAGGGACCGAAGTTCTGCTCGTAATACTCGAGTCCGGATTTTATTGAATCCATCATCCGGTCAAGATTGTATTCATGCCCGGGCTGGTAGTAGATCTCCAGTTTGACGCCTTTCCAGTGATCGCGCTTCACGCCGAAGCGGGCCGACACAAATGAAAAGAGATTGTTGATTCGCACGTCGCCCATGTCGTACTCGAAATAGCGACGGCCGTTCTGTGTCCATTCGCGCCTCAAATAACCGGGTGCAACCGCGATTTGGTCGCCCGCAGTGCTGACCACGGTGTGAAACTTGACCCACTCCGAATCTGCTGCGAGTAGATTGGTGTTCGAATCATAAGCGTCACCCGGCTCCGCCATCTCCTCAAGCGGCCCCAGTTTCTCCTCCCTGCGGCTGACGGGATCATCGATCTCCATCTCGCGGTTGTAGCCGATAACTGGAAAGTATTCGCGATCGAAAAAAGTGCCGTTGTAGGCGAATTCCGGCGGCTCGTTGCCATCCCTGAAGCCATGCGAGGTGAACGATACGCGGAAATCCATTCTCATGGTTTCCCCACGCAGGAGCGGCTTGTCGAGTTTATAAATTCGATAAAGATGGTGCCTATCCTCAACCGCAAGGTGAAATGCGCGATCAAACCGGATTTCATCGATCGATTCTCTGCTGTCGGTAATATGTATTTGGTCGATGGGTTCATTCGTGTGATTTGCCACGAGATAGTAGCCGGTTGCGACAAAGGAACGCCGCTCAGGGTAAAGCTCGACGGACGTATCAACGGCAATAATTTTCGGCTGAGGCAGTCTTTCATACTTCTTGTACGTCCGTTCATACTCGGCCACCCGGTGACGGTTCTCCTCGCTCGTACGAAATTCATTGAGGATATGAGCGTTGTAGTAAAACCATGCGCCGCAACCTGCCCAGAGAAAAAAGAAAAGACTCGCTACCGGAAGCAAGCGGACAAAGCGGGGACGTGCAAGCTTGAACCGCGCAGACCAGGAAAGGTCAGCTCCACGTCTTGAGAACACCATCGACAGCACACCCAACAGCGCACCCGCGAACAGCCAGTAACAAATAGACCAGAAAAGACCGGGAACAAAATGGCCATAACCATTCATGTCTGAATACGTATACGGGGTAACTTCACCAAAGAGATAGAGCCGGTTCTCAATCCCGTAGCGGTAGAGGATGGGAATTAGCACAAAAAAGCCGATCAATACGGCATGACCGACAAACTTATTGCCAACCATCGTGTGCACAAAGAGGGCCAACAGAATAAATGTCACAAATTGAGGGAAGACAATCAAGTACAGCTCTTTGAGATAAACGCCGAGTTCATAGTGGTGATAACCAACCGCAGTCTGCATAACGATGCCGCAGATCATGGCGATCGTAATGACCACGAACTCCATGAGCGAAAGAGCTAAGAGCTTGCTCAACCAATCAATGGAGTCACGCACCGGCAGCGAGTCGTGGATCTGATCAAAGCGCACGTCGCGCTCGTGCCAAATGAGTTCGCCCGCATACATGGTGGCGATGAGATACAAAAAGAAAGCAGTGGAGCCTTGCAGCACCCCAGCCATTAGATAAGTCACGGGCCATACATTGACACCGTTCACTTGCCCGGCGAAATAGCCATTGACGAGAGTCAGAACCACCATAATGAATCCGATGGCCCAGAAAAGAACTTCGCGCGCGATATTGGAAAAACGCAGGCGCGTCAGCGAAAACAACTGCGCCATGGTCGTGGCGGAGGTAAATGACTGTAAGACACACGGCAGAGCGCTGCCAAAGCGCGGCTGGAAGCCAACCTTGTCTTGGCCATCTTTCAGAGTAGCGTTAGCGCGGCGGCCGGAACGCCGATAGGTGAGAAGCTCGGCAGACATCGGGAATAAAACATAGGCGATGAACAGCGCCATCATTCCAACGCTGATCCACAGCAGCCGGTTATACAGAAACGTACTGCTCCATTGCATGAGCAGGCTGTTTCGCTCGGCTACAGTCCAGTACCGGGTTACGCTAAGAACTAGAACCATGCCCAACGGATCGACGATGGACGCCCACAGTCGTTCTAGTTTGTTCGTGGCAATCACCGCGAACAACAAGATCAGATAAAGGGCAAACAGGACTACCCCTTGCAGATACACAATGACGATTCGCCGCGTCAGCGCCGCCACGCAGAAAAAAAGGCCTCCCAGGAAAAAGATCTGCACCACCGTGATCGAGAGAAATGGCTGAAGGTAGATCCACAAATGGATGGGGGCTAGACGCTCCTTGTCTGCCCAAGGCATGAAAGTGCCCGCCATCGCTCCCCATACCAACCCTGAAAAAATAAAAACGGTCACCACGAATGAACCCGCCCAACGGCCCACTAAATAGGCAAATTTGGAAATCGGTTTTGTAAAGATCAGCTGATAGGTATCGAGCTGGAAATCGCGCAGGATGGCGGGACCAAAGATAGCGGCGATCAGTATCGTGCCAAAGCAGGTGATTTGAGTGAAGCCAAAGGTGAGGGCATAGGGTCCATTCACTAATACTTTTCCAGTCCCGACGAAATCGAACCCGCGGACCGAAACGGCCAGAATCATCATCACAAAAGTGATCAGAAAATAGATGTAGGTCGAGACAGTGCGCAAGCGGAGCTTTAATTCGAAGAAGAAGAAATCCTTAAACATGCTGGTGATCACCGGGGACTTGCGGCTCAATCCTTCTCGTGGCGCGAAAGGTTGAGAAAATAAACGTCTTCTAGATCGGGGTCGACAGCCATCCATCCCTCTCCAGGCGATGATTCCGCATAGATGCGTAACTCATGCAGTCCGCCCACCAGATGAGTGGAGACGACGTTAAACGTTTTCTCGATCGCTTCGTGTTCCACGTCACTGACCACAATCTTGCTCCAGATCCGGTTCTTGAGCAGGTTGATGGTAGGAGCAGGCTCGCCTTCCAAAATCAGCTCGCCACTGCTGATAATCGCCATACGCGAACAAAGCTCGCGGACATCCGCCACAATGTGTGTGGAGAGGATTACCACAACATTGCGTCCGATGCCGCTGAGCAGGTTCAGGAAGCGGTTTCGCTCCGCGGGATCTAAGCCGGCGGTGGGTTCATCGACGATGATCAGTTTTGGATTTGCGAGCAAAGCCTGGGCAATTCCGAAGCGTTGTTTCATACCCCCCGAATAAGTCCCCAAGGCCTTCTTCCGCGCACTCCACAGATTCGTTTGCTGAAGGAGTCCTTCGACAATCTCTTTCCGCTCGTTGCGCCTAACGATGCCCTTCATCACGGCCAAATGTTCGAGCAGGTCGATGGCCGGCATTTTCGGGTATATGCCAAACTCCTGGGGAAGATATCCAAGAAGACGCCGGGTAGCATCCTTGTCGCCCACCAAATCCAGGCCGTCGAGTGTCGCCGTGCCGCCATCTGGATCCAGCAGCGTGGCAAGGATCTTCATGAGCGTAGACTTGCCCGCGCCGTTGGGGCCGATCAAACCAAACAGTCCATGCGGGATGTCCAGCGAGATGCCGCGCAGAGCACGGACGCCGCCCGAATACGTCTTCGTGAGATCACGAATCGAGAGCAAGGTTCTAACTCCTCAAATACTGAGAATTGCAAAACATTGTGACACCTGAACCACTCGCATCCCGAGCGAGGCGAGGAATCTCCCCAGGCGATCGACCTGAGTGACATCTAAATGTTCAAGCTGGACATTGCCGGTATTTGCAGCCGCTTGTTCCGGCTTCGATTGGGCAGACCCAATCACGCAACTCGAAACCAGGCTCATGACCATCAGACGTTTCTTCAACGCATTCACGGAGAAGCTCCCCACCATCAAGGCGTCAAACGCGCCGACGCAGTCGTGATTTCAAAGATATTCGCGCAGGACAACGTAAAAGCAGCTCCTACCCGAAAACAATAGTTGGAAAGCACTAGTGGAGGGGATACGATCCGCAGTTGTAAGCACAACATTGGGAGAACAACCAGAGCCCGAATAAACGCAATTGGCGTCTAACCCGCGTTTTCCCTGCGTAATGTTCGCCGAAGAAGTCTCCCTTGTTCCATGTGGGGCGTTGCGCGCCTTCCGTAATGAGATACCCACACAGAAAAACAAATCGCGCATATTTTGTCGCAGCATCGAAGTCCAGCCCCGGCTGCTCCATGTCATCCTGCGGCTGGTGATATCGAGTATCTTCCCACTTCCCCAGTACGTCTGGATGCGTGTTGCAGTAAACACTCAGTTTCAATGAGTGGACTGGCGATATTTCGCCAATTACCGACAGGATCTCGACTTTTTTACTTCGCCTGGCTAGGATCGTCCGGCGGGTTGATGTAATTGACCTTCAGCGGCGACATTCCGTGAATCTGAATTACTGTGTTCCCGCTGCTCATCGCGAAATGATGCATATCGGGATCGAGATATGCGAAGCTCCCTGCCGGAAAACTCATCATGTGTGTGGCGTCAAATTGATCGCCCATGCCGACTTTCAGAGTTCCTGACAACACCGTTACATTCTCTCGACTGGGATGTCAGTGTGGTGCGATTCTATAACCATCCGGCATCTTCAGGCGGACTGTGAAGTCCCCTGTTGAGGCCATGGGATCGCCTTCCAGTACAGCCAACTGCGCGCCCACCGGTATGAAAGACGGAGCCGGTCCAAATTTGACTTGATCAGGAGTGAATGCGTTCTGGGAAAATCCCCATGGTGCCCCCATAACCGCTACGGCGATTAGCAAAACGGGAAATCGAAGCTTTCTCATAGTGTTGTCCCTTTCTCGGGACCAAATCATAGCCCAGCCGGTAGAAGCTGCCAAGATGATTCGGCGCATATCAGCACAATCAGAAGCGCACTGCGATTGCGACTTTGAAGGAGCGTGGCATCGGACTTCGGGCGGGTCGAGAAGGTATAATGGATTGGGCAACTCTTGAGAACAGGCCATTACACTCACAACCAGAGTCAAATGAGTGAAAAGGCGATTTATCGCCAACTAAGCGCCGAGCAGCTTTCCAGAGGGCGTATGAGTTTAATCGCAGCCACTCGAAATCGCCATTGCCCCAGCCTTCTTTAGTCTTTCCTCATTTTGCTGCGAAATCTGAACCCGGCGGTGGCTAACCTCTTATACTCCCTTTCCCTACATGACTGGTACTTTCGAGTGGTCTGTGTGCAGGTGAGTAATTGACTGGGATTGAGCCCGGTGATACAAGGATTTCCATGGATCAGCGTTTCCCCGGTCCGCCGCTCCCACCGCCCGTCCCTTCGCTCAGCCACCCCGAACACCTCGTCCAATTTTATTCCGACGATGATGCCCTTCTCGATGTATGGGCAGAGGTTCTCAGTAATGCAGTCGAAACCGGCGACGGTGCCATCTGCGTCGCCACGACGGTGCATCAAGACAGGCTCGCGGAGCGGTTAAAACAGCGCGGCCAGAGTATAAAGGCCGCGATCGAGCAGGGGCGTTACCTCTGGTTTAATGCTGCCGAGACCCTGGCCACGCTGATGCCCGGGGGAAAGCTCGATGAAGCCGGTGCTTCTAAATTCTTTATGGGCGCGATTTCCAAAGCAAGATCGGCGGTCAACCGAGATGAGGCTCGCGTCGTACTCTTGGGCGAGATGGTTGCACTGTTGTGGATGGAGGGAGAATACGATCATGTGATCAGGTTGGAACACTTGTGTAACGACCTAGGCCCGGCACACGAAGTGTCCATTCACTGCGGCTTTCCCATGCGGGCTTTTAACCGTGAGCAAGACAGCGACTATTTTCAGAGGATATGCGATGAACACTCCGCTGTAATTTTCCCGGAAGGCCTTCTGGGGTTCTCCAGCGAAAAGGACTTGGTGTATCCGGGGAGCGAGTTGAATCACGTGATGGCGCAAGCAGAGCAGTTGATTCAGAAGGATGCTAGCCTGCCCTACCCTGAGTGGCAAGGCCACTATCGAACCGCCCTGATGGAAACGGGCCGTAACCATCTTTTTAAAAAGTCAGAAATTGCAGAGGCCGCTGTGCTTACGCGACTTCACGAGCTGCAACCCGCAATAGAAAACCTTGCCGAACGGCAACAGCTCCTTCTTGCTCGCAGAGGTTTGCAAATTATTAAGAAACACAAGTTAGGCTTTTCTCGACCAGGCCGTCAGGGGGACGGGTTTGGTTCCGCAGGGTAACTTTTTCGGTCCCTATGTCCTCTTCAGCCAAAAAGAGCCTATTCTATTGTCACAATGCGTCGCGCACTCTCTCCGGAATGTGCCGCAGCGTTAAGAATGGGATGGTGGTGGAACACCGATTGATATAGAGGAGGGTCGTCAATGGGCGCTTCTCGAGCAACCGAATGGTCACAAATTAGCGAATGGGCGGGACTAGCTAAATACAGCAAGCGAGAACAGTTGTTAACCGCGTTTTTTTCTGCCGCTAATATTGGCTTAGCAATCGTTGACACCCAATTAAAGTATCAAGTTGTGAACGACGCTCTTGCCGAGATGAATGGGATTTCGGCCGAAGCCCATCTGGGCAAATCAGTGCGCGATGTTCTCGGGAGCGCAGCAAAGCATATAGAACCAATATTGCATCGAGTGTTGCTCACCGGCGAACCTGTGTTGAACGCGGCAGTGACTATACAATTGCCAACAAGGACGGAAGTGGGACATTGGGTTATGCACTACTTCCCCATGAATGAAGCTACCGGAAAACAGAAGGGAATCGGCGTGGTTGTAGTGGAAGTGACGGAACAGAAAAAGCTCGAAGAGAAGTTTTTCAGCTTGGTGGGCAAATTGCAGCAGAAGAAGGAATCGCTGGAAATGCTGCTCGAAATTAGCACGACTTTGACTTCGAATGCGGACCTGCGGGGAGCGTTCCCTTTGATTTCGGCGAGCATTCGAAAAGTCATGCAGCAGAACTGGACTAACCTCTCCATTCTTGAAAAATCGGCAGAGTCGATGCGGATGTATGTTTCGGACTTCCCTCCAGCTCAGGGACTAATAGCCGCAGACACCCTGATCCCGCTTAGAGAGACAGCCTCGGGACTGGCCGTTTCGGAAGGGCGACCTAGAATCTTCAATCATGCGGAGCTGACGGCAATCCGATCTACCTTTATCGACCAGTTGTTACGGAATGGGATCAAGTCCGCGTGGTGCGTACCCCTCGTCACTCCAAGAGGCACCATCGGAAGCTTTAACCTGGCCAGTACAGAAGAAAATGCTTTTCATTCTGAGGACATTGATCTCTTGAAACAAATTGGGGCGCTGCTGGCGACTGCGCTAGACAATACTAGAGCGCACAGCGAAATCGCGGATTTGAGCGGTAGGCTTAGAAAAGATTCTCCGTGCGCACGAGACGAGAAACACTCCGAACCCGACGTAGAAGAAATAGTAGGGCAGAGCCCGGCTTTAGCAAAAGTATTCCACCTGGCGAAGACGGTTGCTCCAAGCGATGCTACAGTGCTGATACTCGGAGAAACAGGCACCGGGAAAGAGCTAATCGCTCGCGCGATTCATAGGATGAGTTTGCGTAAGGCCGCAAGCTTTATCAAGCTGAATTGCGCTGCGATCCCCGCTGGCCTGCTGGAGAGTGAGCTATTCGGTTACGAGAAAGGTGCTTTCACGGGGGCCGCGTCTAGGAAAATCGGACTCCTTGAATTAGCAGACCAGGGAACACTGTTTCTGGATGAGGTCGGAGACCTGCCGTTGGAGTCGCAACCAAAACTCCTGCGAGTACTCCAGGACGGGGAGTTCGAGAGACTCGGGAGCACCCGTACAATCCATGTCAACATCCGAGTGCTGGCTGCGACCAATCTGGATTTGGCTGGTAGTGTTGCCGAACGGAAATTTCGCGCCGACTTATATTACCGTTTGAGCGTATTCCCTATCCGCATGCCGGCGTTGCGCGAGCGAGTTCAAGACATCCCGCTGCTAGTGCGGTACTTCGCCGAAAAGTACGCCGGGAAAATGAACAAACCAATGGCGACCATAACGGTAGAAGCTTTGCACGCACTGGCCAGCTGGCAGTGGCCGGGGAACGTGAGGGAACTCGAACACTTTGTCGCGAGATCCGTGATTCTAACGGAGGGGTCTGTCTTGAACCTTCCGTTCGCCGAATTGCGGAGTGATAGGTCGCAGCCACCTTTGACGTTTGAGGCCATGGGGCGAGAATATATTCTCCGGGCATTGCGGGAAACTGGAGGGTTGATTGCTGGAGCGCATGGGGCGGCAGCGCTGTTGGGCATGAAACCAGAATCCTTACAATCGACGATGCAGCGTATGAGAATTCCCTGGAAAGATTACCGAAACTGATCGCTACAACAGGCTTCTTAAGAATTAGATAGTGCAGCTATCGCGAGTAGTTCCGGTGGAAATGCCAAACGAATATTTCGTTGAGCATTCGGAA